>OLIJ01000035.1_pt1 | contig 155749 bp, 142 predicted proteins | sample 1609731 | NCBI WGS metagenome assembly OLIJ01 (sample SAMEA4350159, study PRJEB24818) | metagenome | biome: human; feature: gut; material: faeces | place: Denmark | collected 2013-09
CGACCATCCCGAAAATGTTGTACACCGGCAGCCTGTAGCTGATGGTGCGGGTCTGCTCGGCGAGCGTCTCTTCGAGGAATACCGCGACTTCAATTTCTAAATCGTGGCCGCGTGCGGCCTTCTGGCGCCGGGCGTGGTGTGCCTGCTGGCCAAACATCGAGGAGAAGATATCGTCGAAGTCCTGCTGGCTGTAGTTCTGCTCGTGGGGGGCCTGCTGCTGACCAAAGTGCGGATCGTTGCGATGCTGCCAGAGCTCGTCGTATTCCGCACGGCGCTGCTCATCTTTCAGCACCTCCCAGGCCTCGGCAAGATCTTTAAATTGGGCTTCAGCATCGCTTTCTTTGCTGACGTCGGGGTGATATTTACGAGCCAGGCGACGGTAGGCGGTCTTAATGGTTTTTAGATCGTCCGTTGGCTTAACCCCTAAAATGGCATAATAATCCTTTAATTCCATATCGTTATCTCATTTTCACTGAATGGGGTGGTAACAGCTTTCCCCATTAAGCTTAGGGCAAATGAGAACGCCTGTGAGAGGAATGTGCCTGAAACTTGACGCCGTCGGGGTCGACGGCGAAAGAGGATGCGGCGGCTGGCCCGTTGGCCTGAATTTTTACGCTAATTTCGACGCAGCCCTTCCTGACGGTAAAATCCCACTGAATAACTAGCTGGTTCATGCCTGACTCATCTAACCGGAAAAACGCCCTTCTCAAGGGGAAAATGAGGGGCAAGCGTAGCGCCGTTCGATCGTGTTGCCTACCGTTCGGGTGAATATGAGCGGCGCGACGTCTGCCCGGTATTGAAAAATAAAGTTACGAATCAATGCATCGCCTGATGATTATTCGCCGGCAAAGGATGCTACTTTGTCTTATCAGACTCACCTGCCGTTTACCTATCGCAAGGATCATCCTCATGTCCGGCTCTAAAAAAATAGTGACCATCGCCTTAATTGGCGCCACGCTGCTTCCGGCCCTGGCTATGGCCGCTGATGCCCCCGCTGCCACCTTTACGCCGGAGCAGGAGGCCCGTATCGGCAAGATTGCGGCGGATTATTTAGTCGCCCATCCGGAGGTTCTGCTGCAGGCAAGCCAGAAGCTGCAGCAGATTCAGCAGGAGCAGCAGGCCAGCGCCGCGACCCAGGCGGTAATTAAAAATCAGGCCGCGTTGACTCAGGATAAAAATACGCCGACCTACGGACCGGCGGATGGCAAGGTTACCGTTATCGAATTCTTTGATTACCAGTGCATTTACTGTAGCCGTCTGGCGCCGGTGATGGCTCAGGTGATTAAGGAAAATCCGCAGACCCGTTTTGCCTTTAAAGAGTGGCCTATTTTCGGCAGCCGCTGGGAAACGTCGCTGACCGCGGCGAAAACCGGCCTGCAAATTTATCAGCAGAAGGGGGCGGAAGCCTACCTGACCTACCATAACGGGATTTATGCCACCGGGCATAACGAGGGCAAGCTGACGGCGGCGGATATTCAGCAGCAGGTGAAGAAGGTCAATTTCGACGCGAAGAAGGCCGCGGACGTTGAGCCAGCGCTTGAGGCGACTAACCAGCTGGCGCAGGAGATCGGCTTAAGCGGAACGCCTGGGGTGATCGTGATGCCGACCACCGGGGCGACCGAAGCCACTATCACCGTCTTCCCGGGTCTTGCCGATAAAGACTCCCTGGATGCGGCGATCAAAAAAGCCGGCGGTAACTGATCGCCATCGGCGTCAAGAGCGGCGCGCGGATGAGGTTGATAAACCCCGGGTGACCGGGGCTTACTGGCGCTGAGAACAGGCCGGCTGGACAACGGCCGCTGAACGGTATTCCCGGCCAGTACGGGCCGGGAGCCTGTCAGAATGTGACGTTCAGCTTGCCCCAGAAGGTTCTTCCTGGTTCGTTAACCGACGTATTTGCGGAATAGCCAAAGCTGCTGTTCCCGGCCAGATTTAAATGCTCGCTGTAAGCCTTGTCGAACAGGTTATCCACGCCTGCGCTCAGCTTAACCGACTTGTTGACCCGATAAGCCGCGTTCGCCGAAAAGACCGCAAAACCGGCGCTGTTGTCAAAATCCTTGCCGACGACGTTGCCTTCGTTGATGGCGACGCGATGCTGACTGCTGACCATGCGCAGCAGCCCGGTGCTGCTCCAGTCGCCGCGTTCCCAGGTGAGCCCCAGTCGCGCCTCCAGCGGCGGGATTTGCGGTAGCGGCTGATGGTCAGCGGTATTTTGGCCCCATGAATAGGCCAGACTGGCGTCGGCTTTCCAGGCGTCGCTGAGCTGGTAGCTGGCGCCGGCTTCGCCGCCCATAATGGTGGCATTCACGTTATCGACCTGGCTGATATAGGCGTTGCTGGGGTCGTAGCGGAAGAGAATAAAATCGTTCACCCGTCCAACATAGGCCGACACCCAGCCGTTGAGCCGCTCCCCTTTGTACTGCGCCCCGATATCGATCTGCGTCGTTTTTTCCGTTTTGACTTTATCAAAGGCGTCGGTGGAGCCATCCGGGCCGTAGGTCGGCGAGAACAGCTCCCAGTAATCAGGGAAGCGCTCGGTATAGCCGATACCGGCATAAAACATGACCGGCGTCCCGACCAGGTTGTGTTCGACGCGGAAAAAACCGGCGGGCAGCGTATCGGTTCGCTCAGCGGATCCCGCGTCGCTGAAATTGTCGACCAGCACCCGATCCAGCCGGGCGCCGCTGACCACTTTACTCTGCTCCGTGGCATGCCACGTCAGCTCGCTGAACAGACCGTAATCATGGAAGCGGGCATCTTTCGCCCAGCCATCGTCGCCTTTGCTGCGGTGGGTATTGAGCTGCGTATCGGCGCCGCTGCGTAGCTCAAAGTCAGACCACAGCCAGGTTCCCATCATCCGGCCGCCTACGGTTCTGCGGTCCAGCTCCATCGCCATCGGCATACTCATGTTCATCGAGGTGCCGGAATCCATCCCGCCCCCCATGTCGCCCATTCCGGCGGACATATCCATCCCCGACATTCCGCCCCCAGGCGAGCGCAGGGAGTAGTTGTCCATGACATGATCGGCGTAGTTGTAATAGATATTGGCTTCGAATTTATCGAAGACCTCGCCAATATTGGACTTTTCGACGCGCATGCCGAGGCTTTCGCGTTTGAAGCGGGAGCCATCCATGCTGCGCCCGGCGTAGCGGGCTTCGCCATCCCCTTTTCCTGCCGAGAGCTCGACTAAGGTATCTTTGTCCGGCGTCCAGCCGAGCGCCATATCGCCGTTCCACTTATCCCATTTTGCCGGTACGCGATCGCCATTCCCGTCCTTGTAGTCATCGGCGCGCGATTTATTCCCCGTCAGGCGCAGGTAGCCCAGCTCGCTCCCCAGGCTGAGGTCCGCATTCTCATCCCAGCGGTTATTTGAACCGGCCAGCAGGCTGGCAGTGCCCTGAATGCCGGGCTTGTCGAAACGCGGCGGCTCGCGGTCAAAGCGCAGGGTACCGGCTGAATTTCCCGGTCCCCACAGTACGGTTTCCGGCCCTTTAATCAGCGTCAGGAGATCATAGCTTTCCGGGGAAATATAGGAGCTGGGCGCGTCCATGCGCGCCGGGCAGGCGCCCAGCATTTCGCCATTATTGGTCAGGATGCGCAGGCGCGATCCGAACATGCCGCGGAAAACGGGATCGCCGTTGGTCCCGCCGTTACGAATCTGCGAAAAGCCGGGGATCGTTTTCAGGTAATCGGAGCCATCGCTGGCGGGGACCGGCTGACGCGGCGTTTTGGGCGAGGTGACAATCTCCAGCGGAGAGGAGACCGGCGCCGTGACGATCATGACGGCGTCATCTTGCATCGTATCCTGATGGTGCTGTTCATCCGCGGACGCCGTGTTTGCAAGCAGCGTCATCAGGATCAGAGAGGCGAGCGGAGTGCGCACGAGAGTGAGTTTTTTCATTACATGGCCTGCTGTTTTTCTGGCGTAGCAATATCCTGCTCATCAGGCGATGGGCAAAAGCTACGCAATATCGGTTATTAGTCGTTAAACGAAGAGAGAAAAACCGCAGGAGGCGCGCGGGCGCGCTGAGGCGTCCAGGCGCGGAAAATCGGCGCGCAAACGATCGGAATTAACGGATGACGGACAATAAAAAGCAGCAGCAGCCAGAGCAGCATCGCCAGCAATAGCTGGACAAACGGCAGATGGACCAGCAGCTGACAGTAGCCGCAGGCGATCTCTTCCATTGGCGACATCGCCTGACCGGACATCATCTGATGATCCATAGCCACGCTCTCTGCGCAGTGCGCCGCCATCGGCATGTCATGGTGCATACCCGGCATGGGCATCGACGAGACGGCGGAGAAGTGCTGGCAGGCTGCCTGGCGGGCAATGGACTTCGAGACGACGGGAGCAACGAACAACATAGCGATGGCAAGCAGCGCCAGCCATGCAGCTATGGGATAGGTTCGTGTGCGTTCGTGCAAAATGCAGCCAGATGTCAGAGTAATTTGATTGAGTGTATCTCATTCGCATTTTGAATGTTACAAAAAATCCGGAGCGCTCATTGCGCGGCTGCTCAGCGCCGCCGGCTATCGCGACGTGCGGGCGATCAGAAAAAGAAATATCGGGACCCCGAGCATCGCCGTCAGGATACCGACGGGGAGTTCACGCGGCGTAAACAGCGTGCGGGCGAGGGTATCGGCCAGAACGGTAAAGATAGCCCCGCACAGCATGGATGCCGGCAGCAGCGAGCGATGGCGGTATCCAATGAGCATGCGGGCGATATGGGGCACGGTCAACCCAATAAAACCGATAGCCCCACAGCAGGCGACAACCACCGCCGTTAACAGGGTCAGCAGGCAGTACATGGCCAGCTTGATAGTACCGACCTCCACGCCGAGCGACGCCGCCGTCGCGCTGCCGAACGTCAGGACATCCAGCTCTGTTGATCGCCACCAGCAGATCAGAAATATCGGCAGCAGCGCCGCCGCGCAGAGCGCTACCTGTAGCCAGGATGCCTGAGCGAAGCTCCCCAGCAGCCAGAACATCACGCCTCGCGTGGTATCGGCATCCGTTTTCCAGAGCGTAATCAATGATGTGGCCGCAGAGAGCAGCTGCGTTACCGCGACGCCGGTCAGCACAAAGCGGCTGGACTGGCCGGATAGCGATTTACGCGCCATCAGCAGCACCAAAGAAAAAGCCAGCATTGCGCCGCAGAAAGCGCCGGCAGGCACCGCGGCCCAGCCCACGCTGAGGCCGAGCGCGATGACCAGCACCGCCCCGAGGCCCGCGCCGGATGAAATGCCCAGCACCCAGGGGTCGGCAAGGGGATTGCGGGTCAGCGACTGGAGTACCGTCCCGGCCAGCGCCAGCGCGGCGCCGGCGAGGGCCGCAAGCAGGGAGCGCGGAATGCGCAGGGACCAGACGATCCGCTGATGAAGCGTTCCCGCCGTATCGCTATGCCAGTAGCCCGCCAGGATGGCGTGTGCCACCTCCTGCATGGAGAAGGTCACCGGGCCATACATTACGGCAATGCACAGGGCCAGCAGCAGCGCCGGAAGCAGCATGGCGAGGCGAAAAACAGGGGAACGCAGCATGATTATTTCCAGCCGGCGACGATATAGTCATCGAGGAATTGCCACAGCGTACCCGTTTCCGTAAAACCGGCCTGGCGCAGGGCGGCAAGCTGGAATTCTACCGTGGTGGCCAGCGGCGTCGGGCGGTCGGCAAAGATGGCGGCGCGCGCATCGATTACATCGGCCAGCTCGGGATAACGGGTGGCCGCTGCAAACCAGCTGTCCCAGTCCTGCACGCCGGCGGCCCAGGCCTTTTCCTGGGTGCTTTCGTTATGAGTCCGGGCAAGCAGCGTCTGACGCGGGCTACGCTGGTCAAAGCGCTGGTGGTCGGCGTTGATGAACATCCCTCCTTCATCCAGCAGGTTAAAAACGTTGCGATACAGCGCCACCTGCTGCTCCGGCAGCAGCCAGTGGATGGCGGTGCTGGAAACCACGGCCTGGGGCTTACTGGCGATGACGGTGAAGCAATCTGCTGATGCCATATCGCCGCTGAAGAACTGAATGCGGTCCCGGTATTCCGCCAGCGCTTCTTTAGCCAGCGCCATCAGCAGCGGATCGAGGTCAATAGCCGTTACGGTTGCGGCCGGAAAACGTTGCAAAAGACGCAGGCTGAACGAGCCCGGGCCGCAGGCCAGATCCACCACGTGGAAGGCTTCTCCATAGCTCATCGCCAGCACATCCAGCGCGGCGTTATAGCGCGCTTCGCGGTGGGCGATGTAGGCGCTTTGTTGTTCATCCCAGTTCTTCAGTAATTCGCGGGCGGGAAAGGTCATTGTTGTTCCTTAGCGTGTATTTGTGTGACAAGCCGGTGCAGGGCCAGAACCGAACGCGCGGAGGCGTCCATGTCATAGCCGGGTAAGATGATGTAATGCTTTGCTTTCACCGCCTTCATGCCGGCGGTGAGCGGGTAATGTTCAAGAAAATCGATTTTGCTGCGGGCGCTGTCGCCGGCTCCGCCCCGGCGCAGGTCGCCCAGAATCAGGTAGTCGGGATCTCGTTCGGCGATCGCCTCCCAGCTCATGGCGGGCCACAGTTCCTTGCTATCAGAAAAGATATTTCTACTGCCGATGGTTTGGGTTAGCAGCTCCGCCGCGCCATGACCGCCCGCCACGTAAGGGGTCGCCGTACCGGAATACCACCACATCAGCGTTCTCGGCGGCAGCTTTATGCGGCTGTCGGCAGCGACCCGCTGCTTCAGCTCAGCGATCAGCGCCTCGGCGCGCGGCTCTACGGCATAAATACGCGCAATATTGCGCAGCTCGGCATAGATGCTGGCGAAGGTGGCGGACGCAGGGGAAGCGCTTTGCAGGCCATTGCACATCCCTTCAATCAGCCAGCTGGCGATGCCCCATTCGGCCATCCTTTCGCGACCGGCGGTTTCCGGGCTGTTAAACCAGTAGTAGCTGCCGGAATAGATAAAATCTGGCCGCGAGGCCAGCAGGGCTTCCGCCGACCAGGGAGCATCATCGAGACGGGCCGTTAGCGGTTTGTACCAGGGAGACGGCGCGGTATCTTCATCCGGCCGATAGCCGACGGCGCTGATAATGGCATCGCCCAGACGCAGCGCGAGCATGTTTTCCATCGCGGTCGGCATATAGACAATGGTCCGCTGTGGGACACGCGCAAACGTCCAGGAGTGCCCACAGTTTTGCAAGGTCACGGGATGCGCAAAGCTGGCAGAGGCTGCCAGCAGGGCGAGGGCGGCAAGGCGTTTCATCAGAAACGCATGTTGATATAGGCTTCATACGTGCGACCTGGCGCAATCATCTCCTGCCCGGCATAGGTTCGCTGCCAGGTGTAGAAACGATCCGTCAGGTTACGCACGCGGGTGCCCACGATAACGTCCTTCAGCACGGCATAATCGGCATTCAGGTCGAGAGTGGTGTAATCACCCATTTTGTTGGTGTTGGCGTCATCGTTATAGCTGCTGCCCACATAGTGGAGCTGCGCGCCGAGACCCAGTTTGTCGGTCGGCATATAGCGCCCGGCAAGGTTCGCTGTCCACTCCGGAATGTAGCGCGGCCGGTTGCCGGAAAGGTCCTGCGTACCCTGTTTGAAATCGTCAAAGCGCGCGTGGGTATAGGCGGCATTACCTGTCAGCGTGACGCTATCCAGCGGCTTAATCGACCCGCTCAATTCGATGCCGCGAGAGGTCTGTTTACCAACCGCATTCCAGACCTCCGCCTGGGTTGCCGACTGCTGGTAAAGATTCTTTTTCTGCAGATCGTAAACGGCGAGCTTCATTGCGCCGCGCTCGAACGTTCCTTTTACACCCACTTCATATTGCTGAACGGCGGTAAGCGGGAGCGACGTTTGCGCGGGGCTGATAAAGAAGATATCGCTGCCGGGTTCTTTACCCGTTGAGTAGCTGGCATACAGCGTCCAGCTATCGTTAATGGCCCAGCTCGGCCCCACGCCGACGCTTATGAAGCTATAGCTCCGATTGATGGTTTGATTATCCTGCTGATAGTGCCAGTGCATGTCCAGGTTGGTGTAGCGCGCCTGGCTTAACAGGGCGACGGCGTCGGTGATATTGAGGTTATCTTCCAGCAGCAGGGCATACTGGTTCTGGGTGATGTGGCGGACGGGCGAGCGCATCTTGCCGCCGGCGCCGGTGCGGAAATCACCGGCGGCAGGGTGGGTCAGGAGAACATCTTCCCCGCCCGGAAAGCCGTTGGAATAGTACTGGAACTCACGTTTTGAAAAATCGACGCCGGCGGTCACGCGGTTGGCGAATGACGCAATCGGGCGATCCCAGACGATCATGGTCCGGTTGCCCGTCAGCTTGTCATCATGCGCAAGATCGCCATAAGAATCGCGGGTTACGTAGCCTGCTTTCTGCGCCGGGTAGTAGCGCTCAACGTTCTGCCATTCGCGAAAGCCTTTGTAATAGTAGAACTGGTTTTCAAAGGTCAAATCAGGCGTTGCATACCAGGACTGGGTTGACTGGAACGAGGTCGCCTGGCTGCGGATATGCGCATCCTGAAGGTTGTTGTAGTTCACATGACGTAAATCGCGATCGACTTTGCCATTGATAACCGGCGTGCCGAAGTAGGGATTGCGCATGTCCGTTAAGCTACGATCGATATCAAAGGTTATCTGGGTGTTAGCGGTCGGCGTCAGCAGGAGCTGCGCGCTGACGCGTTCCGGACGGCTGCGCTCTTTCTCAACCTGGGTGCCGTTACTGGCGGCGCTGACGTCCACGCGGCCGGCGGCTATACCCTCAACCAGCGTGCCTCCCGCGCCGATGTGGGCGCGATGGCTGTTATAGCTTGACCAGCTATAGTCGGCCTCCACCGGCTGGCGACCGAAGGTGGCTTTACGCGAGGTCAGGTTGACGCTGCCGCCGGCAGAGCTCAGGCCATTCAGAACCGAGCCGGTGCCGTACAGGATATCGACGTTTTCGTAATGCACCGGATCGGCTATTTGAATCGTGCTGCCGGGTACCGCCACGCCGTTTAGCAGCCAGGAGACGCCGGAGAAGCCGCGCAGCGAAACGCTGTTGGCGAGCGTTGGCGAGCTGGTTCCGGACATCCCCGGCGCGCTCTCGACGACTTCGGTGAGGGTCCGTTTCCCCTGCGCCTTGATAGTTCTGGCGCTGAGGGTTTCCGTATGGCGCGGCGTCTGTTTATCGCTCAGACCGAGGCGAGAGGCCGAACCGGATGACAGAAGCGCCGAATCGGCCAGGGAGGCATCGTCGGACGCGCCGCTGCCGGTGACCACCAGGGTTTCATCTGCTGCATAAGTCAGAGGTGAGATGTTTACTGCGACTGCGAGAGCTAGCAAAGAGGGCTTAATTTTCATCGATCGGCATCAAATTATTAAATGTTATGTTATAACGTAACATTTATTGTAAGAGAAAAAAAGTAGGCAATGCGATCGGGTGAGAAGAGGGGGCTTTCGAGGTGGTTTTATGAAAGGCGTGTGGCAGCTGCAGTAGCGAGGATGTTCCGCGCCGGACGCGCGGCTTCGTTTATTACGCTGGCGTGGAGTGGTGCTGGACCCGGAATCATATCCACGATTAACATTCTGTTTGCTATGAGTTCCAGTTTTTCTGTGTATTTGTTGGGTGAATAGCCGCAGACGCTTTAAAGCGTCAGTGGCTATCTCTCGGTTATTAATAATAATGTGATGGTCCGATCGGCCGAGGCAATAGTGGAAGGGCCGTGCGCTATGATAATGTAGGTAATACTCAGCCATGCAATTACGCTATTACCGAAGAACGCTAAAGTACCCCCATGATACAATGAATTATCACTGACAGCGCTTCTGCCCGGTACCTATTCATTATGCTATATCTGGATAAGGGCCTGTCTGGTGAATATTTTTGAACTGCCAATAGATGGTGGTCGAGACTACTGTTTGTGCGTGCGCAAGGGTGGCAAACTATTATCGAGCGGTTCAAGACGCGGCTATCATGTAACGATGTAATAGCATACGGCGCGAATAATGGGGCGACAGCATGAAACGCCGTTTTCAGCGCAGCATGTCATAGCCTCTGGAGAACGCAACTTCTTCCCGGTCGCAAAGCACTTGCCAGGCGTCGGCGGAGGGGGCGATAAATCCCCGAAGCCCCAGAGGCCGTAATAGCGTGGCATCTTGTTCTGTATTCAGCGTCAGCAACGCCGTTTGCAGCGCCATAGTGACCTGCTGGTCAACCATATCGCTTGCCACCAGTAAAGGCATCGGTGCGGGCGCGCTGCGCGCCAGGATACGCACATGGCGCGTTAATTCCTGTTCATACCGGCGCAGCAGCGACCAGGCATAGCTATCCAGCGGGCCGACATCCGCTTCGCCCGCCGCCAGCGTTTCCAGCACGCGTCGCGGGGTCACCAGCGGCCCGACAAGCGTGCGATAAAGCGTTTTTCGCGATTCCCTAAGGTACGCCGACAGATGATAGCGCACCGCGTTATAGCCGGAGTGCGACTCAGGGTTGGTATACGCCAGCCGCCCGCCGAAGGTCTCTTCCAGCCTTTCGGCGGTAGACGACTTCGGCACCATAAACAGGGTACGGTAGTGCCCTGGTATTCCTTCTCGGGCGGCGTCTTCCGTAATCGGCACGGCCACGGGGCGTACCGGAAAGCGCCGCTGCGCGAAGGGCCAGCCACACATGAATACCGCCAGCAGATCGGAACGAGTCCACAGCCCTTCCAGCCTGGCTGGGGCAGGGTAGTCAAAAATCTCTGCCTTCAGCCCGGCGCGGCGTACTGCTTCGAGCAGGAGCCTTTTCCACCCCTCTGCGGCCGTCGGGGTGACCGAGTACATTCGCGCGTTAACGATCACCGGTAGCGTAGCTCCTGACCAACACCCAGCGCGCGAGCTTTCTCCAGCATCGCATGCCCCAGTGCAATATCGCTTAGCGACAGCCCGCGATGCCAGAAGAGGATGGTTTCGCCATCGTTTTCACGACCGGGTTTCGCCCCGGCGACAATTTCGCCCAGCTCGGCATGCAGAGTATGCTCGCTTAATTTTCCGGCCTCTACATGGGCCCGTAGCGATCCAAACATGCCTCCTTTGCACTGTCCCCAATCGTCCACCACCAGCTTATCCATAATGTCGGTAAGCGACAGCTCCACGGCGCTCATGGTGCCGTAGGGCACGACAAAGGCGCCGGGTTTTATCCACTCTGTTTTTAACAGCGGCGTCGGCGCATCAAGACGCGAGGCTTCGACCACAATATCCGCGTCACGCACGCAGCTTTCCCAGTCGTCGGTGACGATGACTTTTTTGCCGAGATCCTGCTCCAGACGGCGTGCAAAAGCGTCACGGCTTTCCGGGCGACGGGAATGAATGCGGATTTCATCAAAATCATAAATGCTGTTGAGCAGACGAACGTTCCAGTAAGCGGTGCCCCGTGCGCCGATATGCCCCAGCACCTTACTGTCGCGGCGGGCGAGGTGGCGCGCGCCAAGCGCGGTAAGCGCGCCGGTGCGCATATCGGTAATCGCCGACGCATCCAGAATGGCAACCGGCATGCCGGTGCGCGGATCGAAAAGGTTCAGCAGAGCCATTTCCGAGGGCAGCCCGAGCGTATAGTTATTGACATAATCGCCGACGATTTTTACCCCCGCGAGCCCCAGCGGCTCGATATAACCGCGCAGTACGTTAAAGTGGCCGTTAAACGCTTTATCGGGAATTAAATGCACGCGCGGTTCAATGACGGTTTTTTTCTGCCCCTGCGCCCGCAGCCCGTTCTCCACCGCCGCGAGGATTTCCGCGTCCGTGAGCTGCAGTTGGTCAACATCAGGGCCGTTTAGCCAGGTTAAATGTATGCTTTGAGTCATAAATTTCTCTCATAGGTCGTATGGTCCGCATCGGGCCGCACGTGGGTGAAAAGCCGCTGGCGGGTTAATACGCCGACGGGCGAGCCGTATTCGGTGACGGTGATGCTGTCGGCGTGCCGGGAAAGCATCAGCGCCAGCGCGTCTTTCAGGGTGGCGTTCACGTCAAGCCGCTGCGGATGATTAGCGGTCAGAGACGTTTCCATCGCCTGGGCCACCGGGGTAATAGCAAGAAGTTTCAGCGCTGCATCGCTGCCGACGAAAGCCGCGACGAACTCATCTGCCGGAGCTGAGAGCACTTCGGCGGGAGGGGCGTATTGGCACAGTCGCCCTTCGCGCATAATGGCGATGCGATCGCCCATTTTGATGGCCTCATCAAGATCGTGAGTGACGATAATCACCGTCTTTTTCACGCGCTGCAGAATCTGCTTAAACTCGGTCTGTAATCGCCCGCGAACCAAGGGGTCGATGGCGCCGAACGGTTCATCCATCAGCATGACGGGCGGGTCCGCTGCCAGCGCGCGGGCAACGCCTACCCGTTGTCGCTGACCGCCGGAAAGCGCCGCAGGAAAGCGGCTGGCGTATTGCCGGGCATCCAGTCCTACCAGCTCAAGCAACGTTTCCACCCGTGTCTGAATGCGCGCGGTGCTCCAGCCCAGCAGACGCGGCACCGTGGCAATGTTGTCCGCGACGGTCATATGCGGAAACAGCCCGACGTTCTGAATGACGTAGCCGATATGCCGACGCAGCATCACCGGATCTTCCGCTGCGACATCGTGCCCGTTTACCCAGACACGCCCGGAGGTGGGCTGTTCCAGGCGGTTAATTAGGCGCATGGTGGTGGTTTTGCCGCAGCCGGAAGGACCAATCAGGGCCGTGGTGGTTCCCTCTTCAAACGTCATGGAGAGATCGTCAAGCGCTTTACGCGGCGAACCAGGATAAATTTTGCTAATATTTTCCAGTTTAATCATTAGATTAGCCCTTTAACCAGGTCGATAACACAGACGCTCTAGCAGGGCGAAAAGCGCTTCGATACCCACAGCGAGCAGAATAATTGGCACCGCGCCTACTAACAGGCGCGACATGTCCATGATGGCAATGCCGGTGGTGACAAAATCACCCAGACCGCCGCCGCCGATAAATGACGCCAGTGCCGCTCCGCCGACCACCTGTACGGCGGCGGTACGACAGCCGGCGAGGATACCGGGGGCCGCCAAAGGCAGCACGATTCTGCCTGTTACCTGCCAGGGGGTGAGCCCCATGCCGTGCGCCGCTGAGAGCGTATCCGGGTTAACGGACTGAATGCTGGTGCACGTGTTGAGCAAAATCGGCGGCACGGCCAGCACCACCAGCGCGACGACCGAGGGCAGCAGGCCAATGCCGAGAAACGGCATAACTGCCGCAAGGATCGCAAGGCTTGGGATCGTCCGCAGCGTGCTGGTGCCGCTGGTGATGATAAAGGCGAGGCGAGGGAGGTTTGCGATCAGCACACCCGTCGGGATCGCAATAATCAGGGCGATGCTGAGCGCAAGCCCACACATCGTCAGATGCTGCCACACCGCCTGCCAGAACAGCGGCTGGTTATCCAGCACCCATTGCCATGCCTGCGTTATCATTGGCTTCTCCCTTGTGAAATACGCCGCTGGAGCCGGACAAAAAACAGATCCGCGCCGATCGCCAGCAGTGACGTTAATCCGCCGCCGATAAATATTTTCTCCGGATAGCGCTGATCCAGCCCGGCGAGAATAATCGAGCCAAGCCCACCGGCGTTGATATATGCCGCGACCGTAGCGATGCCGATAAGCGTGGTGGTGGCAATGCGCAGGCCGGTGATGATGAACGGTAGCGCCAGCGGCAGCTCCACTTCGCGCAGATTGCGCCAGGTGCCGTACCCCATTCCCCGCGCCGCTTCGCGGACGTCCAGCGGAACAGCGTGAAAACCGGCAGCAATATTGCGGGTGAGGATCATCAGCGCATAGGCCGTCAATCCGACGATAGCCGGCAGCATGCCGATGCCGAGCCACGGAATGAGCAGGGCGAATAGCGCCAGCCCAGGAATGGAAAAAATCATGCCGGTTACCGTCATCACCAGCGCGTACAGCCGCGGGCGGCGGGCGGTGGTAATGCCGAGAAACAGCGAAATAACGAACGCCATCAGCATCGCGGCGCCGACCAGTACCAGGTGCTGCCAGAGCGCCAGTAGAATGTCGTCATAGTGTCGTGTCGCCCAGCGCATCAGGAGGTCTCCAGCAATACGGCCTGGCCTGCAAGCCATTCCGGCTGCATTATCGCGTCGGCCAGAATGGAAATGTCGCCAGCGCTGGCGCGGTCTTCATCCAGCGGCGCCACCCGGGCGCGGATTTTGTCATGTAGCGCCGCTGCATAGCGCCCGGGCTGCGGGGCCTCCTGAAGATCCAGCGCCTGCGCAGCCACCAAAAGTTCAATTGCTACCAGATAGCGTAGGCTTTCCATGAGTCGCGTGGTTTTGGCTACGATGCCCATTGCCTGCGAGGCGTAATCTTCAACCCGATCGGCCACCGGTATTGTCAGTGGGGAGAGCGGCTGGGCATGGTGCGCGATATCGCTGACCAGTGCGGAAACCGTTTTTTGCAGCGTGGCGAAACCTGTCTGCCCGGTGTGGCGGGTGAGAAAACGCGGCAGGCCGCTGGCGGCGGGCGACATCAGTTTCATGATGCGTTCACCGCTGCACGCGGCATGGCGGGCGAGGGCCAGCCCGAGGCTTTCCAGCGCCAGCGCCAGATGCGTGACGTCAAAATTGGCATTTGCCAGCACCAGTTCCGGCTCTGCCAGCAGGCCGGGGTTGTCGTCGGCGCTGTTGAGTTCCAGTTCGACCGCCGCGCGCGCATTTAGCCAGGCGTGGCGCACGCAGGCCAGCACCGGTGCGACGCAGCGGAAGCTGAGCGGATCCTGCAAGGCGCGTGCGCCGTCGGGCTGGAGCAGCGGGCTGCCATCCAGAAGCGACAGCAGCCAGGCGGCGGTTTCTGCCTGCTGCGGCGCAGGGCGCATTCGCGCCGCCCAGGGCGTTAGCGGCGTAACGTTGGCGCGAAACGATTCAAACGAGAGCGCTATGGCACCCGCGTGAGCGTTTATTAACCGGGCTATATCCAGCAGAAGCAGCGCACCGAGGCCGACGCTTGCGGCATTGGATGAGACAAGCGCCAGCCCGTCTTTTCCGCGCAGCGGTGCAGGCGCCACTCTAGTCTGGTTCAGCAATGTGGAGACCGATTCCACCGAGCCCCGATATTCGGCCTCGCCATCGGCAACGAGCGCACGGCCGATATGCGCCAGCGGCGCGAGATCCGCTTCGCCGATCGAACCGATAAGCGGAACTCGGGGATGAATACCTTCGTTGAGAAAGGCCAGCAACGTCTGCACCACGGGCAAAGAAATGCCCGATGCGCCCTGTGCCAGGCCCGCAAGACGCGCCAGCATTATCGCGCGGACCTGTGCAGGCGTTGCCTGCGGCCCTACGCCCACTGCCCGCGCCAGCGGGATTCGCCGCTGAATTGCCTGTAGCAGATCCTCATCGTGGCGGCCGCCCTGCGCGTGCAGTACCGTGGTATCGACATTTGCGCCGAGTCCGGTGGTGACTCCATAGATACGCTTTCCGGCGCTGATGCTGCGCATCAGAAAATCAAAAGATGCGCCAATGGCCTGCTGCGCCTGCGTTCCCAGCGCGACAGTCTGGCCGCAGTCGGCGACCGCCCGCACGTCTTCAAGCGTGAGCGGTGCATCACCCAGCATAAGTGTCGTTGTCACGATCGTACCCTATTTGATTAGGCCCTTTTTGCGCAAAAAGTCTTCCGCCACATCGCTCGGTTCTTCTTTATTCTTTTCCACTTCCGCATTCAGTTTTTGCATGGTGGCGTTATCAAGCAGTTGGCTGACGTTATTTAAAATGTCGCGAACCTGGGGATGCGCCTGCAGCGCCGCGTCGCGCACAACCGGCGCAACTTCGTAAGGAGGGAAGAGGTGTTTGTCATCGTCAAGCGCAACGTACTGGTTTTCAGCGATTTGCCAGTCGGTGGCAAAGCCGTTTGCTACGTCGATTTGCCCGGCAGCAAGGGCGTCGTAACGCAGGCCGACTTTGGCAAACTGGCGGAAGGCTTTAAATTTAATGCCATAGGTTTGCTCCAGCCCTTTCAGACCGTCCTGGCGATCGCCAAACTCTGCGCCTGCCCCAATAGTCAGTTGCGGAGCGGCTTTAGCGAGATCGGAGAGCGTTTTCAGGTGGTATTTTTCTGCCGTCTGTTTGCTAACCAGCAGCGCGTAGCCGTTGTTCACGCGGGCAGGCTGTAGCCAGGTAAGATGGTATTGCTGCTGGTAGGCGTCGCTGACCTGTTTAAATACCTGTGCGGCGTCGGAGGAGGGAGTGCCTTTCACCACCGCGCTGAGCGCCGTACCGGTATATTCCGGATACATATCAATTTCGCCTTTCAGCAGAGCCGCGTGGGCGATTAAGGTTCCGCCCAGGTTTGTTTTACGCTCAACGGAGAGGCCCGACTGCTCCAGCGCACGGGCATAAATTTCCGCCAGGATATATTGTTCGGTAAAGTTTTTACTGCCAACAACGAAATCTGCTGCCTGTGCCTGCACGGTAATCAGACCCAGCGCCAGCCAGGATGCTGCCAGTTTGTTTTTTATGTTCATCCCCGGTATCTCCGAAAAAAAAGCATGAATTTACTTGTATATACAAACCAGCGAAGCTAGCAGCATAAGGATGAGGGATGAAATAGAAATTCATTCTTTCTTATAACGAAAATTGCAAAGCAAGCTCTGTTGATTCTCTCCTCGCTAAATAAGTACTCCAGATAGGCGTTTCAGGCAGCTGAGAGTTTTATCTGCGTGGGTTTCTGCCAGCATGGTTTGAGGGTCGAGGCCAAAGCCCAGACGGCGTTCTTTATCTCTGAGGCTATAGCGGAAATACTATAGCTTAGTGCCGCTGGTAGGTACTGAGGCCTTGCGAGTCGGGGAGTTTGTATAATTTTACGAGAGGTTTTGCTGAGCGGATCTTGCTGTCAGTTAACATCTGAGGGTTATTCCAGTTGTCGATCGGAAAGACTTTTTACGCCAGCCTGTTGAATCAAAAAAATAGGAGTTCATAGAAGTGCAAATGCCGGTCTGATACCACATTCAGCGCCACCGTCCAGTGGTGCAATCATTTCGTTGCAGCCCTGTCCCAAAATCCCCTGTTTTCAGAACGCCAGAGGTTCAATAGCTACGTTTATATTCTTTATAGATATAATTCATATCATTTCAGTCATTTCCAATAGTTTCCTTCCTGCTTAATATCATTTGGGAATTAGTTCTATCAATAATTCACATATAATAATCAGTTTAATTAATCAATATATTTGCTGATGTGACGGCAGAAAACAGGCTGGAGATGGATGATAGTTTTACGCAACGTTTCTAAAATATTTAATGTCCGTTCCGGTCAGGTTACCGCCGTTGACAACGTCAGTATGCAGGTTGAACAGGGCCAGATTTACGGGATTATCGGCTACAGCGGTGCGGGGAAAAGTACCCTAATTCGCCTGTTGAACGGCCTGGAAAAACCCACTTCCGGCTGTGTGATGATTAGCGGCCAGGATATTGCTCAGGCCAGCGGCGAAGTGCTGCGCCGGGCACGGCTGAAAATCAGCATGGTGTTCCAGCATTTTAATTTGCTTTGGTCGCGTACCGTCAGTGAAAACATCGCCTTCTCGTTGCAAATTGCCGGGGCACCAAAGGCGGTGATCCAGCGCCGGGTGCGGGAGCTAATTGAGCTGGTCGGCCTGAGCGGTAAAGAACGTGCTTATCCCTCCCAGTTGAGCGGCGGTCAGAAGCAGCGAGTGGGGATTGCCCGTGCGCTGGCCAACAGCCCGGATGTACTGCTGTGCGATGAGGCTACCTCGGCGCTTGACCCTCAGACTACCGACGCGATCCTCGATCTGCTGCTGGATATCAACCGCAAGTTGAAGCTGACCATTGTGCTGATCACTCACGAGATGCATGTGGTACGCAAAATCTGTCATCGCGTGGCGGTGATGGAAGCGGGCCGCATTGTGGAAGAGGGCGAGGTATTGTCAGTCTTTACCCACCCGCAGCAGCCAATCACCCGCCAGTTCGTGAAACAGACCGCCGTATACAGCAGCGCCGATACTCCGTTTAATGCTGACCTGGTGGATGCTGGGGCAGGATCTGTGCTGAAACTGACCTTCGTTGGGCAGAACACTCAGCAGCCGATCGTCGGTGAGTTGATACTGAAGTACGCCCTGCCATTTAATATTTTGCACGGAAAGATGATGCAAACTGCCAACGGCACCTTTGGTGAGCTGTGGCTGCAGGTTCCTGCCTCTGGCACGCAGCTGGAAAGCATTCTGGCCGATCTGCACGCCCATGAAATTTCAACCGAGGTGGTAAAACATGTTTGAGTCTCTGTTCCCGCATTTGAAAGTTGACCAGCTGTGGGCAGCCACCGGTGAAACGCTGTATATGACTGCACTTTCCGGGTTGGCGACCTTTGTGCTTGGCATCCTGTTTGGACTGGCGCTGTTTCTGACTGCGCGCGGTGGCCTGTTCCAGAACCGCGCCATCTACGGCGTGATTTCCATTCTGGTAAATGTGTTCCGCTCCATTCCTTTCATTATTTTGATCGTTTTGCTGATCCCGTTTACCAAAACGCTGATTGGCACCATTCTCGGCGCAAACGCAGCGCTGCCCGCGCTGATTGTAGGTGCGGCACCGTTCTATGCCCGTCTGGTGGAGATTGGCCTGCGCGAAGTGGATAAAGGCGTGATTGAAGCGTCGCGCTCAATGGGCGCGCGGTTGAGTACGCTGATTTTCCGCGTGCTGTTGCCGGAGTCTTCGCCCGCCCTGGTTTCCGGTATTACCGTGACGCTGATTGCGCTGGTGAGCTACAGCGCGATGGCAGGCGTCATTGGCGCAGGTGGCCTGGGTAATCTGGCATATCTTGAGGGTTTTCAACGTAACCACGGTGATGTAACTCTGGTAGCGACGGTAATGATTCTGGTGATCGTTTTTGTCATCCAGTTTTTAGGTGATGTTCTGACCACATGGCTCGATAAACGTTAACTTTTAGGAAAATCTAAATGAAAAAAACACTGACGCTGCTGGCTGCAGCAACCCTGGGTGCCATGAGCCTCAGCGCATGGGCGGACACGTTGACCGTTGGCGCATCCAACGTACCGCACGCTGAAATTCTGGAGCAAGCGAAGCCAATTCTGGCGAAGCAGGGTATCGATCTGGAGATCAAACCGTTCCAGGATTACATCCTGCCGAACACTGCGTTGGCGAGCCATGATATAGATGCTAACTATTTCCAGCATATTCCGTATCTGAACAGCGTACTGAAAGATCACGCGGGCGATAAGACCTATGATTTTGTCAGCGCGGGCGCAATTCATATCGAGCCAATCGGTATCTATTCCAGGAAGTTTAAGTCACTGAAAGACCTGCCGGAGAACGGCAAAGTGATTATGCGTGATGCGGTGGCGGAAGAGGGGCGGATTCTGTCTATCTTTGAGAAAGAGGGCGTGATTAAGCTGAAGCCAGGCGTGAGCAAGATCGATGCGCGCATTACCGACATCGTTGAAAACCCGAAGCACCTGAAGTTCCTGCCTAACGTTGAGGGCGCGTTGCTGCCGCAGATGTATAACAATGATGAAGGCGATGCGGTGGTGATTAACGCCAACTATGCGATTGATGCGGGCCTTAACCCAGTTAAAGATCCTATCGCGGTAGAGAGCGGTGAGAATAACCCGTATGCTAATATTATTACCGTGCACCGCGGTGATGAGAATAAGCCGGATATTAAGGCACTGGTGGCCGTGCTGCACTCAAAAGAGATTCAGGATTGGATCCGCACTAAGTATAAAGGCGCGGTGATCCCTGTCAGTAACTGAGTTTTTACCGTCTGAGGTTTCGGACTGGGGGAACTGAAATAGCGTGGAAAAGCCGGCCTTGTGAGCCTGTACATAAGATTGTGTCATTGCCTGATTTTGATAGGTTCAATCCACCATCAAAAACAGGTTGTGTTATGGACAAAAAAACAGTTGCAGGCTCTGGCTAACGAACTGGCCAAAAATCTCAAAATCCCTGAAGATCTCAGCCAGTTCGCTCTCCTCCTGAAGAAAATCGGCGTTGAGGCGGCTCTCAACGCCGAAATGTCCTACCTCCGGGCTACGATAAATATCAGCCCACATCGGGGGGTTAACGCCCGTAACTCATCGCCACGTTTTGAGCGGCGGTCATCTGCATGTACTCCCCGCTGGTGAATTCCCCCCCATCCGGGCCGCAGCGACGGAAGGAATGGGATCGGACTCTTGCCCCCCCTTTGTTGTGAAACGGGGACTGAGCGAAGGCAAGCTGGTAGAAGTTTTTCCGGGAATAAGTGCGGCAGAGCTCGCCGTCCATGTCATATATCCCAGCCGCAGACATCTACCAGCGCGTGTTCGAACATTTATTGATGAGTTGCGAAGATATCTGAACAGCGACTGCTTCCCGCCATAAACAGCGAGGAGCAGTCACACCGTTATAACGACCCTTCCAGCTACAGGTATGGATACCCTGGTTATCGAAGGGCTCAAGGCGCTAAAGATCAGAAATCGTAACCCACGGTGGCAACGATGGCGCGTTCCGCTCCCCAGTAGCAATAGCCGGTACCGTAGCAGGCGGCCACATATTTACGATCGGTCAAGTTATTAGCGTTCACCTGTAGCCAGGCTCCTTTCAGACTGCTGTTCCAGGCTCCGAGATCCGCGCGTACGGAAGCATCCATCAGCGTGACAGACGCTAAACGGGTACTGTTTTCGTTATCAGCCCACTGTTTACCGATGTAGCGCACGCCTGCGCCTGCGGACAAACCGTAATCAAACTGGTAGCGCCCCCAGGCGGAAGCCATAGAGTTGGGGGACAGGTACGGTGTGTGGCCATCGTTGCCGTCAACCGCGTCCTTAAAGCGCACCCGGCTTAAGGTATAACTGGCGATGATGCTCAAATTCGACGTCAGCTGGTTATGCGCTTCCAGCTCGATCCCTTGCGAATGCACTTTCCCTACCGGCTCGTAGTAAGCCTCACGTACGATGCGATTCCCCACGTCTTTCTGGGTCAGATCGTATATCGCAATGCTGTAGAGATCCCTGGTACCGACCGGCTGGTATTTCACCCCGACTTCATACTGCTCTGCGGTGGTGGGTTTCAGGATACTGCCGTCCTGCCCGGACAGCGACTGTGGCGTAATAGCCTGACTATAGCTGACGTAAGGTGAAATACCGTGGTCGAAAGCATAAAGCAATGAAGCTCGGCCGCCGACATTGTCGTCCTGACGGCGGTGTTTTACACCGGTTGAGTAGGTATCCGTCTGTGACACAATGCGGTCATAGCGGCCAGAAAGATCCAAATGCCAACGGTTCCACACCGCCTCATCCTGCAGATATATCCCCGTCTGATAGTAACGCCGCTGACTGCCATAGAAGTCGTAATTATAACGGGCTCCTACGGCTTCCCCTGTACGGGCGTTCAACTGATTAGCGTAGCCACTCGCGTCTCTGAGATCGTTTTTGTACTGATGGTATTCCGCGCCGAGCACGACTTTATGCTGGAGATCACCGGTGTTGAAGTCCGCTTCCAACTGGTTATCGATCGCCCAGGCGTCCAGGGATGACCGCGAGCCGGAATAGTAGCGATTCAACAAGTCCGAATTGCTGGAGTCCCAGCCTATCTGATACACCTGATCGAGATCGACATTAGAGTGGGAATAACTGGCATTAGTGCGGAACGCCCAGGTTTCGTTGAAGCGATGCGCAAACGCCAGACTATAGATCTGCTGGCGGCGTTTAAACTGATCGAGGCTACTGTCGCCATCATAGAAACCATTACTCAGTTTATAGCCGTTATGTTCGGTAATGCTGCCTTCGCCCGGTACAGCGCTGTGGTAACCCCCGGAAGGCGCTTTTTCCAGATAGGCTCGCAGTAGTAGCGAGGTATCTTCACCGGGTTGCCAGAGCAGCGACGGAGAAATGGCGTATTTTTCTTCACGCGTGTGCTGGTACTGTGTATCGCTGGAACGCGTCAGGCCAGTCAGGCGAAACGCCAGCTGATCGTTAATCGCGTTGGTGTAATCAAAAGCGGCCCCTTTGGTGTTATTGCTGCCGCCAAGCAGGCGTATATGACCCTGTTCTGTGAACAGCGGATTTTTTGAGGTCTCCATCACCAGACCTCCAGGGACAGTCTGGCCATACAGTGCGGAGGACGGCCCTTTAATCACGTCAATACGTTCCAGGAACCAGGGGTCGACTTGTAACACGTTATAACTACCGGCATCACTCATCAGCCGCAGACCATCGAGGAAAACGTTGTCAACGTCGCTACCGTGGAACCCTCGCAGAGACACCGTGTCATAGCGCGTTGCCGCGCCGGCAAAGTTGGTGAAAGCTCCGGCGGTGTAGTTCAGCGCTTCATTGACAGTTAAAGCGCCTTGATCTTCCATCTGTTGACGGGTAATGACTGAAATCGACTGCCCGGTGGTGATCAACGGTTTGTCTGTTTTGGTCGCTCCTTTACTGCTGGTAACCGTGTAGCCGCTGGTTGGTGCATCCGCAGAGTCCACTGCAGAGCCAATAACCGTCATGCTATCTTCGGCAAAGCCGCAGGAGGGAACTGTGGCTGCCAGACCACACAAAAAAACAGAACGTTTCAGCGTAAAGGCGATCCCCATTATCAAATCCTCATTATTTAAAGCGCAGGAAACGTCATTATCACTGCATCGTGCCGTTTTCAGGCTATGCGCGGCGATGAGTTATGTATGAGCAACAACAAAAGAGGGTTAACTATTGCGTACCGCGCTTGGCGCGATACCGTAGCGGCGGCGAAAAGCAGTGGCAAAATTCGTGGCGTGTTGATAGCCGGACATCCAGGCCGCCTGCTGGACGCTGTAACCCTGTTGCAGATGGTGATACGCCAGCGCCAGTCTACAGTCACGTAGGTAATCGAACACCGAGTCGCCATACGCCTGACGAAACTTGGCGCTCAGACTGCTGGGGCTCATTGCCGCGTTGCGCGCCAGCTCACACAGCGTATGCTCCTGTTGTGGCTGCTGTTCCAGTCGCTGGCGTACGCTTTCAAGCCGTCCCCACTCGCCGGGAGAGAACAGGGGCGATACCGGACATTCCGCCGTCATTGCATGCCCCAGAACCTGCATCGCCACTCCGTTCAACATTAACTGGCGTGTTATGAGCGGGGAGTTGGACGCCAGAGCGGCATGGATGCCGGCCAGTAAGTACTCCGGCACAGACCACAGATAACAAGGACATTTCATCTGCCCCCATTCGAATAGCAGCTCAGTCATTGCCGGCAATAGCTGCAGGGTCTCAGGAGAGAATCCCAGCACTATCGTCTTCAACTGCGTATCCGCCAGATGACTGACATTCATCACCCATTGCTCGCCTAATCGGGTGGTTAGCGCCATCCCCGGACGCACGATAAAATACCGTTCTCCCAGACGAATGCGTAAGCAGCCCTCCAGAATAATTAGCGTGTACATCGGTGAACTACGCAGCGAAGTGGATTCATACGGCTGCATAACCTGCACGTGGGAATGGGTGAGCCGAATGCCGGATGGCAGCAGCATCTCTTCAACGCTCCCCCGTACGACAATGCGCCGATCTTTATCGCTACTGTAGCGCGACGAAAGCGCCGGAAAACGATAGTCGATTCCATAACGTTCGCCAAAATCTAAGAAGTCTTCAACTAAGAATGATTGCGCCGACGGCGTGGCGGCGTGATGATTGGTCATGTTCGTCACAGGAAATCAGGAAACGATGGTGAAGTATTATCAGACCAAAGAGATATAACGAACAAGAGGAAACGATAATTATTCTCACTTATATCGGCGATTCTTTTGAATCGCCACGGGTTTAACAGCCACCTCAGAGTCATTTTTGGACTTGATCTCCTCCCTGAAAACAGTGCCAGTCTAAACTGAAGTATCCGGTCTTTATTCCTGCTCACAGAGAGGCTTATTGCCATGAAAAAGATCCGCTATACCGAAGAACAGATTGCATTTGCGCTGAAACCGGCACTCGCATCGGGGAAGTCTGCAGAAAGATGGGGATTTCCGAGACAACATTTTACATCCATGGACTACTTCTGTTTTGCAAGTACTGAATCTGGTTTTGGGTTGTTACTTACATCTATCCGGCATCAGGAAAATCTGTGCCCAAATGGGTAATCCGTACGCAATCGCTTCAACAACTGGACGGCCTCAAAGGCCAGTATAAAAATCAGGTTCCGATTGTGCAGGTGCAACCTGTCGCCATTTCTCAGTACGCTGCAACTTTTCTGGCCGGGTAGTAACTTCCCACTGCCTGATACTCGGTCTCATTTTTCAGCATCGACCAGATTATTCTCGCGTTTTTGTTAGCGACCGCCACGGTCGTTTTATTAAATCCGCGCCGTTCCTTATCAATGTATGGATGTGGTTTTACATGACCTTCTGACTTCTGAACGGCCACGCGCTGGATATCACATTGTGGATGCCAGCTGCTGCAGGATACAGGCCAGTTGCTGCCGGTTCGGCCCTGTAACTGAGGGGCACTCCGGCCGCCTTACCTCTTAATGAAGTCCTCAATACTATCCGTGAGATGTATTGTAAGAAGCTACGAAAGATTCCCCGTCAGCTTCACGGGATTTCATTCCTGAGAGCTGGAAAAGGCACCTGTATAAATAACCGGTAACTGTCAGATCAGGTCTGAGCTAATAAATTTTATTGTCCGGACGGTCACAACTCACCTCTCTCATTCGTCATCTTTATGTGCTAACTACATAAATGAGGAATTGAAATGTCGACACCTTTAATGAATACCGCCCCGGTAAATCACTCGCAAACTATTGCCAATGTTTTCTCCGCCCTGCTGAAAGTGCATGGCAGTATCGACTCGCACGGTCTGGAACGTAAGATCTACCATCTCGTGTTGTTGTGTGCTTCGCAAATCAACGGCTGTGGCTACTGTGTCAAAATGCATACTAAAGAGGCACGCGAGGACGGTGAAACCGATGCTCGTCTGGACAGCTTGATAGTATGGAGGCATGTCGATGATTTCACGCCTCGCGAACGGGCGGCGTTAGCCTGGACGGAGGCGCTAACGCGGCTTGAACGTCACACCGATTATGGCCCTCTGCGCGCGGAGTTGCGTGAGCACTTTTCTGAGGAGGAAATTAGTGCGCTGACCGCCAATATCACTATGATAAATCTTTGGAATAGAATCCATATTTCCGGCCATTAATATGCAAGACGAAAAGTACGCAGATCTGTTCGAATCCAGAAGGCCGTTTCTGAACGGCCTCGCCTATCGCATTTTAGGCTCTTTGGCCGATGCGGAAGATGCTGTGCAAGACACCTTTATTAAGTGGCTGCATGTGGATCGCCGCCCAATCCTGAATCCAGCTGCCTGGCTAACTACGGTCCGCTGCCTTGATCTGCTGCGCGGCGCGCAGCAGGCTCGCACTGACTATATCGGCGTTTGGCTTCCGGAACCTCTTCAGACAATGGCCGTTGAAACATCCGAGCAGCAAATGCTGGACCTTTCATCATCGCTATCAATGGCCTTTATGCTACTGCTCGAAAGGCTTACGCCCCGCGAACGCGCGGCGTATTTGCTTCATGATATCTTTGACCTCCCCTATGCAGATCTTGCCATAACTCTGGACGCAGAAGAGGCAACCTGTCATAAACTGGTGTCACGTGCGCGGGAAAAGGTTGGCCACCCGCAGGTATGTAGCGTTATTCCAGAGGAACGGCAGGAAGCGTTGCTTGCCTCTTTCAAAGCCGCGGTGGAAACCGGGAATATCAAACCGCTTTCTGCTCTGCTGTCAGAAGATATTGCGCTCAGAGCTGATGGCGGCGGCAAAGTTTCCGCCAATCTGACACCGATTATCGGCAAAATCGACGTTCTTGAGTTCATCGGCGGTAAACTGTCTGCGTTTTGGCGAACCTATGAATGGCGACCCGCGCGCATCAACGGCCTGCAAGGCGTTTTGCTCTTTGACCAAAACCATATCGCAGCGGCAGTCAGTTTTGCTCTTGATATCGATGGCCATCTTGCGCAGATATTTATTGTACGCAACCCGGACAAGCTTTCACGACTCGGACGTTTATGGGAAATACCCCTGCGCTAAAAATGCGATGTTCCAGTCACTGGATAAAACACAACGGGTTTCGTGACGTTCTGTTTTTAGAGCCTAACCTGGCAAGTGAAAACGGCCAGTGGCTTTATCACTCCCGTCGCCGCAGGTTATGGATCTCCTGTGTGGCAACGGGGCTGATGCAGGGCTGGCATTACTGTCACGGGGTTAACCATCGTGCCGGAGTGGAAGTGCTGGCGCAGACGAAATCCTTCGTAGTTCGATGGAGAGTCCGGCCGCAGAAATGCAAAAACCCAGCCATAGGCTGGGTTCTCTGAATAGTGGTGCCCGGACTCGGAATCGAACCAAGGACACGGGGATTTTCAATCCCCTGCTCTACCGACTGAGCTATCCGGGCAACGGGGCGAATTAAACCGTAATACACTTCGCGCGTCAACCACATTTCTTGATTTTCCTGCCGATTGCTTAACTTTACGGCAGTTTTGCATCGGAAGCCGCGTTTTGGCCATAATTCACATCATACCGTTGTCGCCCTGACGGATTTTCCAGCCGCTAACCGCAGAGATGACGTGGCGTAAGCCGGAAAGGGTATAGTCGCCGATCACCTCTTCATCTTCGCGCGGAGAGCTGATGGTAATCTCCGCATCGACGCCGTGGCGGTAGGTTCCGTGGTGGCTAAAAATCGTGCCTATGAAGCACTTATCATTCAGCCAGACGGGAATATAGGCCACCGTTTCATAGATATAGTTTGAGGGGATGCCGCTGTAGTAGTTATCCGCGTCGTCGGAGGAGGTGCCGGGAGGAATGGGGCAAATCGGCGCGTCGCTATCGGTTTGCGGTTTATCCTTCAGCAGGCTGCCCTGCATGATCTCCAGCGACTTAAGTAAATCCGCCTTATCCCTGGCATTCAGCGCCGGCGTTAACGGCTGGTCTTTCTCCGGCGAGCTGATGGTATCCAGCGTATAGCGGTAGCGAATCGTCACCGCAGGGGTCCTGTCCGTCGGGCTGAACGGACGCAGCAGATACAGATTATCCTCGCCAAACTGGCCGTTGTACCAAAGCGCATATACCTGGCCGTTAAGTCTGACCCACCGACTCCACTGGTTGGCCCCGCGCCCGTTGAGGGAGTACAGCGCGCCGGGCACGCCGGCGTCAAAATCATCGTCGTCATCGCTATCGCTGCCGTTGACGCTATCGAAGGTGTCATCACCGCGTTTTAAGACCCCGGTATAGCTGAATAAGCCGGTTCCGCCGACGTAGCTGTCGATAATTAAATCGCGCCTGCCGTCGTTATCGAGGTCGATAAGCGTGAAGCTAACCTTGCCGTTTTCCGAGTCAGCGCTGATATCAGAATGAAGAAACGCCTGCCATTCATCGTCGCTAATATCGGCGGAAGGCTTGTTTGTTGACACTAAGGTATCGTCGGCGTAGGTCAACGTAAAGTTGGTGACGTGCCCGGTGAGCGGGAACTGCTCGGCGATTTTATTTAGCTCCAGCTCCGGATTGGCCTTTTGCTCTTTCAGCACGGCGCTATACAGCGCTTTGAGCGCGCTATTATCGGCGTCTTTTTGCTGCTTAGGACGCACCTGGCTGACGAAGGTTGGCAGCATCCAGGTCCCGCCGGGCGTGATTTCACGACACATGCCGGTGGTATATTTCAGGCTCTGGACAAACGCTTTGCCGTTCCAGACCCGCTCCTCTCCGCTCACGCAGTCGGCGATACCGCGGCCTTTGCTGAAGAACGCGATGACGCCATCGGCATAGCTGGAGGCATCGGTGGAGATCGGCTGAGGTTTAGCCTGCGGCGCGCTATCCACCACCCACATGGCGTAACCGTCGTTATAGGCGGCTCGCCAGCACAGCGCCTGGAGAAGCCAGTGGCTTTTATCGAGAACGGTGGCGGTGATTTGCCGCTCCTGCGCGGGAATATCTTTGTTTTGCCAGTCGTCACAGCGGCTATTCAGCAGCGGGATCAGCTCCGGGAGGAAGCGCTGACGCTGTTTGGCGGTCAGCGGTTCCGGCTGCGCGTTGGCGAGCGTGGGGGCGGCGATAATCTCCGGGGCGGGCAGCGCGTTCAACGTATTGCTATCGTCGGCATCCCCTTTGCGCAGCAGCGCATCCGCAGTACCCTGGCGCTGCTGAAATTCGTCGATCTTGAGAAACACCGCGCTGCTGCCCGCGCTCGAGAGCGACTTGCGCTCTCCGTTGAGCGAAATCTCGATGTGACCGTCGTGTTCCAGGGCCTGAATCAGCGCGGCCGTTTGCGTGCTGTCGAAACGGAAATGGCTGTCGTCTTTGGCATCCAGCGTACCGCGATCCTGATTGTCGATCAGCAGACGAACGGTGGCGTCAGGGGGGATGTCACGATCGGTCTGGGCAAAAGTCACCTGGCCGGTTACGCGCTGATCCGGGCCTGCGCCGCGGGTCAGCAGGACGCTGACCTCACCGACGTTGATGCCGTAACCCGCGGCCCGGCAGGTGCCGGTATTATCACAGGCCACTTCCCAGTCTTTATATGCGAAAGAAAAACCCTGTACGGGAGCCGCCAGCAGCGATATCGGACATAGCCCGATGATGGCAACCCAAAGGAGAGAACGCATATAAAACCCTGTCAACATATCGGTGAGAGGGAAATTATATGCGCGAAGGATGGGTTAAGATATCGGAATCAGGTTAGCGCGCCGCCCATTCGACATTGGGCAAAGCGCAGGATGTCTTCCGCCAGGCGCTGGGCGGTGTCGACGTCGGCCTGGCTGCGCTTCACCAGCAGGCGGCTCAAACAGCCTTCGATGATAAGCTCCATCTGTTTGGCGACCATCGCCGGATCGTCCACTTCCAGCTGGGTCAGCAGCTCGTGCGTATAGGCGAGCGAAGCCTGCTTCTGCTGTTCAGCCAGCTGATGAATCGGATGCTGGGCATCCGGATAAAAGGTGCAGGCAGCAATAAACAGACAGCCGGGATAGCGGTGATTGCTCACGCAGCGGGTCAGCGCCGCATAGCGCGCCAGCAGCTTCTGCTCCGCCGTTAGCGTCTCGTCCAGCAGCAGCTGGCGACGCCATGCATCAACCTGATGGCTGAGATAGCGGAGGGCGTCATACAGGAGCGCTTCGCGGTCTGGCCAGAAACGCTTGAGGTCATCGATCGGATAAGCAACGCGCTCGGCGACCATCTCCAGCGTGGTGTTAGCAATACCTTCGATTTCAAGAATTTGTATGGCCTCACCCAGAACATCTTCACGTTGCACGATTTTCTCCTCCATTTTACCTCCTAAAGTGTCGTTCACGGTTGCCGATCGCGCAAATGGGCGCTGAATGCCGCGGCATCCATAAAGCCGGTTACGCGTTGCGCGGGCCGTTCCTCTCCCTGCGCATTAAAGAACAGGATCGTCGGCAGGCCGAGCACCCGCAGATGCTTCAGCAGGGCTACGTCCTGCGCGCTGTTCTTCGTCACATCTACCTGCAACAGAACGGTATCTTTCAGGGCCTGTTGCACTTCCGGTGTGCTAAAGGTGTATTTTTCGAACTCTTTGCAGGCAACGCACCAGTCAGCGTACAAATCGAGCATGACCGGCCGGCCTTTAGCCTGCGCCAGCGCCCGGTCGAGCTCATCGACGGTGCTGACGCGGGTAAACTCCAGGTGCGCCTGCTGCGCCGCCGCCGGCGCGCCGAACGCCCAGTCCTGCAGCGGGCGAACGCTCACCAGCGCGGCAGCCAGCAACACGATCTGCATGATGCGCTGCCACGGACGCGTGGCGCCGAGGGAGGTGATAAATGCCCAGCTAAAGAAGGCCACCGCCAGCAGCGACCACAGGCGCAGCCCCCATAGCTCACCCACAATACGCTCCAGTAAAAAGACCGGCAGCGCCAGGATGACAAAACCGAACGCGGTCTTCACATGGGCCATCCACGGGCCGCTCTTCGGCAGCAGACGGTTGCCAAACACGGTGACCAGAATCAGCGGCAGCCCCATGCCGAGCGCGTAGAGATATAGCGTGCCGCCGCCCAGCCACAGGTTACCGCTTTGCGCGATGTACAGCAGAATCGCGCTCAGCGGCGCCGTCGTACAGGGCGAGCAGATAAGCCCGGCGATGGCGCCCATGGCAAACACGCCGCCGGCTGAACCGCCCCGTCGGGCGTTGCTCATCAGCGTCAGACGCGTCTGCAACGATGACGGCAGCTGCAGGGTAAACAGGCCAAACATCGACAGCGCCAGCAGAATAAAGACCGCCGACAGGCCGATCAGTACGTACGGATGCTGCAGCGCCGCCTGGAACTGCAGGCCCGCTGCGGCAACCACCATACCCAGTGCGGTATAGGTTAGCGCCATCCCCTGGACATAGATAAACGCCAGCAGCAGCGCGCGGGCGGTGGAAAGCCGGCGTTCACCACCCAGCACAATACCAGAGATCAGCGGATACATCGGCAGGACGCAGGGTGTAAACGCGATACCGATACCAATCAATAGCGCCCAGAGGGCGGAAAACGGAAGCTGGCCGCTATCGCTCCTGGCGACGGACTGGCCTGGCGCAGAAGGCTCGGCCGTTTCAACCGACGGCGGCTCCGTGAGCGCCAGCGCCGGACGCGGTTCTACCGGGAGGGGCGGGTTAAGCTTCGGCTCTCCGACGCCGGGAAGGGCCGGGCGAGCGGGAGCCGGTTCGTTGCCGGAGAGCGCCAGCGCCGCGCTGAGCGGCACCACTTTGCTTTCCGGCGGATAGCAAAAACCGGCGTCGGCGCAGCCCTGCCAGGTCACGGTCAGCGTGGCCCCTTTGGCGGCCTGGGTGAGCGTAACCGGCACGGTTAGCCGCTGGCGATAAATCTCACTTTTGCCGTAAAACTCATCGTCGTGCCATTCGCCGGACGGCAGCGATGGCTCAAGGAAAGCGGCGTCAGCGGCGCTGAGCTTGATCTGTTTGCGGTAGAGATAGTAACCCTCCTTGATTTGCCAGGTCAGGTTTATCTCGTGCTGGCTCTGCTGAAAATCAAAGGCAAAAGCCTGGTCAGCAGGCACAAAATTTGAGCGGCCGGGAGTATCAAAGAGCCCGGCGAATGCCGATGTACTGCATAGCAGCAGAATCAGCGTAATGATGCGTTGAGCCATGAGAGGTAATCAGTGTCTCCGTGAGTGACGGGCAAAACCAGTAATTCGGGGGTTTGATACGGGTGATGGGACTTCAGGCACTCCAGCAGCGCCTGCTGATGGGCGCGGTCGGTTTTGAGCAGCATCTGCACTTCATACTCCTGCTCCAGCTTGCCTTCCCAGTAGTAGAGGGAGGTCGCGCCCGGCAGGAGAGTGGCGCAGGCGGCCAGTTTTTCTGCCAGCACTTTGGCCGCTAAATCCTGGGCGGTCGCTTCATCCGGCGCGGTACAGAGTACAACAACGGCATCAGGCGTAGTCATCGTGAACCTCGTATCAGCGAAAAGAGGCACTATAGCACGCAAGATGCGGGGGGATTAATGAAACGGGCCACGATGTGGCCCGAATTTAAGCAGATTTACAGCACGATGCCGCCGATGATGAACCCCAAAATAACGCACAGGGTAATGGCGATCACCCCGGGGATCAGGAAGGCGTGGTTGAAGACGTACTTGCCGATGCGGGTAGATCCGGTGTCATCCATTTCGACCGCCGCCAGCAGCGTCGGGTAGGTCGGCAGGACGAACAGCGCGGAGACCGCGGCAAAAGAGGCAATAGCGGTCAGCGGGCTCACGCCAAGCAGCAGCGCCGCAGGCATCAGCGCTTTGGTGGTGGCGGCCTGGGAGTAGAGCAGGGTTGCGGCGAAGAACAGCACCACCGCCAGCAGCCACGGGTAGTTGTTCAGCAGATCGCCCGCCACGGCCTGGATATCAGAGATATGCGCCTTCACGAAGGTATCGCCCAGCCAGGCGACGCCCAGCACGCAGACGCAGGCGCTCATCCCGGATTTAAAGGTGCTGGCGTTCAGCACTTCGCTGGTATCAATCTTACAGGTGATGCTAATCAGCGTGGCAATGGTCAGCATGAAGACCACGATCGCTTCGTTACGCGGCAGCACCGGGTTCTGAATCAGCCCGACGGTATCGCTGATGGCGGTGGCGTAGAACATGACCGCGACGATACCGATCAGGAACAGCAGCACCGAACGTTTGGCGTGCGGCTTCAGCTGGAACACCTGGCTTCCGCGCAGTTTGACTTCCCCTTTTGCCAGGCGCTCCTGGTAAACCGGGTCATCTTTCAGCTCGCAGCCGAGGAAGTTACACACCACGGCGGTGATCATTACGGCAATCAGCGTGACCGGAATACAGATCGCCAGCAGCGTCAGGTAGCTGACGCCCAGCGGCTCCAGAATGCCGGCGAAAAACACCACTGCAGCAGAAATTGGCGAGGCGGTAATCGCAATCTGCGAGGCCACTACGGCAATCGACAGCGGGCGGGAGGGGCGAATGCCCTGCTCTTTCGCGACTTCGGTAATCACCGGCAGGGTTGAGAAGGCGGTGTGACCGGTTCCGGCGAGGACCGTCATAAACCAGGTGACCAGCGGGGCGAGAAAGGTGATGTACTTCGGATGACGGCGCAGCAAACGCTCAGCAAGGCTGACCAGGTAGTCCATGCCGCCGGCAACCTGCATGGCGGCAATCGCGGCGATGACCGCCATGATGATCTCAATGACGTCGAAGGGGATCGCGCCGGGTTTAATTTGAAATATTAAGGTCAGGACGAGGACGCCCAAACCACCGGCAAATCCGATACCGATGCCACCCAGCCTGGCTCCCAGGTAGATAGCCAGCAGGACAATGACGAGCTCTGCACCAAACATATGTTCCTTCCTTGTTTTTTAACAAGTTGATATTGAATTGTTGTGATTTCGTAAACCCAGAAAAGCAAAAAGGCATGTCATTGCTGACATGCCTTCGTTGAGTTTAACCTGAAAGCTTACTGTTCGCTTTCATCGGTAAAACGCTTTGCTTTATAGGCCGGGTGCATCAGGTTTTGCGGAGAGAAAATATCGTCCAGCTCCGTTTCGGTGAGCAAGCCTCGTTCCAGCACGACTTCCCGCACGCTCTTACCGGTTTCGGCGCAAATCTTGCCGACGATATCGCCATTGTGGTGGCCGATAAAGGGGTTGAGGTAGGTGACGATGCCGATGGAGTTGTAAACATAGCTTTCGCACACCGCTTTGTTGGCGGTAATGCCGTTTACGCATTTTTCCAGCAGGTTGTAGCAGGCGTTGGTCAGGATATGAATGGACTCGAACATTGCCTGGCCGATCACCGGTTCCATCACGTTCAGCTGCAGCTGGCCGGCTTCGGAGGCCATCGTGACCGTGGTGTCGTTGCCGATCACCTTGAAGCACACCTGGTTGACGACTTCCGGCACCACCGGGTTAACCTTGGCCGGCATGATGGACGAACCCGCCTGCAGCTCCGGCAGGTTGATTTCGTTCAGGCCAGCGCGCGGGCCGGAAGAGAGCAGGCGCAGGTCGTTACAGATTTTAGACAGCTTCACCGCCAGGCGTTTCAGCGAGCTATGCACCATAACGTAGGCGCCGCAGTCGGAGGTGGCTTCAATCAGGTCTTCCGCCGGAATAACCGGCAGGTTGCTGACTTCCGCAAGTTTTTGTACCGCCAGCTGCTGATAGCCGTCCGGGGTATTCAGGCGCGTACCGATGGCGGTGGCGCCGAGGTTCACTTCCAGCAGCAGCTCTGCGGTACGCAGAATGCATTTTGTTTCTTCGTTCAGCAGCACGTTGAAGGCGTGGAATTCCTGACCGAGGGTCATCGGTACCGCATCCTGCAGCTGGGTACGACCCATTTTCAGGACGTCCTGGAACTCAACGGCTTTACTCTGGAAGCCTTCGCCCAGCTGGTGAATGGCATCGGTTAATTTCAGCAGGGAGGCATAAACCGCGATGCGGAAACCGGTCGGGTAGGCATCGTTAGTGGACTGGCATTTGTTAACGTGGTCGTTCGGGTTCAGGTACTGGTATTCGCCTTTCTGGTGGCCCATCAGCTCAAGGCCGATATTCGCCAGCACTTCGTTGGTGTTCATGTTGACGGATGTACCCGCGCCGCCCTGGAACACATCAACCGGGAACTGATCCATGCACTTGCCGTTATTCAGCACTTCATCACATGCGGCAATAATGGTATTCGCGACGCCTTTAGGAATGGTTTGCAGCTCTTTGTTGGCCATGGCAGCGGCCTTTTTCACCATCACCATACCGCGTACAAACTCGGGAATATCGCTGATTTTGCTATTGCTGATGTAGAAGTTTTCAATCGCTCTCAGAGTATGAACGCCGTAGTAGGCGTCAGCTGGAACTTCCCTGGTACCCAACAGATCTTCTTCGATACGAATGTTGTTTAACATGTGAACCTTCTTTTTCAAGCTGCCAATGAATTCACCAAATACGCAGAATTTATAGGGTTTAGCGCATTTTCTCGCCGAAGATTATTTCCTTAATCGGCCTGGTGCCCACGATCATATGCTGATGATAGCGAATATCAGTAATCTTGATCACTTATTATGTAGCGGGGGCTATAAGAATTATTAATCTGTGAAATGAGTCACCGCTTTGCAGTTCTTGAAAAAAATAAGCGTTTCTGCTGATTGAAATGTGCCGCGTTAGCCCAATATTGATGGGATGCGAATAGCACATCTATAACTGCGGGTGCCGAGAGCGGCGCACGCTAATGAAGGAGACGCCGGTGCGTTGGATTCCGTTTTTTGCCTTTTTTTTATACGTTTATATTGAAATCTCGATCTTTATCCAGGTTTCCCATGTCCTGGGCGTGCTGCTGACGCTGATTCTGGTGATCTTTAGTTCGGTGGTCGGGATGTCGCTGGTGCGGAACCAGGGCTTCAAAAACTTTATGCTGATGCAGCAAAAAATGGCTGCCGGCGAAAGTCCGGCGGCGGAAATGATCAAAAGCGTGTCGCTGATTATTGCCGGTCTGCTGCTGCTGTTGCCGGGTTTCTTTACCGATTTCCTCGGCCTGCTTCTCCTGCTGCCGCCGGTGCAAAAACACCTGACCCTGAAGCTGATGCCGCATCTGCGCTTTAGCCGGATGCCGGGCGGCGGATTTAGCGCCGGAACCGGAGGCGGTGAGACCTTTGACGGGGAATATCAGCGTAAAGATGATGAGCGCGACCGTCTGGACCACAAAGACGACCGCTAATCCAGCAAACCCGGCAGCCGCCGGGCGCGTGGAGTGACAAGCCGGATACGCGCAGCGCGATCCGGCTTTTTTATTGGCGAACGCCCGGGGTTTCGCTCAGCGACCGGCGCCGGGGTAAAAGCAGCCACAGCGCCACCAGCACAATCAGCGCGTACAGGCTTTTCCAGCCGACCATCGCCAGCAGCAGCAGGCACAGAACGCTACCGATCGCCGCCAGCACCCGATAGCGCCCCTGCAGCAGCCGGCAGCCCGCCAGCATACACAGCAGATAGATCATAATAAAAATGCCGTTGGCGTAGACGATCAGCGCGTCGAGATTGATATCGAGCCAGTAAATGCACAGCGTGCTGATAACGCAGCAGGCCAGCACCGCATTGAGCGCATTGCGCGGGATTTGCCGGGCCGACAGGCGGGCGAGTCGGCTCTCCGGCTTGTACTGCGCCTGCGACCAGACCAGGCGGGCGAAGCTCTGGATATAGATATTGAGGCTGGCGAAGCAGGCGAGGTAGCCAATAACGCAGGCGACCCACAGCGCCTGTACGCCGAACAGGCGCACCACGATATCCGGCAACGACGCGGCGGCGGCCATTCCCTCGCCGAAGGCGTGAAAATGAAGCACCAGCACGGTACAGGCCCAGTAGACCGTACCGGCCAGCAGCAGGCCAATCATCAGCGCCCGCGGAAAATCGCGCTCCGGGGATTTAAATTCGGAAGCCAGGTGGGCAAAGGCTTCCAGGCCGACAAAGCACCAGAACATGACCGAAAGCGCGGCAAAAAGCTGCGGCTGATCGATATCTTGCGGCGCCGGGAAGGGGATTTGCGCCGGATGGATACCGCCGCGCCACCAGATCGCGACAATCAGGGCAACAATCAGTATCGCCACCAGCGTTTGCAGGTTGGCGCTGGAGCTGGCTCCGCGCGAACCCACCCACCAGATGATGGCCAGCGTCCCCAGTTCCGCGAACAGCAGCTGGCCGTCGTGCCAGCCAAACAGGGCCTGGCTGAAGCCGGTGGCGATATGCAAAGCGGCGGGTAATCCCACCGGGATGACCGACAAAAATAGCCAGCCGGTGACGCGCTCCATGCGGGGGCCGAACGCCATATTGACGAAATGCGCCACGCCGCCGGCGCTGGGATAGTGACGGCCGAGTACGGCAAAGACGATGGCTATCGGGAAGACCAGTAAAATCAGCGCTGGCCACGCCCACAGGCTGTTATCACCCGCAACCAGCGCGGCCAGAGCGGGAACGGCGAAGACGCCGGTGCCCAGTAATGATGTGGAGAGTAGGCCCACACCCTGAGCCAGCCCTAACTCCTGTTTCAAACCACTCATGATTCAACCCTGTCCCCGGCAAAACCCGAATGGTATCACAATCGTTTTTGCTTATGATGCCTGAGCGACGCGTTGTTAGTGTGCGCCCGGGCACGCGAAAAAACTTTTTTTTGACTCGCCCCTTGAAGCGGTAAAACTCCATCCCCATCTCTCAGGTCACTAGCCGGAAAACCGTATACGGGCCGGTGTCATCCATAACTGATAATGACTTTCTCAAAGGAGAGCTATCAATGAGTATTCGTCCGTTACATGATCGTGTGATCGTCAAACGTAAAGAAGTTGAAACCAAATCTGCTGGCGGCATCGTTCTGACCGGTTCTGCGGCAGCCAAATCAACTCGTGGCGAAATCATCGCTGTCGGTAAGGGCCGCATCCTGGAAAACGGAACCGTGCAGCCGCTGGACGTGAAAGTTGGCGATATCGTCATTTTCAACGACGGCTACGGCGTGAAATCTGAAAAGATCGACAATGAAGAAGTGTTGATCATGTCCGAAAGCGACATCCTGGCAATTGTTGAAGCCTAATCTGCGAACGACACTGAACATACGAATTTAAGGGAAAGATTAAAATGGCAGCTAAAGACGTAAAATTCGGTAACGACGCTCGTGTGAAAATGCTGCGCGGCGTAAACGTACTGGCAGATGCAGTTAAAGTGACACTGGGCCCGAAAGGCCGTAACGTTGTCCTGGACAAATCCTTCGGTGCGCCGACCATCACTAAAGACGGCGTTTCCGTAGCGCGTGAAATCGAGCTGGAAGACAAGTTCGAGAACATGGGCGCACAGATGGTGAAAGAAGTTGCCTCTAAAGCGAACGACGCTGCAGGCGACGGTACCACCACCGCAACCGTACTGGCTCAGGCGATCATCGCTGAAGGCCTGAAAGCCGTTGCTGCGGGCATGAACCCGATGGATCTGAAACGTGGTATCGACAAAGCCGTCGTTGCCGCTGTTGAAGAACTGAAAGCGCTGTCCGTACCGTGCTCCGACTCTAAAGCTATTGCTCAGGTTGGTACCATCTCCGCTAACTCCGACGAAACCGTAGGTAAACTGATCGCTGAAGCGATGGATAAAGTCGGTAAAGAAGGCGTTATCACCGTTGAAGACGGTACCGGTCTGGAAGACGAACTGGACGTGGTTGAAGGTATGCAGTTCGACCGCGGCTACCTGTCCCCGTACTTCATCAACAAGCCGGAAACCGGTGCCGTTGAGCTGGAAAGCCCGTTCATCCTGCTGGCTGACAAAAAAGTTTCCAACATCCGCGAAATGCTGCCGGTTCTGGAAGCCGTAGCGAAAGCCGGCAAACCGCTGGTTATCATCGCTGAAGACGTTGAAGGCGAAGCCCTGGCTACGCTGGTGGTTAACACCATGCGCGGCATCGTTAAAGTGGCTGCGGTTAAAGCACCTGGCTTCGGCGACCGTCGTAAAGCTATGCTGCAGGACATCGCGACTCTGACCGGCGGTACCGTTATCTCTGAAGAGATCGGTATGGAGCTGGAAAAAGCGACTCTGGAAGACCTGGGTCAGGCAAAACGCGTTGTGATCAACAAAGACACCACCACCATCATCGATGGCGTGGGTGAAGAAGGCGCTATCCAGGGCCGCGTGACTCAGATCCGTAAGCAGATCGAAGAAGCCACTTCTGATTATGACCGTGAAAAACTGCAGGAACGCGTTGCTAAACTGGCAGGCGGCGTTGCGGTTATCAAAGTCGGTGCAGCTACCGAAGTTGAAATGAAAGAGAAGAAAGCGCGCGTTGACGATGCCCTGCACGCGACCCGTGCTGCGGTAGAAGAAGGCGTGGTTGCCGGTGGTGGCGTCGCGCTGGTGCGCGTTGCGGCTAAACTGGCTGGCCTGACTGCTCAGAACGAAGATCAGAACGTCGGTATCAAAGTTGCGCTGCGCGCAATGGAAGCTCCGCTGCGTCAGATCGTGTCCAACGCCGGTGAAGAGCCGTCTGTGGTCACTAACAACGTGAAAGCGGGCGAAGGTAACTACGGTTACAACGCTGCGACTGAAGAATACGGCAACATGATCGACTTCGGTATTCTCGACCCAACTAAAGTGACCCGTTCTGCTCTGCAGTACGCGGCCTCCGTTGCTGGTCTGATGATCACTACCGAGTGCATGGTTACCGATCTGCCGAAAAGCGATGCGGCTGATTTAGGCGCTGCTGGCGGCATGGGCGGTATGGGTGGTATGGGCGGCATGATGTAATCATGTGCTCTACCCCTTAGAAACAAAGAAACCCCCGGGCAGAAATGCTCGGGGGTTTTTCTTTTTTCCGTCTTTTTAGTATAAGGTGTACATCCGGGCCAGCGCGTCCAGCTCATTGATCATGGGGAATAACATGCAGGTAAGATATTTAGCAGGGATTGTCGGCGCAGCGTTACTGTTAGCGGGTTGCAGTTCCAGCAACGAACTGAGCTCAGGCGGGCAGAGCGTACGCTTTGTTGAAGATAAGCCGGGGGCGGATTGCCAGCTGTTGGGGACCGCGAGCGGGAAGCAGAGCAACTGGCTCTCCGGGCAGAACGGCGGCGAGGGTGGCTCCATGCGCGGCGCGGCTAATGCGCTGCGTAACCAGGCTGCGGCAATGGGCGGCAACGTGATTTACGGCGTCAGCAGCCCGACGCAGAATCTGCTGTCGAGCTTTGTGCCGACCGATAGCGAAATGAACGGTCAGGTCTATAAGTGCCCGAACTGATCGCTTTCCCCTCTCTCCATTGGGGAGAGGGGAAAGAACGCTAGCTCTGTCGTAGCTGCAAATCCAGCGGCGTCTTGCTCGGCTCTCCGCCGATTTCTCGCGCCAGCTTCGGTACCATATAACCGGATACAAGCGTCAGCAGCTCGCGCATGATGGCCCGGGCTTCTTCATCTTCGACCATAAAGTGGGCCGCGCCCTGGACCTTATCCAGCACGTGCAGGTAATACGGCATCACCCCCGCATCAAATAGCGCATTGCTCAGATTAGCCAGCGTCTGCGCGCTATCGTTGACCCCCCGCAGCAGTACGCTTTGATTGAGCAGCGTAACGCCAGCCTGGCGTAAACGCGCCATCGCCGCGCGAAACTCAGCGTCGATTTCATTGGCGTGGTTGATATGGTTCACCAGCAGTATCTGCAGCGAAGAGCGGGCGAAACGCGCGGCCAGCGTCCCGGTGATGCGCGCCGGGATCACGATGGGCAGCCGGCTGTGAATGCGCAGACGTTTAACGTGCGGGATCGCCTCCAGCTGGGTGAGCAGCCAGTCGAGCTCATGATCTTTCGCCATCAGCGGGTCGCCGCCGGAAAAAATAATCTCATCGAGCTGCGGATGGGCTGAAATATAGTCCATCGCGGCCTGCCAGTTGCTCTTATTGCCCTGGTTATCGGCATACGGGAAGTGTCTGCGGAAACAATAACGACAATTTACCGCACAGCCGCCTTTAACCAGCAGCAGCGCGCGGTTGGCGTATTTGTGCAGCAGGCCGGGCACGACGCTGTGCTGCTCCTCCAGCGGATCGGTGGAGAAACCGGGGGAGGCGATGAACTCTTCCTGCGAAGTAAGTACTTGACGCAAAAGAGGATCGTTGGGGTTTCCTCGCTCCATACGGGCGATGAAAGCCCGGGGAACGCGCAGCGCAAAGAGGCGCTTCGCATCGCGCCCTGCCAATAAGTTTGCATCAGCGTCTACATTTAAAAGATGCAGCAGTTCATCAGGACTGGTCACAACATCGGCAAGTTGCGTTAACCAATCTTCTCTGGATGGGGTATTTAGGGTTACAATATGCGCCATTTTGTGGCTTAGCTACCAATTAACAATTTCAGAGGGCCTTATGGCGACTTACTATAGCAATGATTTTCGTGCCGGTCTTAAAATCATGATGGACGGCGAACCTTATGCCGTTGAAGCGAGTGAATTCGTAAAACCGGGAAAAGGCCAGGCTTTCGCCCGCGTTAAGCTGCGTCGCCTGCTGACCGGCACCCGCGTAGAAAAAACCTTCAAGTCTACCGACTCCGCTGAAGGCGCAGACGTTGTGGATATGAACCTGACTTACCTGTACAACGACGGTGAGTTCTATCACTTCATGAACAACTCCACTTTCGAGCAGCTGGCTGCCGATGCGAAAGCCGTTGGTGAAAGCGCTAAATGGCTGCTGGATCAGGCTGAGTGCATCGTGACCCTGTGGAACGGTCAGCCTATCTCCGTGACCCCGCCGAACTTCGTTGAGCTGGAAATCGTTGAAACCGATCCGGGTCTGAAAGGCGATACCGCAGGTACCGGCGGTAAACCGGCTACCCTGACCACTGGCGCAGTGGTTAAAGTTCCGCTGTTTGTGCAGATTGGCGAAGTGATTAAAGTGGATACCCGCTCTGGCGAATACGTATCCCGCGTGAAGTAATTCACGTCTCAGATGGTTGGCGCAGCGCGACGCTGCGCCCTCTATGGCGCGCAAGCTATCGATAGCAGGCAAGGACGATGAACAACACCTTAAAGCTTATGGCATTGCTGCTTCTCAGCGGCGCTCTGCTGGCCGGCTGTCATACGGTCCACGGCGTTGGCGAAGATATCCGCAGCCTGGGGCACGCCATCTCTCACGCCGCCAGCTAAGCACCGATTTTCTCTCCTCTTCTTCTGAATTCGCGCCTCCCGGCGTACCGCATCGCTTTTTGTCTTAAAAAACGCTGAGATCCCTTCATCCCGGGTCAGTTTGTCTATGCTTATAGGGCACGATAACTAAAACTGGTAAATAAGGATGACATTATGGTGAAAAAAGCGATTGCAGCGTTCTTTACGGTTTTGGCGCTCTCCTCTGTGCTGACCGCATGTAATACAACGCGTGGTGTCGGTCAGGATATTTCAGAAGGCGGCAGCGCCATTTCCGGCGCGGCGACGAAAGCCCAGCAATAGACCTGACGGTACGGTCGCCGGCCGTACCGTTCTTTTCATCTCCTGCGCCGTTGTTTATAATATCCGCGCTTTTTCACTCACCTTGCGGGACGACCCGTAAGCGTACCGCATCCGGGGACGGCCCCATCTAGGGAGCCTTATGTCCTGGTTAATTTTGTTTATCGCCGGCCTGCTGGAAGTGGTCTGGGCGGTTGGTCTGAAGTACACCCACGGTTTTAGCCGCCTGATACCCAGCGCCATCACCATAGTGGCAATGGTGGTCAGCATGGCGCTGCTGTCATGGGCGATGAAAACGCTGCCGGTAGGCACCGCTTACGCGGTGTGGACGGGCATTGGCGCCGTCGGCGCGGCGATTGCCGGTATCGTGTTACTGGGCGAGTCCGCCAGCCCGATGCGTATTGCCAGCCTGGCGTGCATCGTCATCGGTATTATCGGCCTCAAGCTCAGCGCCCATTAATAGCGCTGGTTTACCCAGATCAGCTTGCTCACGTCGAAGCCCTGCCGGGAGGCGATATCCAGCATCTGCTGTTTCACCTCCGGCTCGATTTTCGGCGTGCGCGCCAGCAGCCAGAGATAATCCCGATCCGGTCCGCACACCAGCGCGTAGCGATAATCTTTGTCGAGCGCAATGACGTTGTAGCCGCCGTAGAAGGGGCCAAAAAAGGAGACTTTTAGCGCCGCCCGATTGGTCTCGCCGGTGAAGTAGGCTACGCCATCCGTTTTTTGCCATACGCCGCGATCGGGGTTATAGCCTTTATTGACGACGTTCAGCCCGCCGTCGTCGCGCAGGCTGTAGGTTGCTGTGACCTTCTCCAGGCCGCGCTCAAAGCTATGGTCGAAGCGGGCGATTTCATACCAGGTGCCGAGATAGCGCTGGGTATCAAACGGGCTGACCACCGTCACGCCCTGCGGAGGCGTCGGGGTGCTACAGGCAACAACCAGAAACGAGGCGGCAACAGCGGCAATCATTGGCAGCAGACGCATACTATTTTCCTTGCTGGTTTTTAGCTAAGTGTAGATTCTGGCGAGGGAAAGACGGGAAAATATTCAGCAAAAGAGAGCCCGGTAACATTACGCCACCGGGCATCAGGACGTTTAGATAAACAATACGCCGACCAGCGTTACCACGCTCAGAATGGCGGCCAGTCCGTAGAACACCCACTTCCCGTTAGGGACGTGAATTTTCAGGTCATGCATGGCGTGATGAATGCGGTGGAGCCCGCACCACAGCGGCAGGACGATCATCAGGAAGATAAATGCCCGGCCAATAAAGCTCTGGGCAAAGCCGAGCACGCGTTCGTAGCTGAAGGCGTCAGCGGGCGCCAGGCCTAGCGGCAGCAGAATACCGACCAGCAGTATCATCACCGGAGTAATAATGGCGCTCCACATGCCGCCGGCGCCAAACAGCCCCCAGAATACCGGTTCATCGGAACGTTTTGGGTTGGGATTGATCATTCCAGCCTCCTTACCAGAACAGGGCGATAAGCAGGATCGCCGCTGTTGCTACCGCAGTCACCACCCAAAGCCCTTTAATAACCGGCTCTGGCCCCATTTTCTCGCCTTTGACAATGATATTGGCGGCTTTCGGCGCCAGTTCGAACCAGGTTTTGCTATGCAGCAGCGCTGCGCCCAGGGCGATCAGGTTCAGGATCACCACCAGCGGATTTTGCAGGAAGCCAACGTATCCCGCCCAGCTTTCCGCCCCGTGCTTCAGGGCAAACAGTCCGTAAATCAGGATGATGCTGAACCAGACGGCCGGTACCGCCGTTCCTTCACGCAGCATGTAGAAGCGATAAAACGGCAGCTTTTTCCACCAGGTGGACGTCATCGGCCGCACGTAGGGCTTGCGTTTAGTCGTCATAATGCACTCCTTAGCGTGGTTTCAGGGTGGCGATAAGAAAGTCTTTCGAGCTTTCTACCTTGCCCTGCTGAATGGCGGCCGCCGGGTCGACGTGCTTCGGGCAGACTTCCGAGCAGTAGCCCACGAAGGTACAGGTCCAGACGCCGTTCTGACCGTTAAGCTGCGCCATACGTTCCTTTTTCCCGTGGTCGCGGCTGTCCTCGTTGTAACGATGGGCGAGGGTGATGGCCGCCGGGCCGATAAACTCCGGGTTAAGGCCAAACTGTGGGCAGGCGGCGTAGCACAGGCCGCAGTTGATGCAGCCGGAGAACTGATGGTACTTCGCCATCTGCGCCGGAGTCTGTTTGTTTGGCCCCTGATCCGGGGTACGCGGGTTGCCGATAATATAGGGCTTAATCGCCTCCAGGCTCTCGATAAAGTGGGTCATATCGACCACCAGATCGCGCTCGATCGGGAAGTTAGCCAGCGCTTCGACCTTAATGCCCTTGGTGTATTCACGCAGGAAGGTTTTACATGCCAGCTTCGGCACCTTGTTGACCATCATCCCGCAGGAGCCGCAAATCGCCATCCGGCAGGACCAGCGGTAGCTGAGATCCGCCGCGAGGTTGTCTTTGATATAGCCTAGCGCGTCGAGCAGTGAGGTTTGCTCGTCATAAGGAACCTCATAGAACGCGCTGTGCGGCGCGGTGTCCACTTCCGGGTTGTAGCGCACCACCTCGATTTTCAGGTTCTTCATCTCAGCCATTGCTCGTCTCCTTCTTCTCGGCTGCTTCCGCTTCTGCGCCATATACGCGTTTTGCCGGCGGCAGAGTGGTGATCTTCACATCGCCATACTCGAGGCGCGTGGTGCCATCGGCATCGCGGAATGCGAGCGTATGCTTGAGGAAATTGACGTCGTCGCGCTCGGTGCAGCCTTCATCCAGACGCTGATGCGCGCCGCGGGACTCTTTACGCGCAAGGGCAGAGTGGGCCATACATTCCGCCACGTTCAGCCCGTGACCCAGCTCGATGGTATACAGCAGGTCGGTATTGAACACGCTGGAGCTGTCGGTAATGCGTACGCGCCTGAAGCGCTCCTGCAGCTCCGCCAGCTTATCGACGGTTTTCTGCATCAGCTCCGGCGTACGGTAGATCCCGCAGCCTTCTTCCATTGACAGGCCCATCTCGTCGCGAATCTTCGCCCAGTTCTCGTCACCTTCCTGATTGATAAGATCTTTCAGCCGCTTTTCTACGTCGGCGGTCTGCGCATCTAGCGCGGCGACGTTGGCTTCTTTGGCCTCAGCCGCTCGCCTGATGGCCTGCTCGCCGGCGAGGCGGCCAAAGACCACCAGCTCTGCCAGCGAGTTGGAGCCAAGGCGGTTGGCGCCGTGAAGGCCGACCGACGAGCATTCGCCCACGGCGAACAGCCCCTTGATGCGGCTTTCACAGTTCTGGTCGGTTTCGATGCCGCCCATGGTATAGTGCGCGGTTGGGCGTACAGGAATCGGCTCTTTAACCGGGTCGACGCCCACGTAGGCCTTCGCCAGTTCGCAGATAAAGGGCAGGCGCTCCAGCAGCTTTTTCTCACCTAAATGGCGCAGGTCGAGATAAACCACGTCGCCGCGCGGCGTCGGAATGGTGTTGCCTTTACGCCATTCGTGCCAGAAGGCCTGGGAGACCTTGTCGCGCGGGCCGAGCTCCATATATTTGTTTTTCGGCTCGCCGAGCGGCGTTTCCGGACCCATGCCGTAATCCTGCAGGTAGCGATAGCCGTCCTTGTTGACCAGAATGCCGCCTTCGCCGCGGCAGCCTTCCGTCATCAGAATACCGGAGCCAGGAAGGCCGGTCGGGTGATACTGCACGAACTCCATATCGCGCAGAGGAACGCCGTGGCTAAGCGCGATGCCCATCCCGTCGCCGGTGACGATGCCGCCGTTGGTGTTGTAGCGATAGACGCGTCCTGCGCCGCCGGTGGCCATCACCACCGCGTTAGCGCGGATTTGCACCAGCGAGCCTTCCATCATATTCATCGCCACCAGGCCACGGGCCTGGCCATCGTCGACCAGAATATCGAGGACGAAATGCTCGTCGAAACGCTGGATCTGCGGGAACTGAAGGGAGGTCTGGAACAGGGTATGCAGCATATGGAAGCCGGTTTTATCGGCGGCGAACCACGTGCGTTCGATTTTCATCCCGCCGAAGCGGCGGACGTTGACGCTACCGTCAGGACGGCGGCTCCACGGGCATCCCCACTGTTCGAGCTGGGTCATTTCCGTCGGGCAATGATGGACGAAGTAGTCGACGACATCCTGCTCACAAAGCCAGTCGCCGCCGGCTACGGTGTCGTGAAAATGGTACTCAAAGCTGTCATGATCCTGGGTCACGGCGGCGGAGCCGCCTTCAGCCGCAACGGTGTGGCTGCGCATGGGGTAGACTTTTGAAATCAGTGCGATTTTGGCATTTGGATTAGCCTGCGCTGCGGCGATTGCAGCGCGAAGACCTGCTCCGCCAGCGCCAATTACGGCAAGATCGGCTTGAAAAGTTTGCACGACATTCCTCCAGTTTTTGTTTATTTCGCCGCCGGGCTGGCGAAAATGTGTCACTGCTCCTTTATAGGTAAAGAAGTATAGCCTTAGGGTCGGTAGGGAAAATTGACGTGTTCGATTTTTTTATCGATATGTGCGGTGATTTATCAGCACGATTGATGCTTCCTGGTGATTTATAAATTTTCTGAATTCTTTAAGGCGCCGTCGGCACAAAATTTGTCTCACCCGCCGGTTACGAGTAGACTTCGTGCCCTTGTCTGAAATCGGAGAAAGTACCATGAGCGAGACGGCAACCTGGCAGCCGAGCGCGTCTATTCCAAACCTGTTAAAACGCGCGGCTGTGATGGCGGAAATTCGTCGTTTCTTTACCGACCGCGGCGTGCTGGAGGTGGAGACGCCCTGCATGAGTCAGGCAACGGTAACGGATATTCACCTGTTTCCGTTCCAGACCCGTTTCGTCGGCCCCGGCTATTCGCAGGGGATGGATCTGTATCTGATGACCAGCCCGGAATACCATATGAAGCGCCTGCTGGCAGCGGGCTGCGGTCCGGTCTTCCAGCTGTGCCGCAGCTTCCGCAATGAAGAGATGGGGCGTCACCACAACCCGGAATTCACCATGCTGGAGTGGTATCGTCCGTGCTATGACATGTATCGTCTGATTAATGAGGTCGATGATTTACTGCAGCAGGTGCTGGAGTGCCAGCCGGCGGAAAGCCTCTCCTATCAGCAGGCGTTCCTGCGCCATCTTGAGCTCGATCCGCTGTCGGCCGATAAGACGCAGCTGCGCGAAGCGGCGGCGAAGCTCGACCTGAGCAATATCGCCGATACGGAAGAAGATAGGGATACGCTGCTGCAGCTGCTGTTTACCATGGGCGTCGAGCCGCATATCGGCAAAGACCGTCCGACCTTTATCTATCACTTCCCGGCAAGCCAGGCGTCGCTGGCGCAGATCAGCACCGAAGATCACCGCGTCGCGGAGCGCTTTGAGGTCTATTACAAGGGAATTGAGCTGGCGAACGGCTTCCATGAGCTGACCGACGCCCGCGAACAGCAGCAGCGTTTCGAGCAGGATAACCGCAAGCGTGCGGCCCGCGGCCTGCCGCAGCAGCCGATTGACGGCAATCTGCTGGAAGCTCTGAAAGCGGGCCTCCCGGACTGCTCCGGCGTGGCGCTGGGGGTCGATCGCGTGGTGATGTTGGCGCTGGGGGCTGAAAGCATCGGCGAAGTGATCGCCTTTACCGTCGATCGCGCCTGACCTGGCCGAATCTCTCTCTGGCCGCGCAAGGCCAGGGGCAGACCCTACCCGGCGGCTCGTGCGCCGGGTAGGGTCTCACTTACAGGCTGCCCGCCGTGCGGCTGGATTTCCCCGCCGAGGTCATGGCTCTGCTGCTCTTCCTGCCGTCAATGCTTTCCAGACGCATCTGGAACGGTGGGAACGGCATGTCGATACCGTGCTCGCGATAGCCTGCCAGAATCAGCTTATGGATCTCGTGGCGCAGCGGCATACGGTGGCCCATCTCGGCGGCGTAGATACGCAGCTCGAAAATCTGAATCCCCTGCTGCAGATCGACGAGGAAGGCCTCGGGCGCCGGCGTATCGATAACCAGCGAGCAGCGGTGGGCGGCGTTAATCAGAATCTGCGTGACCTCTTCGGTATTCGCATCCGCCGGGGCCGGCACCGTCAGCACCACGCGGGTGACGGAGTCAGACAGCGACCAGTTGATAAACTGCTCGGTGATGAACGCCTTATTCGGCACGATAATCTCTTTCCGGTCCCAGTCGCTGATGGTCGTGGCGCGGGTATTGATGCGGGTGATGCTGCCGGTCAGATCGCGGATGGTCACCGTATCGCCAATACGTATCGGCTTTTCAAACAGAATAATCAGGCCTGAGATAAAGTTGGCGAAGATCTCCTGTAAGCCAAAACCGAGGCCGACGCCGAGCGCCGCTACCAGCCACTGCAGCTTCGCCCACTCAATACCGATCATCGAGAAGCCCATCAGGCCGCCAATCAACATCAGCAGGTATTTGGTAATGGTGGTGATCGCGTAGCCGGTGCCCGGCGTGAGGTCCAGGTGCTGCAGAATCGCCAGCTCCAGCAGCGCAGGGAGGTTGCGTACCAGCTGGGTGGTGATAATCAGCACCAGAATCGCGATCAGCACCGCCCCAAGCGTAATCGGCTCGAGGCTTTCAACGCCCTGCACCGTAGAGGTCGCATCCCACAGCGAGATATTCTCGAGGAAGCCAAACGCCGAATGGATTTCTGACCACAACACGATCACCGAGACCAGGGCTACCAGCATCAGCAGCGAGCGCACCAGCCGCAGCGACCGGGTACTGATCGCATCGAGATCGATTTCACTGACGTCGATCTCCGCGGACCCTTCAGGGCTGCTGGAGTGCGCGATCTCATCTTCGCCCCGCGCGCGTTGGGCAAGAATTTCCGCCCGCCGATGCTTGGCGCGATCGAAGGCCAGCCGGCGGCGCTGAATCAGCATCCAGCGGCGGATGATGTGATAGACCACGAGCAGTAAGAACCAGATCGCCACCGACGTTTCCAGCCTGGCCAGCAGCGCCTGGGCGGTCGCCAGGTAGCCGATGGCCGCCGCCAGCATGGCAATGAGCGGCGCGCCCAGCAGTAGGTTCCACAGCATGCGGTTAACCATATTATCGCCGCTCCCTGATTTATCGAGATACAGCGGAATACCGGCATGCTTGAGGCTCAGCGTGACCAGCGCCAGCGCCCCGCAAATCAACAGGAAGCACAGGCGGCCGAGGGAGGCCGAGAACTCACGGTCGTTGAGGTTATCGAACATAATCAGCGCAATGATCAGCGGGACGATCAGCCCGATGCTCATCAGGTAGTAGCGCATGGCCTTGGTGACCCGGCTACGCGGCCAGCCGAAGTGGGCGATAAACAGGCCGTTCGGACGCGCAAAGGTGGCGCAAATCATCACTACCCACAGCAGCGGTACCGTGGCGGTGACGCTTTCGCCGATGGCCACCGCCAGCGGGAAGGGCCAGGCGGATTGCAGACCATAGCCTAGGGTCATCCACAGCACCGGGAGCGGCGAGGCTACCAGAATCGACCAGAACACGGTGCGCAGGGTGAGCCAGAAATGGTCCTGGGTCACTTTGCCAACGCGGGCGCTGGAACGCTCAAGGAAGCGGGTGAAGTGGCGACGCGAGCTGATGCTGAAACCAACCAGAATCAGCGCGCCAAACAGCGGCAGCAGCGTCTCCTTGCTGGTTAACATCATCGCGCTGGCTTTGCCTAGCTGGCTGACGGTATCGAGAGAGACCAGGCGACGCAGATCGTGAGCAATTTCCAGCGGCCATGAAAAACCGATTGGGCTGACGTCCGAGGTCCAGAACAGATAGCGGTGGGTCGCTTCGTTCATCTCTTTCAGGGCGTCTTCAAGCTGGCCGTTAGCCACTTTGAGCTTGGTCAGCTCCAGAATCAGCGTATCGCCGCCCTGCAGCAGCGAGTTGAGCAGCTCGCTTTGCGTGCGCAGCTGCGCTTCAAGAATACGATTCTGCTCGCTGGTCAGCGCCTGACCGTCGGCCTGGCGCAGCTGACGGAGCTGCGTCTGGCTGCCGAGGAGGTCCTCAAAGCGCAGCCGCTGCACCCGCAGCTGGGCCATTTCGGTATCCAGCTGCTGGGGTTTTGGCGTCTCCGGAAGACGGGCGACCTGGGCGCGTAGCGCTTCGCCCAGCAGGCTGGAGGCGCCCAGCCACTGCGACTGCTCGCGCAGCGTATTGAGCGCCTGGCGAACCTGGAGCGTCTGGCTGGAGGCCTGACGCTGCTGTGAAGCAACCAGGTCCATGCGCTGAGCCTGCTGGTTTAACGCCTGCGACAGCTCGCGGTTAACTTTAAACTGGGCCACCAGCTCCGGCGGCAGGTTTTCGCTGTTCTCCGCCAGCAGCTCGGTGCTTTCCAGCGCCTTTTCGGCTTCGCGCTGGCGCTGGCTGTTGAGCTGATTACGCAAGCCCTGCAGGTAGCCGTCGAGCAGCTTGCTTTGCTTTTGCGCCAGATCGGCGCGCATGCGCGACAGCTCCTGGCGATTGTTGGCGGAGAGCTGCGCCAGGTCCAGCTCGTTGACCAGCGCTTTCAGGCGCGCGGATTCCGCCTGCAGGCTCAGATTTTGTGCCTGTGCCAGCGGCGTATTGCTGGTCTGCGAGCCGACGCGGCGCTCAACGTCGTTCAGCTGACGGCGGGCGTCGGTTTGCTGCTGCGGAAGCTGGTTGAGCGAATCGGCGATATCGCGGGCGCGCTCCTGCTCCTGCTGGGCCTGACGGCTGGCTTCGAGCAGCTGGCTGCTGACCTGCAGGATTTCCTGATTCAGGGCATCGGTGGAGAGCGTCGTTGATACCTGGCGCGGTTCATCGGCCAGGTTGTTGATCTGCGAACGCAGGGTCTGGAACAGCTTGGGGAAGTTATCGATAACCTGCTGATACTGACGCGTACGCTCGAGGGAAGCGCTACGCTCCTCCAGCGCGTTCAGAGCGGACTGTAGCGCTTCTACGGTACCAGGCTGGGCGGGTTTTGCCGCCTTCGCCTGTTCCAGTTCCTGAGCTATCTGTTTCGCGTCCGGGGCTGTCGCTGCGTACGCCCCCAGACTGAGGCTCCAGGCCAGCAGGAAAATATATATCAGGCGCACGGCATAACCCTTTTTGTCAGCTATTAACCTTCGTCTTGCGTATCGTCGCTCAGAATGCTGGCGTCGCCTTCGGTCGTGGACATGGTCTCAACGGCGGTTGCCAGCGGTTGACCAAGCTTAGTGACCGAGAGGTTCTGCAGCTGTTCGAGCAGTTTTACCTTGCCCGGGGCAAACAGGTTGATCACCGTCGAACCGAGTTTGAAGCGACCCATCTCCTGGCCTTTCAGCAGGGCAATGGAACCTTCGCTGTCGCCCGCAGGCCAGGTCCAGCGCTTAATGACGCCTTCACGCGGCGGGGTAACGGTACCGGACCACACGGTTTCAATGCTGCCAACGATGGTCGCACCGACCAGAATTTGCGCCATCGGACCAAATTCAGTATCGAACAGGCAGATGACGCGCTCGTTGCGGGCGAACAGATTCGGTACGTTCTGCGCGGTCAGGTGGTTAACGGAGAACAGATCGCCCGGGACGTAGATCATTTCGCGCAGAATACCGTTACACGGCATGTGGACGCGGTGGTAGTCACGCGGCGACAGATAGGTGGTTGCGAAGTTACCGTTGCGGAACAGCTCGGCCATCTGGTAATTACCGGCCAGCAGCGCTTCCAGCGTGTAGTTGTGGCCTTTGGCCTGCAGGATTTTATCGTCTTCGATAGCTCCCAGCTGGCTAATTGCGCCATCGGCAGGCATGACCAGCACGTTCGGATCGGTGTTCAGCGGACGTGCTTCATCACGCAGCGGTCGAACAAAGAAATCGTTAAAGGTGCGGTAGCTGGCGGTATCGGGCTTCTGCGCCTCTTTCATATCGACCTTGTAGCACTTCACGAACAGGTCGATGACCAGTTTCGTCAGCCAGCCCGCTCGTTTGCTCGCACCCCAGCCTGCGAGGCGGGTAAGCCACAGTTTAGGCAGAATGTATTGCAGCGAAAGTTTAAGATCGTTTAACAAGGTAGCCTCCAGGCCATTATTTGTCGTTCCTGACCCCGCAAAGCGTCGGGGACCTGAAAAAGGGGTCGATTCTATACGTAAACGCATCCGGGTTGCATCAAGGCTGCAGGTCTGCGAATCCCCGGCAGCATAGAGAGCTATGTGGGCGGGGGGAATACGCGCAGCCAACGCAGAGCAGCCTGAAGGATGAAACGTATAGCGACGCTCAGCTTAAATGTCAGTCATCGGATGATGAAAAGCTTTTACGCGTTTTTACCTGCACTTCGTTCATGCTTTCCAGAATGCGGTGGTAGTTTTCAAAACGGCGCTCATTGATGCTGCCATTTTCAACCGCTTCGCGAATCGCGCAGCCCGGATCGGTATCATGCTTGCAGTCGCGATATTTGCAACGGCCTAAATAATCGTGAAATTCGACAAAACCGTTGGTGATTTGTTCCGCATCAAGATGCCAGAGGCCAAATTCGCGCACGCCAGGGGAATCAATCACGTCGCCGCCCTGCGGGAAGTGATAGAGGCGCGCGGCGGTGGTGGTGTGCTGGCCAAGGCCCGAGTTGTCAGAGACGTCGTTGGTCAGGATCCGATCGTCGTTCAGGCCCAGCAGCGCGTTCAGCAGGCTGGATTTACCCACCCCGGACTGCCCGGCAAAGATGCTGATGCGGCCGGTGAGGGCTTCTTCAAGCGGCTTCAGGCCGTCCTGGGTCCGGCTTGATACCATCAGCACGGGATAGCCAATTTTGCGGTAGATATCCATCTGCTCATTGACGAACGCTAAGGCGTCCTCGTCCAGCAGGTCGATCTTGTTGAGCACAATCAGCGGCTCGACGTCCAGGGCTTCGCTCGCCACCAGATAGCGGTCAATAATGTTTAACGACAGCTCGGGTAAAATCGCGGAAACGATGACGATCTGATCGATGTTGGCGGCGATGGGCTTAACGCCATCATAGAAATCCGGACGCGTCAGGACCGAGGTCCGCTCGTGCACGGCCTCAACGATACCTTTTACTCTAACGCCGTCAGCGGCGTCTTTGCCTGGGCGCCAGACTACGCGATCGCCGGTTACCAGCGAACGGATCGTCCGGCGAATGTTGCAGCGGTGGACGCCACCGTCAACGGATTCGACATCGGCATGCATGCCGAAGCGGCTGATGACGATGCCTTCGGAGGTCTCGCCAAACAGATTGTCATCGTAGTCGGCCTTCTCCGAAGTCGTTTTCAGGCGGCGCTGGTGGTTGGCCTTGACGCGGCGCTGTTGGCCTTTGGAGAGTTTATTTTTACTCAATCGAACTGGCTCCTGGTCGCCCTGTAGGGGCAAAACCTCTATGATACACGCTATTTTAGATGAATATAGTCACGCAAGAAGGGTGGAAAATAGCATGAGTGCAGATGAAAACAACCTGATTTGGATCGATCTTGAAATGACGGGGCTGGATCCGGAGCGCGATCGCATTATCGAAATCGCCACCCTGGTGACCGATGCAAACCTCAACATTCTGGCGGAAGGGCCGACGATTGCGGTACACCAGTCTGATGCGCAGCTGGCGCTGATGGACGAGTGGAACGTGCGCACGCATACCGGCAGCGGGCTGGTGGATCGCGTCAAGGCCAGCACCGTGGGCGATCGCGAAGCGGAGCTGGCGACTATCGAATTCCTCAAGCAGTGGGTGCCTGCGGGTAAATCGCCGATTTGCGGCAACAGCATTGGCCAGGACCGCCGCTTTCTCTTTAAATATATGCCCGAGCTGGAAGAGTACTTTCACTATCGCTACCTTGACGTCAGCACCCTGAAAGAGCTGGCGCGCCGCTGGAAGCCGGAAATCCTCGATGGCTTTAAAAAGCAGGGCACCCATCAGGCGATGGACGATATTCGCGAATCGGTGGCGGAGCTGGCCTACTACCGCGAGCACTTTATCAAGCTGTAATCGTGCTGCCGAGGTCGGACGGCCCCGGCGACAGGCCAGAACTATTTAAACCACTTTTGCTCCATTTGCCCGAATTCAGGGGAGGCCTTGACGACCTCCAGCGCGGCATTTAGCGCATTGAGCAGTTCAGGGTCATCCTGACGCACCGCGATCGCCAGCTGCTTGCCATAATATTTGGCATCGGTTGCCTGCTCGTCGATGATGGCGTAATCCGGATTGTCCTGCAGCCATGTCGCGGCGCTGGCGCGATCGCTCATCACCCCGATAACGCTCCCCTCTTTCAGCGCGCTGAACGCGGCGTCGTTGCTATCGTAAGAGACGACGTTTACCTCTTTTTGCTTATCGTGCAGATAGCGCTGGTGAATGCTGCCTTTCGCGACGCCGAGCTTTTGGCCTTTCAGGTCAGCAAAACCGTGGGCGCTATTCTTCGCGGTGACAACCACGCCGGACAGCTGCTGACGATAGGGCTGAGTGAAGGCTACCCGCCTTTCGCGCATCGGGACGATCTCGATCCCGGCGATGATGGCGTCGAATTTCTTAAAGCGCAGCGCCGGGATCAGGGTATCGAAGCTCTGGGGCGTAAATGTGCACTCAGCCTGCATCTGTTTACAGAGCGCCCTGGCGAGATCGATATCAAAACCGGCAGGCTGGTTTTTGGCGTTGACGGTTTCGAAGGGCGGATTGGCCGTCGTGGTACCAAAATGCAGCGTCGTTGCCGATGCTGTTCCCATAGCTAGCGCGATCAGCAGCAGGAAGGAGAGCGTATTTTTCATCTTAATTTCCCTGTTTGTCATTGTTGTTGACCGTCTATGGGGAGATCGTACCCGCAGACCGGGGCGATTTTGCGCCTTTAACAAGGTGTGAAAAAGTTATTTTGCCTTACGCGCTGCTTATTTATACAATTCAGGACGCTATCTGGCGATAAAATGTCCATTCAGATAAAAATAGAAAAAAAGTGCTCGCTGGGGGGTTGCAGCTAAATCGAATTCTCGTATAATGCGCCTCCCGTGACGAAGCAGAAATGCAAATCACGACGCCATAGAAATATGGCAAGAAGTACGCGGGAATAGCTCAGTTGGTAGAGCACGACCTTGCCAAGGTCGGGGTCGCGAGTTCGAGTCTCGTTTCCCGCTCCAAAATTTGAAAGGCACTATCCTAATCACAGGATTTCGGCTTGCGGTAAAGCTACTCAGGTAGCGGCAGGTTGAAAGACGAAGATTAAGCGGGAATAGCTCAGTTGGTAGAGCACGACCTTGCCAAGGTCGGGGTCGCGAGTTCGAGTCTCGTTTCCCGCTCCAAATTTGATAGTTACCACACCCAAGCGGGAATAGCTCAGTTGGTAGAGCACGACCTTGCCAAGGTCGGGGTCGCGAGTTCGAGTCTCGTTTCCCGCTCCAAAATTTCTTCCTCATACTCAATTTATCCACAGTGCAAATCGCGCCGGGGATGCCTTCCGTTGAATACGGGAAAATACTGTAAACAGAGTTATCCACAGGTTAAATGCAAACGACGCGTTGCTGAAAAACTTCGACTTTTGAATAATATCAATTCATCTCATTGAAATTTAACAATAAAATTTCATTTCAAAGTGTTAATACGATCACTTGACGTTCGTCTGCATGTTGAAACGCAATGTGTTTTTGTTTTTATTCACAGCCTGTGAATGAATCAGGCGTCTCTCGGCAGCCCTTTTTCAATCACCCTGACCAGCCGCTGTTTCTTCGGCAGCTGCACCTCAACCGCGCCGGCATTGCGCCTGGCAATTTGCTGCTCTATCGCCCACTCGATATGCTCATCGAGAAGCGGATGCTCGCCCCGACGGCTCTCAAGCGCCTTGAGATTCGCTTCATCCCACGGAGCATTTCCCAGCGCAACGGCAATGTTGCGTAACCAGCGCAGATGGCCAATACGGCGAATTGCCGATCCTTCGGTCACCTTCAGAAAATGACTCTCACTCCAGGCAAACAGCTCTACCAGCGGCGGCGCGTGCAGCGCTTTTCGCGGGCTGAAATCCTCTTCATCCGTGAGCTGGGAAAAGCGGTTCCACGGGCAAATCAGCTGGCAGTCGTCGCAGCCGTAAATGCGGTTGCCGATCAGCGGGCGGAACTCGGCGGGTATCGCGCCTTCCAGCTCAATGGTCAAATAGGAGATGCAGCGGCGGGCGTCGACGGTATAGGGCTCGACGATCGCGCCGGTCGGACAGATCGTCATGCAGGCCACGCAGCGCCCGCACTCTTCGGCGACCGGCCGATCGACGGGCAGGGGGATATCAACCAGCAGCTCGCCGAGGAAAAAGAACGAGCCGGCATCGCGGTTAATAATAAGCGAGTGCTTGCCCGTCCAGCCAAGACCCGCTTTTTCCGCCAAAGGACGCTCCAGAACAGGCGCGGAATCGACAAACGGTCTAAAATTGAGCGAAGCACACTGTTCCTGAATCATCTCACCAAGTTTTTTCAGGCGGTTACGTAGCAGCTTATGATAATCACGCCCAAGGGCATAACGGCTGACGTAACCCAGCGCGGGATCTTTCAGGGTGCGGGCAAAAGCGGCATTCGCTGGCAGGTAGTTCATCCGTACGCTGATGACGCGTAACGTACCGGGAAGAAGCTCATGAGGGCGCGCGCGCATCATGCCGTGGCGCGCCATCCATTCCATCTCTCCGTGGTATTGTTTGTCCAGCCATGCCTGCAGTTTGGGTTCGTTGACGCTGAGATCGGTATCGGTGATACCCACCTGCTGGAACCCTAATTCAGTGCCCCATTGCTTGATTTGCTGCGCTAACTTATTGAGATCGAGGGGCTGTAACATGATGGACCATACAATGACGAAATACTCCGTCAGTATACCACACTTCATCTGGCCTGCAGAGGCGCTACGACGCGCGGAAAAAGAGGCTGCGGACAGCCTCGGGCTGACCCTGTTTGAGCTGATGCGCCGGGCGGGAGAAGCGGCTTTCCAGCTGGCGCGAAGCCAGTATCCTGCCGGCCAGCGCTGGCTGATTCTTTGCGGACACGGCAACAACGGCGGCGACGGCTACGTCGTTGCGCGCCTGGCGCAGGCTGAAGGGATTGAGGTAACGCTGCTGGCGCTGGAGAGCGAGAAGCCGCTGCCGGAGGAAGCGCACGCCGCACGCGAAGAGTGGCTCAACGCTGGCGGAACGATCCACGCGGCGGATATTGCCTGGCCGGAAGAGATCTCGCTGATTATTGACGGACTGCTGGGCACCGGCCTGCGCAGCGCTCCGCGCAAGCCTGTCGCGACGCTGATCGCGCGCGCGAATGCGCATCCGGCGCCGATAGTGGCGTTGGATATCCCCTCCGGGCTCAATGCGCAGACCGGAACCACGCCTGGGGCGGTCATCCATGCGGCCCACACGATAACGTTTATCGCCCCCAAGCCGGGGCTGCTGACCGGTAAAGCCCGCGACGTGGTTGGCCGGCTGCACTATCACTCTCTGGGCCTCGATAGCTGGCTTGCCGGACAAAGGTTCCCGCTGGCGCGCTTTGATGCCTCGCAGCTGGCGGGCTGGCTGCCGCCGCGCCGCGCAACCTCCCATAAAGGCGATCACGGCAGGCTGGCGATCGTTGGCGGCGATCGCGGCACCGCGGGCGCCATCAGGATGACCGGAGAAGCGGCACTGCGGGCGGGAGCCGGTTTAGTCCGGGTGTTGACCCATCTGGAAAATATTGCGCCGATTATTACCGCCAGGCCGGAGCTGATGGTGCATGAGCTCACGGCGCAGAGCCTCGATGAAAGCCTGCAGTGGGCTGATGTGGTGGCGATCGGTCCGGGACTAGGCCAAAGCGAATGGGCGACGCGGGCGCTACGCCAGGTGGAGAGCTTTGCTAAACCGATGGTGTGGGATGCGGATGCGTTGAACCTGCTGGCAATCAATGCCGATAAACGTCACAATCGCGTGCTGACGCCACACCCCGGCGAAGCCGCCCGTTTGCTTAACTGCAGCGTGGCAGAAATTGAAAGCGATCGCTTACATTCTGCTCAACGTCTGGTAAAACGTTATGGTGGCGTGGTCGTGCTGAAAGGCGCGGGGACGGTGGTGGCCAGTGAAGCAGGTGAGATGGGTATTATCGATGCCGGCAATGCCGGTATGGCCAGCGGCGGAATGGGCGATGTGCTCACCGGTATTATTGCCGCTCTGTTAGGGCAAAAGCTAACGCCGTATGATGCTGCCTGCGCCGGTTGCGTGGCGCATGGCGAAGCCGCAGACCGACTGGCTGCCAGAGATGGCGTCCGTGGGATGCTGGCGACCGATCTCTTTTCCACGCTCAGGCGTGTTGTTAACCCGGATGTGATTGACGTAGACCATGATTAACCGAGTGATTCCTTTACCCGACGAGCAGGCAACCCTGGACCTTGGCAACCGCATTGCGCAGCTCTGTACGGGCGCCACGGTCATCTATCTGTATGGCGATTTAGGCGCGGGTAAAACTACCTTCAGCCGCGGCTTTTTACACGCACTCGGCCACCGCGGGAATGTCAAAAGCCCTACCTACACGCTGGTGGAGCCGTACACCCTCGAAAATTTGACGGTGTATCACTTCGATCTTTACCGCCTGGCGGACCCCGAAGAGCTCGAGTTTATGGGGATCCGTGACTATTTTACTGACGATGCTATCTGCCTGGTTGAATGGCCGCAGCAGGGCGCGGGCGTGCTGCCCGAGCCTGATGTTGAAATTCATCTTGAGTATCAGGCACAAGGGCGTGAGGCGCGCGTAACGGCAGTCTCCTCATTGGGTGAGTCTTTACTGGCGCGTTTAGCCTGAAGGATCGCGGGATGAAATATCGCATAACCTCTTGGCTGGCCGCTGCGCTGATGCTGTTTAGCATGCAGACCTTTGCGGCAAGTTTATCCGATATCCAGGTCTCTAACGGAGATCGGCAGGCCCGTATTACCATAAGCTTTATTGGCGATCCCGAATACTCCTTCAGCCCTCAGGGCAAACGCACCGTAGCGCTGGATATAAAGCAGACCGGCACCCTGCAGGGATTACCGCTGCTGTTTAGCGGCAGCAATCTGGTGAAAAGCATTCGCTCGGGCACGGCGCCGGATACGCAGTCTCTGCGCCTGCTGGTGGACCTGACGGAAGACGGCAAAACCCGCGCTGTGAAGCAGCAAAACGGCTCTAATTATACCGTTGTGTTCACTATTAACGCCGACGTCCCGCCTCCACCTCCGCCGCCTCCGGCGATCGTGAAGCGAGTGGAAAGGCCGGCGATTGCCCCGCGTCCGGTTCCGGTTGAGCCCGCGCGCAACCCGTTTAAGTCATCCGGTAATGAACGGCAAACGGCCATGACCGAGAGCCACGCCGTGACGCGTCCGGCCGCTCGCGCCGTGGCGACGGACGATAAGGTGATTATTGCGATCGATGCCGGCCACGGCGGCCAGGACCCGGGCGCGATCGGCCCGGACGGCACCAAAGAGAAGAACGTGACGATCGCCATTGCCCGCAAGCTGCGTGCGTTGCTGAACGCCGATCCGCTGTTCAAGCCGGTGCTGACCCGCGACGGCGACTACTTTATTTCGGTGATGGGCCGTTCGGACGTCGCCCGTAAGCAAAATGCCAACTTCCTGGTGTCGATTCACGCCGATGCGGCGCCGAATCGTGACGCTACCGGCGCTTCGGTATGGGTGCTGTCCAACCGTCGCGCCAATAGCGAAATGGCAGGCTGGCTTGAGCAGCATGAGAAGCAGTCCGAGCTGCTCGGCGGCGCCGGCGACGTGCTGGCGAACAGTCAGTCGGATCCCTACTTGAGCCAGGCGGTGCTGGATTTACAGTTCGGCCATTCCCAGCGCGTCGGGTATGATGTGGCGACTAACGTATTGAGCCAGCTGCAGCGGGTCGGCGATCTCCACAAGCGCCGCCCGGAACACGCCAGCCTCGGCGTGCTGCGTTCACCGGATATTCCGTCGATCCTCGTCGAAACCGGTTTTATCAGCAATACCGGCGAAGAGCGGCTGTTGGCCAGCGACAATTATCAGCAGCAGCTTGCCGAAGCGATTTATAACGGTCTGCGTAATTACTTTATGCAGCACCCGCTGCAATCAGCCCCGCGCGGCGAGCCCGCACAAACGGCCAGCGCCGCGTCGCCTGGCAGGACGTTGATAAATTAAGGAGTCAGTCATGCCGATTCAGGTTCTACCGCCGCAGCTCGCCAACCAGATTGCCGCAGGTGAGGTGGTGGAACGTCCGGCGTCGGTGGTTAAGGAGCTGGTAGAAAACAGCCTTGATGCCGGCGCGACCCGAATTGATATTGATATCGAACGCGGCGGCGCGAAGCTTATCCGCATTCGTGACAACGGCTGCGGCATCAAAAAGGACGAGCTGGCGCTGGCGCTGGCTCGCCACGCCACCAGTAAAATCGCCTCCCTTGACGATCTGGAAGCTATCATCAGCCTCGGCTTTCGCGGGGAAGCGCTGGCCAGTATCAGCTCGGTGGCGCGGCTGACCCTGACCTCGCGCACGGCGGAGCAGCAGGAGGCCTGGCAGGCCTACGCCGAAGGGCGCGATCAGGACGTGACCGTCAAGCCGGCGGCGCATCCGGTCGGCACCACGCTGGAAGTGCTGGATCTGTTCTATAACACCCCGGCCCGCCGCAAATTTATGCGTACCGAAAAGACGGAATTTAACCATATCGATGAAATCGTCCGCCGCATCGCGCTGGCGCGTTTTGACGTCACGATTAATCTCAGCCATAACGGCAAGGCGATGCGCCAGTATCGCGCCGTACCCGCGGGCGGACAGCGCGAGCGGCGGCTGGGCGCTATCTGCGGCACGCCGTTCCTCGAGCAGGCGCTGGCGATTGAATGGCAGCACGGCGATCTGACCCTCAGCGGCTGGGTGGCAGATCCTCTGCATACCAATCCGGCGCTGGCGGAGATTCAGTATTGCTACGTCAACGGCCGTATGATGCGCGACCGGCTGATCAACCACGCCATTCGCCAGGCCTGTGAAGATAAGCTCGGGGCCGACCAGCAGCCCGCTTTTGTCCTGTACCTTGAGATTGACCCGCACCAGGTGGATGTGAATGTCCATCCGGCTAAGCACGAGGTGCGTTTTCACCAGTCTCGGCTGGTCCATGATTTTATCTATCAAGGGGTGCTTAGCGTCCTCCAGCAGCAGCTCAGCGCGCCGCTGGCGGAAGAGGATGCGGGGCAGCCGGCGCGCCTTCAGGTACCGGAGAACCGGGTCGCGGCGGGGGCTAACCATTTTGCTCAGCCCGTCCCTGCGCGTGAGCCGGCCGCAGCGCGCTACGGCCGCGAAACGCCGCGCGAGCCTTCCAGTTCGGCTGGAGGCGGCGGCGGCTGGCCGCATGCGCAGCCGGGATACCAAAAGCAGCAGGGGGCGCTGTATCGTCAGCTGCTGGAAACGCCGGCTGTCGAGCGTAAAAGCAGCGCCCCGGCGCCTGCTGCGGAGGGTTTATCCGGCCACAGCCAAAGCTTTGGCCGCGTGCTGACCATCGTTGATGGCGATTGCGCGCTGCTGGAACGTGACGGCAGGCTGGCGCTTCTGGCGCTGCCGGTGGCCGAACGCTGGCTGCGTCAGGCGCAGCTGACGCCCGCCGGGGAGCCGGTTTGCGGGCAGCCGCTGCTGATCCCGCTGCGGCTAAAAGTATCGGGCGCGGAAAAGGACGCGCTGGCGAAAGCGCAGGCGGCGCTGGTGACTTTGGGGATCGATCTGCAGTCCGATGCGCATCATTTGACGGTTCGCGCGGTGCCTTTACCCTTAAGACAACAAAATTTACAAATCTTGATTCCTGAACTGATAGGCTACCTGGCGCAGCGAAAGGCATTTGACGTCGGTGACATCGCGCAGTGGATCGCGCGCAACCTGGCGAGCGAACACGCGCAGTGGAATATGGCGCAGGCGATTAGCGTGCTGGCGGACGTAGAGCGTTTATGTCCGCAGCTGGTAAAAGCTCCGCCGGGTGGTCTGTTACAACCCGTTGACCTGGATTCGGCGATGAATGCCCTGAAAGATGAGTGATGTAACTGAGGCGAGCCTGCCTAAGGCAATATTTTTAATGGGCCCAACGGCCTCTGGTAAAACGGCGCTGGCCATTGCATTGCGTAAAATTTTACCGGTAGAGTTGATTAGTGTCGATTCCGCCCTTATCTATCGAGGAATGGACATTGGTACGGCCAAGCCGGATGCGGCAGAGCTGAGCGCAGCGCCGCATCGACTGCTGGATATTCTCGACCCGGCAGAGGCTTACTCCGCGGCGGACTTTCGTCGCGATGCGTTGGCAGAAATGGCGGATATCGTCGCTGCCGGGCGCATTCCGCTGCTGGTTGGCGGAACAATGTTGTATTTCAAAGCGTTGCTGGAAGGGCTGTCGCCGTTACCGTCGGCAGATCCGCAGGTCAGGGCAAAAATTGAGCAACAGGCAGCAGAGCAGGGGTGGCACGCACTGCACCGGCAGCTACAGGAGATCGATCCCGTTGCCGCCGCGCGTATTCATCCAAATGATCCGCAAAGACTTTCCCGAGCACTGGAAGTTTTTTTCATTTCGGGTAAAACTTTAACGGAACTGACGCAAACGTCGGGAGACGCTCTGCCGTACAAGGTGCATCAGTTCGCCATCGCCCCGGCGAGCCGTGAACTGCTCCATCAACGCATAGAACAGCGTTTTCATCAGATGTTGGCTTCAGGTTTTGAAGCAGAAGTACGGGCGCTATTTGCCCGCGGAGATTTGCATACGGATATGCCTTCCATTCGTTGTGTAGGATATCGCCAGATGTGGTCATACCTTGATGGCGAGATCCCGTATGATGAAATGGTTTATCGAGGTGTTTGCGCCACGAGACAGTTAGCCAAGCGTCAGATAACCTGGTTGCGCGGCTGGGAAGATATTCACTGGTTAGACAGTGAACAACCTGAACAGGCGCTCAACAAAGTATTACAGGTAGTTGGTGCGAGCCAGGACTGAACGTGTACAATTAAACGGTATCGTGCGTAATTTTTTTTAAGAATCGTAAGGTTCTGAGTACAAAACAAGCATACATATAAGGAAAAGAGAGAATGGCTAAGGGGCAATCTTTACAAGATCCGTTCCTGAACGCTTTGCGTCGGGAACGCGTTCCGGTTTCTATTTATTTGGTGAATGGTATTAAGCTGCAAGGGCAAATTGAGTCTTTCGATCAGTTCGTGATCCTGTTGAAGAACACGGTCAGCCAGATGGTCTACAAGCACGCAATTTCCACCGTTGTTCCGTCTCGCCCGGTGTCTCATCACAGCAATAATGCTGGCGGCGGTACAAGCAACTATCACCACGGTGGTAGCGCGCAGGGTTCTTCTGCGCCGCAGCAAGACAGCGAAGACGCCGAATAAGGTTAATGCTGTTTTTCCAAGCCGGGGAGCCTGGTTTTACTCTATGAGTTTTTGGTTGCAGGAAGTCGGCATGTAGTGAATCCCCAGGCGTTTACAGCAGTAAATGGCTGGGGTAAACGAGTAAAGCCAATACTCACGCAACCAGAAAGACCACGAGTGACCCTGTTCCCCGCTGGTATTTTAGAAGGGGTTTACGCTTGTTTGACCGTTATGATGCCGGTGAGCAGGCGGTGCTGGTACACATCTATTTTTCGCAAGACAAAGATATGGAAGACCTTCAGGAGTTTGAATCCCTGGTCTCCTCTGCCGGTGTCGAAGCAATGCAGGTGATTACCGGTAGCCGTAAAGCACCGCACCCAAAATATTTTGTTGGTGAAGGTAAGGCTGTCGAAATTGCGGAAGCCGTAAAAGCGACCGGCGCGTCGGTCGTGCTGTTCGATCATGCCCTGAGTCCAGCCCAGGAACGTAACCTGGAGCGCCTGTGTGAATGCCGGGTTATCGATCGCACAGGACTTATTTTAGATATTTTCGCCCAGCGAGCGCGCACCCACGAAGGGAAACTGCAGGTTGAGCTGGCGCAGCTGCGCCATATGGCGACGCGCCTGGTACGCGGCTGGACCCACCTTGAAAGGCAAAAGGGCGGGATTGGTTTGCGTGGCCCGGGTGAAACCCAGCTCGAGACTGACCGTCGATTGCTGCGTAACCGCATTATGCAGATCCTCGGGCGGCTGGAAAAAGTATCGAAGCAGCGTGAACAGGGACGGCGGTCACGAGCCAAAGCCGATATCCCAACCGTGTCGCTGGTGGGGTACACCAACGCCGGGAAATCAACGCTGTTTAACCAGATAACCGAAGCTGAGGTGTACGCGGCGGACCAGCTGTTCGCGACTCTGGACCCGACGCTACGCCGCATCGACGTCACGGACGTTGGTGAAACCGTGCTGGCGGACACCGTGGGCTTTATTCGCCACCTGCCGCACGATTTGGTCGCCGCGTTTAAAGCCACGCTGCAGGAGACGCGTCAGGCGACGCTGCTGCTGCACGTGATTGACGCAGCCGATGTCCGTCTGCAGGAAAATATTGATGCCGTAAATACGGTTCTCGCCGAAATCGAGGCCGATGAGATCCCGGTACTGCTGGTGATGAACAAAATCGACATGCTTGACGATTTTGAACCACGTATCGACCGGGATGAAGAGAATAAACCGATTCGGGTCTGGCTCTCTGCGCAGACCGGAATTGGGGTACCGCTGCTTTTTGAGGCTTTGACGGAACGACTTTCCGGTGAAGTGGCCCAGCACACGCTGCGCTTACCGCCGCAGGAAGGGCGGCTGAGAAGTCGGTTCTATCAGCTTCAGTCGATAGAAAAAGAGTGGCTGGAGGATGACGGCAGCGTGAGTCTGCAGGTGCGCATGCCGATCGTTGACTGGCGTCGCCTCTGTAAACAAGAGCCAGCGCTGGTTGATTACGTGATTTGACCTTGCAGCTTGCCTGAAGATATTAACCCCTGTGGGGATATCAAAAACAAATATGGAGCATATACATGGCGTGGAATCAGCCCGGTAATAACGGACAGGACCGCGACCCGTGGGGGAGCAGCAATAACCAAGGCGGCAACTCCGGGGGAAATGGCAATAAAGGTGGTCGCGAGCAGGGGCCGCCCGATCTGGATGATATCTTCCGCAAGTTAAGTAAAAAACTTGGCGGTCTCGGTGGCGGCAAAGGGGGACAGGGAGGCGCTAGCGGCTCTCAGGGATCTCGTGGCCCGATGGGCGGACGTATTGTCGGCATCGTTGCCGCTGCCGCAGTTATTATCTGGGCAGCCAGCGGTTTCTATACCATCAAGGAAGCGGAACGTGGTGTGGTGACTCGCTTTGGTAAATTCAGCCATCTGGTTGAGCCGGGTCTTAACTGGAAGCCAACCTTTATCGATAACGTCCAGGCCGTCAACGTTGAATCGGTACGTGAACTGGCGGCTTCTGGCGTCATGCTGACGTCTGACGAAAACGTCGTGCGCGTTGAGATGAACGTGCAGTATCGGGTGACCGATCCAGAACGCTACCTGTTTAGCGTTGCCAGCGCCGACGATAGCCTGCGTCAGGCAACCGACAGCGCCCTGCGTGGCGTTATCGGCAAGTACACCATGGACCGTATCCTGACCGAAGGGCGTACCGTTATTCGTAGCGATACCCAGCGCGAGCTGGAAGAGACGATTCGTCCGTACGATATGGGTATTACCCTGCTGGACGTCAACTTCCAGACGGCGCGTCCGCCGGAAGAGGTGAAGGCCGCGTTTGACGATGCGATTGCCGCGCGTGAGAACGAGCAGCAGTACATCCGCGAAGCTGAAGCTTACACCAACGAAGTGCAGCCGCGAGCTAACGGTGCAGCGCAGCGTATCCTCGAAGAGGCGCGTGCGTACAAGACTCAGACCGTTCTTGAAGCTCAGGGTGAAGTCGCGCGCTTTGCGAAGATCCTGCCTGAGTACAAGGCCGCGCCGGAGATTACCCGCGAGCGTCTGTATATCGAAAGCATGGAAAAAGTGCTGAGCCACACCCGCAAAGTGCTGGTTAACGATAAGGGCGGCAATCTGATGGTTCTGCCTCTGGACCAGATGCTGAAAGGCGCCGGTACGCCGGCAGCAAAGGGCAATAGCAGCGGTGCGAACGATCTGCTGCGCCTGCCGCCTGCTTCCAGCTCAAGCAGCGCCAGCACCACGTCGACCACTACGGATGGCAACATTATGGACCAACGTCGCGCCAACGCGCAGCGTAACGACTACCAGCGTCAGGGGGAATAACGATGCGTAAACCTGTAATTGCGATTATTGCCATCGTGCTGGTAGTGCTTTACATGTCTATCTTTGTGGTTAAAGAGGGCGAGCGCGGTATTACGCTGCGTTTTGGTAAGGTACTGCGCGATAGCGAAAATAAACCGCTGGTGTATTCGCCGGGTCTGCACTTCAAGATCCCGTTCATTGAATCAGTGAAAACGCTCGATGCGCGTATTCAGACTATGGATAACCAGGCCGATCGCTTTGTTACCAAAGAGAAGAAAGACCTGATCGTCGACTCATACATCAAGTGGCGTATCAGCGACTTCAGCCGTTACTATCTGGCAACCGGCGGCGGCGACGTCTCCCAGGCCGAGGTGCTGCTGAAGCGTAAATTCTCTGACCGTCTGCGTTCTGAGATTGGTCGTCTGGACGTGAAGGATATCGTGACCGATTCCCGCGGTCGCCTGACTCTGGAAGTGCGCGATGCGCTGAACTCCGGCTCTGCAGGTACCGAAGATGAAGTCAGTACGCCGGCCGCTGACGATGCTATCGCCAAAGCGGCGGAGCGCGTATCGGCAGAAACTAACGGCAAGGTTCCGGTCGTTAACCCGAACAGTATGGCGGCGCTGGGTATTGAAGTCGTCGACGTACGCATCAAGCAGATCAACCTGCCGGCCGAAGTGTCTGAAGCGATTTATAACCGTATGCGCGCCGAGCGTGAAGCGGTTGCCCGTCGCCACCGTTCACAGGGCCAGGAAGAGGCTGAGAAGCTGCGCGCTACCGCGGACTATGAAGTGACCAAGACGCTGGCTGAAGCCGAGCGCCAGGGCCGCATCATGCGCGGTGAAGGCGACGCAGAGTCGGCGAAGCTGTTTGCCGATGCGTTTAGCCAGGATCCGGGCTTCTACGCCTTTATCCGTAGCCTGCGCGCCTATGAGAACAGCTTCCAGGGTAACCAGGATGTGATGGTTCTCAGTCCTGACAGCGATTTCTTCCGCTACATGAAGTCACCTGACTCCGCTCGCAAATAAGCGATTTAGTCAGCCAAAGGGCGCCTTGAGAAAGGCGCCTTTTTTATATTTTTAAATCAGGAAATAACTTTTAACACAACGGGTTATGCGTTTTATTCGCAAAAAAAGTGCATAATCAACGCGAAATGCCGGACAATAGGCGACACGGGTAAAAAACATCATGGCTCAAGCCCTGACGCTCTGCGGCGGCGGTGGTTTCGTTTCTCTCTAAGGGTTAATCATGAACTCAACAATCTGGCTGGCACTGGCGCTGGTTTTAGTACTTGAAGGACTGGGGCCGTTGCTTTATCCGCGCGCCTGGCGTCGGATGATCGCCACAATGAGCCAGCTGCCGGATAATATATTACGCCGTTTTGGCGGCGGTCTTGTGGTTGCCGGGATAGTCATCTACTACATGTTGACGAAATCACTGAGCTGATCAAAAAGTGGCCAGACCTGGCTGATATTGAGTGCAAAAAGTGCTGTAACTCTGAAAAAGCGATGGTAGAATCCATTTTTAAGCAAACGGTGATTTTGAAAAATGGGCAACAACGTCGTCGTACTGGGCACCCAATGGGGTGACGAAGGTAAAGGGAAGATCGTCGATCTCCTGACTGAACGGGCTAAATATGTTGTGCGCTACCAGGGTGGTCACAACGCAGGCCATACTCTCGTAATCAACGGTGAAAAAACCGTCCTGCATCTTATTCCATCAGGTATTCTCCGCGAAAATGTCACCAGCATCATCGGTAACGGTGTTGTGCTGTCTCCGGCTGCGCTGATGAAAGAAATGAAAGGACTGGAAGACCGTGGTATCCCTGTCCGCGAGCGTCTGCTGCTGTCCGAAGCCTGTCCGCTTATCCTTGATTATCACGTTGCGCTGGACGTTGCGCGTGAAAAAGCGCGCGGTGCGAAAGCTATCGGTACTACCGGTCGCGGCATCGGTCCTGCTTACGAAGATAAAGTCGCTCGCCGCGGTCTGCGCGTTGGTGACCTGTTTGATAAAGCCACCTTCGCTGACAAACTGAAAGAAGTGATGGAATATCACAACTTCCAGCTGGTGAACTTCTACAAAGCGGAAGCGGTTGATTATCAAAAAGTCCTTGATGACGTTATGGCAATTGCCGACATCCTGACGGCGATGGTTGTAGACGTTTCCGATCTGCTGGATCAGGCACGTCAGCGCGGCGACTTCGTGATGTTCGAAGGCGCGCAGGGCACTCTGCTGGATATCGACCACGGTACCTATCCGTACGTAACCTCCTCCAACACCACCGCTGGTGGCGTGGCAACCGGCTCCGGCCTGGGTCCGCGTTATGTGGATTACGTACTGGGTATCATCAAAGCTTACTCTACCCGCGTAGGGGCAGGTCCGTTCCCGACCGAGCTGTTTGATGATGTCGGCGAGTTCCTGTGCAAGCAGGGTAACGAATTCGGCGCCACTACCGGCCGCCGCCGTCGTACCGGCTGGCTGGATATCGTTGCGATTCGTCGCGCGGTGCAGATCAACTCCCTGTCCGGCTTCTGCCTGACCAAGCTGGACGTACTGGACGGCCTGAAAGAAGTTAAACTCTGCGTAGCTTACCGTCTGCCGGACGGCCGCGAAGTGACCACCACTCCGCTGGCAGCCGACAACTGGGAAGGCATTGAGCCGATTTATGAAGTCATGCCGGGCTGGTCCGAAACCACCTTCGGTGTGAAAGAGCGTAGCGGCCTGCCGCAGGCGGCGCTGAACTACATCGCTCGTATTGAAGAGCTGACCGGCGTACCGGTTGATATTATCTCTACCGGTCCTGACCGTACCGAGACGATGATTCTGCGCGACCCGTTCGACGCATAATTATCTCCAGGGGCGCCGATTGGGCGCCCCTTGTTTTTGCTGTCCACCCGCCCCATTTCAAATAAATTAACGGCCTGAGCGTCGGCTGGTTTATCATCAATATAGTCATACCCTGCGGATTCACCGCTTGCCCCTTACCCTGAGGTTGCTGTGCAGTTAACGAGTTTCACTGATTACGGATTACGAGCGCTTATCTATATGGCGTCGCTACCGGATGGCCGAATGACGAGTATCTCCGAAGTGACGGAGGTCTACGGCGTGTCGCGTAATCATATGGTAAAAATAATCAATCAGCTGAGTCGCTCTGGTTACGTTATGGCGGTGCGGGGAAAGAACGGGGGGATTCGCCTCGGTAAGCCGGCAAAAACGATTCGTGTTGGTGATGTGGTTCGCGATCTTGAGCCGCTATCGTTGGTCAATTGCAGCAGCGAATTCTGCCACATTACACCCGCCTGTCGCCTGAAGCAGGCGCTTGCAGAAGCGGCGCAAAGTTTTCTTAAGGAACTAGATAACTACACGCTGGCTGATTTGGTTGAAGAGAATCAACCACTTTATAAATTATTACTGGTGGAGTGACGTAAACTCTCATCAGAGATGACAACGGAGGAACCGACATGTCACAAGATCCTTTCCTGGACCGCGAAGCAGAAAAGTATGCGAATCCAATCCCTAGCCGGGAATTTATCCTCGATCATTTAGCAAAACGTGAAAAACCGGCCAGCCGAGACGAGCTGGCGATCGAACTGAATATCGAAGGCGAAGAGCAGCTGGAAGGGCTACGCCGCCGCCTGCGCGCTATGGAGCGCGACGGGCAGCTGGTGTTTACCCGCCGTCAGTGCTACGCGCTGCCGGAGCGTCTTGACCTGCTCAAAGGCGTGGTTATCGGCCATCGCGACGGCTTTGGCTTCCTGCGCGTTGAGGGGCGTAAAGACGACCTGTACCTGTCGTCTGAGCAGATGAAAACCTGTATTCATGGCGATCAGGTGCTGGCGCAGCCGCTGGGCGCGGACCGTAAAGGCCGCCGCGAAGCGCGTATCGTGCGCGTCCTGGTGCCAAAAACCAGCCAGATCGTCGGCCGCTATTTCACCGACGCCGGCGTGGGCTTCGTGGTGCCTGACGACAGCCGTCTGAGCTTTGATATCCTGATCCCGCCGGAAGAAGTCATGGGCGCGCGGATGGGCTTTGTGGTGGTGGTTGAACTGACCCAGCGCCCGACCCGTCGTACTAAAGCGGTGGGCAAAATTGTTGAAGTGCTGGGCGATAACATGGGCACCAGCATGGCGGTCGATATGGCGCTGCGCACCCATGAAATCCCTTATACCTGGCCACCGGCGGTGGAAAAACAGGTCTCCGTGCTGAAAGAGCAGGTGCCTGAAGAGGCCAAGGTTGGCCGCGTTGATTTGCGCGATCTGCCGCTGGTCACCATCGATGGTGAGGACGCCCGCGACTTTGACGATGCGGTTTACTGCGAGAAGAAACGCGGCGGCGGCTGGCGCCTGTGGGTCGCCATTGCCGACGTAAGCTACTACGTGCGTCCCGGTACCCCGCTGGACGGCGAAGCGCGCAGCCGCGGTACTTCGGTCTACTTCCCGTCGCAGGTGGTGCCGATGCTGCCGGAAGTGCTCTCTAACGGCCTGTGCTCGCTGAACCCGCAGGTCGATCGCCTGTGCATGGTTTGCGAAATGACGATTTCGTCAAAAGGTCGTCTGACCGGCTACAAATTCTATGAAGCGGTAATGAGCTCGCACGCGCGCCTGACCTATACCAAGGTATGGCATATGCTGCAGGGCGATAGCGAGCTGCGTGAGCAGTACGCGCCGCTGGTGAAGCATATCGAAGAGCTGCACACCCTGTACAAAGTTCTGGATAGCGCTCGCGAAGAGCGCGGCGGCATCTCCTTTGAAAGTGAAGAAGCGAAGTTCATCTTTAACGCCGAACGCCGCATCGAACGCATTGAGCAGACCCAGCGCAACGACGCGCATAAGCTGATCGAAGAGTGCATGATTCTGGCGAATATCTCCGCCGCTCGCTTCGTCGAGAAGGCGCTGGAGCCGGCCCTGTTCCGTATCCACGATAAGCCGACTACTGAAGCGATCACCGCTTTCCGCACGGTACTGGCGGAGCTCGGTCTGGAGCTGCCCGGCGGCAACAAGCCGGAGCCGCGCGACTACGCCGAGCTGCTGACCTCCATCGCCGATCGTCCTGACCATGAGATGCTGCAAACCATGCTGCTGCGCTCGATGAAGCAGGCGGTCTACGATCCGGAAAACCGCGGCCACTTTGGCCTGGCGCTGCAGTCCTACGCGCACTTCACCTCGCCGATCCGTCGTTACCCGGACCTGTCGCTGCACCGCGCCATTAAGTATCTGCTGGCGAAAGAGCAGGGGCACAAAGGCAACAGCACTGAAACCGGCGGCTGGCACTACAGCATGGAAGAGATGCTGCAGCTGGGCGCGCACTGTTCGATGACCGAACGTCGTGCCGACGAAGCGACCCGCGAAGTCTCTGACTGGCTGAAGTGTGACTTTATGCTGGATCAGGTGGGCAACGTCTTTAAGGGCGTGATTGCCAGCGTCACCGGCTTTGGCTTCTTCGTCCGTCTGGACGAGCTGTTTATCGACGGCCTGGTGCACGTTTCATCGCTGGATAACGACTACTACCGCTTCGACCAGGTCGGGCAGCGTCTGATCGGCGAATCCGGCGGTCAGACCTACCGGCTGGGCGATCGCGTGGAAGTCCGCGTGGAAGCGGTCAACATGGACGAGCGCAAAATCGACTTCTCGCTGATCTCCAGCGAACGCGCCCCGCGCAACGTCGGCAAGACCGAGCGTGAGAAGGCGAAAAAGTCTAACGCCGGCAAACCTTCCGGGCGCCGTCGCCAGGCCGGGAAGCAGGTAAACTTCGAGCCGGACAGCGCCTTCCGTAAAGAGAAAGGCAAGTCTCAGCCCAACGCCGCTCAGCCTAAAGGCGAGAAAAAAGCGAAGAAGCCGTCGGCTAAAACGCAGAAAATAGCTGCCGCAACCAAAGCGAAGCGCGCGGCGAAAAAGAAAACCGCTGAGTAAGCGGGCATCAATCTTACAGGCCGGGACATCCGGCCTGTAAAGCCGAAACGGCAATATTAACAAGCAACGAGTACATCAATGAGTGAAATGATTTACGGCATCCACGCGGTGCAGGCCCTGCTGGAGCGCGCTCCTGAGCGTTTTCAGGAAGTCTATATTCTGAAAGGCCGCGAGGATAAACGCCTGCTGCCGCTGATCCATGCGCTGGAAGCCCAGGGCGTGGTGATTCAGGTCGCTAACCGCCAGTTTCTCGACGAGAAAAGCGAAGGCGCCGTGCATCAGGGGATTATTGCCCGCGTGAAGCCGGGACGTCAGTACCAGGAGAACGACCTGCCTGAACTGCTCGCCTCGCTCGATCAGCCGCTGCTGCTGATTCTCGACGGCGTCACCGATCCGCATAACCTTGGCGCCTGTCTGCGCAGCGCTGACGCCGCCGGCGTGCACGCGGTGATCGTGCCGCGGGACCGTTCGGCGCAGCTGAACGCGACGGCGAAAAAAGTGGCCTGCGGCGCGGCGGAAAACGTCCCGCTGATCCGCGTGACTAACCTTGCGCGCACCATGCGTCTGCTGCAGGAAGAGAACGTCTGGATCGTCGGCACCGCCGGCGAAGCGGACCATACTCTCTTCCAGAGCAAGATGACCGGCCCGATGGCGTTGGTGATGGGGGCCGAAGGTGAAGGGATGCGTCGCCTGACGCGCGAACACTGCGATGAGCTGATCAGCATTCCGATGGCCGGCAGCGTCTCCTCGCTGAACGTCTCCGTCGCGACCGGTATTTGCCTGTTTGAGGCCGTGCGCCAGCGCAGCTGATTAACGCCGGGCGCACGCTGCCCGGCGGCTACTCGTCCAGCGAGCGCAGGTGATCGTTCTTATTGAGGGTCATTAGCGCAACGATGCTGACTACCGCCGTCGCCATGACGTAGTAAGCCGGAATATCAAGATTACCGGTCTGTTTAATCAGGCCGGTAATAATCAGCCCGGCGCAGCCGGAAAACACCGCATTAGAGAGCGAATAGGCCAGACCAAGGCCGGTATAGCGCACCCTTGTCGGGAACATTTCTGCCAGCATCGCCGGTCCCGGCCCTGCCAGTACCCCCACCAGACCTCCGGCAATGAATACCACCGCGCCTTTTATCAGCAGCGTGCTGGATTCTGCCTGGAGAATTTTCAGCAACGGCAGCGCCAGTATCAGCAGCAGCGCCGCGGCCAGCACCATCACGTTGCGACGACCCCACTTATCGCTGAGTATCCCGGCAGGAAGAATGGTGAGCGCAAAGCCAATATTGGAGATCACCGCGATCAGCAGCGCCTGGTTAAAGCCGGTATGCAGCGACGACTGCAGGTAGGCGGGCATAATCACCAGGTAGGTATAGCCTGCGGCGGACCAGACCATCAGGCGACCGATGCCGGTGACAATCGCTTTCAGGGTATGGATCAGGTCGGCGCTGGCCTGCGGATGCTGCGGTTGCTGCTGCTGGCGGAGAAAGCCCGGCGTCTCCTCCATTTTTACCCGCAGCCAGAGCGCGACGATCCCCAGCGGGATGGCGAGGAAGAATGGAATTCGCCAGCCCCAGGCATGGAGCTCTTCCGGGCTCAGCACTGCGGAGATCAGGGCCACGATCCCGGCCCCGGCCAGCAGGCCGAGGGCGACGGTGAAGGATTGCCATGCGCCATACAGACCGCGCCTGCCGCGGGGCGCAAACTCGGTCATCAGCGAGACGGCGCCGCCATACTCCCCGCCGGCAAACAGCCCCTGCAGAATGCGCAGCCCGGTCAAGATCAGAGGGGCCGCCACCCCGATGCTGGCATACGCCGGCACCAGGCCAATTGCCGTGGTGGCGAGCGTCATCATCACCAGGACGACGATCAGCGTCGGCTTGCGGCCGATTCGATCGCCGATACGGCCAAAAATAATGGCGCCTAGCGGGCGGAAGAAAAAGGCGATGGCGAAGGAGGCGTAGGTCAGGATCAGGCCCGTCAGCGGCGCTTCGCCAGCCAGCTGAAAGAAATTCCGGGCGATAACCGTCGCCAGAAAGCCATAGACCGCAAACTCATACCATTCAATAAAGTTGCCGATAGATCCGGCGATCAGCGCGCGCTTGTGCGCGCCCGTAGGGCGTGTCGCGGTCTGCATAGGCCATCCTGATTTCAACAAAAAAACAGCAAGTGAATAAATTATTCCACAACTTTAACTTTATGAAATTTTAAATTCTTATGCCTGTGATGAGCCTCACGAAGGGACGGATGGTTTTTTTGTGACCAGGCTCGCGGGCGCTCCCGGGCCAGGCTGACCATACTGAGTACAACGCCATTGACGGAGGGAAGCACTATGCACTGGCCAACTCATACCGTGTTTAATCAGCCGACGCCGCTGCTGAACAGCAACTTATTCTTGTCCGACAGCGCGCTGTGCGAGGCGGTAGCCCGCGAAGGCGCCGCCTGGGACGGAGATCTGCTGGCCAGCATCGGCCAGCAGCTGGGAGCGGCAGAGTCGCTGGAGCTGGGGAGGCTGGCGAACGTTAATCCGCCGGAGCTGCTGCGTTATGACGCGACCGGCACGCGGCTTGACGATGTACGCTTTCATCCCGCCTGGCATCTGCTGATGCAGGGGCTGTGCGCTAACCGGGTGCATAATCTCGCCTGGCAGGACGACGCGCGCGCCGGCGCTTTTGTGGCCCGGGCGGCCCGCTTTATGCTGCATGCGCAGGTGGAGGCCGGGACGCTATGCCCGATAACCATGACGTTCGCCGCCACGCCTCTGCTGCAGCAGTCGCTCCCCGCTCCTTTTAGCGACTGGCTGTCGCCGCTGCTGAGCGATCGCTACGATCCGCATCTGGCGCCGGGCAATCAGAAGCGCGGGCTGCTGATCGGCATGGGGATGACGGAAAAGCAGGGGGGATCGGATGTGCTGAGCAATACCACCCGCGCAGAGAAGAGCGCAGACGGGTTTTATCGTCTGGTGGGACACAAATGGTTTTTCTCGGTACCGCAAAGCGACGCGCACCTGGTGCTGGCGCAGGCGCCCGGCGGGCTCTCCTGTTTCTTTGTGCCGCGCCTGCTGCCGGACGGCCAGCGTAATGCGCTGCACCTCGAAAGGCTCAAGGATAAGCTCGGCAACCGTTCTAACGCCAGCAGCGAGGTGGAGTTCTATGACGCCTGCGGCTGGCTGGTGGGAGAAGAGGGGGACGGCGTACGGCAAATTCTCAAAATGGGTGGCCTGACCCGCTTCGACTGCGCGCTGGGCAGCCATGCCTTAATGCGTCGGGCCTGGTCGGTCGCCTTCTATCACGCTTTTCAGCGCCAGGCGTTCGGCAAAAGCCTGGTCGAGCAGCCGATGATGCGCCAGGTGCTGGGCCAGATGGCGCTGCAGCTTGAGGGGCAAACCGCCTTTTTATTCCGCCTGGCGCGCGCGTGGGATAAGCGCGACGACGGGCAGGAGGCGCTGTGGGCCCGCCTGTTTACCCCGGCGGCGAAGTTTGCTATCTGCAAATCCGGGATCCCCTTTGTTGCCGAAGCGATGGAGGTGCTGGGCGGTATCGGCTACTGCGAGGAGAGCGAGCTGCCGCGCCTGTACCGGGAAATGCCGGTGAATAGTATCTGGGAAGGCTCCGGGAATATTATGTGTCTCGACGTCATGCGGGTGCTGAGCAAGCAGCCAGCGGCGCTTGAGCTGCTGGCGGCGGAGTGTGCGGAAGTCAAAGGGCAGAATCGCCATTTCGATCGCGCATGGCGTCAGCTGCAGCAGCTGCTGAGGCGGCCGGCGGAAGAGCAGGGCCGGGAGATAACCCGGCTGGTGTACCGGCTCGGCGCGGGAGCGCAAATGCTGCGTTACGCCTCGCCGCCGCTGGCTCAGGCCTGGTGTCGAATGATGCTCGACCCGCGCGGCGGCATGCGGCTGGACGCACAAACGCTGGATGACCTGCTGCTGCGCGGCACCGGACGCGGGCGCCAGGCGCCTCAGGCGTAGAGAATGGCCTGTACCCGCCAGCTATCCGGCTGCTGTTCCTCGTACATCTGGACGATGCGATACCAGGAGGCGCCCTGCTCATCGGCCTTAACGGCGATGGCATGCTCGACGTCCTGCTGGCTGCCGGCAATATTGTTGACGGAAATCAGGCCGATTTCATTCAGGCCAGTGACGCAGTCCGCGCTGGCAAATTCTGCGGACTGTGCTGCAGTATGCGCCGTTGTAGCGTTAAACAGCAGGCTGGGTAGGGTAAATGATCGTTTCATCGTCAGCTCCATTTTGCGTGGCCCGAGGGCAGTCCGTTGCTAACGTCCTGCCAGGTTGACTGGCTGAACGTTATTATGCACAGGAGAACGTGAATGGATGCAAAGCAATGTAAAGCGGGGTTAAAGACGTTGCACCGTTATTTACGGTACAGAATTGCCTGCGAATACCACTGGCCGGGAACCAGAGTGTCATCAATCATTATGATGACGTAGTAATCCGCTTTAGCCGCTTCTGCTTTGACCTTCAGCGCAGCTTCAACATCCATCGGCGAACCGTACATCAGCACGCTCACCGTCGCCATTTTTTGTAGCCCGCTGGTCTGGTTACGGTGTATCTCTTGCGGATGACTGGTCGCAGGTGGCGGGGCTTCTGGCGTTCCCTGCAGGGCGCTACAGCCGCTCAGAACGATCGCCAGTAACCACGGTGTTAACCTACGCATAACCATATCTCGTTTCCTGTTAGTCACAGTGTAGTGGTAGCCTGAATGACATTTCCGGGGAATGTTCCCGAATTGTTATCTCTGACGCGATTTTCGAATGAAAATGTTGTGAAAGCGTAACCCAGTTCTCAACATTATAAATCGCGGCTGAACCCACGCCTTGGGCTATATGTTAGCCCAAGGCACACCGCTACTCTAGAGACTGGAGACGATAAATGATTGTACTGGAAGTGCGTAATTTCGCGGGCGGCGAGGTGCTTCATGCCTGTCCCCGGAATGCGTCAGACCGGCCTCTGCCGTGTATCGTTTTTTATCACGGGTTTACCTCTTCGAAGCTGGTCTATAGCTACTTTGCCGTGGCGCTGGCGGAAGCGGGATTTCGGGTCATTATGCCCGATGCTGCGGAGCATGGCGCGCGCTACCGCGGTGATGAAAAAGGGCGAATGCAGCGCTTCTGGCCCATTCTGCTGCAGAACTTCGCCGAATTCGCCGCGCTGCGCGATGAGATCGCCGCGCAGGGATGGATTGCGGACGACAGGCTGGCGGTCGCCGGCGCATCGATGGGCGGAATGACGGCGCTGGGCATTATGACCCATCATCCGGAGCTGAAAAGCGTCGCCTGTCTGATGGGCTCCGGCTATTTCAGCAGCCTGGCGCCAGGCTTATTCCCTTCACCCTCCCTGGACGCGGAGCGGCTGAGCGAGTGGGACGTCAGCCATCAGCTGGCGACGCTCGCCAGCAGGCCGCTGCTGCTTTGGCACGGCGATGAGGACGACGTGGTGCCGCCGGGCGAAACCTTCCGTCTGCAGCAGGCCCTGCAGCAAAGCGGCCTGGCCGGCAACCTGACCTGCGTCTGGCAGCAGGGCGTTCGCCATCGCATTACGCCAGAGGCGCTGGATGAAACGGTCGGGTTCTTTAAGCGTACGCTTTAAGCGCGGTGACGGGCTGAACCCTTCGTCTCCGTAGCGGAGGCGAAGGGGTAAAAAACCGGAGGTTAGCGATAGATTGCGGCGCTGGCGTGGATCGCGCCGTTGCTTTCCGGCTCATGGATCAGGATCGGCTGGAAGTATTTCGCTCCCTGCGCGTCGCTCAGCTGGTTAAGGGCCTTGTCGGCCTCCTGCTCAGTGGCCATATTGTGGTTGATATAGATAACGCCCAGGCTCTGTACATCGTCCATGTTACGCGCCTGACGTCCATCGATTTTGATGGCTGCCAGCGCGTTGGCGCTCAGTAAAAGCGCAGCCATTACGGCAATGAGGATGTATTTCATAATCTACGCTCCTTATAACTGTCCTGACGTTAACCCGGGCTCCCTTGGGCTACAGATTGCTCTTGCTGTAAGTGTAATCACTCCCTGCCGGGTGCATCGCGACCATTTCTGATGAAGTTGTTCAAAAAAATGTCGCTGCCGCCGTTGATTAATTTTAAATCACTGACTTAGCGCGGCTTTGCCGTTAGTGCGAATTATTTGCGCAATCAGCTTGAGTTTATGGTGGTTCGCAATTAGAATGACGCGTCAATTTTTCAGCCGCCCTTTAACCACGTTCCTTGCCTCCATGGGCCGCGGCTGACCCAGACAGGAGGCTGAATAATCCGTAAGGAGCAATTCGATGCGTCATTACGAAATCGTTTTTATGGTCCATCCTGACCAGAGCGAACAGGTTCCGGGTATGATCGAACGTTACACTGGTGCAATCACTGCAGCAGAAGGTACGATCCACCGTCTGGAAGACTGGGGCCGCCGTCAGCTGGCTTACCCGATCAACAAACTGCACAAAGCTCACTACGTTCTGCTGAACGTTGAAGCCCCGCAGGAAGCGATCGATGAGCTGGAAACAAACTTCCGCTTCAACGACGCCGTTATCCGCAGCATGGTAATGCGTACTAAGCACGCTGTTACCGAAGCATCTCCGATGGTTAAAGCGAAAGACGAGCGCCGTGAGCGTCGCGAAGATTTCGCAAATGAAACCACCGATGATTCCGAAGCTGGGGATTCTGAAGAGTAATCCTGATGACCAACCGTCTGGAGCTGTCCGGCACTATCTGCAGGACGCCAATTCGGAAGGTCAGCCCGTCAGGAATTCCACACTGCCAGTTCGTGCTTGAGCATCGTTCAGTGCAGGAGGAAGCCGGTTTTCACCGGCAGGCATGGTGCCAAATGCCCGTTATTATTAGCGGACACCAAAACCAGGCCATTACTCACAGTATAACGGTCGGTAGTGCAGTAATCGTTCGGGGGTTCATTTCTTGCCACAAGGCAAAGAACGGCCTGAGCAAAATGGTTCTGCATGCCGAGCAGATTGAATTGATAGATTCTGGAGACTAGCCAAATGGCACGTTATTTCCGTCGTCGCAAGTTCTGCCGTTTCACCGCGGAAGGCGTTGTAGAGATTGATTACAAAGACATCGCTACGCTGAAAAACTACATTACCGAAAGCGGTAAAATTGTCCCGAGCCGTATCACCGGTACTCGTGCAAAATACCAGCGTCAGCTGGCTCGCTGCATCAAGCGCGCTCGCTACCTGTCCCTGCTGCCATATACCGATCGTCATCAGTAATCGGCCGCTGTCTATTAACGACTTTAAGAGGATAAGGTAATGCAAGTTATTCTGCTTGATAAAGTAGCAAACCTGGGCAGCCTGGGTGATCAGGTTAATGTTAAAGCGGGCTACGCTCGTAACTTCCTGGTTCCACAGGGTAAAGCTGTTCCAGCTACCAAGAAAAACGTTGAATTCTTCGAAGCGCGTCGCGCTGAACTGGAAGCCAAACTGGCTGACGTTCTGGCAGCTGCTAACGCACGTGCTGAAGCAATCAATGCACTGGGCAACGTTACCATCGCGTCTAAATCAGGCGACGAAGGTAAACTGTTCGGTTCCATCGGTACCCGCGACATCGCTGATGCTGTAACTGCAGCTGGCGTTGCCGTCGCTAAGAGCGAAGTTCGTCTGCCGAACGGCGTTCTGCGCACCACCGGTGAGCACGAAGTGGACTTCCAGGTTCATAGCGAAGTATTCGCTAAACTGGTTGTTAACGTTGTAGCTGAGTAATTTTTACTCTGCTCGCGTCGAGACGCCGGCCTTGTGCCGGCGTTTTGCTTTTCTGCATTCCCCCACGGTGATTTATGCGCGCCGGTTATCGCACGCGGATAAAGCTGCCGTTTGCCTGACGGGTAAACAGCACCTGCTGCCCGCCGCCGATATCGATAGTCAGGCCGGTTACCACGCCATTCGCATTCTGCCGGATCTGTACCGTTTGCCCGGTTTGCAGCGTGCTGAGCGGTTTTCCCGAACCTTCGACCTGAGCCATGGCGTAGACGTCGGTTGGCGGCAGGTTATGGTCACGGAACAGCTGGGCCAGAGTTTTTCCTGACTCGATGCGATAGGTGCGCCACTGCTGCTCGATTCCCGGCGCAGATTGCTGCTGTTGCTGCTGAGGCTGCGCGTAGGTCTGATTCTGCTGCTCGGTCGGCTGCTCATCCTGAACGGGCTCCGGAGCCACCGGCGCCATCTGATCGGCATCGTTCACCGTAGGCGTTGAGGTAATTGGCGGCAGCGGGATAGCCTGCTGTGACGACGATTGCGGCTGGGACTGCGATTGCATGTCGAGGCTGGCGTCGCGGCTGACCTGGGCGGACGTGCTGCTGTCCTCGGAGGGGAGCAGTATGCCGATAACCACCAGCAGGGCTCCGGCGATAATGCCCCGACGGTGCATTGGCGGCAGCGGATCCATAATGCGAATGTGATCCGGGGCGTGCCAGATCTTCGCCAGGGTAGGTGTCATTTCAAAGCGCCCGGGCATGGCTTTCCTCCTGCTCCGCATATTTTTATGCTGCTCCGTAGAGTATAGATGGCTAACTTCCTGATGGACGAGACAAAGATATGTTTCGTGAGGTTAGCCTGATATTGCCTATTGTTTCTGTTTCCCTCAGATTTGTCATCATCCAGCGACAAAGTTTTACCCATCGTGCTGTGGCTGATATGCTGCCCACCACTTTATACTCGTCGTCTTTCGGGTTGTCGGTGCGCTGGCAGTGCCGGTCACTCCGCTATGGCGCTATTTATGCCGCTGGAGCCGGAGTTCAGGAACCAGCCGCCTTCCCGCAGGCCGAAGTTTATAGAGTATGAATTTTCCCCCCAAAAAAGGAACAAAGATGGCAACCCCGACTTTTGACACTATCGAAGCGCAGGCAAGTTACGGTATCGGCTTGCAGGTTGGACAACAGCTGAGCGAATCTGGCCTGCAGGGGCTGCTGCCTGAGGCGCTGGTAGCCGGTATTGCTGATGCGCTGGAAGGCAATCAGCCGCAGGTGCCGGTTGAAGCCGTTCACCGCGCGCTGCGTGAAATTCACGAACGTGCCGATGCGGTACGTCGCGAACGTTTCCAGGAGCTGGCGGCAGATGGTCAGAAATACCTTGATGAAAACCGCGAGCGCGAAGGCGTGAACAGCACCGAATCCGGTCTGCAGTTCCGCGTTCTGACCCAAGGCGAAGGCGCTATCCCGGCGCGTACCGACCACGTTCGCGTGCACTACACCGGTAAACTGATCGACGGTACCGTTTTTGACAGCTCCGTTGCGCGCGGCGAGCCGGCGGAATTCCCGGTAACCGGCGTGATCGGCGGCTGGATCGAAGCGCTGACCCTGATGCCGGTTGGCTCAAAATGGGAGCTGACCATTCCGCATAGCCTGGCCTACGGCGAGCGCGGCGCGGGCGCATCGATTCCTCCGTTCAGCACCCTGATTTTTGAAGTAGAGCTGCTGGATATTATCTAAGCAGTAGTTGCTTCCTCTCCTTAATGGGCGGGGAAGCAAATAAAAATAGCGTAAAAATCTTAAGTTCGAAATTTGTTAGAGTTTAATGTTGCTTAAATGATTTTTTGGCGTAGCTTTGTGAGCTGTTTCGCGTGACCGGAGTGATATAACACTCACTTTAAACATAAAATTAACATTATATCTAAATCATAGTATTCATCCTTCCGATTCTTACCTAATATCGATAAGCCCTTTTCCAAGGGTAATGACCAATGACGGGCCAGTAGAGCTCGAACAACACAGACAGGTACAACAGGAAAATATCACATGGTAGATCAGATTAAAGTCGCTGCTGAAGAGCAGGCTCCGACGGAACAATCGCTGCGGCGAAATCTCACAAACCGGCATATTCAGCTTATTGCCATCGGCGGCGCTATCGGTACCGGGCTATTTATGGGGTCCGGTAAAACAATTAGCCTCGCCGGGCCATCCATCATTTTTGTTTATATGATCATTGGCTTCATGCTGTTTTTCGTCATGCGTGCGATGGGCGAACTGCTGCTGTCGAATCTGGAATATAAATCGTTCAGCGATTTCGCCGCCGATCTTCTGGGGCCGTGGGCCGGATACTTTACCGGCTGGACCTACTGGTTCTGCTGGGTGGTGACCGGGATGGCGGACGTCGTGGCGATTACCGCCTACGCCCAGTTCTGGTTCCCAGGCCTCTCCGACTGGGTTGCCTCGCTGGCGGTTATCCTGCTGCTGCTGAGCCTGAACCTTGCCACCGTGAAAATGTTTGGTGAAATGGAGTTCTGGTTTGCGATGATCAAGATCGTCGCTATCGTGGCGCTGATTGTCGTCGGCCTGGTCATGGTGATGATGCACTTCAAATCACCGACCGGCGTAGAAGCCTCTTTTGCTCATCTGTGGAATGACGGCGGCTGGTTCCCGAAAGGCATCAGCGGATTCTTTGCCGGCTTCCAGATTGCGGTCTTCGCCTTTGTCGGGATTGAGCTGGTGGGTACCACCGCTGCGGAAACCAAAGATCCGGAGAAATCCCTGCCGCGTGCGATTAACTCGATCCCGTTGCGTATTATTATGTTCTACGTCTTCGCGCTGATCGTGATTATGTCGGTGACGCCGTGGAGCTCAGTGGTACCGACAAAGAGCCCGTTCGTCGAACTCTTTGTGCTGGTAGGCCTGCCGGCTGCCGCCAGCCTGATTAACTTTGTGGTGCTGACGTCCGCGGCCTCCTCGGCGAACAGCGGCGTGTTCTCAACCAGCCGGATGCTGTTTGGTCTGGCGCAGGATGGCCAGGCGCCGTCGATGTTCGCCAGGCTGTCGAAACGCGCGGTACCGGCGAAGGGCCTGACCTTCTCCTGCATGTGCCTGCTGGGCGGGGTGGTGATGCTGATGGTCAATCCGAGCGTGATTTCCGCGTTCACTATGATCACCACGGTTTCTGCCATTCTGTTTATGTTCGTCTGGACTATTATTCTGTGTTCGTATCTGGTCTATCGCAAAAAGCGTCCGCAGCTGCACGAGCAGTCCAAATATAAGATGCCGCTGGGCAAGCTGATGTGCTGGGTTTGTATGGCGTTCTTCGTCTTCGTCCTGGTGCTGCTAACCCTGGAAACCGATACGCGCGAAGCGCTGATCGTCACGCCGCTGTGGTTTATTCTGCTGGCGGCCGGCTGGTTCTTTGCCGGTAAGAAGCGTCTGGCGAAATAAAAAAATCTTCGGGAGAGATTTTTAACGTTGCCTGCAACGGCCCGTGGGGGACGGGCAGGACGCCCGTCATAAAAAAAGGCCACCCGGAGTGGCCAATAAGACTGACAGTATCGAGGGCGCCCGCGGGCGCCTTTTTTTATTTATTTTCCGGCAAGAGCGCGCGGGAACAGGACATTATTTTCCAGGCTGATGTGTTCCATCAGATCGTCGATCAGTTCATTAATGCCGTTGTACATCGCTTTCCAGGTGGTGCAGGCTTCCGGCGGCGGCGTCACGTTATGGGTGATGTGCTTGATCACTTCCAGCAGCTCACCCGCTTCGTCGTGCTCGCTTTCCATCACGCTGATGGGGCCAGCGGCCTGGGTCCCCATGCCCTGCTTAATCATCGGGAACAGGATCTGCTCCTCTTTCATCATGTGGCTGGAGAGCTCCTGGTGCAGCATCGTCAGGTATTTGGTTAACCCGTTCGGCACGTTGGGCTTATCGGCATGCACGCGCTCAACTTTGGTGGCCTGCAGAATAAGCTCCGGCAGCTGCTCGCGATGGCGGTCATGATAGCGCACGATAATATGGTCGATGATCTCCGCGTAGGGCACTACGCGCCAGTCGCGCTCTGCTGGCTCTTCCGCAAGCTTCATCAGCTCCGCTTCGATGACCGCGACGTCCAGCTCTTTGCGCGATGCCGCGCGATCCAGCGTTTGTTTCCCGCCGCAGCAGTAGTCCATGTCGTATTTACGGAACAGCGCGGAGGCGCGTGGGATCGTCAGCGCCAGCTCGCCTAAAGGTTGGTCACGGAAAGCCATAGCAATTACCTCGTCATCAAGAATATAAGATGTATTTTAAATGCATCTTATTGGCAAGGGAATACCCCTTTCGGATACCAGGCTATTTTTTGTTCACGCTGACCTGCGCCACCAGCCGCGGCTTTTCCGGTCTGGCGCGCACGGCGTAGATAACGCCTGATACCAGCAGCAGAATACCGCTGAGCGTCAGCAGCGGCGGCAGGCTTTGACGCAGCAGGAAGGTATACAGCAGGCCCGCAAGCGTCTCGAAGACGATAAGCGGCCCGAGGATCACCGTCGGCAGCTTCTGGCTGGCGATGTTCCAGCATAACGCTCCGACCCACGAGCAGAACACGGCGATGGCCAGCATCAGCGTCACGAAGACCAGCGGACGGGGACCAAAGGGAAGGGGGAAGCTGACCTGCTGGCCGTGTAGCCACCAGCAGGCGGCGATGTAGCCCGCCAGCGAAAGCGGCAGCGTCACCAGCGCCTGGGCCGTTGCCCACATCATCGGATGCTTATCCGGATTCTCGCGCAGCCAGCGGGCGTTGCGCAGCGCGTACCACGCCCAGCAGGCAACGGAGATCAGCGCCAGCGCGATCCCGGAGGCGTAGCGCCAGAAGCTAAACGCCCCCGCGCCCTGGCGCAGCTCGGCGATATTGACGCACGCCAGGCCAAGCGCAATGCACGCCAGCGCCGGGAATAAGCGCCGCCACGGCAGCTTACCGTCGCGCTGGCTGTACAGCAGGTTAGCAAACACCGGCAGCACCACCGGCAGGGTGCCGATAATCATGGTAGCGACCGGGGCGCCGGTACGCTGGATGGCGCTGGCGAGGCAAACGTAATAGATCAGGTTGCCCATCATGGTCAGCCCGCAGGCAACCCACCAGTCCTGTGCCGAAAGCTGGCGTAGCCTTACGCGGCCAAGCCACGCCAGCGGCAGGGCGATGAGCCCCAGCGCCAGATAGCGCCCCATTGACTGTAGTACCGCCGGGTATTCCGGCACCACCTGAGGGCCGACAAAAATCAGACCCCACATCAACCCTGCCAGCAGGGCATACAACACGCCGCTAATCATCACGCCATCCATCATCGTTATCGTTGGCAAAAGTGTAGGTGAGGTCGGCGCGGGAATATTGTATGAGATTGCGCATTAGCGCCGGATGACCTGTTTTTGATAGCGCACCGGGGTAATCCCATAGCGGCGGGTAAAGGCGCGGGTCAGATGCGACTGGTCGGTAAGACCGGCGGCAGCGGCCACCTCGGCGGCGGGCATCCCGTGCGTCAGGAAGGCTTTGGCGCGCCACAGGCGAATAGCCATCAGCATTTGGTGGGGCGTGACGTGGAAATGGGCTTTAAACTGGCGCTGAAAATGCCAGGGACTGAGGGCGGCAACCTGCGCCAGCTCATCGAGGGTGACCGCGCGCATGTAGTTGTCGTGCAGATACTCGCGCACGCGTTCGAAACGATGGGCGGCCTCCGTCAGCACGGGCGCGTGACGGGCGAACGGGCGAAAGGTGTCGATAACGTCGAGCAGCAGACCCTGCTGGGCCAGCGGATCGTCGGCGTGCCACAGGCCGTATATGAGATGACAGAGCTGTCGCGAACGCTGCGGGTCCTGGCGCACCACTTCGCTGAACCACCAGTGGCGCACGCCGGTCACCTCTTCCAGCAGCGCGGGATCGAGATAAACCATCCGATAGCGCCAGCCGTCGGCGGTTTCCGCTTCGCCGGTGTGCAGTTCGTCAGGGTTCATGGTGACGATGGAGTTCACCGCAGCGACGTACTGGCTACGGCGATAGCGAAAGCGCTCAGCGCCCAGCTCGATCGCTCCAATGCCGAAGGCTTCGTGGGTATGCGGTTCGAAGGCATAGCGGGAAATATGGGCATGATACAGCTCAACGCCCGGCACCTGCGCCAGATGGCGAAAGCGCGCGCTGTCTCTCTCATCGCTGAACTGTTCCGGTACGCCCTGCATCTGGTTTCTCCCCATAGGCCATCTTTGATTATCGGAGATGACCTACGGGGATGCTACAAAAATTAACCAGTTTGCAACAGTTACAGGATGCCTTTGACGCTTTCGGCCAGCGTAGTGGTCGGGCGACCAATCAGGCTGCTCAGGGTATGGCTATCGTCAAACAGGCCGCCCTTAGAGGCGCCGATATCGGAGTCCGCGAGCATATCCGCGAGCCCTGCCGGCAGGCCCACGCCCTTCAGCGCCGCAGCGAAGTCGGCTTCGCTAAGATTCTGATAAACCACGTTCTTACCGCTCTGTTTGCTCAGCTCGGCGGCCAGCGCGCTCAGGGTCCAGGCCTCATCGCCCGCCAGCTCGTAAACCTTCCCGGCATGGCCCTCTTCGGCGACGACGCGGGCGGCGGCGGCGGCATAGTCGGCACGGGTCGCTGAGGCAATTTTCCCGTCGCCGGCGGCACCGATAAAGACCCCGTGTTCCAGAGCCGGCGGCGCGCTGGCGAGATAGTTTTCGGTGTACCAGCCGTTGCGCAGAAGGGTATAGGCGATACCGGACTCGGCCAGCAGCTTCTCGGTTTCCACATGCTCAACGTGCAGGCCAAGCGGAGATTTATCCGCATGCAGCAGGCTGGTGTAGGCGATAAATTTGACCCCGGCGGCTTTGGCTGCCTGGATGACGTTGCGATGCTGGGACGCACGCTGGCCCACCTCGCTGGATGAGATCAGCAGCAGCTTATCCACGCCATGCAGCGCGGCGGTGAACGCCGCCTGGTCGGTGTAATCCGCCTGACGGACGACCAGACCCTGCTGGCTCAGGGATTCGGCCTTCGCCGGGTTACGGACAATCGCTACAATCTGGCTGGCGGGAACGGTTTTTAACAGGTTTTCCAGAACGTGGTGGCCTAGCTGGCCGGTTGCACCGGTAATTGCGATCATGGGTCTTCTCCTTCGTGTTTATTGGCTGTTGTGGTAAGCTAACACCATAGCTAACTTTTGGTAAGTACGTACAAAAAGGTAAGTATAAAATGGCGAATCTGACGCTAAGTGAACAGCTGCGCGACGGCAACCTGTTTGCCGAACAGTGCCCTTCGCGCGATGTGTTGAAGCATGTCACCAGCCGCTGGGGCGTGCTCATCCTCGTGGCGCTGCGCGCGGGAACCCATCGCTTCAGCGACCTGCGCCGCAAGATGGGGGGCGTGAGTGAAAAGATGCTGGCCCAGTCGCTGCAGGCGCTGGAGCAGGATGGCTTTATCGACCGGGTGTCGTATCCGGTGGTCCCGCCGCATGTTGAATATAGCCTGACTCCGCTGGGTGAGCAGGTGAGCGAGAAGGTGGCGGCGCTGGCCGACTGGATTGAGCTGAATCTACCCGCGGTGCTGGCGAACCACGAGCCGGTGGCGTGAAATTTGCCCGGCCCTGTTGCCAGAGCCGGGGCGGGTTACTTGCTTAAATCCAGCTGATAGATGGCAAAGCCGATATCGTCGGTGGCAACCTGACGCATCGGGTACTGCGCCTGCTCTTTGATAAATGCCGCCGCTTTTTCGGTTGGCGCGGTTTCAAAGCGGATGTCCAGCGGCACCTTGCCGTGGAGCGGCGCCAGGCGCCAGTTGTTATCAGCCGCCGGGTGGATGGCCCCCGCTTTTTTCGACTCAGCGCTAATCCACGCCGCCAGCACCGAGCGATTTTCATCCGGGGAAGCAAAAGCAACGTGGCTATCGCCGGTACCGGCGAACTTGCCGCCGTAGGCGCGGTAGTTATTCGTCGCGACCAGGAAGGTGGCGGCAGGGTCGATGGCCTTGCCGTTAAAGGTCAGATCCTTAATGCGCTGCGCCTGCGGGTTAATCATCTGGCACTCGCCGTCGTAGCGCGCCGGCTGGCTGACGTCAATCTGGTAATTAATTCCGTCAATCACGTCGAAGTTATAGGTGCGAAAACCGTCCCAGTTGATTAATGACTGCGGCCTGCTGCTGGTCGTGTCTATCTGATTGAACTGCCCGGCAGAGCACTCCAGCCACTCTTTGACCTCCTTGCCGCTCACCTTCATCACCACCAGGGTGTTCGGATAGAGATACAGATCGGCGGCGTTGCGGAAGGTGAGCTGGCCTTTCTCCACCTCAACGAAGCTGGCGGGATCGTTCTTGCGTCCGCCGACCTTAAACGGCGCGGCGGCGGAGAGGACCGGCAGCTTCGCCAGGTCCGGATCGCCCTGAATAAAGTGCTCGACGTAAGCTTTCTGCGCCATATTGACCACCTGCACGGTCGGGTCGTCCTGCACCAGCGCAAGGAAGCTGTACATATTGTCGGAGGCGTGGCCGATCGGCTTGCTGACAAATTCACGCGTCGCGTCGTGGTCGGCTTTTAGCACCGCCACCATTTTGCCATCTTCCGCCGCCAGCGACTTCCTGGCGACCGGATCGTAGATTGGGCGGGCTTCGGCTTTAGCCTGGGTGACCTGCCACCTGCCGTCATTGTGGCTAAGAGCCAGATCGACGATGCCCAGATGATCGCCCCACATGCCGGGCATCACGGCCGGAATACCGTTAAGCGTGCCCTTACTGATATCCGCGCCCTTGATGCTGGCGAAATCTTTCCCCGGGAATACCGCGTGCGCGTGGCCGAACATGATGGCATCAACGCCGGGAACCTGGCTGAGGTAATACACCGAGTTTTCCGCCATTGCCTGATACGGATCGGCGGAGAGGCCCGAATGCGCGATAACCACCACGACGTCCGCGCCTTTCTCGCGCATTTCCGGAACAAATTTGCGCGCGGTTTCGGTTATGTCGTTAACGGTCACTTTGCCGGCGAGATTGGCTTTATCCCAGGTCATGATTTGCGGCGGGACGAAGCCGATATAGCCGATACGCAGGGTCTGCGTTTTGCCGTCGCTATCCTCAACCCTGGTATCCTGAATCAGGTACGGGGTAAACATCGGCTGGCCGGTTTTTACGTCGATAATGTTGGCGTTGACGTAGGGGAATTTCGCTCCGGAGAGGGCTTTGTGCAGGAAATCGAGGCCGTAGTTGAACTCGTGGTTGCCGAGGTTGCCCACGACATAATCCAGCGTGTTCATGGCCTTATAAACCGGGTGAATATCGCCGCTTTTGAGACCTTTCGCCGCCATATAGTCGCCCAGTGGACTACCCTGAATAACGTCGCCGTTATCGACCAGCACGCTGTTTTTCACTTCCTGGCGGGCTTTTTCAATCAGCGTAGCGGTACGCACGAGGCCAAATTTTTCCGTAGCGGCGTCTTTGTAATAATCAAAATCCATCATATTACTGTGCAGATCGGTGGTTTCCATAATCCGCAAATCGACCGTCGCCGCGTTTACGCTGGCAGCGACCAGCGTGGCCAGGAGCGTTGCGCTAAACTTAATCATCAGAGGCGTCCTTTTTTATGAGCAATGGCACAGAAGAAAATGTATTTACATTTTGTTGCTTACAGAATTGTGAATCATGCCAGAAAAACGATAATTGAAACCGCCATCGCTATCACAGATAGCGGAACTCGCAGCGATGCGATATAAATAAAACAACGAGTTAACGCCACTGCAACCAGATGAGGTGGAGAATGTTAGAACAAGTATGTCAGCTTGCACGGATCGCGGGCGATGCCATTATGGAAGTCTATGATGGAAATCAGCCGATGGACGTTGCCAGCAAGAAGGACGATTCTCCGGTCACCGCGGCGGATATTGCTGCGCACAAAGTCATTATGAGCGGCCTGCTGGCGCTGACCCCCGATATCCCGATCCTGTCTGAAGAAGACCCTCAGGAGTGGCAGGTGCGCCAGCACTGGCAGCGCTACTGGCTGGTGGACCCGCTGGACGGCACCAAAGAGTTTATCAAACGCAACGGTGAGTTCACGGTCAATATCGCCTTGATTGAGAAAGGCAAACCGGTGCTTGGCGTGGTCTATGCGCCGGTGATGAAGGTGCTGTACTGCGCGGAAAACGGCAAGGCCTGGAAAGAGGAGTGCGGCAGGCGTAAGCAAATTCAGGTCCGCGACGCCCGACCTCCGCTGGTGGTCATCAGCCGCTCCCACGGCAACGATCCGGAGCTGGAGGAGTACCTCGAGCAGATTGGTGAACACCAAACCACCTCGATCGGCTCATCGCTGAAGTTCTGCCTGGTGGCGGAGGGGCAGGCCCAGCTCTATCCGCGCTTCGGGCCGACCAACAGCTGGGACACCGCTGCCGGCCATGCGGTCGCGGTTGCCGCCGGGGCGCACGTTCACGACTGGCAGGGGAGAACCCTCGACTACACGCCGCGTGAATCCTTCCTCAACCCCGGCTTCCGGGTTTCTATTTACTGAGCAGCTTGTGCAGCAGGGCGACAACCTGCTGCACTTCATCCTGGGTCAGCGCGCCGTCTTTGGCCCACTGAACCCGGCCGTCTTTATCCAGCACCACGATGGCTGAACTCTCCTCCTGCAGCTGCCACGCCTTACGTGCCAGACCGTTACTGTCGACAATAAACTGCGACCACGGATAGAGCTGCTTGTTGCTCTCAATGCTGCTGCGTACGAACATCCCTGAGCCCGGGATCGCGTCATCGGTATTGACGATAGTGGTGGTCTGATAGCGATCGTGCGGCAGCTTCGCGGCCTTGATAGCCTCTATCAGCGTGGCGTTTTTCTCTTTTGCCGCCGTGCGTCCGGCGATGTGCTGCACCACGCGAACTTTTCCCGCCAGCTGCGAGCTATTCCAGTTTTTATAGCTAAACTTATCATTATCCAGAATTAATTCTCCCCGGTCGGCGATGCCAACCGGCGCGACGCGCTGACCATCGACAAAATTATGCGCTGAGGCGATCAGCGGTAGCAGAAGGAGTGAAGCCGCCAGAATTTTACGTAGGGTCATGATGTTTCCTTATTATGTGCAGGTGATCCGACCACTTGGTCTGGCTTAAGCATAAATGCGATTTATCGGCATGACACGCAATCAGAGTGCCAGATTGCGTGTTAACGCACATATTCGAATAAAATCGGTGACTTATACTCACTTCTACGTATGTTTGAAAAGAAAATTCTTAATTAGTGTCATCAAAAGGTAAATAAACTTATGCATGCTGGGTATTACAGAAGTTCTGGACTATAGTTTCAGGGCATTAAAATTTGCGCTCTGGATTCGTGGGCTAAGTGTGGCACCACAGGAGCGTAACCCTGGCAGGAGACAACAATGAAAATTTTCCAACGCTACAATCCGCTGCAAGTGGCGAAGTACGTGAAGATCCTGTTCCGTGGACGGTTATACATCAAGGATGTTGGCGCTTTTGAGTTTGATAAGGGCAAAATCCTTATCCCGAAGGTAAAAGACAAGCAGCATTTTTCTGTGATGTCTGAGGTCAATCGTCAGGTTCTGCGTCTGCAAACAGAGATGGCTTAATCTGAAAAGTGGTATAGCTGTACGGTAAAAAAAACGGCTCCTGATAGGAGCCGTTAGTGTTTCTGAAGGCGGCGATTATGCCGACTCTTTTTCGCTTACCACCGTTTCCGACTGCTTCGGTACCATCACCGTCGGTTTATTGTCGATGCGGGTGACCAGCAGCTGATCGATGCGGTAGTTATCGATGTCCACCACCTCAAACTTGTAGCCTGAGAATTTCACCGCGTCGGTGCGCTTCGGGATCTTGCGCAGCATAAACATCATGAAGCCGCCGATGGTTTCATAGTTGCCGGACTGCGGGAAATCGTCAATATCGAGCACGCGCATCACGTCATCAATCGGCGTACCGCCGTCAATCAGCCATGAGTTCTCATCGCGGGCGACGATCTGCTCCTCCAGCCCCTGGCCGACCAGATCGCCCATCAGGGTGGTCATTACGTCGTTCAGGGTAATAATCCCCACTACCAGCGCATATTCGTTCATGATGACCGCAAAGTCTTCGCCGGCGGTTTTAAAGCTCTCCAGCGCTTCTGACAGCGTCAGGGTATCAGGGACAATCAGCGTATTGCGGATCTGCACGCCGCCGGTCAGCACCAGGCTTTGATTCGCCAGCACGCGGTTCAGCAGATCCTTGGAGTCCACGTAGCCGATGATATGGTCGATATCCTCATTACAGACCAGGAATTTGGAGTGCGGATGCTCCGCAACCTTGTTCTTCAGGCTCTGCTCATCTTCGTGGAGATCGAACCAGATAACATTTTCACGCGAGGTCATCGACGACGGAACGGTACGTGATTCCAGCTCGAACACGTTCTCAATCAGCTCATGCTCCTGTTTACGCAGCACGCCGGCCAGCGCGCCGGCCTCGACGACCGCGTAAATATCATCGGAGGTGATGTCGTCTTTACGCACCATCGGTAATTTGAACAGCCGGAAAATATTGTTGGCCATGCCGTTGAACAGCCACACCAGCGGGCGGAACACCGTCAGGCAGAAGCGCATCGGGTTGATGATACGCAAAGCTACTGCTTCTGGCGCAATCATACCGATGCGTTTCGGGGTCAGGTCAGCAAACAGGATGAACAGGCTGGTGACCAGAGTAAAAGAGATAATAAAGCTGAGCTGCTCGGAGAGTTCCGGCGACATATAGCCGCTTAGCAGGCTGTTGAAAGCCGGTGAAAATGCGGCATCGCCGACGATACCGCCGAGGATCGCCACCGCGTTGAGGCCGATTTGCACGACGGTGAAGAACATCCCAGGGTTTTCCTGCATTTTGAGAACGCGCTGAGCGTTCACGTGACCATCATCGGCCAGCAGTTTGAGTTTGATTTTACGTGAGGCGGCCAGCGAGATTTCTGATATCGAAAAAAATGCGCTGACGGCAATCAGACAAAGTATTACTAAAATACTGTTTAACATAGTTTATCTAGCCATTGAGGCCAGATCCTCGGAAGGGAAGTTGATAACTCTAATGTGGAATACATAAAAAACCGGTCCGAAGGCACTGGACCGGCTACAACACAGCCTAGTATAGCGTAAGGTACTGTAAAGCCGCCAGAGCGTTAATTGTGCGCCCCGGAAATATTCACTACTACGCCTGCGGCGGCAGGCATACGCCGATCCCGCCGATCCCGCAGTATCCGTACGGATTTTTATGCAGATACTGCTGGTGGTCGTCTTCAGCATAGTAGAACGGCTTCGCCGTTGCTATCTCAGTAGTGATTTGGCGCGAGTCGTTGGCGTCGCGCATCGCCGCCTGAAAACGTGCCAGGCTGGCTTTAGCGGCCGCATCCTGCTCCGGCGTCAGCGGATAGATAGCCGAACGATACTGGGTGCCGTGGTCATTGCCCTGCTGCATTCCCTGAGCCGGGTCATGGTTTTCCCAGAATACCTGCAGCAGCTGCTCATAGCTGATGACCTGCGGGTCGTACACGATGCGTACGGCCTCGGCGTGGCCGGTATCACCGGAACACACTTCGCGGTAGGTTGGGTTAGGGGTGTAGCCGCCGGTATAGCCTGCGGCGGTGCTGTAAACGCCGGGCAGCTGCCAGAACAGGCGCTCAACTCCCCAAAAGCAGCCCATCGCCAGCAGCGCAACTTCCATTCCCGCAGGAACGTTAGTCATGGAGTGGCCATTGACGGCGTGGAGCGTTGCCACCGGCATAGGGGTGTTGCGTCCGGGTAGCGCATCCGCCTGGGCGACAAGATGCGTTTTATCAAATAGACTCACGGTTGGCCTCTCTAAAACATAAGTCGTAGTTAAGGTTGTAACGATGCGTGTCTTTTTACACAATAAACACGATCGGTACGTCTAGAGTTAAACATAAGAATTATTTGGGTTATCGTCATTTTTTCAACCCTTAGCTGTTAGGGTTTTGTTAAGCCGGGGATCGGCGCTTTCGTTTCCTTCGGGGGGAAACAAGGATATTCAGGAGAAAACGTGCTACAAATCCGCCAGTTATGTGTCACCAGCCTTTTGCTGGTCAGCGGGGTCGCTAGCGCCGCGAGCGTGCGTTTGCAGGTTGAGGGGCTATCCGGGGAACTGCAAAAAAATGTCCGTGCCCAGCTATCGACGATCCAAAGTGATGAAGTCACGCCGGATCGACGCTTTCGCGCGCGCGTTGATGATGCCATCCGTGAAGGCCTGAAAGCGCTAGGTTACTACGAACCGACGATCGATTTTGATTTACGTCCGCCGCCGGCAAAAGGGCGGCAGGTGCTGATTGCCAAAGTGACGCCCGGCGAACCGGTGCGTATTGGCGGCACCGACGTCATTCTGCGCGGCGGAGCGCGAACCGACCGTGACTATCTGGATTTGTTAAAAACGCGTCCGGCCATCGGCACCGTGCTGAATCACGGCGATTACGACGGTTTTAAAAGCTCCTTGACCCGCGTAGCGCTGCGCAAAGGCTACTTTGATAGTGAATTCAATAAAAGCCAGCTCGGGGTCTCTCTCGATCGTCATCAGGCCTTTTGGGATATCGATTACAACAGCGGCGAGCGCTATCGCTTCGGCGCCGTGACCTTCAGCGGGTCGCAGATCCGCGACGAGTACCTGCAAAATCTGGTGCCGTTTAAGCAGGGGGATGAGTATACCTCCGAGGATCTGGCGGAGCTAAACCGCCGCCTGGCGGCCACCGGCTGGTTCAGCTCGGTGGTGGTCGCGCCGGAGTTTGAGAAGTCCAGAAAAACGAAAGTGCTGCCTCTGAAGGGCGTGGTCGCGCCGCGCAAAGAGAATACCGTCGAAACCGGTATCGGCTATTCGACCGACGTCGGGCCGCGGGTGAAGGCGACCTGGAAAAAGCCGTGGATGAACTCCTATGGCCACAGCCTGACCTCCAGCGTCAGCCTCTCCGCACCGGAGCAGCAGCTTGATTTCAGCTATAAGGTCCCGCTGCTGAAGAGCCCGCTGGAACAGTATTACCTGATGCAGGGCGGCTTTAAGCGCACGGATCTCAACGATACCAAAGCCGACTCCACCACCCTCGCGGCATCGCGTTACTGGGAGATGTCGAGCGGCTGGCAGCGCGCTATCAACCTGCGCTGGAGCCTCGATCACTTTACCCAGGCTAACGTCACCAATACCACCATGCTGATTTATCCCGGGGTATCGGTTAACCGCACCCGCTCGCGGGGCGGCCTGATGCCGACCTGGGGCGATTCCCAGCGCTATTCGGTGGATTACTCCAACACCATGTGGGGTTCGGATATTAACTTCGTCGTCGCCCAGGCGCAGGACGTGTGGATCCGCACGCTCTACGATCGCCACCGTTTTGTGGTGCGCGGTAACCTCGGCTGGATTGAGGCCGACAATTTTGACAAGGTCCCGCCGGATCTGCGTTTCTTCGCCGGGGGCGACCGCAGCATTCGCGGCTACAAATACAAATCTATCTCGCCAAAAGACGACGATGGCAAGCTGATCGGTGCATCGAAGCTGGCCACCGGCTCGCTGGAGTACCAGTACAACGTCAGCGGAAAGTGGTGGGGGGCGATGTTTATCGACGGCGGTGAGGCAGTAAGCGATATCCGCAAAAGCGACTTCAAAACCGGCGCCGGCGTTGGCGTTCGCTGGCAGTCGCCGGTCGGTCCTATCAAGCTGGATATCGCCGCGCCGGTCGGCGACAAAGACGAACACGGTTTACAGTTTTACATCGGTCTGGGGCCTGAATTATGAGTTTATGGAAGAAGATAAGCCTCGGGGTCGTGCTCTTTCTGGTCCTGCTGCTGGGCACGGTTGGCTTCCTGGTCGGCACCACCAGCGGCCTGCATCTGGTGCTGAAAGCGGCAGACCGCTGGGTGCCTGGCCTGGAGATCGGCAAGGTCTCCGGCGGCTGGCGTGACCTGACGCTGGAGAACGTGCGGTTCGCCCAACCGGGCGTGGCGGTTACCGCCGGTCAGTTCCACCTTGCGGTGAAGCTACGCTGCCTGTGGGACAGCAGCCTGTGCGTCAACGACATTTCGCTACGCGATATCTACGTCGCGATCGATACCTCAAAAATGCCGCCTTCCGCGCCGCCAGAAGAGGAGGATTCAGGGCCGCTGAATCTCTCAACCCCATATCCCATCACCCTGAGCCGCGTCGCGCTGCAAAACGTTAACGTCAAAATTGATGATACCGCCGTGTCGGTGCGGGATTTCTCCACCGGCCTGCGCTGGCAGGAGAAAAACCTGACCCTGACGCCGACGTCGCTGCAGGGGCTGCTTATCTCTCTGCCGAAAGTCGCTAAGGTGGCGCAGGAGCAGGTCGTTGAGCCGAAGATAGAGAATCCTCAGCCGGAGGAAAAACCGCTCGGCGAGACGATGAAAGCGCTATTTGCGCAGCCGGTGCTCCCGGAAATGGCCGACGTCCATCTGCCGCTCAACCTCAATATTGAGGAGTTCCGCGGCGAGCAGCTGCGGGTTACCGGCGATACCGATATGACCATCTACAGCCTGCTGCTGAAGGTCAGCAGCATTGACGGGCAGATGAAGCTCGATGCGCTGGATATCGATTCCGATCAGGGCAAGGTCACCGCCGCGGGCAGCGCGCAGCTGCAGGATAGCTGGCCGGTGGATATTACCCTCGACGGTACGCTGAATATTGACCCGCTCAAGGGCGAGAAGGTGCAGCTGAAAGTCGGCGGCGAGATGCGCAAAAAGCTGACGGTTGGCGTTGATTTAGCCGGCCCGGTGGCGATGACGCTACGCGCCGATGCGCAGCTGGCTGAAGCTGGGCTGCCGCTCAATATGGAGCTGAAAAGCAAGCAGCTGTACTGGCCGTTTAGCGGCGAAAAGCAGTTCCAGGCCGACGATTTGCAGCTGAAATTCAGCGGCAAAATGACCGACTACGCCCTGGCGCTGAGCACCGCGGTGAAGGGGCAATCTCTGCCGCCGGCGAAAATCAGCCTCAATGCTAAGGGCAACGAGCAGCAGGTGAATATTGATAAACTGACCGTCGCCGCGCTGGAAGGGAAAACCGAGCTGAAGGCGCTGCTCGACTGGCAGCAGGCGATTAGCTGGCGCGGCGAGCTGACCCTTGACGGCATTAATACGGCCAAAGAGGTCCCGGACTGGCCTTCGAAGCTGAACGGCCTGATCAAAACCCAGGGCAGCCTGTACGGCGGCAGCTGGCAGATGTCGGTCCCGGAGCTGAAAATCACCGGTAACGTGAAGCAGAATAAGGTTGATGTCAGCGGTTCCCTGCAGGGCAATAGTTATATGCAGTGGAAAATCCCCGGCCTGCATCTGGCGTTAGGCCCCAACAGCGCCGACGTGAAAGGCGAGCTGGGGGTTAAAGATCTGGATCTCGACGCCACCATTGATGCGCCGCATCTCGATAACGCGCTGCCGGGCCTTGGCGGGACGGCGAAAGGGCTGGTGAAAGTGCGCGGCACCGTGGAGGCGCCGCAGCTGCTGGCGGATATCACCGCCCGCGCCCTGCGCTGGCAGGAGCTATCGATTGCCCAGGTTAACGTCAAAGGCGACGTTAAATCCAGCGATCAGATTGCCGGCAATCTCGATGTGCGTATCGACCGTATCAGCCAGCCGGGCGTCAATATCAGCCTGGTGCAGCTCAATGCGAAAGGTAATGAGAAGCAGCATGACCTGCAGCTTAAAGTGCAGGGGGAGCCGGTCTCCGGCCAGCTGTCTCTGGCGGGGAGTTTTGACCGTAAAGAGGAGCGCTGGAGGGGAACGATGAGCAATACCCGCTTCCAGACGCCGGTGGGCCCGGTTTCGCTGACGCGCAATATCGCGCTGGACTACCGTAACCGCGAGCAGAAAATCAGCATCGGGCCGCACTGCTGGACCAACCCGAACGCCGAGCTCTGCGTGCCGCAGGCGATCGATGCGGGCGCGAGCGGCCGGGCGGTCGTTAACCTCAACCGTTTCGATCTGGCGATGCTGAAGCCGTTTATGCCGGAGGCCACCCAGGCCAGCGGCGTCTTTAGCGGCAACGCCGACGTGAGCTGGGACACCACCAAAGAGGGGCTGCCGCAGGGCAAGGTGACGCTGAACGGACGTAACGTGAAGGTAACCCAGACGGTCAACGATGCGCCGCTGCCGGTGGCTTTCGATACCCTGAACCTCACCGCCGATCTGCACAACAACCGCGCGCAGCTCGGCTGGCTGATCCGCCTGACCAATAACGGTCAGCTTGACGGACAGGTTCAGGTCACCGACCCGCAGGGCCGACGCAATCTCGGCGGTAATATCAACATCAATAACTTCTCGCTGGCGATGATTAATCCGATCTTCTCCCGAGGGGAAAAGGCGGAGGGCCGGCTGAACGCCAACCTGCGCCTCGGCGGCGATGTGCAAAATCCGCAGCTGTTTGGTCAGATGCAGCTGAACGGCGTGGACATTGACGGTAACTTTATGCCGTTCGATATGCAGCCCAGCCAGCTGGCGATGAACTTCAACGGCACCCGCTCGACGCTGCAGGGTACGGTGAATACGAGCCAGGGCCAGATTAGCCTTAACGGCAACGCCGACTGGACCCAGATAGACAACTGGCGCGCGCAGATCGCGGCGAAGGGCAGCCGGGTGCGTATTACGGTGCCGCCGATGGTGCGCCTGGACGTTTCGCCGGATGTGGTCTTTACCGCGACGCCGAGCTTGTTTAATCTTGACGGTAGCGTCGATGTTCCGTGGGCGCGTATTGTGGTTAACGACGTGCCGGAGAGCGCGGTCGGCGTCTCTTCCGATGAGGTCATGCTGAACGACTCCCTGCAGCCGATTAAGCCGCAGAGCGCCGGTATCCCGATCAACAGTAACCTGACGATCCATGTCGGTAATAACGTTCGCCTCAGCGCGTTTGGTCTGAAGGCGCGCCTGACCGGCGATTTAAAAGTTGCTCAGGATAGACAAGGTCTGGGCCTGAACGGGCAGATCAATATTCCGGAAGGGCGCTTCCACGCCTACGGCCAGGATCTGATCGTACGTAAAGGCGAGCTGCTGTTCTCCGGTCCGCCGGATCAGCCTTCACTGAATATCGAAGCCATTCGCAACCCGGATGCCACAGAAGACGACGTGATTGCCGGCGTTCGCGTCACCGGCTCCGCCGACCAGCCGAAGGCGGAGATTTTCTCCGACCCGGTAATGTCGCAGCAGGAAGCGCTTTCTTATCTGCTGCGCGGCCAGGGATTGAGCAGCGGGCAGAGCGATAGTGCCGCAATGACGTCAATGCTTATTGGCCTGGGGGTTGCACAAAGTGGTCAGGTTGTGGGTAAAATCGGCGAGACGTTTGGCGTAAGCAATCTGGCGCTGGATACCGAGGGGGTAGGCGACTCTTCCCAGGTGGTAGTCAGCGGCTATGTGCTGCCGGGTCTGCAGGTAAAATACGGGGTCGGTATCTTCGACTCCCTGGCGACGCTGACATTACGCTATCGCCTGATGCCTAAGCTATATATGGAAGCGGTGTCTGGCGTAGACCAGGCTCTCGATTTGCTCTATCAGTTTGAGTTTTAGCAATGCGAATATTTGTTTACGGCAGTTTACGACGCAAACAAGGCAACAGCCACTGGATGACCAACGCTCAGTGGCTGGGCGATCATAGTGTCAACGATTATCAGCTGTACAGCCTGGGCCACTATCCAGGCGCGGTGCCCGGTGAAGGCACGGTACATGGTGAAGTCTATCGTATTGACGCATCGACGCTGGCCGAACTGGATGCTCTGCGTACCAAAGGCGGCGAATACGCGCGCCATCTTATCCAGACGCCGTATGGCGGCGCATGGATGTATGTCTATCAGCGCCCGGTTGAGGGGTTTACGCTGATAGAGAGCGGTAACTGGTTAGACAGAGACCAGTATTAAAAACGACAACGCCACCCTCGGGTGGCGCTGTTTTTTGCGGGCGTTAATCAGAACTCGACGCGGGCGCCGAGATTATAGCGTCGGCCCTCTATCTGACCGTACTCGCCCCACGAGGTGGTGCGTTTAGGGTCCGCATCAAACAGGTTATAGATCCCCGCCAGCAGCTGCGCGTTTTTGTTCAGCTGATAGCGCAGGCCGACATCCACCATCGTATAGGCCTCATACTCATTGTGGCTGCCGCTATCGCGGTTGCTGCTGCGATAGTTCACCGTACTCCAGACATCCATACTCTGCGTCGCCGCCCAGCTGAGCGACAGATTTGCCATATGGCGCGGATAGTCGTTCAGCGCATAGCCTTTTTCGGCACCGCTTTTCTGCTCGCTGTGGTTGTAGGTGTAGTTGGCGTTAGCCTTGATATCGGCACTAATCTGCCAGTCAGCGTTGAGCTCGACGCCGTAGACGTCGGCTTTACTGACGTTAAAGTATTTGTCGATCGAATCTGCTTTGTAGCCGTTGACGGAACACTGGTTGGTTGCCGTGGTTTCGCAGATGTTTTGCTCGGTAATTTTATCTTTGAACTGGGTATAGAAGACCGTGCCGTCCAGCGCCAGGGCGCTGCCCGTCCAGTACAGGCCGAGCTCGGAGTTAACGCTTTTCTCCGGCTTCAGGTCGTCGTTGCCGACCGTCAGGAAGGGATAGGGTACGGTTGAACCGTGCGGCGTAATAAAATCGCTGGAGGTCGCGCGCAGCTCCGGCTTTTTATAGCCTGCTGAAACCCCGCCCTTCAGCGCCCATGCGTCGCTAAACGCCCAGTTGCCGTACAGCTTTGGCGTGACGTGGGTGCCAAAGTTATCATCGCGATCGAGACGCCCTGAGGTGGTCAGGATGAAATCGCCGAGGGTCCAGCCGTCTTCGGCAAACAGCGCCCAGCCGTTGCGGCTAACTTTGGTAACCGGGGTGGAGCCCGGCAGGGTTTTGTTGGCGACATCAAAGCGGTCATTCAGCTCTTCGCGGGTAAAGTTCGCGCCCACGGTCAGCTTGTGGTTATCAAGGCTCAGCGTTGTCTGGCTGTTGGCAACGTAGTTTTCCGTCTGCACGTATTGCGGCGTTTGCCCGTCATAGACGTACTTTGAGCGGCCTTTTTCATAATTAATGTAGTTGGTGGTGGCGACGGTATCGTCGGCATACCAGCCGGAGTGCGTCAGGGTTAACGCGTCGCGGTCGAAGCGCCATGTCCAGGGCGTGCCGCGCTGCCAGGTCCGATTTTTCTCCTGCTCGCCGGTCACCACGTTCAGGTCAAAGAGGTTGTTCTCGCTGGCGGCCAGGCCGAGCGTCATATCGAGGGACTTGCGGTTGTGCTTGCCGAAGTAGTTTTCGCGTTCGTCATCGCGACGATCCAGCCAGTCTGCCGCGAGGCTGAGGCCGAGGACGTCGGGGATCAGCGGGCCCATGGTGAACAGATTCATCTGGCTGGTATTGCCAAAATCATGGTGCTCCTGGAGCCAGGTGTTGGCGGCCATCGCGCCGGTCCACTCCTTCACGCCGTAAGGCTTTTTGGTGATAACGTTCACCACCCCGCCGATGGCATCTGAGCCGTAGAGGGAGGACATTGGGCCGCGAATAACCTCAATACGCTCAATCGCCTCCATCGGCGGCAGGAAGCTGGCTTCGGTGCCGAGGTCCTGGCCATAGGGGCGTGATTCGCCGGTATTCTGTTTGACGCTGTTAACCATGAAGGCGGTGTAAGACGGGTCCATGCCGCGCATCATAACGCTGCCCGAGGATATTTCGCTGCCGCTCGACACCGACACGCCGGGAAGGTTTTTTATCGCCTCGCCGACGTTGCGGTCGGGCTGAATATCCAGCGTTTGGCGATCGATTGTCGAGATGGTCGCCGGCGCCTCACGCTTTTCCTGCGCAAAGCCGGTGGCGGTGACCACCATTTGCTCTTCGCCGCTACGCGAAGTTTCGCTAAGTTCTTCCGCCTGAGAGGGCAAAATAACCCCACCGGATAAGGCTACGATCCCCGTAAGCGCAATGAGTTGACGCATTTTCATATTATCAGACACCTGCAAAGAAAAAATAACGACATCACCTCGTGACGGTGCGCCGCCACAAGGTGAAAAATAACGAGTGATGATTATTAGTATTGCGTCAGGTCGATTTTCATCACGTAATCAGGCTTTTTACCCATCAGCTCTTCGGGCTGTTTAATGCTGACATACAGCGCGTTCGCGTCGGCGGAAAGCGCAAGGCTGTTGGGAAGGGCGGTAGTTTGAATACTCTGTTTTACCTTGCCGGTTTCGCTGTCGGCGATGGTTATCAGTTTGGCGTTACGATGGGTAATATAAACTTCCTTGCGCTTTTCGTTATAAATAATGGCCAGGGAGTTAATCACGTCAATTTCAGAAAGGACGTTACCGTTACGAATATCGACCACTAATACATTGGGTAAATCCGGGTCGGTAATAAATGCGCGACTGTTTTTGGCATCCACGGCGATATTGAGGAAAAAACGTTTTTTATCCGGGGCGACGGTAAAGCGGTCGATAATTTTATTGCTGGTGGTATCGATGGCGATCAGGCCATTTCTGCCGTTTACCACATAGAGCCGGTTTTTTTGCGGATCGACCGCCATGCCTGTTGGGTATTCGCCCATATCGCTAATGGTCGCAACCCTGGCCCGCTTTTCGGTATCGACAACCCAGACAACGCCCTTTTCCGCGACGCCTGAGACGTACAGGCGGTGATTCTGCTTATCGAGGACCATTTCACGCGTATGGATAATCTCTTTGGGGTCGCTCGCCTCGCTGAGCTGCAGCACCGCCAGCTCCTTGCCGCTGCGGGTATCAATCAGCGTGACCGAACCTTCGAGGGTATTGCCGACGTACAGGACATGATTCGCGTCGTCCAGCGCGGTGGCAAACGCCCGCCGGCTGGTTTTAATGACTTCAACGGTGGTGAGGCTTTCCAGATCCAGCTTGTAAATCTGCCCCGTGGTTTTGTCTTTATCAAACGAGGGGGCGGAGGCGGCGAACAGCGCATGCTGCTGTGCGTCTACCGCCAGCTCATAGACGCCATGACCGACTTCACGAGTCAGGAACTCTTTCTCAGGAAGCACGGCGGCCGCTGCGGTCAGGCCGGTCAGGAGCAGGGCCGCGGTCAGCGCCATGCCGGAACAGAGCTTTAAAGTCTTCACATTGTGGAGGTTCATTGACGTTTATTCACATTTATTTACGAACTGAAAATGATAATGATTTTTAATTTCATTCGCAATTGTAAATGTGACGGGCCAACTCCCTATTCTGGTAGGCGAAAATATGGCCGCAGGTTTGCCCGACGGGTCGGGAGATAGGGGAGGAATAAACGGGCAGGGATGTGAACAGCGGACATAAAAAAACCCTTACTAACCGGCAGCCGGCGTTCAGGGTCTGGCTTTACGCAGAGGCGAACTTAGTTCTTCGCCGCGCGCTCGAAGGAAGCAATGATTTCAGCTTTCGCCGCAGCAGCATTGTCCCAACCGTCAACTTTAACCCACTTGCCTTTTTCCAGATCTTTGTAGTGCTCGAAGAAGTGAGTGATCTGTGCTTTCAGCAGTTCCGGCAGGTCGTTCACATCGTTGATGTGATCGTACTCTTTGCTCAGCTTGGTGTGCGGTACCGCAACCAGCTTGGCATCTTCACCGGATTCGTCGGTCATCTTCAGAACGCCAACCGGACGGCAGCGGATCACTGAGCCTGGCTCCAGCGGATACGGAGTCGGAACCAGCACGTCTACCGGGTCACCGTCCAGAGACAGGGTGTGGTTGATGTAGCCGTAGTTGCACGGATAGAACATCGCGGTGGACATAAAGCGGTCAACGAACAGTGCACCGCTCTCTTTGTCGACTTCGTATTTGATTGGGTCTGCGTTCGCCGGGATCTCAATAACGACGTAGATATCTTCCGGCAGATCTTTACCCGCAGGTACGTTGAGTAAGCTCATGTCTGTTCCTTTAAAATGTATAGCAAACAAGTGCCAGGTATTATAGCCAACTCACATCGAATGTCTTCGCTTCTTTTGTTTCTGGCGGCGGAAAGATGGCGTCATTTTTCATCGTAAAACAACCTGAAAATCCATAAACATAGCCACATCCTGAATAAATTTATGTAACCGTTTACATTGCATGTGATTGATTTATCAAAGTGCTAAAAATTTCGCCATCAGCGGCGATGGCGACAACGCGGCGAAAGCCTTATCCGCTCTAAGCTGCCATAAACGGCGTGAATTAACATTTAGTTTACTTTTTCGAAGTGTGATGTAACGCATTCAGTTACATCTCTGATTGTCTATAGTTTGTCCGCAGATAACGATTTCACTAACAATAACCCTACGAGGATCGCCTTATGTGGAAGCGCTTACTTCTTGTCACAGCAGTTTCCGCAGCTATGTCATCTATGGCAATAGCTGCCCCTCTGACCGTAGGATTTTCGCAGGTCGGGTCTGAATCCGGCTGGCGTGCGGCCGAAACCAGCGTTGCGAAGGAGGAGGCCGCTAAGCGCGGTATTACTCTGAAAATTGCCGACGGTCAGCAAAAGCAGGAAAACCAGATTAAAGCGGTACGCTCCTTCATTGCGCAGGGGGTCGACGCCATCTTTATCGCCCCGGTCGTGGCGACGGGCTGGGAGCCGGTGCTGAAAGAGGCCAAAGAGGCCAAAATTCCGGTATTCCTGCTCGACCGTTCCATTGATGTGAAGGACAAAGATCTCTACATGACCACCGTCACCGCCAATAACGTGCTGGAAGGTCAGCTGATTGGCGACTGGCTGGTGAAAACCGTCGACGGTAAGCCGTGCAACGTCGTTGAGCTGCAGGGCACCGTCGGGGCCAGCGTCGCCATTGACCGCAAAAAAGGCTTCGCTGAAGCCATCGCTAAGGCATCGAACATCAAGATTATCCGCTCTCAGTCCGGCGACTTTACCCGCAGCAAGGGGAAAGAGGTTATGGAGAGCTTTATCAAAGCGGAAAATAACGGCAAGAACATCTGCATGGTTTATGCCCATAACGATGACATGGTTATCGGCGCCATCCAGGCGATTAAAGAGGCCGGGCTGAAGCCGGGTAAAGATATTCTTACCGGCTCCATTGACGGCGTACCGGATATCTACAAAGCGATGATCGCCGGCGAAGCTAACGCCAGCGTCGAGCTGACGCCAAATATGGCCGGGCCGGCATTCGATGCGCTGGAAAAATTCAAGAAAGACGGCACCCTGCCTGAGAAGCTGACCATCACCAAATCGACGCTCTATCTGCCGGATACGGCGAAAGAAGAGTTAGAGAAGAAGAAAAATATGGGCTATTGAGTGAGCGTAGGCCATCAGGACGCTCGGTTTAGTTCCCTCTCCCCGGTGGGGAGAGGGTTAGGGGAGGGGAAACCATGAACGGCGAAGTACATCAGGAGATCCTTCGTACCGAGGGACTGAGCAAATTTTTCCCCGGCGTAAAGGCGCTGGATAACGTTAATTTCAGCCTGCGGCGCGGTGAGATCATGGCCCTGCTGGGTGAGAATGGCGCGGGGAAATCGACCCTGATCAAAGCGCTCACCGGCGTTTATCACGCCGATCGCGGCACTATCTGGCTCGAGGGCCAGGCAATAGCGCCGAAAAATACCGCCCACGCGCAGCAGCTGGGCATCGGTACCGTCTACCAGGAGGTCAACCTGCTGCCGAATATGTCGGTGGCGGACAATTTATTTATCGGCCGCGAGCCCCGTCGCTTTGGCCTGCTGCGGCGTAAAGAGATGGAAAAGCGCGCCACCGAGCTGATGGCTTCCTACGGTTTCTCCCTCGACGTCCGTGAGCCGCTTAACCGCTTTTCAGTGGCGATGCAGCAGATTGTCGCTATCTGCCGCGCCATCGACCTGTCGGCTAAGGTGCTGATCCTCGATGAACCTACCGCCAGCCTGGATACCCAGGAGGTGGAGATGCTCTTCACCCTGATGCGCCAGCTGCGCGACAGCGGCGTCAGCCTGATTTTTGTTACCCACTTTCTCGATCAGGTGTACGCCGTGAGCGATCGGATTACCGTGCTGCGCAACGGTGGCTTCGTCGGCTGCCGGGAAACACGCGAACTGCCGCAGATTGAGCTGGTGAAAATGATGCTGGGGCGCGAGCTGGAGCATAACGCTTTACAGCGCGCGGGCCGCACCCTGCTGAGCGATAAGCCGATCGCCGCCTTTGAAGGCTTTGGTAAAAAGGGCACGATCGCGCCGTTCGACCTCCAGGTTCGCCCCGGCGAAATTGTTGGCCTGGCGGGGCTGCTGGGCTCCGGGCGCACCGAAACGGCGGAAGTGATTTTTGGTATCAAACCGGCCGATAGCGGCAAGGCGCTGATCAAAGGCAAGCCGCAGATGCTGCGCTCGCCGCATCAGGCCTCCTGCCTCGGGATCGGCTTTTGCCCGGAAGACCGAAAAACCGACGGCATTATCGCGGCGGCGTCGGTACGGGAGAACATCGTGCTGGCCCTGCAGGCGCAGCGCGGCTGGCTGCGCCCAATTCCGCGGCGCGAGCAAAACGAGATCGCCGAACGCTTTATCCGCCAGCTGGGGATCCGTACCCCCAGCGCCGAGCAGCCGATCGAATTTCTTTCCGGCGGCAATCAGCAGAAGGTACTGCTTTCCCGCTGGCTGCTGACCAAACCTCAGTTTCTGATCCTCGATGAGCCGACCCGCGGGATAGACGTCGGCGCGCATGCCGAGATCATCCGCCTGATTGAAACCCTGTGCGCCGATGGCCTGGCGCTGCTGGTCATTTCGTCAGAGCTGGAAGAGCTGGTGGGCTATGCCGATCGGGTCATTATCATGCGCGATCGCAAACAGGTGGCGGAGATCCCGCTCGGGGAGCTCTCCGTTCCGGCGATCATGAACGCAATTGCGGCATAGGAGTAAATCATGATGCCAGGATCTCTTCCGCAAACCGGCCAAACGAAGCGTCGCTTCAGCTGGCCGAAGGGTATGCCGCAAATCATTGCGCTGCTGCTGGTGCTGGCCGTAGACAGCCTTGTGGCGCCGCACTTTTTCCAGATTGTCCTCCAGGAGGGGCGTCTGTTCGGTAGCCCGATTGATATTCTTAACCGCGCGGCGCCGGTCGCGCTGCTGGCGATTGGCATGACGCTGGTTATCGCCACCGGCGGGATTGACCTGTCGGTCGGCGCGGTGATGGCGATTGCCGGCGCTACCGCCGCCTCGATGACCGTTGCCGGGCACAGCCTGCCGGTGGTGCTGCTGGTATCGCTGGGGGCGGGCGCGCTGGCCGGGCTATGGAACGGTATCCTGGTGGCGGTGCTGAAGATCCAGCCGTTCGTGGCCACGCTGATCCTGATGGTGGCCGGGCGCGGCGTCGCGCAGCTGATCACCTCCGGGCAGATTGTCACCTTCGACTCGCCGCCTCTGGCGTGGCTCGGCAGCGGCTCGCTGCTGCTGCTGCCGACGCCGGTGCTTATTGCCGCCGCCACGCTGCTGCTGTTCTGGCTGTTCACCCGCAAAACCGCGCTGGGAATGTTCATTGAAGCGGTAGGGATTAACATTCGGGCGGCGAAAAATGCCGGGGTCAACACCCGCATCGTCGTGATGCTGGCCTACGTGCTGAGCGGCGTGTGCGCGGCGATAGCCGGGATCATCGTTGCGGCGGACATCCGCGGCGCCGATGCCAACAACGCCGGACTCTGGCTGGAGCTGGACGCCATCCTGGCAGTGGTGATCGGCGGCGGATCGCTGATGGGCGGGCGCTTTAACCTTCTGCTCTCGGTAGTCGGCGCGCTGATTATCCAGGGGATGAACACCGGGATCCTGCTGTCGGGCTTCCCGCCGGAGCTTAACCAGGTAGTGAAAGCGGTGGTGGTGCTGTGCGTACTGATCGTGCAGTCGCCGCGCTTTATCAGCTTACTGAAAGGAGTACGCGGCCGTGATAAAACGTAACTTGCCGTTGATGATTACCCTTGCCGTATTCGTGCTGGGCTACCTCTATTGCCTGACCCAGTTTCCCGGCTTCGCCTCGACGCGGGTGATCTGCAATATCCTCACCGATAACGCTTTTCTTGGCATTATTGCCGTGGGGATGACCTTCGTGATCCTCTCCGGCGGCATCGACCTGTCGGTCGGGTCGGTAATCGCCTTCACCGGCGTGTTCCTCGCGAAAGCGATTGGCGTCTGGGGGATCACGCCGCTGCTGGCGTTCCCGCTGGTGCTGGCGATGGGCTGCGCGTTTGGCGCGCTGATGGGCTGGCTTATCGATACGCTGAAGATCCCGGCATTTATTATTACCCTCGCCGGGATGTTCTTCCTGCGCGGCGTGAGCTATTTGGTCTCTGAAGAGTCCATTCCTATCGATCACCCGGTGTATGACACGCTCTCCGGGCTGGCGTGGACTATTCCCGGCGGCGGTCGCCTGAGCGCGATGGGGCTGCTGATGCTGCTGGTGGTGGTGGCGGGCATTTTTATGGCCCACCGCACCCGCTTTGGCAACCAGGTGTACGCCATTGGCGGCAGCGCCGTCTCGGCAAATCTGATGGGCATTTCGACCCGTGGGACCACTATTCGCATTTACATGCTCTCTACCGGGCTGGCGACGCTGGCGGGGATCGTTTTTTCTATCTACACCCAGGCCGGTTACGCGCTGGCCGGGGTTGGCGTTGAGCTGGACGCGATTGCGTCGGTGGTGATTGGCGGCACGCTGCTCAGCGGCGGCGTCGGCACGGTATTAGGGACGCTGTTTGGCGTAGCGATTCAGGGGCTGATCCAGACCTACATTAACTTCGACGGCACGCTCAGCTCGTGGTGGACGAAAATTGCGATCGGCATTCTGCTGTTTATCTTTATTGCGCTGCAGCGCGGGCTGACGGTGCTGTGGGAGAACCGCCAGAACTCGCCGGTATCGCGGGTGAGCGGAGCGGCGAATCGCTAGCGTAAAATCCCCTCTCGCCGGGCGAGAGGGGAAGTCAGGGGGCGTTATGCGTCCGGGAACTCTTTAATGAAGTTTTCGACGTCTTCAACCATATGGTTGTTGCCGACGAAGAAGGAGCGACGCTGGTGCAGGCTTACCGGGATGATATCGAGAATACGCTCTTTACCGTCGCTGGCCTTACCGCCCGCCTGCTCGGCGAGGAACGCCATCGGGTTGCATTCGTACAGCAGGCGCAGCTTCCCTTCCGGGTGGCTGGCGGTGCTCGGGTAGAGATAAATGCCGCCTTTCAGCAGATTACGGTGGAAATCCGCCACCAGGGAGCCGATATAGCGCGAGGTGTAGGGGCGCTGGGTCCCGAGATCCTCTTCCTGGCAAAACTTAATGTACTTCTTCACGCCCATCGGGAATTTGATGTAGTTGCCTTCGTTGATGGAGTAGGTATTGCCTTTCTCCGGGAAGCGCATGCGCTCCTGAGAGAGGCAGAATACGCCAAGAGAGGGATCGTAGGTGAAGGCGTGTACGCCACAGCCGGTGGTATAAACCAGCATCGTGGAGGAGCCGTAAACCACGTAGCCTGCGGCGACCTGTTTACTGCCCGGCTGCAGGAAATCTTCGACGGTGACCGGCGTTCCGACCGGGGTTATGCGACGGTAGATGGAGAAGATAGTCCCGACAGAGACGTTAACGTCGATGTTAGAGGAACCATCCAGCGGGTCCATGAGCACCACGTATTTTGCGTGTTCGCAGCCTTCAAAGACGACGATTTCGTCTTCTTCTTCAGAGGCGATCCCGGCAACAATATCGCGCGCTCGCAGTGCGGCCTTCAATTTTTCATTGGCGAACAGATCGAGTTTTTGCTGCACCTCGCCCTGGACGTTTTCAGCACCGCTGGCACCCAGGATATCGACCAGACCGGCCTTGTTGATATCGCGGTGGATGATCTTGGCGCCTAGTTTTATCGCCGACAACAAAGCAGTTAGCTCGCCGGTTGCGTGGGAGAACTCGTGCTGCTTTTCGACAATAAATTCACCTAACGTTTTCATAACCCGTTCCCTGCATGTTTATGTGAAGTAAAACGAACGCAACAATCTTAACAAAGAATAAAAAAAATACGCACAGGTGAATCGCGCCAGCAAAAAACGGATTCGCCTGAAATGCATTTCTCTGATGCCGAACATAAGGGTAAAATGTGCGCCAGATTAAAGAGGGAAGTGACGAATGCGCATTCATATTTTAGGTATCTGTGGCACGTTTATGGGGGGGCTGGCGATGCTGGCGCGTTCCCTCGGTCATGAGGTAACGGGGTCGGATGCTAACGTCTATCCGCCGATGAGCACCCTGCTGGAAAGCCAGGGTATCGATCTAATTCAAGGATATGACGCCAGCCAGCTGGAGCCTCGGCCGGATCTGGTGATCATCGGTAACGCGATGACGCGCGGCAATCCGTGCGTCGAAGCGGTGCTGGAAAACAACATTCCGTACATGTCCGGCCCGCAGTGGCTGCATGATTTCGTCCTGCGCGATCGCTGGGTTGTGGCGGTGGCGGGCACCCACGGCAAAACGACGACCGCCGGCATGGCGACCTGGATCCTCGAAGCCTGCGGCTATAAGCCCGGCTTTGTGATTGGCGGCGTGCCGGGTAATTTCGAGGTCTCCGCGCGTCTGGGCGACAGCCCGTTCTTTGTTATCGAAGCGGATGAATATGACTGCGCTTTCTTTGATAAGCGTTCGAAATTTGTTCACTACTGCCCGCGAACCCTGATCCTCAATAACCTTGAGTTCGATCACGCGGATATCTTTGATGACCTGAAGGCTATCCAGAAGCAGTTCCATCATCTGGTGCGCATTGTCCCGGGTCAGGGCAAAATTATTCTGCCGGAAAACGACATCAACCTGAAACAGACTATGGCGATGGGCTGCTGGAGCGAGCAGGAGCTGGTCGGCGAGCAGGGCCACTGGCAGGCGAAAAAGCTCAACACCGACGCCTCGCAGTGGGAAGTCTGGCTTGACGGCGAGAAGGTCGGGGAAGTGAAGTGGGCGCTGGTCGGCGAGCATAATATGCACAACGGCCTGATGGCGATTGCCGCCGCCCGCCACGTCGGCGTGGTGCCGGCGGACGCCGCCAACGCGCTGGGCGGTTTTATCAACGCCCGTCGCCGCCTTGAGCTGCGCGGCGAAGCGAACGGCGTCACCGTGTACGACGATTTTGCCCATCACCCGACGGCGATCCTGGCGACGCTGCAGGCGCTGCGTGGTAAGGTTGGCGGCACCGCCCGCATTCTGGCGGTGCTCGAACCGCGCTCGAACACCATGAAAATGGGCGTCTGCAAAGACGATCTGGCGCCGTCGCTGGGCCGCGCGGATGAAGTGTTCCTGCTCCAGCCGCAGCATATTCCGTGGCAGGTCGCCGAGGTGGCTGAAGCCTGCGTGCAGCCTGCTCACTGGAGCGCTGATGTCGATGTGCTGGTGGATATGATTATCAAAACCGCCCATCCGGGCGACCACATTCTGGTGATGAGCAACGGCGGCTTCGGCGGCATTCATCAGAAGCTGCTGGATAAGCTGGCCAGTAAGGCGGCTGCGGCAGAATAATCCCGACGATCGTCTCTCTGCCCTCCGCGTGAGGGCAGATTTTTTGCTATTTGGATTTTGTCATGCTCACTTCTGAAAAACTGACCTCGACCGATTCGCCGCATTTCCCCGCGCTCGACGCGCTGTACGTCAAGGCCTTTCCGTGGCACGAGCAGCGTGAGCCGCTGGCTAAACAGCGAGCGCTGCGCGATCCGCACTACGCGCTGGAGGCGTGGTTTGATGAGGGGGAGTTTATCGGGCTGAGCGGCAGCTGGCAGTTTGCGGACTATGGCTACATTGAGCATCTGGCGATCGACGACAGCCTGCGCTCGCGCGGCTACGGCAAGCGTCTGCTGGCGGAAATACTTAAGCGTGCGCCGCTGACCATCCTCGAGATCGATCCGCTCACCACGGAAATCGCCCGCCGGCGCCTGCAGTTTTATGTCACGATGGGCTTTAGCGACAACCCGTGGCCGCATAGTCACCCGACCTATCATTGCGGCATCGCCGATCATGCGCTGATGGTGCTGAGCTACCCGCAGGCGATTGACGAAGCGCAGTACCAGCGCTTTGCGCAGCAGCTACGCCAGGTGGTGATGGCCTAAGCCGATATCCCGGCGCTGGCGCCGGGAAGGTGATGTGCGGTGTGGGCGCCGTCTCTCCCGGAGGCCCGGGAGCAGCGCCGGCGTAAGGTTACTCTTTGGCGATCGGCGCTTCGTTTTCCGCGACCTTCGCGTCGCCCTGGATTGCCGCAATTCTCTGCTCAACGTCGGCAACCTGCTTATTGTTGTGCAGCAGGGTATAGGTCAGATCAAACTGCGCGCTGGCTCCCGGCTGCAGCTGCTTCACGCGTTTCTGCTCGCGCTCAACGGTGACCGGATAAGCATAGCTGGTGCCTGGCTCAATGCCGGTGACATAGCCCTGTTTTTGGCTGTCGGTGTTTTTCCACAGCGTCAGGACCGGCAGCTGGCGGGTATCAAACTGAATCGACGCCCCTTTATCGCCAGCCTTGTTAACCACCGCCGCCAGCGTTTGGTGATGGTCATCGGACAGCGGCTGAATATTAAATACCATCTCGTCAAAATCTTTGGTCGGGCCGGCATAGGTTTGCCACGTTTTCAAACCGGCTTTGGCATAGTCGTTGAACGGGCTGATGCTGGCCATCGGCGCGAGAAAACGCGCGCCTTCTTCGAGAATCGGCGTACCGAAATTGCTGTGGTAAATTATCTGATAATCATGCGGATAATCGGCGTGGTTGGTTAAGACATCGTGCAGGCTGAAGCTGTTGCTGCCGGGCACGTAGCGCAGCTCGGTCATGGTCTGCAAATCGGCTTTTTTGAAGGTGCTTTCCTTCACCAGCCCGCGAACGCGAATTTCATACGGCGCGCTATCGGCAACCTCAACCTCGACCTGCGATGCCGGCGTGTTCCCGGCTTTGCCGTGCAGGGTATAAATCTGCCCGTCGGCGGTGACCGGGTGGCCGGTCCATTCGTAGCCGCAGCGCACCATCATCTCATTGAAACCTTCCAGCCAGCCCAGCCCGTTGCGGCTTTCCAGATTAATAAAGGCCGGATTAACCACCTCTTTGACCGGTGAGTCCCAGCCCATTCGCGTGCCGAAACCTTCGATTTTAAGTAAATTCATCCCGCGAGTCGGGCTGAGAGCGATAGTCAGGCCGTCCTGGCTGCGAATAACGATAACTTTACTCCCCTCCTGCTTGCCGCCATGAAGGACTTTTTGCTCTATGCTGAAATGGCGATCTTTTATCTTCAGCTGGTCACTGCTTACCTGCCAGTTTCCTTTCTCTATGCTGCTTTCAGCGCTTGTCAGCACCCAGGTTTTTGCCGCGACTTGCCCAGAAATCATCATCGCTACTGCGGTCAACGCTACTATTTTTTTCATTTTTCGTCCCTTTTTGCTGAATCGATATTGTTATCAATGAGGGAAATCTAATGGCTAGCGGCTGATGAAAATGTGAAGTGCCTCACCTGGTGAGAATATGCGCGATTTGCTGTTTTTAACTGCGACTTTAGTCCTATTTTAATGCAAGTTTTTATTATTGTTGCCGAAAAAATGTGAATTTAAACATGGTTAGCTTTAACGATTCAGCTTTTATGGGCAGCAGTCGCGGCGGAAAAACCGCGTCCTCTGACGAGCAGCAGAACGGCGCGTCAGCCGGATAAAAGCGCAAGGGGGAGCAAAAGGAGAGCAAAACGAGAGCAAAGGGCGGCTGAACAGAGGCTGAACAGAGGGAGAGCCCAGGGGCGCGGCGTTGGGAAAGATAACCTTTCCGGCAATGCGTAGCGTACGCATGCCGGGCTACAGGTTAAACGTTATCAGGTAGCCCGGACAGGCGCGCCGCCTGCGGGAAAATCAGGCGGGCGGCAGCGGAATTAGCTTTCGCCTTCGGCCAGTTCACGCAGGTACTGGAAGATCAGGCGCGCGGACTTCGGCGGCTTGTTGCCTTCTTTCTCTTTTTGCGCGTTACGGATCAGCGAACGCAGCTGCTGACGGTCAGCTTCCGGCCACAGGTTCAGCACTTCCGGCACCGCGTCATCGCCATCGGCAATCAGGCGGTCGCGGATCATCTCCAGCTTATGGAACAGCGCAACCTGCTGGTTGTGGCGGTTCTTCAGCTTGTCCAGCGCCTGGCGAATAGGGTCAACGTCGCGGCTGCGCAGCATTTTGCCAATCAGCTGCATCTGGCGGCGACGGCCCTCTTTCTTGATCCGTTGGGCGAGTTCAATGGCGTCGCGCAGGTCGGTATCGAGCGGGATCTTATCCAGCGCGTTTTTCCCCAGCTCTACCAGTTCTGCGCCAAGACGCTTCAGTTCTTCGGCGTCACGCTTAATTTCACTTTTACTGACCCAGATAATTTCATCGTCTTCATCTTCGACGTCATCACCGGGAACGTCGTCGAGCCAGTCATCGGGCTGCTTTGTCATCTCAGGCTCCTTAAAAAAAGAGGCTAATGTTACCAGTTAAGGCGCGCACTGAAAAACGGTTCTCTGTTAGACTTCAATTAACTCCTTCCTACATTATGGCATTAGCGATGAAAGTCATCTCTCAAGTTGCACAGCAGCGTAAGGCGCTGGAAGAGGCCGTGACCACGGCGCTGGAACTGGCGGCAGGTAAATCAGACGGTGCGGAAGTCTCCGTCAGCAAAACCACCGGCATCAGCGTCAGCACCCGCTACGGCGAGGTGGAGAACGTAGAATTTAATAGCGATGGCGCCTTAGGCATCACCGTTTATCATCAGCATCGCAAGGGCAGCGCTTCCTCAACCGATCTTAGCCCGCAGGCGATTGCCCGCACGGTGCAGGCGGCGCTGGACATTGCCCGCTATACCTCGCCGGACCCGTTCGCCGGCGTTGCCGATAAAGAGCTGCTGGCCTTTGACGCCCCGGATCTTGACCTGTTCCACCCGGCGGAAGTGAGCCCGGATCGGGCGATCGAGCTGGCCGCCCGCGCCGAACAGGTGGCGCTGCAGGCCGATAAGCGCATCACCAACACCGAAGGCGGCAGCTTCAACAGCCACTACGGCATCAAGGTATTCGGCAACAGCCACGGAATGCTGCAGGGCTACTGCTCAACCCGCCATTCGCTGTCCAGCTGCGTTATCGCGGAAGAAAACGGCGATATGGAGCGTGATTACGCTTATACCATCGGCCGCGCGATTGAAGATTTGCAGTCGCCGGAGTGGGTGGGCGACGAGTGCGCCCGCCGCACCCTCTCGCGCCTGGCGCCGCGCAAGCTCTCGACGATGAAGGCGCCGGTGATTTTTGCCAATGAAGTGGCGACCGGGCTGTTTGGTCACCTGGTCGGGGCGATTGCCGGCGGCGCGGTGTACCGTAAATCGACCTTCCTGCTTGACGCGCTCGGCACCCGGATCCTGCCGGACTGGCTGACCATCGAGGAGCATCCGCATCTGCTGAAAGGGCTGGCGTCAACGCCGTTCGACAGCGAAGGCGTGCGTACGGAGCGTCGCGATATCATTAAGGACGGCATTCTGACGCAGTGGCTGCTGACCAACTACTCGGCGCGCAAGCTGGGCATGAAGAGCACCGGCCACGCGGGCGGCATTCACAACTGGCGAATCAACGGCCGCGGCCTGAGTTTTGAAAAGTTGCTTAAAGAGATGGGCACCGGACTTGTCGTCACCGAACTGATGGGGCAGGGTGTCAGTGGCGTTACCGGCGATTACTCGCGCGGCGCATCCGGCTTCTGGGTTGAGAATGGCGAAATTCAGTATCCGGTTAGCGAAATCACCATTGCCGGAAATCTGAAAGATATGTGGCGTAATATCGTGACCGTTGCCGACGATATCGAAATGCGCAGCAATATCCAGTGTGGTTCCGTGCTGCTGCCAGAGATGAAAATCGCCGGGCAATAACGGCGTGTTATACCGGATTGTTCAGGCTGCGGCTTGAAGAATAACGGGTATAGAAGGGCGCCCAGGTGGCGCCTTTTCCTTATGCTTAAATAATAAAAAAGGAAGTGAGCAATGCGTAAAAAACTGTTAGCAGTGCTGGCTGTCTCAGCCCTGGCGATGGGTTCAGCGTCGGCGTTTGCCGCCGATCTCGGTGAGGATATGGACACCATTGCGCAAAATCTGCAGGTGGTACAGAAGACCTCTGATGCCGGTGAGCAAAAAGCGGCGCTGACGAAGATGCGCGACGCCGCCGTCAATGCGCAGAAAGAGACCCCGCCGAAGCTGGAAGGCAAAGCAGCGGACAGCGCGGAGATGAAGGATTACCGCCACGGCCTCGATATTCTGATTGGCCAGATTGACGGCGCTCTGAAGCTGGCCAATGAAGGCAAGGTCAAAGAAGCGCAGGCCGCTGCGGAAGAGTTCAAAGCCACCCGTAATACCTACCACCAGAAGTACCGTTAAGTTCTTTTCCAGGAGGTATCAGCCGGTACCTCCTGCATTTCGTCTGCGCATAAAACCCAACCCCTGTCACAGTTTACTTCTCTTCTCTGCCGCCGGTTCGGCCGCTTCCGGTCGCCAGTTAAATCGCAATCTTGTGATTCTCATCACGCCGTTTTGCCGAAAATAGCAAATTTACGCCAATTCTGTGCAATGGATCGCATCGTCCGTCCGCCTTTCCACTTCGAAGTGGAAAACAACTCGCTACAAACTCCTCCCCCCCGGCGTTAGTTTTGTCCCCAGAGACATCAACGGGGTAAGACAAGTGAATAACGGAGCGGTAACACACGACGTAGGGGAGCAGGCAACGCAAACCGAGCAGCTGGCTGAGAAGATGCTGCAGCAGGTTTATACCCTGCTAGGTCGCCGTAACATCATCCCCAACGCCGTCCAGGAGCAGATGCTGACCTCCCACGTGCGGGCTATGGCCCACCGGTCAATTAGCGGCGAGCCGCTGCCGGAAGTGGATGCCAGCCTGTTTGAAGAGATTTCAGAAGATTCAATGATGCTGGCTCGCGAAGTGGTCGCGCAATTCGGCAACCTGCCAGAGGAAGAGTCCTGGCTGCTGTCGGTCCACTTCGAAGTCGCTAAAGAAAACCTGTAAGGAGCTAAAAATGGAACAAATCACCGTAGTAATTGGCGATCGCCTGGGTAAAGGGCAAAAAGTTGCCGCTGGCGCGGAAAAAGCCGGAGCTCGTGCAGTCGTGGTTCCGGGCGTTGCCGCTGATATGAAGCTGGGCGACGTGATGAAAGCAGAGAATGCCACCTTTGGTATCTCCTTCTGCGGCAGCGGCGGCGCAGGCGCCATCACCGCGCAAAACAAACATGGCTACAAAGCGAAATACGGCATGCGTTCCGTTGATGAAGGCGTCACCGCTATCAACGAAGGCTACAACGTTCTGGGCTTCGGCTTTATGGATAAAGAAGAGCTGGGCGAGCGCCTGGTAGAAGCCTGGAAAAAGAAATACGGCGCCTGAGTATGAAAGAGCAATTCACCACCACGGTGAGCGTTACGGGCAAAGGCGAGAGCAAGACGCGGGCGTTCGCCGATGCCCTGAACCACGTACAGGCAGCGGTGATGAAAACGTCGCCGCACATTTTACTGCGTATTGAGCCACAGGATGTGGAGGTTGTTCATGCGCGTGAAGCGGTGCGCAAAGAAGCGTTTTTATTCTTCTTTTTGCGCCGTGAACGACGGACCTACAGCGTGGAGCTGAACGTCACCGTCAACGTGACCGCCATTAATCTCGATAAAGTGGATTTCGTCACGCAAACCTGATCTTCACCATAGGGTTAAACTATGTTCCTGATAATTTTAATAAAATCGCTCATTATCGGCGGCCTGGTCGGCGTCGGCGTGGGCGCCGGAGCGGCACGTATGTTTCATGCGCCCACCACGCAAGGGATGGGCGCATTTCGTACGTTGGGCGAGCTGAACTCCTGCGAAGGCGATCCGGCGTCCCACTTCTCCTTTGGTCTCGGCTTCTTCTTTAACGCCTGGGCTTCTTCTGTCGCAGCAGGCTCCTTCACCCAGGACGTCGATCACCGCATTATCCCTAACTGGGGCGCCGCCGCGCTGATGCTGAAAAACCGCAACGTCGGCGAGACGCTGCACGATCCGAAGAAGATGGCGATTGCCTGCGGCGTTATCGGCATGTTCGTGGTCTCCTTCCTTAACCTGACCGCCTCTTCCGTACCGGAAGCGCTGCAGGTCACTGCCGTTAAGGTGCTGGTCCCGGCGGCTAACCTGCTGGTTAACACGGTGATGCCGGTTATCTTCTGGCTGGCGGCCATCGATGCCGGGAAAAAATCGGGCTTCTGGGCCACCATTTTTGGCGGCGCGGCGCAGCTGATTATGGGCAACGCCGTTCCGGGTCTGGTGCTGGGCATCCTGATCGGTAAAGGCGTTGAAGAGAGCGGCTGGCACCGCGTCACTAAAGTGATGATGTCCGCCATTGTTGCACTGTTCGTGCTGAGCGCCTTCTTCCGCGGCTTTGACATTAAGACCCTGGAATCCTTCCACCTGGGCGTACCGAACTGGCTGGATCTGATTCACAACTCGCTCAGCGGCAAATAACAGGAGCCTCTAAATGGAACAGAATAAAGGTTTTTGGTATGCCGACTGGTCGTTCCCGATCTTTGTTGGCCTGCTCTCCTCCGGCGTCTTCGCCGGGACACACATGTACTACCTCTACGGCATCGGCGCGTTTAACGAAGTGGCCTTCGTGGCCATGCTGAAAGCGGGCATTGATACCGGCGCCTACGGGGCGGTCGCGGCGTTTGGCGCCAGCTTCCTGTTTGCGCGCATCATTGAAGGCTCGCTGGTGGGGATCCTCGATATCGGCGGCGCGATTCAAACCGGTATCGGGCTCGGCGTGCCGGCGCTGCTGCTGGGGGCGGGCTTCGTCTTCCCGGTGGCCAACTTTGCCGCCTCGCTGGCTACCGGCCTGGCGCTGGGCCTGGCCGTTGGCTACATCATTATCCTGGCGCGTAAGTTCACCATCAATCAGAGCGACTCCACCTACGGTGCCGACGTCATGATGGGAGCAGGTAACGCCTCGGGCCGCTTCCTCGGACCGCTGATTATCCTCAGCGCGATGACCGCATCGATTCCTATCGGTATCGGTTCTCTGGTTGGCGCCCTGCTGTTTTACATCTGGCAGAAGCCGATCACCGGCGGCGCCATCCTTGGCGCGATGATCCTCGGTTCCCTTTTCCCGATTGCTATTGGTTAAGTCCTGCGGGCGCGTGAGCGCCCGCTTTAACAGGAGAGACCCATGTTTGATTTACTCCTGCGCCGTGCGCGCCTCGTCGACGATACCCTGACCGATATCGCCATTCAGGACGGGAAAATTGCGGCGCTGGGCGAGATTAGCGCGCCTGCGCGCAAAACCATTGAGCTGGACGGCAGCTATTACGCCAGCGCCGGCTGGATTGATTCCCACGTTCACTGCTACCCGAACTCGCCGATTTATCACGACCAGCCGGACAGCGTGGGCATCGCCACCGGCGTCACCACCGTCATTGATGCGGGCAGCACCGGGGCGGACGATATCGACGATTTTTATCAGCTGACCCGCAGCGCGGCCACCGAGGTCCTGGCGCTGCTCAACATCTCCCGCGTCGGGCTGATTGCCCAGAACGAGCTGGCCAATATGGCCAACATCGATGCCGAAGCGGTGACCCAGGCGGTGAAGCGCCACCCTGATTTTATCGTCGGCCTGAAGGCGCGAATGAGCAGCAGCGTGGTCGGCGACAACGGAATTACCCCCCTGGAACGGGCGAAGGCAATGCAGCGCGAAAATGGCGACCTGCCGCTGATGGTGCACATCGGCAATAATCCGCCGAACCTCGACGAAATTGCCGACCTGCTGGGCGCGGGAGACATCATCACCCACTGCTATAACGGCAAGCCGAACCGCATTCTGACCGCTTCCGGCGAGCTGCGCGCCTCCGTGACCCGCGCCCTGAAGCGCGGCGTGCGCCTTGACGTCGGCCACGGTACCGCCAGCTTCAGCTTTGAGGTGGCGCGCCGGGCGATAGCGATGGGCATTCTGCCGAAGACCATTAGCTCCGACATCTACTGCCGCAACCGTATTGACGGCCCGGTACGTTCGCTGGCGCTGGTGATGTCGAAGTTTCTCGCCATCGGCATGTCGCTACCGCAGGTGGTGGAGTGCGTTACCGCCAGCGCCGCTGACGGGCTGCGCCTGACGCAAAAAGGGCGTCTGGCCGTGGGCTACGACGCTGATTTAACCCTCTTTACCCTGCAGCATGCGCCGACGCTACTGGTCGACGCCGAAAAAGAGAGCCTGCAGGCTGACAATATTCTGGTGCCGCTTGCTGCGATTCGCGCGGGCAAGGGCTATCTGACCGAACAAGGGAGCGCGGAAAATGCCTTCGATTTTTGAAAAATACAATTTAAAACAAGTTATTAATACATCAGGCCGCATGACGGCGCTGGGCGTATCCACGCCGCGCCCGGAAGTGGTCGAAGCCGTCATGAGCGGCATGAATCACTACTTCGAAATGAAAGACCTGGTCAATAAGACCGGTGAGTACATCGCGAAACTGCTGGATGTAGAAGGGGCTACGGTTGTCTCCTGCGCCTCCGCGGGGATCGCCCAGTCGGTGGCGGCGGTGCTGGTGAAAGACAGCAGCTGGCTGCTGGAAAACCTCCACGTCACTCCGATCGAAAACAACGAAATCGTCCTGCCGAAAGGCCATAACGTTAACTTCGGCGCGCCGGTGGGAACGATGGTCGCGCTGGGCGGCGGCAGGCTGGTGGAAGCCGGCTACGCCAATGAATGTTCCGCCGATCAGCTGGCGGCGGCGATCACTCCGCGCACCGCGGCGATCCTCTACATCAAATCTCACCACTGCGTGCAGAAAAGCATGCTCAGCGTTGAGCAGGCGGTCGTGGTGGCGCGTAAGCACAACCTGCCGCTGATCGTCGATGCGGCGGCGGAAGAAGATCTGCAGTGTTACTACAGCGCCGGCGCCGACCTGGTAATTTACAGCGGCGCCAAAGCGATTGAGGGCCCAACCAGCGGCCTGGTGGTCGGTAAAACGCAGTACGTGGAGTGGGTTAAACGCCAGTCCGCCGGCATTGGCCGGGCGATGAAGGTCGGTAAAGAGGGGATTCTTGGCCTGACCTGCGCGATTGAACACTATCTGACCGCCCGCAAGGAGAGCGGCGATGAGATGGTGGCGAAGATGACGCCGTTCATTGACCAGCTCAACGCCCTCTCCGGGGTGAGCGCCCGGGTGGTATGGGATAGCGCCGGTCGCGATATCGCGCGCGCGGAAATTAAATTTACTGAAGCCGTGACCGGCATCGCCACCGGCGAGCTGGTTGAGGCGCTGAAGCAGGGCGAATACGCCATCTACTTCCGCGGCTATAAGGCCAACGAAGGCATTATTGAGGCCGATGTGCGCAGCGTAAACGCACAGCAGCTGGAGATCGTCTCCCGCCGCATCGGCGAAGTTCTGAACCAGGAGAAGAAAGCATGAAACTGACCCCGAATTTTTACCGCGATCGCGTGTGCCTGAACGTACTGGCGGGCAGCAAAGACAACGCCCGCGAAATCTACGAAGCGGCGGAAGGTCATGTTCTGGTCGGCGTGCTCTCTAAAAATTACCCGGACGTGGCGAGCGCGGTGGCCGATATGCGTGAATACGCCCGGCTTATCGATAACGCGCTGTCGGTAGGCCTCGGCGCGGGCGATCCAAACCAGTCGGCGATGGTCAGCGAGATCTCCCGTCAGGTGCAGCCGCAGCACGTCAACCAGGTCTTTACCGGCGTCGGCGCCAGCCGCGCGCTGCTGGGGCAGAACGATACCGTCGTCAACGGCCTGGTTTCCCCGACCGGCACGCCGGGGATGGTGAAGATCTCCACCGGCCCGCTGAGCAGCGGCGCGGCGGACGGGATCGTTCCGCTGGAAACCGCCATTGCCTTACTAAAAGATATGGGCGGCAGCTCAATCAAATACTTCCCGATGGGCGGCCTGAAGCATCGCGATGAGTTCCTCGCCGTCGCCCAGGCCTGCGCCCGTCACGATTTCTGGCTGGAGCCGACCGGCGGGATCGATCTGGAAAACTACAGCGAGATCCTGCAGATCGCGCTGGATGCCGGCGTCAGCAAAATCATCCCTCACATCTACAGCTCTATTATTGATAAGGAGAGCGGCAACACCCGCCCGGCGGATGTGCGCCAGCTGCTGGAGATGACCAGGGCGCTGGTTAAATAGTCATTGCTCTGCCGTCCCCTGAACCTCGCCGCAAGGGAGGATAAGGGGACAAACGTCCCCCACCGAACCATCAAGGAGTCACCATGCCTGGCACTCGTCACTTGCTTGTTGCTTCACTTTCCCTGCTCGCCGCCAGCGCCTGCGCCCAGGCGCAGTACGCCTGGGTCGGCACCTACAACCCCAACGGCGAAGGCCTGTACCGCTTTACCGTCGAGGCGAAAACCGGCGCGTTGAGCAACAGAACGCTGGTGAGCTCGTTGCCCAACGTCGCGCAGCTTACCGCTTCGCGCGACGGTCAAACCCTGTACGCCGCCAGCGAAGTGGAAAAGGGCGTGGTGCAGGCGTGGCGCGTTGCAGCGAACGGCGAGCTGACCGAGCTAAACCAGGTCTCTTCCGGCGGGGCCGGGCCGGTTTATCTCTCCCTGACGCCGGACGGTCGCCATCTGCTGGTGGCAAACTACGTTAGCGGCACGACGGCCGTGCTGCCGGTGCAGGAAGACGGTCGCCTGGGCGAGGCGGTGGACGTTCATCAGGATCAGGGACCGGCCGGCGCGGCGCGCCCGGCGGCGGCCATTGAGGGCAGCTTCGCCATTAGCGACCATAACGGCCCCCACGCCCATATGATCTCGGCCGATCCCAGCGGGAAATACGTTTACTCCACCGATCTGGGGCTGGATCGGATCTATCAGTACCGGATGGACAGCGCCAGCGGCAAGCTGACGCCAAACGATCCGCCGTTTATCTCCGCATCTTCGCCGGGTGCCGGGCCGCGTCACTTTGTCTTCACGCCGAAGGGCGACGGGCTGTGGCTGATTAACGAAGAGTCCTCGACGCTAACCTTCTATCATCTTGATAAGGCCAGCGGCCTGCTGCGCGAGGGCAAAACGATTTCCGCGCTGCCGAAGGGGTATAAAGGCACCAGCTTTGCCTCCGGCCTGGCGCTGAGCGCCGACGGCAGGCAGCTGTACGTGGCGAACCGCCTGCATAACAGCATCGCGCACTTTAGCGTGATGGCGGACGGTAGCCTGAGCCATCAGGAAGATATCTGGACGCGCGGGGACTACCCACGAACGCTCACGCTGGATAATCAGGGGCAGTGGCTGTACGTCATGAACCAGCGTAGCGATAATATTACCCGTTTCAGCGTGGCGCCTCAGAGCGGCAGGCTGACGTTTGCCCCTGACTATACTCCGGTAGGCAGCCCGTCACAGATGGTGATATCCGCTCAACCTTGAGCCGTAAAGATGAAGGAACTGACATGCGATTTCCCAACCAACGTTTAGCACAGCTGTTTAGCCTGCTGCAAAACGAAACGCTGCCGCAGGATGAACTGGCGCAGCGGCTGTCAGTTTCTACCCGTACCGTACGCGCCGATATTACGGCGCTTAACGCGCTGCTGTTGCCCTACGGGGCGCAGTTTATGCTTATCCGCGGCAGCGGCTATCGGCTCAAAGTCGACGATCCGATGCTGTACCGGACGCTGGCGGAGACGGCGCCGAAAGCGCAGCATATTCCGCGTACCGCGCAGGATCGCATTAACTTTCTGCAGGTGCGCTTTTTGACCTCCGCCTTCTCGCTAAAGCTCGAAGACCTTGCGGACGAGTGGTTCGTCAGCCGCGCCACGTTGCAGAGCGATATGGTGGACGTGCGCGAACGTTTCCAGCGTTACCAGCTGACCCTGGAGACGCGCCCGCGTCACGGCATGAAGCTGTTCGGCAGCGAAGTGTCGATTCGCGCCTGCCTGACCGATCTCCTGTGGGAGCAGTCGCAGCAGGGGGGATTGCCTCTGCCGGTCGATAAAGGCGGGCTGAGCGCGGAGGTGTCGGAACGGCTGGCGCGCGAGCTGCAGGAGATCCTTACCCGCCACCACGTCCGTCTGACGGATGAAGGCGAGCGCTTTATCCGCCTCTACAGCACGGTGGTGGTGCGCCGCGCCAGCGAGGGCTACCCGCTGGCAGAATTTAGCGCTGAAGATGTGGCCCAGAACGTGCGCGATGCCGCCCGGGAGCTGGTCGGGATGCTGCAGCAGCTGGCGGGGAAGGCGCTCTCCGCGGCGGAAGAGGAGTGGCTGTGTGTGCACCTTGCCGCCCGCCAGGTGCAGGACGTTGATCCGGGCACCATCAGCGCCGATGACGACGAAGCGCTGGTGAACTACATCCTGCGCTATATCAATACCCAGTATAACTACAACCTGCTCGATGACGCCCAGCTGCACGCCGATCTGCTGACCCATATTAAGACCATGATCACCCGGGTGCGCTATCAGATCATGATCCCCAATCCGCTGCTGGATAACATCAAGCAGCACTACCCGATGGCATGGGATATGACCCTGGCGGCCGTCTCCAGCTGGGGGAAATACACCCCCTATGCGATCAGTGAAAACGAGATCGGTTTCCTGGTGCTGCACATCGGCGTCGGCCTTGAGCGTCATTACAATATTGGCTACCAGCGCCAGCCGCGCGTGCTGCTGGTGTGCGATACCAGCAACGCGATGGTGCGGATGATCGAAGCGACCCTGCAGCGTAAATATCCGCAGCTGGAAATTGCCGCCCCCCTTTCGCAGCGCGAGTATGAGCAGCTTGAGGCCGTTGCCGAGGATTTTGTTATTTCCACCGTGCGCATCGGTGAAAAGGATAAGCCGGTGGTGACCATCGCGCCGTTCCCGACGGATTATCAGCTGGATCAAATCGGCAAGCTGGTGCTGGTGGACAGAACCCGTCCGTGGATGCTGGATAAGTATTTCGATGAGGCCCATTTCCGGGTGATTGATACCCCCGTCGATCGCCAGACGCTGTTTGCCGAACTGTGCCGGCAGCTGCAGGAGGAGGGTTTTGTCGACGCCGGGTTCTATGACTCCGTTGTCGAGCGTGAGGCTATCGTCAGCACCATGCTCGGCGACGGCATTGCGCTGCCGCACGCCCTTGGTCTGCTGGCGAAAAAAACGGTGGTCTACACCGTGATTGCCCCAAACGGCATAGTCTGGGGCGATGAGACCGCCCACATCATCTTCCTGCTGGCCATCAGCAAAAGCGAGTATGAAGAGGCGATGGCGATCTACGATATTTTCGTGACTTTCCTGCGCGAACGCGCGATGACCCGTCTTGCCGCCACCGGCAGCTTTGACGAATTTAAAACCGTGGCAATGGAGTGCGTCAGCCGCTTTTAACCGCGGCTAGCGCAGATGATGCACCACCTGGTTGCTGCTGCCGCGCCAGATAAGCATTGGGTCTTTTAAATCCTGCACGAACTTGCCGTCGACCAGCACGTTAATCAGGTCGACCACCGCCATCTGCGCGTCGTTGAGCTCCTCAAGCCTGTAGCCCGTCCACATCCAGATATCCTTCCCGGGACACTCGGCGCGAATGCGCTGCACCAGCGCGAGGATCTCCGACACGTTCTGCGGGTGCAGCGGATCGCCGCCGGAAAGGGTGATTCCCTGGCGCTTAATGCGCGCGTCGTTGAGGTCGGCGATGATGCGGTCGGCCATCTCGGTGGTGAACGGCAGGCCGGAGTTGAGCCGCCATGTGCTCTTGTTATAGCAGCCGGGGCATTCGTGGACGCAGCCTGAGACGAACAGGGTGCAGCGGGTGCCGGGACCGTTGACGATATCGACCGGGTAGTACTGATGGTAATTCATTTTCGTTTCTCAATTGACGCCATTACTGCGTTGGCTGCGCTCGCTTACCCGGGTCACTTACTTATGTAAGCTCCCCGGGATTCGCTTGCTTGCCGCCTTGTCCTGGCGCCAATTGCTTTGCGAAAAGCGTCGCATTGCCGGGCAATAATACTGTCGAAATTAACCGATCTGCCCGTTACCCAAATGCTTAACGCGGCGTTTAACTTCTTCCTGCTTGCCGGCGTTGAACGGGCGGGCGTCCGGGCTGCCGAGATAGCCGCACACGCGGCGGGTCACCGAGACGCGGGCCGCGTCGTGGTTGCCGCATTTCGGGCAGGTAAACCCTTTGCTGGTGCACTCGAACTCGCCGGTAAAGCCGCACTCGTAGCACTCGTCGATTGGCGTGTTGGTTCCGTAGTAGGGCACGTGCTGGTAGCTGTAATCCCAGACGTCTTCCAGCGCCTTCAGGTTGTGCTGAATGTTCGGGTATTCGCCGTAGCAGATGAAGCCGCCGTTCGCCAGCGGCGGGTAAGGCGCTTCAAAATCGATCTTGTCGTAAGGGTTGACCTTCTTCTCGACGTCGAGGTGGAAACTGTTGGTGTAGTAGCCCTTATCGGTCACGCCGTTGATGACGCCAAACTCGGCGGTATCGAGACGACAGAAGCGATCGCACAGGTTTTCACTCGGCGTGCTGTAGAGGCTGAAGCCGTAGCCGGTCTCTTCCTTCCACTGCTCCACGGCGTCGCGCATGCGTTTGACGATGGCGATGCCTTTCTCACGCAGCGCGTCGCTATCGTACATATGCTGGTTGCCGGAGAGCGCGTTGATGGTTTCGTGAATGCCGATATAGCCCAGCGAAATCGACGCGCGGCCGTTTTTAAAGATATCCGCCACGTCGTCGTCCGCCTTCAGGCGTACGCCGCAGGCGCCTTCCATATACAGAATCGGCGCGACGCGGGCCTTCACCCCTTCGAGGCGCGCAATACGCGTCATCAGGGCCTTACGCGCCAGCTCCAGGCGGCTATCGAGCAGGGTCCAGAAGGCGGCTTCGTCGCCTTTGGCTTCCAGCGCGATCCGCGGCAGGTTAAGGCTGATGACGCCGAGGTTGTTGCGGCCATCGTGAACCTGCTCGCCGTTCTCGTTTTCCCACACCCCGAGGAAGCTGCGGCAGCCCATCGGCGTTTTAAACGAGCCGGTGACCTTCACCACCTGATCGTAGTTGAGAATATCCGGATACATGCGCTTGCTCGCGCACTCCAGCGCCAGCTGCTTGATGTCGTAGTTGGCGTCGCCGAAGCGGTGGTTCAGGCCGTCGCGAATGGCGAAGACCAGCTTCGGGAACACCGCGGTTTTGCGGTTTTTACCCAGACCGGCAATGCGGTTGCGCAGAATCGATTGCTGAATCAGACGCGATTCCCAGCTGGTGCCGAGGCCAAAGCCAAAGGTGACGAACGGCGTCTGGCCGTTGGCGGTGTGCAGGGTATTCACTTCGTATTCCAGCGACTGGAAGGCGTCGTAGCACTCTTTCTCGGTACGCGAGCGGGCGTACTCTTCGGCGTTGGGGATCTGCCACTCTTCGGCGATTTTACGATGCTTCTTGCAGCTCTCGGCCACGAACGGCGCCAGCACTTCATCGATACGGTTGATGGTGGTCCCGCCGTAAATATGGCTGGCGACCTGGGCGATAATCTGCGCCGTTACCGCCGTGGCGGTAGAGATAGATTTCGGCGGCTCGATCTCGGCGTTGCCCATTTTAAAGCCGTGGGTCAGCATGCCCTTGAGGTCAATCAGCATGCAGTTAAACATCGGGAAGAACGGCGAGTAGTCGAGATCGTGATAGTGGATCTCGCCGCGTTCGTGCGCCTGCACCACGTCGCGCGGCAGCAGGTGCTGGCGAGCGTAGTGTTTGGCCACAATCCCGGCCAGCAGGTCGCGCTGGGTCGGGATAACTTTACTGTCTTTGTTCGCGTTTTCGTTAAGCAGGGAAGAGTTGGTTTGCTCTACCAGGCCGCGGATCTCCTGGTTCAGGCGGCCGCGTTTTTCACGCTCGATATCGCGATCGTGGCGATATTCAATATAGGCGCGAGCCAGCTGCTTCCACGGGCCTGACATCAGCTGATTCTCAACGGCGGTCTGGATTTCGTTAATATCGACCTGAGCCCGATTCTGCATTTGCTGGCTAACGACTTCTGCGACGGTGGCGCAATAGTCTGCGTCATCGACTCCCGCTGCTTTAGCTGCACGCAGAATTGCTTCTTTAATGCGCTCTGACTTGAACGGCACTTTGCAGCCATCTCGTTTCATCACATGCGGTGTCATGATCACTCCATACTTTATAGAACAGGTTATCCACAGAGGCGGAAGGTATACCGAGGTCGCGAGGCGCTATAGCTGCCGCCGTTTTCCTTCGGCTCCGGCCCTTTTTATCCACATCCCACCACCGCCTAAATACGATGGGCTGTGCCGACATAATAGACGATTAATACAATATGTAGGGCCGGGACGCATTTTAAGTTCTACATGTAGTGATTTGCATCAAAGATGTTTGCGATTTTATTGACGCAGGACAAAGTAAAAAGGTGAGAGTACGGATGGTGGGCGCTTGCGCTAAATGTAAATTTATATGCTTAAAAAACAAGCATAAAAATGCCCGGATGCCGCCCGCGCAGGCGGCGGGCATCGCGGCTCAGGCAATCAGCGTATCGTTAAGGAGATCGACCAGCAGCAGCAGGGCGTAGCGGGCCAGCTGCGGGCTATCGGGGAGCGGGATAATCCCGGCGGCCATGTTGGCCAGCGCGTGGTTTTCCGGCGTCAGGGCGATGATGGTCACCCCCTGGGTTCGCGCCTGCAGGGTCGCGCTTTGCAAAATATTGTCCGCGCCGGCGGTGACCAGCACCAGCAGCAGGTGGTCGTCGCTCAGCGTCGAGGCCGTCATGCGCATCAGGGCGCTGTCCTGGCACAGGTTGATGGCGATACCGGAGGGCAGCAGCTGGTGCTGCAGCAGCGTGGCCAGCGCGACATCCTGGGCGCCGAGCGCGAAGCAGTGCACGGCGCGCGCGGTTAGCAGGCGAGATTTGAGCTTTTCGACCGCCGCCTCCGAGGTCTGCGCCAGCTGTCGGGTAAGCGTATCGCCAAGATAGCTCAGCCTGTCGCGCCAGGCGGCGGGCAGGGCGTGGCTGTTTGGGCTCACCCAGCTGGTCCGGCGCTCGCTGGCCTGCGCCAGCTGCTTGCGCAGATCGCGAATATCCTCGCAGCCAACGGAGCGGGCGAAGCGGGTGATGGTGGCCGGACTGACGCCGGCGCTGGCGGCCAGTTCATCGATGGACGCGCTGGCGGTAAAGCTCAAATTTTCCAGAATAAACGCCGCAACCCGCGACTCCTGGGTGCTAAAACGCACCAGCCCTTGCTGCAACTGACCTACGATATCCATCCTGACCGTCCCTTTATCCAGAACATCACGTTGAAAATATTTTTCACTTACCGCCTGTGCCTATTTATAGCATCAGCCCAAGGTATTTCCTATGGTTTCGCCGTTAATCGGGCAAACAGCGTGGGCAATAATGATCAAAAATTACGTTTCGATCACATCGGTGAAAATTATTTTCATATAGCCTTCACTTTCACACAATCTTAACAATATATTCGCTGAGGCCCTAACGGGCGAGGTCATAAATCCATCTGGGGGAGAGGTCATGCAACGAATCGTTCTGTGCTGTGCAGCAGGTATGTCGACCAGCATGCTGGTGACGAAGATGAAAGCCGAGGCGCAGCAGCGCGCGCTGTCGCTGGATATCTACGCGGTGGCGGTGGCGGAATTTGAGCGCGAGCTGGCCAACGCCGACGTGATCCTGCTGGGACCGCAGGTGAAATATGAGGCCGGACGCCTGAGCGCGCTGGCCGCTCCGCACGGAAAAGCGGTTGCGGTGATCGATATGGCCGACTACGGCATGATGCGCGGCGCGGCGGTGCTTGATAAGGCGCTCGCGCTGCTTAATCCCTGATTTTTTTCTCTTATATCCCGGAACCATCACGCGCGCTCACGTCGACCGCGCGCGGCTTTCTGCATGCCGAAAGAGGTCTCTATGCAAGCACTAAAAATTGCCGTTATTGGCGGCGGTAGTAGCTATACGCCGGAGCTTATTGAAGGAATTATCGTTCGTTATGAGCAGCTTCCGGTAACGGAGCTGGCGCTGGTTGACGTTGAATCAGGCAGGGAGAAGGTGGAAATTATCGCCGCGCTGACGCGCCGGATGCTCACCCGTAAAGGGCTGGAGCACGTCATAGTCAGCGTCCATTTTGCGCTGGACGAGGCGATCCGCGGGGCCAGCTTCGTGCTGACCCAGCTGCGCGTCGGGCAGTTGGCGGCGCGGGCCAGCGACGAGCGTCTCGGGCTGAAGTATAACCTGCTGGGCCAGGAAACCACCGGCGTGGGCGGATTCGCCAAAGCGCTGCGCACGATCCCGGCGATCCTTGAGGTGGCGCGCAAGGTTGAGCAGCTGGCGCCGCAGGCGTTTATCCTCAACTTCACCAACCCGGCCGGGATTGTCACCGAGGCGGTGAGCCGCTACAGCAAGGCGAAGATTATCGGCCTGTGCAACGTGCCGATTAATATGCAGCACATGATTACCGGCATGCTGGGCGCGAAAGAAGAAGAGGTTAACCTGCGCTTTGCCGGGCTCAACCATATGGTATGGGTGCATAAAGTGATGCAGGGGCGCGAAGACGTCACCCGTAAGGTGATCGACTTGCTGTGCGATGGCAAAGCGCTATCGATGAACAATATTAAAGAGCTGCCGTGGCCGGCGCCGTTCCTGCGCGCGCTGAACGCGATTCCCTGCCCCTATCACCGCTACTTCTGGCTGACGCCGGCGATGCTGGCGGAGGAGATCGCCGCGGCAAAAACCAAAGGCACCCGCGCCGAGCAGGTGATGAAGGTCGAGCAGGAGCTGTTCGAGATGTACGCCAATCCGGCCCTCGATGAGAAGCCGGAGCAGCTCAGCTTCCGCGGCGGCGCTTACTACTCGGAAGTGGCCGTGGAGTTAATCAACGCGATTCATAACAATCTCGGCAAAGAGATGGTGGTGAATACCCGCAACAACGGGGCGATTCACGGCCTGGACGATGATGCGGTGGTGGAAACCAACAGCATTATTGATGCCCAGGGCGCCCGCCCGCTGACCTTTGGCGCGCTGCCTCCGGCGATGAACGGCCTGACGCAGCAGGTGAAGGCCTTTGAGCGGCTGACCATTGAAGCCGCGGTACACGGCTGTCGCGATAGCGCGCTGCTGGCGCTGGTGACCAACCCGCTGGTGGGCAACGTCACCGACGCGCAGGCGCTGCTGGACGAAGTCTTAACCATCAACCGTCAATGGCTGACGCAATTTAACTGACCGTTATTTCCTTTGGGGATCGTCTCATGTCGAACACTACGTGGATTGAACGTTACGTCATGCCCGCGGCGCTGAAAATCGCCGGGCAAAAGCACGTCCTGTCGGTGCGCGACGGCATTATTTTGAACATGCCGTTTATGCTGATTGGTTCATTTTTCCTGATTTTCGCCTATCTGCCCATTCCCGGCTATGCCGATATGATGAGCGGTCTGTTCGGCGACGTCTGGCGCGATAAAATGCTTTATCCGGTTAAAGCGACCTACGACATTATGGCGCTGATATCGAGCTTCGGCATCGCCTACCGGCTGGCGGAGAAGTACCGCACGCTTGATCCGCTGACCGCCGGGGCCATGTCGCTGGTCGCGTTCGTGATGACGATCCCGCAAAGTACGCTGTTTACGCCGGTGCACGGCGCGGCGGAAGTGGTCAAAGGGGTGATCCCGGTCGGGCTGGTGGGCAGCCAGGGGCTGTTTGTCGCCATCGTTATTTCGCTGTTATCTACCGAGATTTATCGCTTTGTCGCCGGCCGCAACCTGGTTATCCGCATGCCGGACGGGGTGCCGCCGGCGGTGGCGAAATCGTTCCTCGCGCTGATCCCCGGATTCTGCGTGCTGGCGGTGGTGCTGGCGCTGCGCCTGATCGTCGAAGCTTCGCCATTCGGCGACATTAACAGCATGATCGCCACCATTATCGGCATTCCGATGCACCACGTCGGCGGTACGCTGCCGGGGATGATCTTCTCGGTTATCCTGATCGGCATTCTGTGGACGCTGGGGCTGCACGGGGATGCCATCGTGCTGGTGTTTATTCAGCCGGTGTGGCTGTCGAATATGTCGGAAAACCTCACCGCGTTCCAGAACGGCCAGCCGATCCCGCATATCATTACGCAGCAGTTTTACGATCTGTGGATTGCTCCCGGCGGTACCGGGGCGCTGCTGGGGCTGGTGCTCTTTATGCTGTTCAGAAGCCGCAGTCAGCAGATGAAGCAGCTGGGGAAAATCGCCGCGCCCGGCGCGCTGTTTAATATCAGCGAGCCGATGGTGTTCGGTATTCCGCTGGTGATGAACCCCTATTTTTTCCTGCCGTTTATTCTGACGCCGGTTCTGCTGGTGATTGTCTCCTATACCGCGATGGCGACCGGGCTGGTCGCTCCGCCGGCGGGGATCGCGCTGCCGTTTACCACGCCGATTTTTATTAGCGGCTATCTGGCAACGGGCGGGCATATTTCCGGGACCATTCTGCAGGTGGTGAACCTGACGATTTCGCTGGTGGTTTACTATCCGTTCTTCCGGGCGTGGGATCGCCTGAAGGTGAAAGAGGAGCACGCCTCGACGCGCCAGGAGGCCGGCGGCGCGCTGTCAACGGCCGACAGAGCCTGACGACAAAGGCGGCGCGCTGCGCCAGCCCGGGCTACCGTAACGTAGCCCGGCTAAGCGCAGCGCGAGACCGGGCGTCGCTCTTACGCCTGCAGCCACCACACGGCTTCAAACGGACGCAGGGTCATGGCCGCCGGGCGATTAGCCGCTTCCGCGTAGTTGCTCATCAATACCTGCCAGTCGCCCTCCATCTCATCCGGCTGCCAGTTCTGGAATTCACGACTCAGGTTGGCCACTACCACCAGCGTTTGCCCCTGCCACTGCCGGCGATAGCACCACAGAGACGGATGCTCCGCGCAAAGATCGAGATAGTCGCCCCAGGTCAGCACCGGCGTGGTTTTGCGCAACGCGATCAGCTGCTGATAGGCATAAAACACCGAATCAGGATCGGCCAGCGCCGCCTCGGCGTTGATATCGCGGTAGTTATCGCACAGCGCAATCCACGGTTCGCCCTCGCTGAAGCCGCCGTTCTCGCGGCCGTTCCACTGCATCGGCGTCCGGCTGTTGTCGCGGGATTTACTGGCCAGAATCGCCAGCAGCTCGTCGGGCGCCTGCCCCTGTGCCGAACGCTCAATAAACATGTTGTGGCTTTCCACGTCGCGATAGTCGCTGATACGCGAGAAGTGCGGATTGGTCATGCCAATCTCTTCCCCCTGGTAGATATAGGGGGTGCCCTGCATACCGTGCAGCACCATCGCCAGCATTTTGGCCGCCGGAACCCGGTATTCGCCCTCGTCGCCGAAGCGCGAAACGATGCGCGGCTGATCGTGGTTACACCAGAACAGGGCGTTCCACGCCCGATTGTGCATCCCCTGCTGCCAGTGGCTGAACAGCGCCTTCAGCGCCACGTAGTCAGGACGCGCGAGGCTCCATTTTTCGCCCCCGGGATAATCCACCTTCAGGTGATGGAAGTTAAAGGTCATTGACAGCTCGCGGCCGTCCTGCGCCGCGTACTGCTGGCAGTGTTCCAGGGTGGTGGAGGACATTTCCCCGACCGTCATCAGATTGCGCGGGGTGAAGACGTCGCGGCTCATCTCCTGCAGGAATTCGTGCACGCGCGGGCCGTCGGTATAAAAACGGCGGCCATCGCCCTCGGCGTCAGACGGGAACGTCTGGTCTTTGGAGATCAGGTTGACCACGTCGAGGCGCAGGCCGTCAACGCCGCGGTCGGCCCAGAATTCGCAGACCTTTTTTAACTCCGCGCGCACGGCCGGGTTTTCCCAGTTGAGGTCCGCCTGCTCGGCGGCGAACAGGTGCAGATAGTACTGGCCGCTTTCAGCGTGCCACTGCCAGGCGTTGCCGCCGAACTTCGAGCGCCAGTTGTTCGGCGGGGTGGTGGGCTCGCCGTCGCGCCAGATATAAAACTGGCGGTACGGGCTCTCTCTGTTTAACGACTCGCGGAACCAGGCGTGGGCGGTCGAGGTATGGTTGAAGACCATATCCAGCACGATACGGATGCCGCGCGCTTTAGCCTGCGCCACCAGTTCGTCAAAATCATCCAGCGTGCCGTAGGCCGGATCGATGGCGGTATAGTTCGCCACATCGTAGCCGTTATCCACCTGCGGCGAGACGTAGAACGGGGTCAGCCAGATGGCGTCCACGCCGAGCTTGCGCAGGTAGTCGAGCCGCGCGGTGACCCCACGCAGATCGCCGGTACCGCTGCCGGTCGTATCCTGGAAACTCTTCGGATAGATTTGATAAATAACGCCGTTTTGCCACCAGAGGGGAAGGGTATTCATAGTGCTTTCCTGCTACAACGAGGGGGCGCTTTCGCGCCCCGGAAGGAAGATAAAGTCAGACAATCTGCAAGGTGCCCTGGCGGAATTTGCGCTGGTACACGAAGGTCGTGAGAACAATCGGCACGACGACGGCGATAGCCATTGCCAGGCCGTAAACCTGCCAGTAGGTCGGCTGGATGGAGAGGATGCCCGGCAGGCCGCCGACGCCGATCCCGTTCGCCATCACGCCGTTCAGGCCGCACAGCAGCCCGGCGAGGCCGGAGCCGATCATGGCGCAGAGCATCGGGAAGCGGTACTTGAGGTTGATCCCGTACATCGCCGGCTCGGTGACGCCAAGATAGGCGGAGATGGCCGCAGGGACGGAGATTTCACGCTCATTCTGCTTGCGGCTGGCGATAATGATGCCGACCACTGCCGAGGCCTGGGCGATGTTGGAGAGCGCAATCAGCGGCCACACCGGCGTACCGCCCATGCTCTGAATCATCTGCATATCGATAGCCAGCGTGGTCTGATGGACGCCGGTGATCACCAGCGGCGCATACAGGAAGCCGAACAGCGCGGCGCCAATCGGCGCGAAGCTACCGGTCATCAGGTGGCGCACCGCAAAGGCCACGCCGTCGCCGATCATGCGGCCGAACGGGCCGATAAAGGCGTGAGCAAGGAACACCGCCAGGATCAGGGAGCACACCGGGACGATGACCAGGTAGAGGTAGTCAGGCACGATGCGCTTCATGCGCGTTTCGATAAAGCCCAGCGCCAGACCCGCCAGCAGCGCCGGGATCACCTGCGCCTGATAGCCCACTTTAGCGATGGTAAACAGGCCGAAGTTCCACACTTCCGGTACCTGCTGGCCGAGCATATAGGCGTTCATCAGCTGGGGAGAAACCAGCGTGACGCCCAGCACGATGCCGAGGATCGGCGTGCCGCCCATTTTCTTCACCGCTGACCAGCAGATGCCGACCGGCAGATAGAAGAAGATGGCTTCGCCAATCAGCCACAGAAAGTCATAAATCGTTTTCAGCGACGGGTGCATTTGCGCCAGCGTCTGGCCGTTGCTCATCGGCAGATCGCCGATCACGTTACGGAAGCCGAGGATCAGGCCGCCGCTGATCAGCGCCGGCAGCAGCGGGAAGAAGATCTCGGCAAAGTGCGAAATCAGCTGCTCGTGCCACTTCATGTTCTGCCGCGCGGCCTGTTTGGCCTGCTCTTTATCAGCAGATGCCTGGCCGGTGGTAGCCAGCAGCGCCTTGTAGTAATCGTCCACGTCCGTGCCAATCACCACCTGGAACTGCCCGGCGTTGGTAAAGCAGCCCTTCACCATGCGCAGCTGCTCAATTTCTTTCGGTTTGGCGATGGCCGGATTATTCAGCACAAAGCGCAGACGGGTAATACAGTGGCTGACGGTGGCGATGTTGTCGCGCCCGCCCACCAGTTCGATTAATTTATCGATGTCCTGCTGATTTACTTTACTCATTGTGAGGCCTCAAAACAGAGGGAAGAGATTGCGTAATGACCTGAGACGAATCCTAACCGCTCCGCTTCGTTTGCAAAATGGGAACGTTCCCGAAACGCAGCCACGATCACATAAATCCTGTCGGCGGGACTAAATCAGCGCCGCGGGAATGACGATTTGACGGGGGTTGGCGTTGCCGGCGATCTGCTCGATCAGCTGCCGCGCCGCCTGGCGTCCGGCCTCGGCGTAGCCCGGATCGACGGTGATAATTTCCGGGTGCAGGAACTTCAGCAGCGGCGTGCTGCCGACGCTGGCGGTCTGCAGACCTTCAATGCGCTGTTCCTGCAAATACTTGCTGGCGCCTAGGGCGAGGGTATCGGTGGCGCAAAGCAGGGCGCTGCTGTCGGGGTTGAGGACGCTGGCGACGTTTTCATAACCCTGCTTCATGGCCAGGCCCGGCAGCGCGGCGGTAGGGGAGAGCCGGTGCTGCTGGCAGAAATCGAGATAGGCCTGATGACGGCGCTGGCCGGTGGTGACGTCGCTGTGCGGCACCCCGAGGAAGCTGATATGACGATGGCCGCGATCGTAGAGACGCTGCATCAGCATCCTGACCGCGCCGTCGTCGTCGTAGCAGACCGAGGCAAAGCCCGGCGCGTCGCGGGCCAGCAGCACCAGGGTTTCGCGCCACGGCGTGAGCATCTCTTCGGTAATGCCGGTAAAGCCGAATAGCACCACGCCGTCGATGTGGCGGCGGGCGAGGATCCTGAGGTGCTCGCTAACCAGCGCCGGGGAGAACTGGCTTTCCATCATAATCGGATCGTAACCCTGCTCGTAAAAAGCGGGCAGCATCGTCTGCACGGCGAGGTTTTCTGAAAGCGAGTCCAGACGGGTGACGATAATCGCCACCACCTTGTCGCTCTGGCCGCGCATCGCGCGCGCGGAGCGGGAGGGGGAGAAGCCGTACTGTTGCATTACCGCTTCCACCCGCTCGCGGGTGCGCTCGTTAACGCCGCTTTCGTTGTTGAGCACGCGCGATACCGTCGATTTCCCGACGCCGCTTAAGCGCGCGATATCTTTGATGGTCAGCCGGTTTTGCATGCAGGATTCTCGCGGTGGTCCGATTAAATTGAGCCTAATGCTACTCAACCAAACCGCAATGAGCAAAGTCTGGTTTACGTCCGGCGGCCGATCCGCTGACCGTTTGCGCGGCTTATCGCGGCAGGCGTGGCGCCAGGCCGCAGCGGCTATTCCGATACAGATCACATTTTCGCGATTTATTCGCGGGAATTTAACTTTTATATATGAAACCCGAAAAAAGCAACCTAACTATATAGCACTGATATTAAATAATATTTTAGCCATCAATAGCGGTGGATGATTTTTGACTTTTACCCGTAAAAGCGTGGGGCGAGCGGGGGCGAATATTTTATTTACTCACTCACAAACGGCGGCTTTCGCCCGTATCCTGCCGCGAATTGACGGGATCGCCACATCAATTACACTGCCGCTAACTCTCACCTTTTCTGGAAAATGAGCGCAACGTAATGAAAAAATATCGTAGCCAGACGTGGTTTGGACGCAAGGATAAATCAGGGTTTATTGCCAGAAGCTGGTTAAAAAATCAGGGGCTGCCCAATGATATTTTTGATGGTCGCCCGGTTATCGGGATTTGTAATACCTGGTCTGAATTAACCCCCTGCAACGCGCATCTGCGCGATCTTGCCGAGCAGGTCAAAATGGGCGTTCTCGAGGCGGGCGGCGTGGCTTTTGAATTCCCGGTGATGTCGCTCGGCGAAGCGCTAATGAAGCCGACGACCATGCTGTTCCGCAACCTTGCCAGCATGGATGTTGAAGAGTCGATTCGTGGGAATCCCATTGACGGCGTGGTGCTGCTCACCAACTGCGACAAAACGACGCCATCCTGCCTGATGGGAGCGGCCAGCGTTGATTTACCGACGCTGGTGGTGAGCGGCGGACCGATGCTCAATGGCAAATATCGCGGGGCGGATATCGGTTCCGGCACCGATTTGTGGAAGTTTAGCGAGGATTTACGTGCGGGCCTCATGAGCCAGGCCGAGTTTGATGAGGTGGAAAACGCGATGTCGCGTAGCCCCGGCGCCTGCAATACGATGGGCACCGCGTCCACCCTCTCCTGCATGGTTGAGGCGCTGGGCATGTCGCTGCCGGGTTCTGCCGCCATTCCCGCCGTTGATGCCGCGCGCAGGCGGGTCTCCCGTCTGTCCGGCCGCCGTATTGTCGAGATGGTGAAAGAGGATCTGCGCATGTCGCAGATCCTGACCCGCGAGGCTTTCCAGAACGCCATCGTCGTCAATGCGGCAATCGGCGGCTCAACCAACTTTATCCTGCACCTTCTGGCGCTTGCCGGGCGCATCGAAGTGCCGCTGACGCTGGAGGATTTTGATCGGTTTAGCCAGAACGTTCCGCTGCTGGCGAATCTGAAACCATCGGGAGAATTTCTGATGGAGGATTTCTACTACGCGGGCGGCGTTCCGGCGGTTATCGGCCAGCTTACCGACAAGCTGCATACGCAGGTGCTGCAGTGCAACGGCAAAACGCTGGAGGAGAACTACCGCGAGGCGGCGATTTTGAACCAGCGGGTTATCGCATCGCGGCAAAACGCGCTGCTGGATGACGCCGGAACGATTGTGCTGAAGGGCAACCTTTGCGCCGACGGCGCGGTGATAAAGCCTTCGGCCGCAACGCCGGCGCTGCTCAACCATACCGCGCGGGCGGTCGTTTTTGAGAACATTGAAGATTATAACCAGCGCATTAATGACCCGGATCTGGACGTACGGCCCGACGATATTCTGGTGCTGAAGGGCGTGGGGCCAAAGGGCTATCCGGGCATGCCGGAAGTCGGCAACTTTGGCCTGCCGCTGAAGATCCTGCAGCAGGGCGTGCGCGATATGGTGCGCATCTCGGACGGGCGCATGTCGGGCACCGCATTTGGCACGATTGTCCTGCACGTCAGCCCGGAATCGACCATCGGCGGGACCCTGGCGGTGGTGGAGAACGGCGACATGATTGAGCTGAACTGCCGCGAGCGCCGGCTGACGCTGCACGTCAGCGAGAGCGAACTGAGCAGGCGTAAAGAAAACAGACCGCAGGCATATCCGGATTATCCCCGCGGTTACGCCAGCCTTTATATCCAGACGGTACAGCAGGCGCATACCGGCGCCGATCTGAACTTTTTACCGGGTAAATCAGGTAGCGAAATTAAACGTGAACCCCATCCTGAATAATGAACAAAGGAAATTTTATGCGCCACTCCTGGTCCGATGATGAAACGTTATTTGCATTAGCAAAAGAAAAACTCTTTGTTGCATTAGTGGGGGATATTCTGGATTCAATGGGATTGCTTCATCAGTTTTTATCCCCGCAGTTAAAACCGATTGAGGCCAATATGGTTATTATTGGCCGGGCGATGCCGGTACTCGAAGCTGATTATTTCCAGCAAAGCGCTCCAGGCCATAATACGCTCAGCGAAAAGCCGTTCGGCTTAATGTTTCACGCGCTGGACGATCTGCAAAAGAATGAAGTTTATATTTGTGCGGGCGGCTCGCTACGCTATGCGCAATGGGGCGGGCTAATGTCGACCCGCGCCATGCAGTGCGGGGCGGCTGGAGCCGTTATTCATGGCTACCATCGGGACAGCAATGAAATTTTGGACCTCGGTTTCCCGGTGGCCTCCTTTGGCAGCTACGCGCAGGATCAGGGGCCGCGCGGCAAGGTGGTCGACTGGCGCGTGCCTGTTGAACTGGACGGCGTGCGCGTTGCGCCTGGCGATGTGATTTTTGGCGACCGCGACGGCGTGCTGGTGATCCCGGCGGAGGCCGTGGACGAAGCCTTCCACGGGGCCTTTGAAAAGGCCAAAGGCGAAAATGAAGTGCTGCACGCGCTGAGAACAGGCATGAGTACCGTCGAGGCTTTTGATAAGTTCGGTATTATGTAAGCGTTATTCTATTGCTCTCCGGGTTTTTATTCTGCCATCACGCTTATGTATCGACATCATTATTTGATGAACTAATTAAGGATGCAATTATGTGTTCTGCAGACCGTCGTATTGAAAGAACGACGATAAATAAAATTTCACTGAAAATAATACCGATCATGGTGATGCTCTACGTTATTGCCTATATCGATCGGCAGAATATAGGCTTCGCAAAACTTCATATGGCGGAAAGCCTGTCGTTGAGCGAAACCGCCTATGGTCTTGGCGCATCGTTATTCTTTATCGGCTACTTATTATTTGAAGTTCCAGGCAATATCATGCTGCATAAAGTTGGCGCCCGCTTATGGTTTGCCAGGATTATGCTGACGTGGGGCGCGATTACGGTTTTAATGGCTTTTACCACCAGCGCCAGCATGTTTTACGTTTTACGCTTTTGCCTCGGCGCCGCCGAGGCGGGGCTGTATCCCGGCCTGCTTTATTACATGACCCGCTGGTTTCCTTTGGCGTACCGTCCCCGGGTGGTGGGCTATCTGATTATGGCCAGCCTGGCGGCGAATCTGATCGGGGCTCCGATTAATGGCGCGCTATTAAGCATTCACGGCATATTGAATCTTGAAGGCTGGCAGTGGATTTTCATTGGCACCGGGCTGCCGGCGCTGCTGTTTATTATTCCGGTCCTTTTTTGGCTGCCCGATACGCCGGAAAAGGCCCGTTTTATGACCGCGGAGGAAAAAGCCTGGCTTGGGGCGATGCTGCAGCAGGAACAGAGCCGGGATCGGGATCGCCAGGTGAGCGGCGTGTTGAAAACGTTGAAAGATGCGCGGGTGCTGCTGCTGGCGCTGGTGCTGGGCTTTATTTCCTTCGGCGCCTATGGTCTGAGCTACTGGATGCCAACCATTGTCAAAGGGTTTGGCGTATCCGATATGACCAACGGGCTGATCAACATGATCCCCTGGCTGATGGCGATGCTGCTGCTCTGGTGGATGACGCGCAATCCGGAGCGGACCTCCGATCCGGTGAAAAATATTGCCTTGCCGATGCTGGTGGCCGCTATTTTCCTTGCCGGCAGCGCGTTGTTTATCGCCACGCCCTGGCTGAGTTTTTTATGCATAACCTTGGTGATTATGGCTATATTTTCAATTCAGCCCTGCTTCTGGACCCTGACGCGATTTTTAGGCGGCTCGGCGGCAGCGGCCGGATTAGCGGCGATAAACTCGCTGGCTAACCTCGGCGGTTTCTTTGCGCAAAATACCGTTCCGGCGGTACGCGATCTGACGGGGAGCGTCAGCGCTCCGATGTACTATTTAGGCGGGTGTATGGCCATCGGCTGCGTGGTGACGCTATTGACGATTCGCTATCTGCACCGGCGCAGCGACGATCGCGATCCCCTGTCCCCTACCGATGCGCCACAGAAAGGAGCGTTATGACCGATTATCGTGCCCCGGCGTTAAGCCGGGGTTTACGCGTACTGGAATATTTGTCGGCGTCGGGCGTCCCTATGACGATGGGGGAGATTAGCCTGGCGCTCAGCCTCTCCTTTAACCATCTGTTCCGGATTATTCAGTGCCTGGAAGAGGAGGGGTACCTCAAACAGGATGCCCGGCGCTATTACCATCTGACCGATAAACTCACCCTCACCGGCCAGTATCGCTATATCGAGCAGCTGGCGCAGTCGGAACGCTGCCAGCAGCTGATGAAAGACTTCACCTGGCGCACCAATCAGCCCTGCCACCTCGCCGGGCTGCGGGACGATCGGGTGGTGGTTATCGCCCATCGTCATCCGGACTTCACCCCGGCGATTAGCGCCAGAGAAGGGGCGCTCCTGCATACCATCCGCTCAAGCTCATCGCTGGTGCTTCTGGCCTTCGCCAGCGACCAGGATAGCTGGCGTTTGATCCGTCATTACGCGCTGGATACGGCGTTACGCGGGGAGATGGTCGAGCAGCTCTCGCGCATAAAATCCCAGGGGTTTGCTGAAATCCCGCACGATCGCATTATTGGGCTGACGTCGGCCTCGTGGCCCATTTTCGGGCCTGATAGCTACGCCCATGCGGTGATTACCTGCCCGTGGTTCGATCGGCTGCCGGGAGATTATGAAGAGACAAAACAGGCCTTAGGCGAAATGGCGGAGGCGCTGGGCGATGCGCTTGCGGCGCTAATGCGTTCGCGATGCTGAACGCGTGATAAAAAGGCCTGAACGGCTGCGCGTATACGTTTGGTTTAGTTACGCGGGGTTACCATAGCCATAATTGCCACAAATAGATCGCTGGCCGCGGTATAATCCGCGCCGTTTTTACTCACTTACCGGAGATTTTATGGACCCCGATCCCACTCCTCATCCTCGATGGAGTTATACCCCTTTCCGGTAAGCCTGCTTAGCACTGCTTTACCGGAAGCGTAAAGCAGTGACGTCCTTGATGTCCCTGCCATAAAAAAATAATGCCTGACAGGTATGGTTTTACCGTGCCCGTCGATTTGCTGCGTTCGCTGTGCGAGCGCGGAGGGACTGTTTATGCTGAAAAATTTTACCCGGCAGCTGTTTACGCAGCTTAGCCGCCATTTGCCACGCCGCCTGGTGCAGCGCGATCCGCTGCCCGATGCCCGCAATCTGGCCAGCGCGCCGATCCCGGACTCGTTGGGCAAACGCTGTCTGAACGTGGCGGCAATGGATGAAAACGAAATCTGGCGCGCCTTCGACAGCCACCCGGAAGGGCTCAACGCCGCCGAGGTGGCGCAGAAAATTGCGGCGCACGGCGACAACCAAATCCCCGCCCAGCAGCCTTCGCCGTGGTGGGTACATCTGTGGACCTGCTATCGCAACCCCTTCAACCTGCTGCTGACCGTGCTGGGCGTCGTCTCCTATTCCACGGAGGATCTGTTCGCCGCGGGCGTGATTGCGCTGATGGTCGGGATCTCCACGCTGCTCAACTTTATTCAGGAAGCCCGCTCCACCAAAGCGGCGGATGCGCTGAAAGCGATGGTCAGCAACACCGCCACGGTGCTGCGGGTGGTCAACGAGCAGGGCGAAAGCCGCTGGTGCGAGCTGCCTATCGATCGGCTGGTGCCGGGGGATATCGTTAAGCTCTCGGCGGGAGATATGATCCCGGCAGACCTGCGCATCCTCCAGGCGCGCGATCTTTTTGTCGCCCAGGCGTCGCTGACCGGCGAATCGCTGCCGGTGGAAAAAGTGGCCCGCACCCGCGATGCGCTGCAGGCCAACCCGCTGGAGTGCGACACCCTGTGCTTTATGGGGACCAACGTGGTGAGCGGAACGGCGCAGGCGATCGTGTTCGCTACCGGCGGCGGCACCTGGTTCGGCCAGCTGGCCGGGCGGGTGAGCGAGCAGGAGAGCGAACCCAACGCCTTCCAGAAAGGCATCAGCCGCGTCAGCATGCTGCTGATTCGCTTTATGCTGGTGATGGCGCCGGTGGTGCTGCTGATTAACGGCTTTACCAAAGGCGACTGGTGGGAAGCGGCGCTGTTCGCCCTGTCGGTGGCGGTTGGCCTGACGCCGGAAATGCTGCCGATGATCGTCACCTCGACTCTGGCGCGCGGGGCGGTGAAGCTGTCGAAACAGAAAGTTATCGTCAAACACCTCGACGCAATCCAGAACTTTGGCGCGATGGATATCCTGTGTACCGATAAAACCGGCACCCTGACCCAGGATAAAATCGTGCTGGAAAACCATACCGACGTGTCCGGTAAGGTGAGCGAGCTGGTGCTGAACTCCGCCTGGCTTAACAGCCACTACCAGACCGGGCTGAAAAATCTGCTGGATACGGCGGTGCTGGAAGGCGTGGAGCTGGATGCCGCTCGCCAGCTTGCCGAGCGCTGGCAGAAAGTGGACGAGATCCCGTTCGACTTTGAGCGCCGCCGGATGTCGGTGGTGGTGAGCGAGCAGGAAGGCGTCCATCAGCTTATCTGTAAAGGCGCGCTGCAGGAGATCCTCAACGTCTCGACCCAGGTTCGCTACAACGGTGAAATCGTGCCGCTGGACGAGACCATGCTGCGCCGTATCCGCCGCGTCACCGACACCCTCAATCGCCAGGGGCTGCGCGTGGTGGCGGTGGCTACCCGCTATCTGCCGGCGCGGGAAGGGGACTATCAGCGGGCCGATGAGTCGGATCTGATCCTCGAAGGCTATATCGCGTTTCTCGATCCGCCGAAAGAGACTACCGCCCCGGCGCTGAAAGCGCTGAAGGCCAGCGGCATTACCGTCAAAATCCTCACCGGCGATAGCGAGCTGGTGGCGGCGAAGGTGTGCCATGAGGTGGGCCTCGACGCGGGAGAGGTGGTTATTGGGAGCCAGATTGAAGCGCTCAGCGATGATGAGCTGGCGGCGCTGGCTAAACGAACCACTCTTTTTGCGCGCCTGGCGCCGCTGCATAAAGAGCGCATCGTGACGCTGCTCAAACGCGAGGGGCACGTGGTGGGCTTTATGGGCGACGGGATTAACGACGCCCCGGCGCTGCGCGCGGCGGACATCGGTATTTCCGTTGACGGAGCGGTGGATATCGCCCGCGAGGCGGCGGATATCATCCTGCTTGAAAAGAGCCTGATGGTGCTGGAAGAGGGGGTGATCGAAGGGCGTCGTACTTTTGCCAACATGCTCAAGTACATCAAGATGACCGCCAGCTCGAACTTCGGTAACGTCTTCAGCGTGCTGGTGGCGAGCGCATTTCTGCCGTTCCTGCCGATGCTGCCGCTGCATCTGCTGATCCAGAACCTGCTGTACGATGTATCCCAGGTGGCGATCCCGTTTGATAACGTTGACGACGAGCAGATCCGTAAACCGCAGCGCTGGAATCCGGCCGAGCTGGGACGCTTTATGGTCTTTTTCGGCCCGATAAGCTCAATCTTCGATATCCTCACCTTCTGCCTGATGTGGTGGGTGTTCCACGCCAACGTGCCGGAAGCGCAGACGCTGTTCCAGTCTGGCTGGTTTATTGAAGGGCTGCTGTCGCAAACGCTGATTGTGCATATGATCCGTACCCGCCGTATTCCGTTTGTTCAGAGCCGCGCCGCGTGGCCGCTGTTTGCGATGACCCTGGTGGTGATGGTGGTCGGCATCGCGCTGCCGTTCTCGCCGCTGGCGGGCTATTTGCAGCTGCAGGCGCTGCCGCTGAGCTACTTCCCGTGGCTGATTGCGATTCTGGCGGGCTACATGACGCTGACCCAGATGGTCAAAGGTTTCTACAGCCGTCGCTACGGCTGGCAGTAACCCTGACTTCCTCCGCCCCTCTCCCGTTCAAGGGAGAGGGCATTTATCTTAAACTTCATAAAGTTGTGAAGCGCGTCATTACATTTCCTTGACGCTATTTTTCGCGCGTGTTAACCAAATGTTTTGCTTTTTTTGGCCCGTCATCAAAAGGAAAACTCATGCTTAACACCGTGCGCTATGGCCTGCTTACCAGCGGATTAATTCTCAGCGGCCTGGCCTGCGCCGCCCCGGCGGGCGACCTGCCGCTTATGCCCTGGCCGGCTCACGTCGAGCGCCCGCAGGCGCAGGGCGCGCTGGTGCTGAATAATCAGCTGACGCTGAACGTCAGCGGCGACGATTTGGGGGATGCCGCCGGCCGCTGGCGCGAGCGCATCGCCCGCCAGACCGGCTGGACGCTGCAGCCGCAAATGACCGCCGCGAAAACGCCGACTATTGCGGTGGTGATTGCCAAAAAAGTCCCGGCCATTCCGCGTCCCGACAGCGATGAAAGCTACCAGCTGAAGGTGACCGCCGAGGGCGTGACCCTCAAGGCGAACACCCGTTTCGGCGCCCTGCGCGGGATGGAAACCCTGCTCCAGCTGATACAGAACGGCGCGGAGAATACCGCCATTCCTTACGTCACGATCGACGATGCGCCGCGCTTCCCGTGGCGCGGGCTGCTGCTGGACTCCGCGCGCCACTTTATGCCGCTGGAGGCCATTAAGCGGCAGATCGACGGCATGGCGGCCGCCAAGCTCAACGTCTTCCACTGGCACCTGACCGACGATCAGGGCTGGCGCTTTGCCTCCACGCGCTACCCGAAGCTACAGCAGCAGGCCAGCGACGGGCTGTTCTACACTCAGGCGCAGATGAAAGAGATCGTGCGCTACGCGACGGATCGCGGCATCCGCGTGGTGCCGGAAATCGATATGCCGGGACACGCCTCGGCCATTGCGGTGGCCTATCCGGAGCTGATGAGCGCGCCGGGCCCCTATCAAATGGAGCGCCACTGGGGCGTGCTTAAGCCGGTGCTCGACCCGACCAAAGAGGCCACTTACGCCTTTGCCGAGGCGATGATCGGCGAGCTGGCGGCGATCTTCCCCGACCCTTATCTGCATATTGGCGGGGATGAGGTGGACGACAGCCAGTGGCAGGCGAACCCGGCGATCCAGAAGTTTATGCGCGATAAGGGGCTGGCGGACAGCCACGCGCTGCAGGCGTACTTCAACCGCCGGCTGGAGACGATCCTCGAAAAGTACCATCGCCAGATGGTGGGCTGGGACGAAATCTATCATCCCGATCTGCCGAAAAGCATTTTGATCCAGTCGTGGCAGGGGCAGGATGCGCTGGGGGAGGTGGCGAAGCACGGCTATCGCGGGATCCTCTCTACCGGATTTTATCTCGATCAGCCGCAGTACACCGCCTATCACTACCGCAATGAAATCGTGCCGCAGGGGCTGAACGGCGTCGATACCATTACCGATAACGACAGCGCCCAAAGCTGGAGCTTCGTGATGCCGCGGCTCAAGGGGAGCGCGGTGGAAGGCAGCTTCACGCTGGTAAAAGGGGAGAGCGGCTGGCGCGGGTTTATTGATTTTAAAGGAAAATCTCGACGGGCGGTGCAGGATATCGCATGGCTGAATGATAACCAGATAACCTTTAGCGTCGATACCTGGATGGGGGAAACCCGGCCGGTGCTGACCGTCAACGACGATAAGCTTGGCGGCTACTTCCTGCTGGGCAACACCCGCTATCCGGTGAGCGGGCAGCGGCTGGACGACGTGCCCGAGGGGAGCCAGCCGGTGGTTCCCGATGGCGAACAGCAGAAGAACCTGCTCGGCGGCGAAGCGGCGCTGTGGGCGGAAAACGTGGCGGCGCCGGTGCTGGATATTAAGCTGTGGCCGCGAACCTTCGCGGTTGCCGAGCGCCTGTGGTCGGCGCAGGATGTCAAAGACAGCGACAATATGTACCAGCGTCTGCAGGCGATGGACGGCTGGTCAACGGTCTCGGTCGGCCTGCAGCAGCACGGCCAGCAGCTGGTGCAGTTCACCCGGCTGGCAAACGGCGGCAGCCCCCTGGCGCTGCAGATCCTCGCCCAGGCCATCGAACCGGCGCACTATTACACCCGCCAGCATCTGAAATTCCAGGCCAACAACTATCATCAGTTCGAGCCGCTGAACCGCCTGGCCGACGCGCTGCCGGCGGAGAGCGACACCGTGCGTAGCCTTAACCGCTGGGCCGAAAGGCTGATTAGCGATGCGGAAGATAACGAAAGCGCGGACGCGCTGCGTCACGTCTTTACCCGCTGGCAAAATAATACCGCCGATGCGCTGGCGCTAACTGAAAGCAGCTATCAGCTGGCGGCGATCGGCCCGGTGGTGCAGCAGGTTGATAAGCTGGCGACGCTGGGGATGCGCCTGACGGACCTGGTGGCTCGCCAGGGAACGCTGGATGATAAGGAGTATGCGTCGGTGCAGGCGCAGCTGGATGAGGCGGCGAAAACCCAGGATGAGCTGGTGATTGCGGCGGTCTATCCGCTGGAGAAACTGCTGCGGGCGACGAAGGTCGAGTAGGCGATATATGACCCTGCCGGCCCCGGGGCCGGCAGGGTAGCAGAGTACGCTTTCCGTAGAGCCAGGCAGCTTAGCCAATGATCCCGTTCAGCTTTTCCATCACCTCATCGGACAGTGCAATTTGCGCGCTTGCCAGGTTCTCCTGCAAATGCTGCGGCGATGACGTGCCGGGGATCAGCAGAATATTGGCCGAGCGCTTGAGCAGCCAGGCGAGGGCGACCTGCATGGGCGTTGCCTGTAATTCGCTGGCGACGTCATCGAGCAGCGCGGACTGTAGCGGCGAGAAACCACCGAGCGGGAAGAACGGCACGTAGGCGATCCCCTGCGCGGCCAGGCTATCGACCAGCTCGTCGTCCTGCCGGTTGGCAAGGTTATACATATTCTGAACGCAGACAATCGGCGTCATCTTTTGCGCATCGACGATCTGTTTGGCGGTCACATTACTCAGGCCAATATGACGGATTAATCCGCGCTCTTTCAGCTGAATCAGCGTTTCCAGCTCTTTTTCCAGCGAGCCTTCCTTCGGCGTATGGACGTCATGCATGCTGCGCAGATTCACCACCTGCATGGCGTCCAGCCCCAGATTCTGTAAGTTATCTTCTACCGCGCGGGTCAGCTCTTGCGGACTGAAGGCCGGGAGCCACCCGCCTTTTTCATCCCGCCGTGCGCCAACTTTAGTGACGATGCTCAGGTCGTCGGAATAGGGATGTAGCGCTTTTTTAATCAGCCGGTTGGTCTCATGCGGGCCGTAAAAATCGCTGGTATCAATGTGGTTAACGCCGGAGGCGACGGCGTCACGAAGAACCTGAATTGCCCGCGCTTCATCCTTCACCGGGCCAAAAACGCCCGGGCCTGCCAGCTGCATTGCGCCATAGCCTAAACGGTTAACTTCGCGGTCGCCGAGGCGGTAAGTCATTGTGGGTTTTGACATGGTGCTCTCCTGTATGAGTGTGTTTCGATTGTATCGGTGAATGCGCTGTGCAACTATCCGGCTAAATAAGAACAACCTGTACGAGGTGGCACACAGTGTCGATGGATATTGGTTTGCTGCATGCGGTGGTAGAAGTGGCGAAGGCCGGGGGATTTCGCGAGGCCGCAAGGATCACCGGCAGCAGCGCGTCGCGGCTAAGCGATGCGGTGCGTCGTGCGGAGGAGCAGCTCGGTATCAGGCTGTTTCATCGCACCACGCGCACCGTGGTGTTGACCGAGGCCGGCAGGGCGCTGATTGAGCGCCTGCTTCCGGCCATGAATGAAGTGGACGCCGCGCTGGATTCGCTCAATCGCTATCGTAATACTCCCGGCGGCACGCTGCGGCTGAACGTGCCGGTCAGCGCCGCGCGGCTGGTATTGCCCTCTCTGGTGCCGGAGTTTATCCGCCGTTATCCCAATATTCAGCTGGAGATCGTCGCCGAAAGTAACGTCCAGGATGTGTTTCGTGACGGCTGCGATGCCGGCATTCGCTATGACGAGCGGCTCGAACAGGATGTGATTGCCCTTCCTATCGGCCCGCGCCGCCAGCGCTTTGCCACGGCCGCTGCCCCGGCGTATTTAAGCCAGCATGGCAGACCAACGCATCCGCGCGATTTGATGCGCCATCAATGTATACGCGGCCGTTACGCTACGGGCGTCATGCCGGCGTGGGAATTTGAGCGTGAGGGAGAGAGCTACAGCGTACAGGTGAATGGCCCGCTGGTGGTGAGCGTCGGTAGCGCAGTCGACCTGGCGGTCGAGTCCGCGATTGCCGGTATTGGCGTTATCTATCTGTTCGAAGAGTGGCTGCGGCCCGCTATCGCCAGCGGCCAGCTCGAGGCAATACTACAGCCGTGGTGGCTGTCGTTCTCCGGGCCCTATCTTTACTACAACGATCGTCGCCTGATCCCCGTGCCCCTGCAGGCGTTTATTGATTTTGTGCGCGAGATGAATGCGTCGTCATGAGATGAATCGCCGAAGATAGCCCTCTCCGCAGCGGAGAGGGCCGAACAATCAGCGACGAATCGCGATCGCTTCAATCTCAATCTTCACGTCTTTCGGCAGACGCGCAACTTCGACGCAGGAGCGTGCCGGGAAGGTCGCATCATGTTCGGTGAAAAACGCTTCATAAGCGGCGTTCACGGTGGCGAAGTCGTTCAGGTCTTTGACGAAGACGGTGGTTTTAACGATATCGCCCACTTTCAGGCCTGCCGCTTCAACGATAGCCTTTACGTTGTCCAGAGACTGGCGCGCCTGAGCGGCAACATCTTCCGGTACGCTACCCGTTTTAGGATCAACCGGGATCTGGCCGGAAGTTATGATCATGCTACCCAGATCAACACCCTGAACGTACGGGCCGATAGCTGCGGGTGCATTTTCCGTCGCGATAGTTTTAGACATGAGTTCTCCTGAATAACAGCTTAATTAAGAAGTGACGCGAAATCCTTCGGGTTGCATCGACGCGGCAGGGGGCGAGTCGCCGTCAAGGAAGCAGCTTGAAGGATAGCGCGTAAGGACCCGGCCATTATAGGGAGCCGGGTTGCCAATACCAACCTCAATTAGTTGGCCAGAACCACATAATGTGAAAACTCTTTTTCACAATATTTGCACTTCAGAGCGATGTCGTTTTCGCGTTTTTTCACCGCAAAACTGGATGAAACGGGCTCGGCGTGGCTGATACAGTTGCTGTTCGGGCACACCAGCACGTTGTTAATCCGATCCGGCAGGTTAGGCCGCGACTTGCCGACCACTTCGTAATCGTCGATACGGTTGACCGTCGCAAGCGGGGCGTACAGCGACAGCTGGTTGACCTGCTCGTCGGTGAGGAAGGTATTCTCGATTTTAATCAGATCCTTGCGGCCCATTTCGCCCGATGGCAGGTTCAGGCCAATGGTGATGCGCTGGTCGGTTTCGGTCAGCTTGAACAGCGTCAGCAGCTTAAAGCCCACCTGCGCGGGGATGTGGTCGATGACGGTGCCACGCTTAATGGCTTCTACCTGCAGTTTATTATCATGTGTCATGGTCGTTTCCCCTTACAGAGCCAGCTCGCTAGTCAGTACCAGTGCCAGTAACGCCTGGCGTGCGAAGATGCCGTTGCCGGCCTGCTGGAAGTACCAGGCGTGCGGCGTTTTATCAACATCGGTGGTGATTTCGTCAATGCGCGGCAGCGGGTGCAGCACTTTCATATTGTCGCGGGCGCCTTCCAGATCGGCGGCGCGCAGCACAAACTGCGCCTTCACGTTGGCATATTCCGATGGGTCGAGGCGCTCTTTCTGTACGCGGGTCATATACAGAATATCGACCTCCTCCATGACCTCATCAATGGCGCTATGTACGCTCCAGGCAATCCCTTTCTCATCAAGCATATCGAGGATGTACTGCGGCATGGCCAGCGCGTCAGGGGCGATAAAGTAGAAGCGGTTGCCGCTAAATTTCGCCAGCGCCTGGGTCAGGGAGTGCACGGTGCGGCCGTATTTCAGGTCGCCGACCATCGCCACGTTAAGGTTTTCCAGGCGGCCCTGGGTTTCCTGGATGGTGAACAGATCCAGCAGGGTTTGCGTCGGGTGCTGATTGGCGCCATCGCCGGCGTTGAGCACCGGAATTCCGCCGGAGAATTCGGTTGCCAGCCGCGACGCGCCTTCCTGCGGATGACGCATCACGATGGCGTCAACGTAGGTGCTGATGACCGAAATGGTGTCGGCGAGGGTTTCGCCTTTTTTGCCCAACGAGGTGTTGCTGCTGTCGGAGAAGCCTACCACGCTGGCGCCGAGGCGATGCATTGAGGTTTCGAACGACAGTCGGGTGCGGGTGGAGGCTTCAAAGAAACAGCTGGCGATAACCTTGTGCTTCAGCAGTTCCGGCTGCGGGCGCGCTTTCAGCTTTGCAGCGGTCGCCAGGACCAGTTCAAGGTCTTCGCGGCTGAGATCGTTTATGGAAATGATATGTTTTTGATATAGCGGGTTAGCCATGTTTATCTCCTGACGCCTGGGCAAAAAAAAAGCCCCTTAAATAAGGGGCTTCGAGAATTCATTGAGCAACGGAAAGAAAAACGCTACGCCAGCGCCTGTTTTCAGACGCGGTAAGACAGAATGTCGTACGCAATAGACCATGCTTCCTCCCGGCAAATCGACCGGCATTATACGCAGCTCAAATTTCGGATCAAGCGATTAGTCCACAAACAGGTAAACGTTTGCTTCGATAACGCCGCGTCAGCGCAAAAAAGCGTTAAAAAGTGGTGGTATGGCAGTCGCAAGGGGCGTATAAAAATCAGAAATGAAAAGATGTTTTATATTTGAGGGTTATTATGATCGTCGGGAACATTTATCATCTGCAGGCCTGGCTACCGGAACCGCTGCGCCAGGCTATCGAATATGTTAAGGCTCACGTCAGCGAGGAGACGCCGCTCGGTAAGCATGATATTGACGGCAACAATCTGTTTTATCTGATTTCGCAGGACACTACCGAAGCGCTCAGCGAGCGCCGCGCCGAGTATCACGCGCGCTACCTGGATATCCAGATTGTGCTGCAGGGCGAGGAGGGGATGACCTTCAGTACCCGGCCCGCCGGGACGCCGGATATCGACTGGCTGGCGGATAAAGACATTGCGTTCCTCGCCGCCGGCGAGCAGGAGAAAACCATGATTCTCAGCGCGGGAGATTTTGTGGTGTTTTATCCGGGGGAGGTGCATAAGCCGCTGTGTGCGGTGGGCTCGCCCGCCAAAGTGCGCAAAGCGGTGGTGAAGATGCTGATGGGCTAAGCGCCGTCAATCCCCGGTCGTGCTGCACTTACCGGGGCGACGGGCCGGTGCGGTAGCCCGGATAAGGCGCTGCGCGCCGCCTCCGGGAAATCCCCGCCGGGTTATTTACTCAAGGTCGCGACCATCACCGCCTTGATGGTATGCATGCGGTTTTCGGCCTGATCGAAGACGATGCTCGCCGCAGATTCAAACACCTCGTCGGTGACCTCCATGCCGCCGTGCAGGCCGAACTCGGCGGCCATCTGCTTGCCAAGCGCGGTTTGATCGTCGTGGAACGCCGGCAGGCAGTGGAGGAACTTCACCTGCGGATTGCCGGTCAGCGCCATCATGCTGCTGTTCACCTGATAGTCACGCAGCTGGGCGATACGCTCGGCCCACTTCTCTTTGGCTTCGCCCATCGATACCCAAACGTCGGTGTAGATAAAGTCCGCGCCCTTCACGCCGGCGGCGATATCTTCGGTCAGGGTGATGTTGCCGCCGTTCTTTTGCGCCAGCGCTTTGCACTCGGCCACCAGGCTCTCTTCCGGCCAGCAGGCCGACGGCGCGACGAGACGCAGATCCAGTCCGGTAAGTGCCGCCGCTTCGAGCATCGAATTGCCCATGTTATTACGCGCGTCGCCGGCATACGCGAGGGTCATTTCGTTGAACGCTTTCCCCGGCAGATGTTCCTGCATGGTCAGCAGATCCGCCAGCAGCTGGGTAGGGTGAAATTCGTTGGTCAGGCCGTTCCACACCGGCACGCCGGCGTATTGGGCGAGGGTTTCAACCACTTCCTGGCCGTGGCCGCGATACTGAATACCGTCATACATCCGGCCCAGCACGCGGGCGGTATCTTTAATTGACTCTTTATGGCCGATCTGGCTGCCGCTTGGCCCGAGGTAGGTTACGCGCGCGCCCTGATCGAATGCGGCAACTTCGAAAGAGCATCGTGTGCGGGTAGAGTCTTTTTCGAAGATGAGCGCGATGTTTTTGCCGGCGAGATGCTGGATTTCAATACTGTTTTTTTTATCGGTTTTGAGTCTGGTCGCCAGCTTGAGCAGGGCCGTGATTTCTGCCGGTGTAAAATCAAGCAACTTCAAAAAATGCTTCTGATAAAACGTGGACATGTTTCCCTCGCATGGTTTAAACCACTTATTGAATTAAAATTCACTTTATATGTATGAATATTCATTTGCAACCCCACGGCACAAATCTTTCGCACAAAGGTGGAGGCAATCACGGCGGTATGTGACAATAGAAGTAACTGCCGCACATTAAGAGGAACGAGCCATGGCAAACCCGGAACTACTGGAAGAACAGCGTGAAGAAACGCGTCTGATTATTGAAGAGCTGCTCGAAGACGGCAGCGATCCGGACGCGCTGTACACCATCGAGCATCATCTCTCCGCCGACGACTTCGAAACGCTGGAAAAAGTTGCGGTAGAAGCCTTCAAGCTGGGTTATGAAGTGACCGAGCCGGAAGAGCTGGAAGTCGAAGAAGGCGAAACCGTTATTTGCTGCGACATCCTGAGCGAGAGCGCGCTGAAGGTTGAGCTGATTGACGCCCAGGTTGAACAGCTGCTGACGCTGGCAGAAAAGTTTGGCGTGGAGTATGACGGTTGGGGCACCTACTTCGAAGACCCTAACGGTGAAGATGGCGACGAAGACGATGACGAAGATTTCGTCGATGAAGATGACGACGGCGTACGTCACTAAGCCGCTGATGGATACGGCGGTATCTGCCGCCGTATAGCAAGGAATCTCGATGGATTACCCGCAAATACTCTCCCCCATACTCAACTTCCTGCACTGTACAACTCCGCAAGCGTGGATTGATGAAGCTCGTAAGCCGGAACACCTGCCGCTGCTGCTCACCGATCATATGGTTTGCGAGCTGAAAGCGGCGCAAAACGCCATGCTGCTGGTGCGTAAATATGTGGCGGATAAAGAGGGCGCCGATGAGCTGTTGGCCTGCCTGAAGCCGTACGAGGACTTTACCTACCGCTGGGGCCCGGAGCCGGATTTCGTCGCGCTGCATAAGCAGATAAATAAAAGCACGATGCCGCATACGGACGACCCGTGGGGGCGCCAGCTGATTGACAGTATGGTGCTGCTGATTAAAGAAGAGCTGCATCACTTTTGGCAGGTGCGCGAGATAATGCTGGCGCACGACATTCCTTACGTCAAAATCACCGCCAGCAGCTACGCCCGCGGATTACGCCGGGAGGTGCGATCCCATGAGCCGGCGATGCTGATCGATAAGCTGATTTGCGGGGCCTATATCGAAGCGCGCTCCTGCGAGCGCTTTGCCGCCCTGGCGCCGTGGCTGGACGACGACCTGCAGAAGTTCTATCTGTCGCTGCTGCGCTCGGAAGCGCGCCACTTCGAGGATTATCTGCGCCTGGCGCAGCAGATTGCCGGAGACGATATCAGCGAGCGCGTGCGCCAGCTGGGCGCCGCGGAAGCCGCGTTGATTAACGCGCCGGAGGCCGAGATTCGCTTTCATAGCGGAGTGCCGGTGGCGGCCTGAAGCGGGGTTCCCGGAGCAACGGGATGAGGGCGGGTCCCCGGTAGGCGCAGCGCGGCCGGGGAGGCGTAAATTACAGCGTTTTAAGCATCCGCACTTCGCAATCAACGTGGCCGGTATGGCCTAGCGGCCCGTCGATATGCTCGAAGCCAAGGTGCTCATATAAACCCACCGCTTCCTTCAGGAAGGCGGTCGTTTCCAGGTAGCAGCGCCTGAAACCCTGCTCGCGGGCATGATCCAGCGCGAGCAGCGCCAGCTTTTTCGCCAGCCCCTGTCCGCGGGCCGAAGTCATAAAGTACATTTTCTGCAGCTCGCAGATATCGGGCTCGCTGTGGGCCAATGGCGCCACGCCGCCGCCGCCGACCACCTGACCATTCTGCTCCACCACCCAGTATGCGGAACCCGGCTGGCTGTAGAGCTGGAAAAGCTCATCCAGATTAGGGTCGGCTACCGTATAGCCTTTATCGGCGGTCAGCCCGTATTCGGCTGAAACCTGGCGAATAACGCCGGCGATAGCCGCATTGTCTTGAGCGGTGATCCGGCGCAGCGACACCGTGATGGTCGCGATCGTATTCATACGATTACTCATAGCAAAAATGGCGGATGATGTTGTTGTTAATAACATCGGAAAAGGGGGCAGCGCAAGCGCTGTTCAACGCGACGGGCGTTTGTGCTGCAACCTGAGGTCTTCAGCGCGTGGTATCCGCGGTGATTGTGCCCCTTGCCCGGTCGGACAAGGGGCAGAGGATTACAGCGCGGCGATCACGGCCTGCTGTTCAACCAGCTTGGTTTTCGCTTCCGCATAACCTTCCAGCTTTTCACGCTCTTTAGCAATGACCGCTTCCGGCGCGCGGGCGACAAAGCCTTCGTTGGAGAGCTTGCTTTCGATACGGCCGATTTCCGCTTCGACTTTCGCCACTTCTTTCGCCAGACGCGCCAGCTCGGCGTCTTTGTCGATAAGGCCGGCCATCGGGATCAGCAGCTCGGCGCCGTCGATGATCTTGGCGACCGAAACCGGGCCTTTATCATCGGCAGCCAGCACGGTGATGCTTTCCAGTCGCGCCAGGTTCAGCAGGAAGCTGCGGTTGTCGTTTACGCGACGAATCGCATCGTTGCTACAGCCGCGCAGCAGAAGCTCCAGTGGTTTGCCTGGGGCAATGTTCATTTCTGCGCGAATGTTACGCACGGCGATGATTGCCTGCTTCAGCCACTCGGTATCGGAAGCCGCGGCTTCATCAACCTGCGATGCATCGTACTGCGGGAACGGCTGCAGCATGATGGTATCGGCCGTCACGCCGCAGATGACCTTCACGCGCTGCCAGATGGTTTCAGTGATAAACGGAATGATCGGGTGCGCCAGGCGCAGCAGGCCTTCCAGCACGGTTACCAGCGTATTGCGGGTACCGCGCAGCTCGGCCTCGGTGCCGCCGTTCATCACCGGCTTGGTCAGCTCCAGATACCAGTCGCAGAACTGGTTCCAGGTGAACTCGTACAGAATGCCCGCGGCGATATCGAAGCGGAAGTTATCCAGCGCTTCGCGGTACGCTTTGATGGTCTGGTTGAATTCCGCAAGGATCCAGCGGTCGGCCAGAGAGAGCTCCATTGTGCCGCCGTTGAAGCCGCAATCCTGATCTTCGGTATTCATCAGCACGAAACGGCTGGCGTTCCACAGCTTGTTACAGAAGTTACGGTAACCTTCCAGACGCTTCATATCCCAGTTGATGTCGCGGCCGGTAGAGGCCAGCGCCGCCAGGGTGAAGCGCAGGGCATCGGTACCGTGCGGCTCGATGCCGTCCGGGAACTGTTTTTCGGTACGCTTAGCGATTTTTTCCGCCAGCTGCGGCTGCATCATGTTGCCGGTGCGTTTCTCCAGCAGGTCAGCCAGGGAAATACCGTCGACCATATCCAGCGGGTCAATGACGTTACCCTTGGATTTGGACATCTTCTGGCCTTCGTCATCGCGAATCAGGCCGGTCATGTAGACGGTCTTAAACGGTACCTGCGGCTTGCCGTTTTCATCTTTGATGAAGTGCATGGTCATCATGATCATGCGGGCAATCCAGAAGAAGATGATGTCGAAGCCGGATACCATCACGCTGGTTGGGTGGAACTGACGCAGCG
>OLIJ01000036.1_pt1 | contig 151088 bp, 132 predicted proteins | sample 1609731 | NCBI WGS metagenome assembly OLIJ01 (sample SAMEA4350159, study PRJEB24818) | metagenome | biome: human; feature: gut; material: faeces | place: Denmark | collected 2013-09
ATTTGCCTGGCGGCCATAGCGCGGTGGTCCCACCTGATCCCATGCCGAACTCAGAAGTGAAACGCCGTAGCGCCGATGGTAGTGTGGGGTCTCCCCATGCGAGAGTAGGACACTGCCAGGCATCAAACACGAGTTATCAGAATGACATCTGGTAACTGACAAAACCGCCATGAGCGGTTTTGGACAGCGAGGAGCGCTGGTCCTGCGAAGGATAGGTATCAGGAAGATACACGTAAAAGAATCGGTGGAGCGGTAGTTCAGTTGGTTAGAATACCTGCCTGTCACGCAGGGGGTCGCGGGTTCGAGCCCCGTCCGTTCCGCCACTTATTTAAATTATGCCTGCTTATTTTAGCAGGCATAATGTTAAGCGTTATTTAGGGGCGTAGCTCAGTTGGTAGAGCACCGGTCTCCAAAACCGGGTGTCGCGAGTTCGAGTCTCTCCGCCCCTGCCATATAAATAACCCTTCGCGAAAGCGAGGGGTTTTTTTATGTCGAAAATAACCGTTTAGTTTGATTTTCATACACATTATCCGGCTCTCCTTACGTATTATCCTCCGTTTTAGCTAATATCTATTTGAATTTCACATCAGAAATCTCCATTTATCCTGCCAACTCACAAATTGCCATTACTTCACTAACCACTCTTATTAGTCATATTTTTTATTAAAATCCTACTGCCCTATAGAAAGGTAACGTTCCCAATCTATGCCTATTCAGCTGAATTTATGTACAAAATGATTGTTATTCTATGGTGTGACGCTGCTCATTATTACTTTCACAAAATGTACTAAAACTAATTAACATTTTATCTATCAGGAAGCTCACCTTAAAAAACATCATGTATTTTGAGAACAACATTATCTGCAAATTGGCCGAAATTCAGCGCAATCAATGTCCTGAATGATCATATTAACTGTTCTTTAGAATAGTAATGAGTCAGCGGCTCGACGATGGCAAGTGAGGAGATAAATATGTACAGGCGTTTACTGTTAGCAGCTGCTGTGACAGCAGCAATGTGTAGTGCAGTCCAGGCAGCTCCGCTAGTCGTGGGGTTTTCTCAAATAGGTTCCGAGTCCGGTTGGCGCTCTGCGGAGACTAAGGTTTCTAAACAAGAAGCGGAGAAACGCGGAATAACATTAAAAATCGCGGATGCTCAGCAAAAACAAGAAAACCAAATCAAAGCAGTCAGATCATTTATTGCTCAGGGTGTTGATGCCATTTTTATTGCTCCTGTGGTGGCAACCGGTTGGACGCCAGTGTTACAGGAAGCAAAAGAAGCCAAAATCCCCGTATTCCTGCTTGATCGTATGATTGAGGTGAATGACCCCTCTTTATATACAGCGGCAGTGGCTTCGGACAGCGTATATGAAGGTAAGGTTGCAGGTGAATGGTTGTTGAAAGATGTGGCAGGCAAACCCTGTAATGTGGTTGAACTCCAAGGCACTGTCGGTTCCAGTGTGGCCATTAACCGCAAAAAAGGTTTTGCTGATGGAATTGCTTCTGCACCGAACGTGAAAATAATTCGATCTCAATCAGGGGATTTCACACGCAGTAAAGGCAAAGAAGTTATGGAAAGCTTTATCAAAGCAGAGCAAAACGGCAAAAATATCTGCGCTGTTTATGCACATAACGATGATATGGCAATTGGTGCCATTCAAGCTATTAAAGAAGCGGGCTTGAAACCTGGCTCCGAAATCAAAATTGTTTCTATCGATGGTGTTCCAGATATCTTCAAAGCAATGAGCAGTGGTGAAGCGAATGCCACCGTTGAATTAACACCGAATATGGCCGGCCCAGCTTTCGATGCATTAATCGCATTGAAGAAAGATGGCACTCAACCGCCTAAGTTTATACAGACCGAATCACGTTTATTACAGCCCGATACGGCTAAACAGGAATATGAATCCAAGAAGAGCCTGGGTTATTGATTTAAAAGGCGGGATTTGTCCCGCCTGCTTTCGTCACCTGTATTTGGGCAATATCTGAGTCGTTTTTGAACATGGGTACATCTGATGGAAACACTGCTAGAAGTCCGTGGCTTGTCAGTTGAATTTCCTGGTGTTAAAGCATTGGATTCTGTTGATTTCTCTTTGCAGCGCGGTGAAGTCGTGGCTTTGCTGGGCGAGAATGGCGCAGGAAAATCGACGTTAATTAAAGCATTAACCGGGGTCTATAAACGGGCCGCCGGCGAAGTCTATTTAGATGGTGTAGCCATTTGTCCTATTGATACAGCAGATGCCCAAAAAATGGGTATTGGTACAGTTTATCAAGAGGTCAATTTACTCCCCAATATCTCTATTGCAGCAAATCTATTTATTGGCCGTGAACCATTGCGTTGGGGATTAATTGATCATCGCGCGATGAATCAACAAGCAACAAAATTACTGAAAGGCTATGGTCTGGAGCTGGATGTTCAGCGGCCTTTGGCTGATTTCTCTATTGCAATACAACAGATTGTCGCGATTGCTCGGGCAGTTGATCTATCCGCTAAGGTATTGATTCTGGATGAGCCGACGGCAAGTTTGGATGCTAAAGAAGTCAGTATGTTATTGGATATTTTGCGACAACTGCGTGATCAAGGCATTGGTATGGTTTTTGTGACTCACTTCCTCGATCAAGTTTATCGGATTAGTGACCGTATTACTGTTTTGCGTAATGGCAAACTTGTCGGCACAAAAAACACTACAGAACTTCCTCGCATTGAATTGGTTCAGATGATGTTAGGCCATAGCTTTGATGAACAATTATTAAAACGTGGTGAACATAATATTGCGGTAAGCAACCCATTAGTTGAATTCAAAAACTATAGTCGGCGAGGTGTCGTGGAGAACTTCGATTTATCTGTTTCTCCGGGGGAAATTGTCGGTCTGGCCGGGCTATTAGGCTCGGGTCGCACGGAAACTGCACAGTTAATTTTCGGTGTCACCACACCTGATACTGGCGAAGCCAAAATTCAGGGCAAGCCGGTTAAGATTAGAACGCCACGAAAAGCGTCGAGATATGGTTTTGGTTATTGCCCGGAAGATCGTAAAACTGACGGTATTGTGGGGGCCGCGACGGTACGAGAAAACATTATTTTGGCCCTACAGGCCCAGCGCGGGTGGTTGAGGCCAATTTCCATCCGTGAACAAACCCAAATTGCAGAGGATTTTATCCAGCAATTAGGTATCCGCACTCCAGGCCCTGAGCAGCAAATTCAATATCTCTCTGGTGGAAACCAGCAAAAAGTATTATTAGCCCGCTGGTTGGCCACAAAACCTCGCTTTTTGATTTTAGATGAACCGACCCGAGGCATTGATGTGGGAGCGCATGCAGAGATTATTCGCTTAATTGAAAAGCTGTGCGATGAGGGGCTGGCGCTATTAATTATCTCTTCCGAATTAGAGGAATTGGCAGGTTACGCCGATCGCGTCATTGTTTTGCGAGATCGTCGCCATATTGCACAACTTGGTCACGATGAGATTTCTGTTCCTGCCATCATGCAGGCGATCGCGGTGTAATAAGGAGTTACCTCATGGGAAACAGGAGCCTATCTATGCCGCAAAGGCCGCGCAAAGTTAAATGGGTCTTGCCGAAAGGTGCCACGCAGTTTGGTGCTCTGATAGTCATTTTATTGATTGATAGTTTGGTAGCTCCACACTTTTTCTCAATTCATATCCAGGATGGACGGCTGTTTGGCAGTGTGATTGATATCTTAAACCGGGGTGCTCCCGTTGCGTTATTGGCACTGGGAATGACGTTAGTGATCGCAACCGGAGGCATCGATTTATCAGTTGGAGCGGTGATGGCCATTGCCGGTGCCACCGCTGCGACACTTACCAGTGCTGGTCACCCTTTCTTCACTGTGTTGGTTGCCGCACTCGCCGTCGGAGCGTTGTGTGGATTATGGAATGGGTTTTTAGTGGCGGTGTTACAGATTCAACCGATTGTTGCCACCTTGATGTTAATGGTTGCAGGGCGAGGTATAGCTCAATTAATCACCGAAGGCCAGATTGTCACATTTGATAGCGGTGGGTTGGCAGAGTTAGGCAGCAGCACCTTGATGTATATGCCAATGTCTGTGGTTATCGCATTTAGTATGCTGATTATTGTGTGGCTATTGACGCGTAAAACGGCGCTGGGGTTGTTTATTGAGTCTGTTGGGATCAACCTGCGTTCAGCACGTAATGCAGGGGTAAGTACCCGTTTGGTGCTGATTTCGGTATATGTCATTTGTGGTGTCTGTGCGGCAGTTGCAGGCATTATCGTGACCGCCGATATCCGTGGTGCAGATGCTAATAATGCCGGTTTATGGTTGGAGTTGGATGCTATTTTGGCGGTGGTCATTGGCGGTGCATCCTTGATGGGTGGGCGTTTTAACCTTTTGCTTTCTGTGATTGGCGCTTTGATTATTCAGGGTATGAATACTGGAATTTTGCTTTCTGGCTACCAACCGGAATTCAATCTGGTTCTTAAAGCCATTGTGGTGTTAGCCGTATTGGTGGTGCAGTCACCGATGATCTCATTGAGCCATATCTTCCGGAGGCGAAAATAATGTTAAAGCGTAATATTCCTTTGCTGATTACTATCGCCGTTTTTATTCTGGGATATGCCTTTTGTCTCAGTCAATTTCCCAGTTTTTCTTCCACCCGAGTTTGGTGTGACTTGCTGACTGATAATGCTTTTTTAGGCATTGTTGCTGTGGGCATGACCTTTGTTATTTTATCCGGCGGCATTGATTTATCTGTCGGTTCAGTTATTGCATTTACTGGCGTGCTGTTGGCAAAACTAATCGGCACTTATGGCATTCACCCAATGTATGCTTTCGCCATTGTTTTAGTGATGGGGGCGATGTTTGGCGCATTCATGGGTTGGATTATTGATTCCCTGAAACTCCCCGCATTTATCATCACTCTTGCTGGGATGTTTTTTGTCCGAGGCATGAGTTTTATTGTGTCTGAAGAGTCAATTCCCATTGATCACCCGATTTATAGCACGCTGGCAAATTATGCCTGGAAAGTTCCCGGCGGTGGACGATTTACACTGCTTGCCTTGATTATGCTATTGGTTGTGGCGTTTGGTATTTTGCTGGCCCATCGTACCCGCTTTGGTCATAACGTTTACGCCATTGGAGGTAACAGTGTTTCAGCGGCTCTGATGGGGGTTCCGGTCAGACAAACGACGATAAAAATATACATGCTATCGAGCACTCTGGCTGCTCTGTCAGGGATTGTGTTCTCCCTCTACACCTCCGCAGGTTATGCATTGGCGGCCAGTGGTGTTGAGTTGGATGCTATTGCTGCTGTCGTGATTGGTGGCACACTGCTCACCGGCGGCATTGGTACGGTTTTCGGCACTTTGTTCGGTGTCCTGATTCAAGGTCTGATACAGAGTTACATCACTTTTGATGGTACGCTCAGTTCATGGTGGACCAAGATTGTCATCGGAATTCTGTTATTTAGCTTTATTGCAATTCAGAAGGCGATGAGTGCTTTTTATTTGAATCGTCGTGCTCGCCCTCAGTCGCCCCCGCTTAATCCCGTATAGCGCTTTGTGCTGCGTTATTCATAGGTGTTTTTAATAACTGTCGAATTAATGTTTGCTGGTCACTGTTTTGCAACCAAACGGCATACAGTGGCCGCACGATAGGCGGTATATCAGCATTGACGACCAATTCGGGATATTCCTTTTGCCAATGTTCTGGCAGGAAAGCACAACCACCGGTGGTGTCCAACAGCTGCCGGGTTAAATGGGCTGACGTCGTGGTCAGCACCGGCATCTGCTCGCTATTGAGTAAACGGCTTTCTTGCTGATGAAAATCCGCCCCCCATTCAAGTTTGATATAGGGTGCTTCATTTGCATTTTTATGCTCAGTTTCATCATCAGTTTTTTCCGGTAATTCAAAGGAAACTGAGGAGAAAAAACGCAATGAAAAATGCCCTAACAGTAGGCTGGCCAACTCATCCATTTTAGGGGGTTCGGTCGTTATCAATAAATCCAGTTGCCGTTCGTGCAACTGTTTCACCAATGATTGGCGCAGTGCAATACGTGCTTCAAGGCGTAATGCTTCCCGTTGCTTATAGAGTTGTTGCAACCACGGGGTGAGGTAAGCCTCCCAAAGTGACGCGGTTGCACCAATAGATAATTCAGTGTGTTGCAGCGAGTGTGCCACCTCTTTTTTGGCCAACTGCCAGGTACTCATCAGTGTTTCGGCATAAGGCAGTAGTCGCTCGCCTGCCGGGGTCAGACGAATATTATTGCGATGGCGAGTGAATAAATTTGCACCTAATTGATTTTCCAACTGACGGATACGAAAACTCACCGCCGACTGCGTTAAGTACAAAGATTCAGCTGCGCGACCAAAGTGACGAGTTCTACTGACCTCCAAAAAGGTTTTCAGTAATTCGGTATCCACACCCATCTCCAATTTTTTTTGTCGTTAAGATTTAAATGTTTTGTTTTACACGATGTCAAGCCTATCTAATACTCCGCGCCATAAACAGCACGACCATGAGAGAATTAGGAGCGTGTCAGATGGCGGATAGCTTCATCACGACCAATCGTTTTTTTGATAATAAACATTATCCTCGCGGGTTCTCGCGTCACGGCGATTTCACCATTAAAGAGGCGCAATTACTAGAGCGCCACGGTTATGCTTTTAACGAACTTGATCTCGGGAAACGCGAGCCTGTAACGGAAGAAGAACAGCTGTTTGTTGCTGTTTGCCGCGGCGAGCGTGAGCCGGTCAGCGCCGAAGAAAAAGTCTGGTCCAAATATGTGACCCGAACTCGTCGTCCTAAACGTTTCCATACACTGTCTGGCGGCAAGCCACAGATGGACGCAGTGGAAGATTACACCGATAGCGACGACTAGTACCCTGTTCTTCGAGCCGTAGGGTGCTGGAATCACTGGCTTGCGGCTTCAATGATATTGGGTATAAGCATCGTGGTAAAAAAGGGGACTTTGGTTCCCTTTTTTACATTAGGCTTTTGTGCAACTGCGAAAGCAACCGGTCCATACAACGATAGCTCAGCGCTTCTGAAAGATGATTTTTTTGAATATTATCTTCCAGTGCCAGGTCTGCAATGGTCCGTGCCACTTTCAAAATATGGTGCCAGGTGCGCACTGATAGCCCGAGTTTCAGTAGAACTTGTTCGAGAAAAGCCGCATCCTCTGGTGCTAAATAGCAATATTCAGCTATCTCTTGGCTATTAAGCTGCTTGTTTGTCTTCCCCGCCCTATCTAATTGTTTTTTCCTGGCTTGTAACACCCGTTGCCTGACAGTTTTGCTATTTTCTCCCTGATGTTTTTGTGTTCCCAGCATCCCTGCGGGGAGTAATGGCACTTCTATCGATAAGTCGAATCGGTCCAAAAACGGGCCAGACAACTTTGCCAGATAGCGCAACACTTGCTGTGGTGGTGCCCGGTTATGGATGCCTTGATAATGGCCGCTGGGGCTAGGGTTCATTGCGGCAATCAACTGCACTTTGGCAGGGAAACAGACTTTGGCGGCCGCTCGGGAAATGATAATTTCCCCCGATTCCAATGGTTCACGCAATGAATCCAGTACCCGACGCTCAAACTCTGGCAGTTCGTCCAGAAAAAGAACGCCATTGTGTGCCAGTGATATTTCACCGGGGCGAGGAATGGAACCTCCGCCAATGAGAGCGGCCATTGATGCACTGTGATGTGGTGCGCGAAAAGCCCGACAGCGCCATTGGGCAGGTAATTCATTACTGTGTGACAAGCCATTAATGGCCGCAGCCTCAAGTGCTTCTTGATCGGTCAATGGTGGTAGTAAGCCGGTTAACCGATTTGCCAGCATGGTTTTCCCCGTACCCGGTGGCCCAAGTAGCAGCAAGTTATGTCCACCAGCGGCGGCTATCTCTAACGCTCGTTTGGCTTGTGATTGGCCGATGATATCTTGTAGGTCGAGGCTGTTGTCCCAATCTTGAGCTACTTCAAGGCGTTGGCCTTGCGCGAGTGTATTTTCGTCTTGTAAAAAACTGCACACTGCCAACAAATGATCGGCAACCCTGCTGTTGCCTTGTGTAATTAACCCAATCTCAAGACTGTTCTCTGATGGCAAGATTAACTGTCGCTGGGCCTGACTGCTGGCGAGTGCGGCCGGAATTGCGCCGCTAACGCGCCTTAGCGCCCCTGACAAGGCAAGTTCACCCAAGAACTCATAGTGCGCTAATTTATCCGCAGGAATCTGTTCTGACGCGGCCAATATCGCTAAAGCGATAGGGAGATCGTAACGTCCCCCTTCTTTGGGTAAATCTGCCGGAGCCAGGCTGACGGTGATCCGTTTGGCTGGAAAGGTGAAGCCGCTGTTGATTAATGCGCTGCGGACTCTGTCTCGGGCCTCTTTTACTGTAGTTTCCGGTAATCCAACCAAAATTAATCCTGGTAGCCCATTGCTGATATGAACTTCAACTGTGACTGAAGGGGCCTGAATACCTAATGTGGCGCGGGTATAAATCGTTGCCAATGACATAGTGCTTTCCTTCGCCGTAATGCGTGCCTGGTGTTGGGCGGTCGCGATAGAGTGCCCGAGGATTTTTTTCAATGCCGGAGAAAAGTATTGATTTGCGAAAGTGCACGCGAGGTTTCATTGCAACGGAAGTATCAAAATCAAAAATTGCGGTGCAGCGCGCAGAAAAAAGACCAAAGTGTCGATGTGGGTTTTACTGATTGATAAATAATATATTTGTTGTGTTTTGCATTCGCGATCACAAAATAATAATTTAAATAAATATTGTCAGGCAACCAATAACTGTGATAACTCTGTAGGTATTCGTTCGACACTAGACAGATGAACAACCTAATTATGAAAGCGATTTTCCAAGTGATTAACCTAGTCCTAATTAGCGTGGTGGTGATTATTATCCCACCGTGCGGGGCTGCACTTGGACGAAGAAAGGCATAAAAATCAAGCCTTAATCTCAAGAGAACCCCCGCACCGAAAGGTCCGGGGGTTTTTTTATTGGTCGGTTAAAAGACGCGAGGAACATAAAATGCACAACAGAATAAAATCCTGTGCCTCCCGCAAAAGGTCGGGGAAATAACTATGAATGGTGCTCAGTGGGTGGTTCAAGCGTTGCGTGCGCAGGGTGTTGATACGGTATTCGGCTATCCGGGTGGGGCGATTATGCCCGTCTATGATGCTTTGTATGATGGTGGTGTCGAGCATCTGCTCTGCCGCCATGAGCAGGGCGCTGCCATTGCCGCAATTGGTTATGCGCGTGCAACCGGTAAAGTCGGGGTGTGTATCGCCACTTCCGGCCCCGGAGCCACTAATCTGATCACCGGTTTGGCTGATGCTTTGCTTGACTCAGTACCGGTTATCGCCATCACCGGTCAGGTTGGGTCTGCGTTAATCGGCACCGATGCTTTTCAGGAAATTGATGTCTTGGGCCTCTCTCTGGCCTGTACCAAACACAGTTTTCTGGTCGAATCATTAGATGCGCTGCCGGCCATCATGGCTGAAGCCTTTGCTATCGCTACCAGCGGTCGCCCAGGGCCTGTGTTAATCGATATTCCAAAAGATATTCAATTGGCTGTCGGGGAATTGACCCCGCATTTGATGCCAGTCGAAGAACACCTGATTGATTCCGCCGCTGAATTACAACAAGCTTTGGACATGCTGGCGACGGCTAAAAAACCAATGCTGTATGTCGGCGGTGGAGTGGGTATGGCGCAGGCAGTTCCGGCTTTACGCGAATTTATCGACGTGACCGGTATTCCTGCGGTGGCTACCCTGAAAGGTTTGGGCGCTCCGGATACCGAGCACCCGTGTTATCTGGGAATGTTGGGAATGCACGGCACTAAAGCGGCAAACTTTGCGGTGCAGGATTGTGATTTATTGATAGCCATAGGCGCGCGTTTTGATGATCGCGTCACTGGCAAGCTGAATACATTCGCTGCAAAAGCCAAAGTTATTCATATGGATATCGATCCGGCTGAACTGGGTAAATTGCGTCAGGTGCATGTTGCGTTGCAAGGGGATTTGAAAGTGTTGCTGCCTGCTTTGCAACAACCGCTGAATATTCAGTCGTGGCGAGATGAGGTTATGGCCTTAAAACAACAGCATAGCTGGCGTTATGACCACCCCGGTCAGGCGATTTATGCCCCGTTATTGCTTAAGCAGATTTCTGATCGCAAAGCGCCACAGACGGTAGTCACCACCGACGTGGGGCAGCACCAGATGTGGACGGCGCAGCATATGAACTTTACCCGCCCTGAGAATTTCATCACCTCGAGTGGTTTGGGCACCATGGGCTTTGGCGTACCCGCTGCTGTTGGCGCACAAATGGCCCGCCCAGATGATATGGTTATCTGTGTCTCTGGTGACGGCTCGTTTATGATGAATGTTCAGGAGTTGGGCACGATAAAACGAAAACAGTTGCCGCTGAAAATCGTGCTGTTGGATAACCAGCGATTGGGTATGGTTCGACAGTGGCAGCAACTGTTTTTTGATGGACGTTATAGCGAAACCAATCTTTCTGATAACCCCGATTTCATCACACTGGCCAGTGCCTTCAATATCCCCGGCCAACGTATCACCCGTAAAGACCAAGTCGACGCCGCTCTGGATGCGCTGTTTAACAGCGAAGGCCCTTATCTGCTCCAGGTTTCCATCGACGAACTCGAAAACGTTTGGCCGTTAGTGCCGCCAGGCGCAGGTAATGAAACCATGCTGGAGAAAGTCTCATGATACAACATCAAATCTCTATCCAAGCCCGCTTCCGCCCTGAGATGTTAGAGCGTGTATTGCGGGTTGTGCGGCACCGCGGCTTTCAGGTTTGTGCTATGAATATGTCACCAATGATTAATGCTGAGAATATTAATATTGAATTGACCGTTGCCAGCGGGCGACCTGTCGATTTACTGTCTTCACAGCTGAGTAAGCTTATGGATGTCGCCTGCGTCGAGATCCTACAACCTAATACATTACAGATACGCGCCTGATGCGCCACAAGGAAAGAAAAGAATGACGAAGAAAGCTGATTTTATTTGGTTTAACGGTGAAATGGTTCCGTGGGCAGAGGCGAAAGTTCATGTGATGTCTCACGCGTTACACTACGGCACGTCAGTCTTCGAAGGTGTCCGTTGCTACAACTCCCACAAAGGGCCGGTTGTTTTCCGTCACCGCGAACACATGCAGCGCCTGCATGACTCAGCCAAAATTTACCGCATGCCAGTTTCTCAGTCTGTTGACGAGCTGATGGAAGCTTGCCGCGCAACGCTGCGCAAAAACAATCTGACCAGTGCCTATATTCGCCCGCTAGTGTTTATCGGTGATGTCGGCATGGGTGTGAACCCGCCTGATGGCTATAAAACTGACGTGATTATTGCTGCTTTCCCGTGGGGGGCTTATCTGGGTGCCGAAGCGCTGGAGCAGGGTATTGATGCGATGGTTTCTTCATGGAACCGTGTGGCACCAAACACCATTCCAACTGCGGCTAAAGCCGGTGGTAATTACCTCTCTTCCTTGCTGGTGGGCAGTGAAGCGCGTCGTCACGGTTATCAGGAAGGGATTGCACTGGATATCCATGGTTTCCTGTCTGAAGGGGCGGGTGAGAACCTGTTCGAAGTGAAAGATGGCATTCTGTTTACGCCACCGTTTACCTCTTCTGCTTTGCCGGGCATTACCCGTGATGCAATTATCAAACTGGCGAAAGATATGGGGTTAGAAGTGCGTGAGCAAGTGCTGTCGCGTGAATCTCTCTATCTGGCGGATGAAGTATTTATGTCGGGTACTGCGGCAGAAATCACTCCAGTGCGTAGCGTGGATGGTATTCAGGTGGGTATTGGTAAACGTGGCCCGATCACGGCCAAAATTCAACAAGCATTCTTTGGTCTGTTCACCGGCGAAACCGAGGACAAATGGGGCTGGTTGGACCCGATCAATCAATAATAAATAACAACTGACAGACAGGATCAGCAGGTGGTTCGTTCGCCACCTGCAACAGGTTATATCTGCAACAACAAATTGATCTGCAAAAACAAATTGATTTGCAATACAAAAAATCTGGAGTGAAGAGACAATGCCTAAGTACCGTTCCCATACCACCACTCATGGCCGCAATATGGCTGGCGCCCGCGCATTGTGGCGCGCAACCGGTATGACCGATGATGACTTCGGCAAACCGATTATTGCAGTAGTTAACTCATTTACCCAGTTTGTACCGGGCCACGTTCATTTGCGCGACTTAGGAAAGCTGGTAGCGGAGCAAATTGAAGCGTCTGGCGGTGTGGCTAAAGAGTTCAACACTATTGCGGTGGATGATGGGATCGCGATGGGCCACGGCGGTATGCTCTATTCTCTGCCTTCACGTGAATTGATTGCCGACTCCGTTGAATACATGGTTAACGCCCACTGTGCGGATGCCATGGTATGTATCTCTAACTGCGACAAAATTACCCCAGGGATGCTGATGGCATCTCTGCGTCTGAATATTCCGGTGATCTTTGTTTCCGGCGGCCCGATGGAAGCCGGTAAAACCAAATTATCCGATAAAATTATCAAGTTGGATCTGGTCGATGCCATGATTCAGGGCGCAAACCCGAATGTCAGCGATGCCGACAGCGAGCAGATTGAGCGCTCCGCTTGCCCAACCTGCGGTTCCTGTTCCGGGATGTTTACCGCCAACTCGATGAACTGCCTGAATGAGGCGCTGGGACTAGCGTTGCCGGGTAATGGTTCATTGCTGGCAACCCATGCTGATCGTAAGCAACTGTTCCTCGATGCGGGCAAACACATTGTTGAACTGACTAAACGCTATTACGAACAAGATGATATCAGCGCCTTGCCGCGTAGCATTGCCAACAAAGCGGCATTTGAAAATGCCATGACGCTGGATATCGCCATGGGCGGTTCCACCAATACCGTGTTGCATTTACTGGCGGCAGCGCAGGAAGGGGATATTGATTTCGATATCAGCGATATCGATCGTCTGTCCCGTAAAGTGCCGCATTTGTGCAAAGTGGCACCAAGTACGCAGAAATACCATATGGAAGATGTGCACCGTGCTGGTGGTGTGGTGGGGATTCTGGGTGAGTTGGAACGCGCTGGCTTGCTGAATCGCGAAGTGAAAAACGTGTTGGGTCTGAACCTGCCACAAACGCTGGAAGCCTATGATGTGATGCTGACCAAAGATGAAGGGGTCAAGCAGATGTACTCCGCAGGCCCAGCTGGCATCCGTACCACGAAAGCCTTCTCACAGGATTGCCGCTTCCCCTCATTGGATACCGACCGCCAAGAGGGTTGTATCCGCACTCGCGAACATGCTTACAGCCAAGACGGTGGTTTGGCGGTGTTGTATGGCAATCTTTCAGAGAATGGTTCAATCGTCAAAACCGCAGGTGTGGATAAAGACAGCTTAACCTTCCGTGGTCCAGCCAAAGTCTATGAGAGTCAGGATGATGCTGTTGCCGCTATTTTGGGTGGCAAAGTGGTTGCGGGTGATGTGGTTGTTATCCGCTACGAGGGGCCGAAAGGTGGGCCAGGGATGCAGGAAATGCTGTATCCAACCACTTATCTGAAATCGATGGGATTAGGCAAAAGCTGTGCGTTGTTAACCGATGGCCGTTTCTCGGGCGGGACTTCAGGTTTATCCATCGGTCATGCTTCGCCAGAAGCCGCCAGTGGTGGGTTGATTGCTTTGGTGCAAGACGGCGACATCATTGATATTGATATTCCAAACCGCGCTATGAAGCTGGACGTCAGTGATGCTGAATTGGCTGCACGCCGTGAAGCAGAATTAGCGCGCGGTGATGCGGCATGGACACCGAAAGCACGCGAACGCCAGGTTTCTTATGCGCTACGTGCTTATGCCTTACTGGCAACCAGTGCTGATAAAGGTGCTGTGCGCGACAAAAGTAAGCTGGGAGGCTAATACTTATGGCGGTATCACAACCCTTATCAACTGCCCCCGATGGGGCAGAATATCTGCGGGCGATATTGCGCGCACCGGTGTATGAGGTGGCGCAGGTCACCCCGTTACAAGTGATGGAAAAAATCTCCTCGCGCTTGGGTAACACCATTTTGGTTAAGCGCGAAGACCGGCAGCCGGTGCACAGCTTTAAACTGCGCGGCGCTTACGCGATGTTGGCTGGCCTGACCGCAGAACAGAAAGCCTGTGGCGTGATAACGGCTTCGGCCGGTAATCATGCGCAGGGGGTGGCGCTTTCGGCTAGCAAGCTCGGTATCAAAGCGCTGATTGTCATGCCGGTCGCAACTGCTGATATCAAAGTGGATGCGGTGCGTGGTTTTGGCGGAGAGGTGCTGTTGTTTGGTGCTAATTTCGATGAAGCCAAAGGTAAGGCGATTGAGCTGTCGCAGTTGCAGGGTTACACTTTTGTGCCGCCGTTCGACCATCCGGCAGTGATTGCCGGGCAAGGGACGCTGGCGATGGAGCTTCTTCAGCAAGATGCACATCTTGACCGAGTGTTTGTTCCGGTCGGTGGTGGTGGGCTGGTGGCCGGTGTTGCCGTGCTTATTAAGCAACTGATGCCGCAGATTAAAGTGATTGGTGTTGAAGCAGAAGACTCAGCCTGTTTGCGTGCCGCACTGGATGCAGGCAAGCCGGTCGATCTGGCTCGTGTCGGGCTGTTTGCTGAAGGTGTCGCGGTTAAGCGTATTGGTGATGAACCATTCCGCCTGTGCCAGGAGTATCTGGACGAAGTGATCACCGTCGACAGTGATGCTATTTGTGCGGCAGTAAAAGATTTATTTGAAGATGTACGCGCTATTGCTGAGCCATCAGGTGCTTTGGCGCTGGCGGGGCTGAAAAAGTACGTACAGCAACATAATATTCAAGGCGAACGCCTGGCCCATGTGCTTTCGGGCGCTAACGTCAACTTCCATGGTTTGCGTTATGTATCAGAGCGCTGTGAACTTGGTGAGCAGCGCGAAGCCTTGCTGGCTGTGACCATCCCAGAGCAAAAAGGCAGTTTCCTGCGTTTTTGTGAGTTACTGGGAGGGCGTTCCGTCACCGAGTTCAACTACCGATATGCTGATGCCGATAACGCCTGTATTTTCGTCGGGGTGCGACTGACCCGTGGTTATGCTGAGCGGGCTGAAATCCTGGCTGAATTGCAGGATAAAGGTTATCAGGTGGTGGATTTATCTGATGATGAAATGGCCAAGCTGCATGTGCGTTATATGGTCGGCGGGCGTCCTTCCAAGCCACTGCGCGAGCGGCTGTTCAGTTTTGAATTCCCAGAATCACCGGGCGCATTACTGAAATTCCTGCATACCTTAGGCACACACTGGAATATTTCTCTGTTCCACTATCGTAGTCATGGAACTGATTTTGGTCGGGTGCTGGCAGGGTTTGAGTTATCAGACTCTGAACCACAATTTGAACAGCATCTGACGGCGCTGGGCTACGATTGTCACGATGAAACCAATAACCCAGCGTTTAAGTTCTTCCTGGCGGGCTGAATCTTAGCCAGTAACTACTTATTCGTACTGATAAAAAACCCAGAGCCAATCATCTCTGGGTTTTTTTATTGGCATTTTACTGTCTTTTATCTTCTTATCTATCTTTGCTAATAAGTATTAGAAATAAAACTCGGTGTTATTGCAGCGTAATATAATTATTGGCATTAGTTAATGATGCCGTTATTAAGTTGTAGATCATTAAATAATTTAAATATCATCTTAATCCTTTGTTAAAAAATAAGTTAAAGGAATTCATATATGAGCGAATCAATAACATCAATTAAATTATCAATATTTGATTATATTCCACCGGCTATACTGTATAGTCAAGGCTCTGAGCAAATATACACTAAGCTACAACGTTACATGAAGGATGGCTGGAAAGTAAAAGATGAGACTACATATATTGGGGGTGAAATAGTAAGGTCGGTTGTAACAAAAAAACAAGTTATCAATAATATTAAAACAGTCAGAATTGAAACATTTGATTCTGCTACTAATAAAATTAACAGAATTACTGAAGCATTTGACTTTAATAACAATGTGAAGAAAATTGTTGTGGAGCAATTTGACTATGATGCTGTTAATAAAAAACTCAGCCAGACCAATAGAATTGAGGCAACACAAGATATTGAACCTCAAAAAATGATAGAACATAAAAATATTAATGATAAATTAATACAGAAACACCAAGTTAACGAATCAAAAATATTTGAGCAAGGATCTAAATTAAACAGTTCCCCGCCAGATGCAAGCACACTTGCTCCTGCGGAAACCAGGGTGAAGAAGGAGTTATTAGACAGTAAGCCTATCAAGCACTATGAAATTATTGATGGCGAGCGTTTTTTAGTGACTAAAAATAGGCCTGTTGTTGATAACGGTACTCGGGTTCAAGAGGCACGAAGAGATAATAGTAGATTTATAGCTGACATTACCAGTAAATATCAGAATGGGAATATTATCTTGAAAACTGCAAGAGTACGAGAGGTTGACCCTGACACCCAAAAACATTCTGAGACTGGAAAATATGAAACTCAATATATCTACGACTCTAACAATAAGTTAGACCACACCTTTACTAAAAGTGAATTTTATGGCCCAGATAAAAAGCAAATTGGTCTTCGAGAGCAACGGGTTAAAAACGGGGAAATAATTTATGATGGTATATTGAGATATCACTCCGATGGGAGTAGTAGTCTTCTATTTCTTAATGGAGATGGTAACTATGAATATACTAATTGGGTTGCTGGTAAAGAGATCGGCCAACCATCATTGCGGCAGAGTTGGATTGTTCGCAAGACGGGGCTCCCAATACCACCGCTTAAATCTGATACCATCAACCAAAAAGTAACTCCGACTGCTGAGTATCCAGGCCAATTGGCAGATGCAATAAACAGTTTCCCTTCAAAAGAGATCAACCCTGCTCCTACGGATAAGATTATCAGTAGCCAAATACCCGAACGACTTAGGAACATTGTTCCCGATAGGAGATACCCTATTTAGTTCTTCATCGAACTACAATAACCCCCAGAATGCTTCAATTAACGGCTCACTGAGCCGTTTTTTCTGCACGCAAACTCCCAGCTCAAATGGCTCGACCAGCGAAACATCATCCAACAGGGAAATGCGGTTGCGTACCGGTTCCGGGCTGTTATCTACCACCACTAATGGAATAAGTGCCACACCACAGCCTAGAGCCACCATTGACACAATCGCTTCATGGCCGGAAACCGTGGCATAAATCAATGGGTTAGTGATGCGTTGGCGGCGGAACCACAAATCAATGCGTTTTCTCGACGGGCCGTGTTCCGGCAAAATAAACGGAATTGTGGCCCAATCCGGTTGATCAACCGATACCTGCGACCGCACGGCACAGGGCAGCGCCGGGGCAATTAACACCAACGGGATTTCACCAATTTGGGTAAAAGCCACACTGGTGGGCAACACTTCAGGGCGACCGGCAATCCCCAGATCTGCTTCATTTGATTGCACTTTATCTACCGCATCGGCAGCATCACCAGTGGTGAGTTTAATTTCAACCAAAGGGTGGCGTGCACGAAAGCGGTCGAGAATTGGCGGCAAATGGCTGTAGGCGGCGGTCACCGAACAAAATAGCCGTAGCTCACCACTCAGAGATGGCCCGTGCTGGCCTAATGCATGGCGTAATTGTTGATATTGCAACAATGTTTGCTGAGCGAAGGCTTTCAACTGAGTGCCGGCATCCGTCAACTGTACTGTGCGATTATCGCGTAAAAACAGCGGCTGGCCGATGGTCTCTTCCAGACGCTGGATTTGGCGCGATAGGGTGGATGGGCTGACATGCATTGCTTTGGCGCTGCGGCCAAAATGGCGGCTTTCAGCTAAATGCAGAAATAATTTCAGGTCGCGTAAATCCATCACAGAGTGCCTCTGGGGTGAGAAGATGCAGTGTATTGTTCGAAAAATAGTCCACATTGCAGAATCTGCAATATCACATTGTTAATATATCAATTTCAGCAATGAGTTTCCTGTCATATAGTGAGTTCAAGACAATCCCCGACACAGACAGGGGATGTGAAAAAAACAGTATCAGCACACAAACACTACATTCGTTTGCAGTCACTAAAAAAATAGCTGCACCCACAAAACAGAACCCGAACGGAGCAATAACATGGCTAACTATTTCAACACATTGAACCTGCGTCAGCAGTTGGCGCAATTAGGTAAGTGTCGCTTTATGGCACGAGATGAATTCGCCGATGAAGCAGGCTACCTGAAAGGTAAAAAAGTGGTGATTGTCGGCTGTGGCGCACAAGGCCTGAACCAGGGTTTGAACATGCGCGATTCCGGTCTGGATGTTGCTTACGCTCTGCGTAAAGAAGCCATTGCTGAAAAGCGTGCTTCATGGCGTAAAGCGACCGAAAATGGTTTCAAAGTAGGCACTTACGAAGAACTGATCCCACAGGCTGATTTGGTTGTTAACCTGACGCCAGACAAGCAGCACTCCGCAGTGGTTCAGGCGGTTCAACCACTGATGAAAGATGGCGCGGCATTGGGTTATTCCCACGGTTTCAATATCGTAGAAGTGGGTGAACAAGTGCGTAAAGACATCACCGTGGTGATGGTTGCGCCAAAATGCCCTGGTACAGAAGTCCGTGAAGAATACAAACGTGGTTTTGGTGTGCCGACATTGATCGCGGTTCACCCGGAAAATGACCCTAAAGGCGAAGGCATGGCGATTGCCAAGGCTTGGGCAGCGGCCACCGGCGGTCACCGTGCTGGTGTGTTGGAGTCCTCATTTGTTGCTGAAGTTAAATCAGACCTGATGGGCGAGCAAACTATCCTGTGCGGTATGTTGCAGGCCGGTTCACTGTTGTGCTTTGACAAACTGGTTTCTGAAGGCACTGACGCTGCTTATGCTGAAAAACTGGTTCAATTCGGTTGGGAAACTATCACCGAAGCGCTGAAACAAGGCGGGATTACGCTGATGATGGACCGTTTGTCCAATCCGGCTAAACTGCGTGCTTATGCACTGTCTGAGCAACTGAAAGAGATCATGGCCCCACTGTTCCAGAAACATATGGATGACATTATCTCTGGTGAATTCTCCAGCGGGATGATGGCTGATTGGGCCAATGACGATAAGAAATTGCTGAACTGGCGTGAAGAGACCGGCAAAACTGCATTTGAGAACGCGCCACAGTTTGAAGGCAAAATCTCTGAGCAAGAATATTTCGACCACGGCGTGTTGATGATTGCCATGGTGAAAGCCGGTGTTGAGTTGGCATTCGAAACTATGGTTGATTCTGGCATTATCGAAGAGTCGGCTTATTACGAATCTCTGCATGAATTGCCACTGATTGCCAACACCATCGCACGTAAACGTTTATATGAAATGAACGTAGTTATCTCTGATACCGCAGAATATGGTAACTATCTATTCGCCAATGCAGCTGTGCCATTGCTGAAAGGTAAGTTTATGGATTCTCTGCAAGCGGGCGATTTAGGTAAGAGTGTTGCCGGAACTGCAGTAGACAATGCCCAACTGCGCGATGTCAACGAAGCTATTCGTAATCATCCAATCGAAGCTGTAGGCCATAAGCTGCGTGGCTATATGACCGATATGAAACGTATCGCAGTTGCCGATTAATAACCGACTGTAGTGTGTTATTTGATATTAAGCCTCCCAGTAACGGGGGGCTTTTTTATTTCAGATTAACTGCATTTCGGTCAGGAGAATATTTCGTAAATTAATACTATCACGGCCCGATAAAACTCTTGTAAGGTGTTAATCGTGGTTAAACACCTCACAAACAATGTCTGCTTTTTGATTTTCTAAATCACAAAATTATTTCGTTGATAATAAATAGGCCTCGCTAATTAGTGAGGCCTTTTTTGTTTTATGAAATTACTCTGGCTGATGTTAATTACATAATAAGAAGGATATTTAAATATAAAAAGGAGAAAAGCGATGAGTGATATTCAAACTATTCTGGCCCGATGGGGTGTTTGGGCTAGAGAGCATTCCCATCTTGATTATCCGCATATTGCCAATGGATTTAAAGGCTTGGTGGCAGGAGGTAAGGTAGCAGCATCCTGTTGTGATAATGACGGGTTAGCACTTGATAATATTATTGGTAATTTACAACGAGCTTCAAGAGAAAAAGAGCTGGAGCTTATTGTGCGCCATTATGTTTATGGTCAGTCAAAGTCTTCAATTGCCCGGTTAAAAAAATATAACGAACGTGAAATTAGGCGTCAATTACAGATGGCTGAGAGTTTTATTGAAGGATGCATAACACAATCTGATATTTCACTGGAAATGTATAAAGAGTGATTGTGATAACAGATAAATATCTGGAGGTATAAGCAGTCAATATATTCGTCGAAAATACGTATTCATTATGGAAATTAAAAACAAATAAGGAAATAAGATATGGGAGAAGGACACAGTAATACCACCGGCCACGGTGCTCGTGGCCCAACAGGTGGGGTTAAAGGGGGGCCGGCAGGGCCAGGTGGACCAGGCTCTAACCGTGGTCAAGGATGGGGGACGTCACAAACGCCCTATGGTGCTATCCATCACTACAGCCCAAGCCAATTCGGCCATAGTAGTCAACGAGGTGGGGGGCGTGGTGGCGATCGTAGCAGTAAGGCAACTCCTGCGAATCTGGCGCAAAACCCGGAACTACAAACCTATATGGCTGTGGGAGGGATGCCAGCTGTTATCACCTTAATTGATGGGCATTGGGGGGTGACTTTAAGCCGTCTTCCAGCAGTGGCGGCGTTCATCGAAGGTCATTTAGCCAGAGTGGGATCGTGGGCCATGCGTACCAGCCCGGTCGGTGTAGCAGTTATGGGCATGATACCGTCAAAAATAGCGTCTGACCCGCCGATAGGGCAGTTCTTCACCACTTCGACACTTCCCGCCAACAGAGTTACGGATACACCGAAAGAAACATTAAAAACAGTGGCTGATACTGCGGTCAATATTCGGATCAGTGATGTGACGGAAGAGGGAGTGCAGAAAGCGGTGCTGATTAAAGCACCGATAGCCATACAACGAGTACCTGTCATTAAGGCCGTTACGACGACAAGGCCAGATGTCTTTACCGCGGCCATTCCGGGTATCACACCGATACATATCAGTGTAGTTGATACGATGCCTATTAATATCCCTGCGCCAACACAGCCAGCAGCAAGGCCCGCAGTGACGCCGATTGAGAATGCGGTTCCCCAAGAATTTAGCCTTCCTGTTGGCCGTCATAGTCGCGATGCCATTATCGTTTTCCCCGACAGCACGGGTATTGAACCGCTGTATCTCTCTGTAATCCGAATAACCAATGCTGATGAGCTGATGCAGGAAGCGCGTAATACCTATGAAAAAACGCGGCGTGAACGGGAAGCGGCTGAAAGGGCGATGACACATTCGTTTAGCTCTGCGCTAGATAAGTTAAAGCTGAAAAAAACACTGGCGGATAAGCAAGTTACAGAAACAGCCGCGCATATCATACTGCTTGAAAGCCATATTCCTTTATTGAAACAGGAAGAGGCTAATATATGGCAACAATATAACGCTTTTGGAGGGCGTGATAATAAATGGGCATTTAAATACCGTTATGAACGGCGTGACTTAAGGGCACTGGCTCTTGTGAAACAAGAGGAGGTTAATGCGATAAATTATCGGCTCGTAGAGCTAAGAGCCAAATATGAAACACTGTTAGTACTGCAACAATCTGTTAATGCTGAACTTGGAATAGCAAGAATCGCAGAACAGCAACGTATTGAAAATGAACGGTTGGCCGCAGAGGCAGCACAACTGGCAGCAGAGGTTGCAGAGCGACAACGTATAGAGAATCTACGACTGGCAGCCGAGGAGGTCGAAAGGCAACGTATTTTGAATGCAAGGTGGGCTGCAGAGTGGGCAGAACGGGAACGCATCAGGAACGAACGACGGGTAGCAGAGATTGCAGCCTGGCAGCAGCGAGTTACCCACCCACGACTGACGACAGATGCCGCAGAACAGTGGCGTATTAAGGACGAGCAATTAACTTTCGAAGAAGCAAAATGGCAATTTTATGAAAGTAAAAGATTAATTGCAGAAGAGGCGAAACTCCAGCAGCTTGAAGAACGGCGCATAACCACAGAATTAGAGTGGCAGGTGGTTAAAAGCGAAATATTTTCTGCAGACGAAGACACTCAACAACAAGCCCGGGCGGCCTTACATAGCTGGCAGGTATTTATTCGGCGCAATACATTCTCTTTACCTGTACTTCATCAGTGGCAGCTACCACAACACGGTTTTGCGGTGGGGGGAAAGGCCTCTGTTACTTTAACACCAGAAGTAGCCTCTGGATTGAAAGAGTCATACCTGAAGGCGCAGGAGCAACTTAGCCGCGTTGCCACCCAGCCGATAGCCGAGCCATGCGCGGTAATTTTTGCCACTGGGTTCCAACAGAAGAAGTCAGAAGATGCTGATCATTCAATGGGATGGGATAGCCCGCTGGCGTTAGCAGGCAGTGTTAACCTGAAACGTATGGGATATTCGTCCAGAACCCGTTTGCCGCGACAGGGAGAAATTGATCTGCCTGTGCGGATTTTGATGAGAGATCATGACGGCAGGCTGGATATTTATGCGGTAAAAACCGGCGTTGCCCATGTGTTTGCTAAAGTACAAATCGGAGCAGCGGAGTTCGATAAGTCAAAAGGCGCTTATACCTTTATCACTGACAGCACACCACCACGCACATTAGTTTTTACCCCGGCAAAGCCACCGGGGGCGGAAATCAGCCCAGTATTATCGCCACCCGATAGTGTTCCGATCAGCCCGCAGCATACGGGTGAGATAGACATCCGGCCCGTGGTCACACCGACCATTTCGCCGTTGCCGCAGTTGGAAGAGGGGGATTTTCACGATTACATCATCTGGTTCCCGGCAGAGTCGGGGCTGGAGCCGGTGTATGTTTATTTTAATAAACCAAGGAAAGGAGTGGTAGAGGCAGGGCATGATTATCACCCAGCACCTAAAATTGAGGATATTACAGGTTTTCTAAATTTGAATAAGAGTAAGCGAAAGACTCCTAAACAAGGTGGTTCTGGAAAAAGAGAACGCTGGATTGATCAGAAAGGCCGTAAAATATATGAGTGGGATTCGCAGCATGGTGAGTTGGAGGGTTATAGAGCTAGCGATGGCCAGCACTTAGGTGCTTTCAATTATAAAACAGGCGTCCAGCTAAAACCTGCGGACCCTAATCGTAATATCAAAAAATATTTATGAGGTGCATCATGGGGCTAAAACTGCATTTAGACTGGTTTGATAAAAAAACTGAGTTATGTAAGGGTGAAGAGTATTCGGCAGATCTTCAATCTGATGGCTCAGTTATTGAACAATTAGGTTTGCAGATTGAAAATAATATTAATAATGGAGGGTTTGATATTGAAGAATATTGGATACCTATACTTCAGAAGTATTTTTCTCATCAAATTAATACTTCAGAATATGACTATCAAATTTCATTTGATTATCGAGATGAATGGTAATCTCAGGCTAAAATAGTTTATTGCATTACCAGTAATAACATAAGCCGCCTTTCTGGTGGCTTATATCCCTTTATTAATTAAATATTAATAATCTCGCTATTATTTCATTTGGTTTCCAAATGTGGATTTGTTGCGAGGTTACTAAAGCATCTTGAAATTCCTGAGAAATTTAAGCTCAGTAATCAAGATATACTGAAAAATGGAGAAGTGTAAATGGAAAATAAAAATCTATCTGATTATACAGAGCAGGAATTCTTAAGTTTTTTGAAAGATATTTATTATGATGCATATCCATCCGAGGCTGAACATGATGAGGCTATTCTTAGATTTGAAGAGTTGACCGAGCATCCAGATGGTTCTGATTTGATTTATTACCCTAATGATGATCGGGAAGATAGCCCTGAGGGTATTTTAGCTGAGATAAAAAGGTGGCGAGCCGAAAATGGTAAGCCGGGGTTTAAGAAATAAATTATATCGCGAGTAATCATATAGACCGTCTCTCTGGGCGGTCTATATTGATAAGTTTTTTATTTCAGCTCGCGACTAAAAGGTTTACGGTTACCTAAATCATCAATTAAGACAAAGTTGACCGTTTTACTGTCTGCTGTTGGGACTCGATTGAGGTGAAAGTCGAGCTTGGAAAAAGGGGCGACCATATCGGGCAATCCTTCGGCCAGCCCCAATGTTAAAGAAGCGAGTGATGCATAATAAGGTGTTGGATTCTCAACCCTAACCGAGGCGGTATTACCGTTACGTTCTACGACAAAAGTTAATGCCTTGCTGACGGTATCCGCCGGTGCGGGCAAATTTTTCGGGCGATAAAAGACTTTGTATTGCATGCGCAAAGCCAGTGTAACGGAAGATTCATCATCAACTTTAGTTGTGGCTTTAGGCGGGATTTCGTAAACATTAAGCCAAAATGCAGATTCTCTATCCAGCGGCAATTTACTGGCACCAGATAAAATCAAACGCAAGCTGCGTTGAGCTTGTGGTTGTAATCGAAATAATGGTGGCAACACTAATACCGGGGAAATCGCTTTCTCCGGTGTTGCCATTAAATCGCCATCATCCACCCACACCTGCACTGCCACTGGGTAGTCATTACTATTGACCAGTTGCAGTGACTCTTCCGTACTGCCTTCACTGAAGATAATTCGCGTTTTTTCTGCCACGACACTTGCCATCGCCGGTACACTACAGGCCATGAGAAGTGATAACAGCCAGCCATTGAAACTGCGTTTGAAACGCATATTATTGGACACGGATAACCACTTGCGCATGTGCATTCACTGCTCCTGCCGTCACAGTTTGCCCGCTGATTTTGCTTAACTCAGCCCGAAAATTCTCAGTGTAACTATTACCGCCACTCACCGTGCCGGTTATTGTTTGCGCGCCCTGGAAGATGCCATACCAGCCACCGTTATTACCGGTTTGAGTCACATTTTTTGAGAGTAGGTACATCGGATTGTTATTACGGTAGATACGGATCCCCACGCCATTGGCCATTCCGGCGGCACCATAATTATCTGATACCAAATGGCTAATGCCGCCGCTACCATTCATTAAGCCCAAAGCCTGTGCTTTAGCGGCGTTTGCCGCTGGCACCAAAAAGCCCATCGCCACCGCACCGGCATTGACGCCGGAGGTAATGCCGGTCTGGCACTGGAAATCCACATTAAATTCAGCCGAACTGCTCGCGCCATTATTCAATTCTGCCACAGAAATTCGGGGCAATATCACCGTTGGGGTAAAATTGGTGACCGCACAAATGGTAGTACGGCGGAAAGTCACATAATTGTACAACCCAATAGAGGCAGGCCAAGTGCCATACCAACCGGGCCAGTTTGATACTGAGTCCGTCCCTTCAACCGGGCCACTAATACCTGGCCCTTTAAAGGCAATATAGGCATTCGGTTGGGTATAGGCGTAAGCATAAGAGGCCACATTATAAGCACCTGCACGGGTATAATTAATGCGAAATAGTTCGGTATACAAATTACTGAAATTTTTTGCTTTGACCAGAATACGGCCAGTACTGTCGGTATCCAGCCCAGTTAGACGACGCCCTTTCCATAAGCGAGAGTAATACTCTCCAGTGGATAGATTTGTAAGGCGGATGACGACATTGGCGACAACAGTGGCAAAACCGGAGGGAACATTGCCGGCAATGAGACCATCTTCATTTTTGCCGCCATAGTCATTATCCCCGTTAGTTGCGTACATCTCGAAGAGCTGATCAACATCAGTAGCAGCACAGCGGAACAGGACTCGCTCTGGGTCATAACCGGTATTTAAGGCGAAAGTGGTGAAGTCGGAGGTGGCCGCTGCCAACAATGTGCCATCGGGTTGAAAGTTTGCATTGGTACTGAGATCAATAAGGCCCGGTAAACCGAGTGAACCGTTATTATAATCAAGTGAACCGGCCCAAGCGCTGGCGGTGCCATCACCAGCAGCCAACTGGCTTTGTGCTGTGATTTTGGTACAAGCTGACCATGCAGAAGTGCTAAATAGCCCGATAAGTAGCATTATTCCCACCACAATGCGTGGACGACGGAAATGAACAGGCATTGTTGGCCGTGAGACTTCGCAAGATATTAACTGCTCTGTTGGTCTTAACATTATTTTTCTCATAATGGTTAACGGCGGCAACTGCCTGTTAAATGGATAATATCTTGCTCACTATCCTGGCTAGCAAAATCATAAGGTAATTCACATTGCTCGTTGCTGTTTTCACCCCAGCGTACATAAAGTGAACCTTTATTCTCTTTTACTCGAGCATAGATCTGATTCCCCTGACCCACCATACCGACCAGTTCATCTTTATTGTTATAGACATCTGAACCCAGTGGTAATCCTTCACCGTCAGCAGTTTGGGTTTGAATTAATACCGCATAACCAGTCAAAGTTTCGAATTTCACTTTCACAGCCGCCCCGGCATAAGGAACAACCCGCCCCTGATTTTCTTTCAACTCGGTATTACGATTAATACCTTTGGTGTCTAAACCGACTGTATTGTAATTATAAGGTGTTAATGACGGCACCAGTGCAAAGCCATTCTTATCAATCCTGGCACCTTGTGCATTTCGTACTGTCGCGCCCTGAGCGCCATCGGCTTCAATTAAACCGAAAGTGTCGCCTAAATAAGGCCCCAGTGTGACACCTTTACTGTGTATTACAGCGGCTCCACGCGCACCAGCCCCATATTGGGTATAGTTATTACCACGAGAATAACTGCCATTGACGGTCGCATTAGGGAATTGATTTTGCACATTTGCGCCCCAACTATTCGAACTACCGCTGACATTACTGTCGTCATAACCCGCATTGACTGAATAATTAAAAGTTTTACGTTCTCCGGCGGTACCTGATAATGACGTCTGATAGTTGTTACCACTTTTCGGATTACGGTTGGCCGACATGGATAAATATTGATTCCCGCCGCCAATATTCAGTGGAATAGACACCGTTAACGAGGCGATATTTTCGGTATTACCGTAGCGCGTTGTTGTCATCGTTTCGTCCGTATCATCGACATCCCAACCAAACTGGGTTGAGGTATAAATTGTGCGCTGGCGGCTCAGTGCCACGTTATAGCTAATATCTTTATAACTATTAGAATAGTTTAGCTGTAACTGTGTATCTCTCTGTGTATCGTTATAATAATCACTGGTCGATGCTGAGGCTGAAAGTTGCCCATAGCCAGCCAGAGTTTGGTTTATTGTGGTGGTAAATTGGCTACGCTGTTTATACGTCGATGAATCCCAAGTTCCGCCATTCTTTTGCACTGAACGCACACCAAATACATCATTTAAATCACGATACCCTTTGGTTGAATAACGATATCCAGCCAGTGAGAATGAGGTGCCAGTTTCATTAAATGTTTGGCTATAGGTCGCCTGCATCCGCCAACCATCTTGAGTTTGATTATCTTCAACTTTGGCATGGGAATAGGTGGTATTAAGACCAAACGCACCGACCGACGTCCCTATTACTCCCCCCACAAGTAATGCCGTATAGTCTTGTGCTAAACGAATACCACTGTTGGCAGTTAACTGATTGGTAAGACCACGCTCATAGGTAAAATCAGTGAAATAGCTGTCAATATTGGTGAAATCACGTGATTCCCCAACCACTGCATTATAACGGCTCACGCCTGGGCGCATTGAATCGGGTACGGCACTGAAGGGCACAGTAAAAGTCGAGCGGCTGCCATTAGCTTCTATAACTTCAACATTAAGATCGCCCTGGCTGGTGGTGCTGTATAAGTCGTTAATAACAAATGGGCCGGGGGCGACGTTAGTTTCATAAATTTCGCGCCCGTTCTGGCTAATAATCACTCGTGCGTTGCTGGTGGCAACACCACGCACTTCAGGCGCAAAACCACGCATTGATTCTGGCCACATACGTTGGTCTGTCGCCATTTTTACACCGCGAAATGACATGGTGCCGAATAAGGTACTGTCGGTGAAGGTTTCACCCAGCGTTAATTCACTGTCTAATTGTGAAATAGGACGCTGCACATAAGTGCGGATATTATTCCATTGCGTATCGCTGTTATTATTGTTGCTGGAGTAACTCAGGTTTGATTGCTGGCGTAATTGCCATAACCCTAAGTTAAGACCACTTTTTAGGCCAACGAAGCCGTAATCAGAAGTGCTGTTTTGCTGAGTTTGCGTATCACTACGATAAAAGTTTGCGCTGTAGTTAACGAAGGCGAGCTTTTCACCTTCTTCCCATTCGCTGCGCTCAATATAACCGCGAGGGCGTTGCTGCAATAATGCCTGGGGAATAGAAAGCTCCAGGCGCAGTTTGGCCTGATCAAAATGAAAAGACGCGCCTTTTACTCGCTCCGCCAACGGGATACATTTCTCGGTGGCTGAGGGAGTGGTCGCCGTAGATTCTGCAGGTATTGACTCTCCCTCAGCAGCATTAGGCTCTTTAGGCGTGGTATTACTTTTATTGGCCAGTTCAATGCCAGCTGCAGTTAAGAACTCATCACTCAGGCAGGGGAAAACCTCCGGTGAATCGGCATTCTTAATAAATTGAATTGTGGTGCGTTTATATAATTTGTTATTAATCAGGACATCTACAGCGTCAAAATTTCCCGGTGTAACAGAATCCTCTTTATTGAGTTGATTCAAGCCGGAGGCAAATTTTGTGCCTAAAAAGAGTGATTCGTCAAATTCCAGATTTTGTGGGTCTTCCTGGGCTAAAACAGTATCGACATGTAAAACTAAAGTCATACATAGTGTTAACGCTTTCTTACGGCCAGAGAACTTTTTTTTCAGAACGACTTGTGAAAGCCCCATAAATATTCCTTCGCCGGAAAGCTACTACTGAATTTTATAGCTACCGGTATCTTGCCCGCCGAAATCATTAACTAACAGGAAATTAACAATAGCATTTGAAGGTACAGATGAATTTGGGATAACCCACTGAGCTTGAGACATTGGTGGGATCATCTCAGATTTCATTTTGAGTTTTTTACCTCCCCCAACGACTTCACCACTGGCAATGGTGGCATAGAACCCTGTTGGGTTTTTGCCTGTAACAACAACATCTTTACCTTGTTGGCGTACATTAAATGTCAGAGCGCTGGAGACTTGATCAACTCGGCCAGCAATATTTTCAGGCCGATAAAACACTTTAATCCGGTTACGCATCAACACTAACATTTTATTATTCTTTTCTGCTTTATTAACGGGGGGAACCTGTAAAAAATTAAGGTAGAACACAGATTCTCTGTCCGTTGGCAAGCCACTACCGGTATATTTCAGCCTTAATGTTTGGCCCGCATTCGCTTCAATACGGAAGAACGGAGGGGTGACAATGAAGGGAGCTTTACCTGTCTCCGGTGTTGATTGCGCATCGCCACTATCTAACCAGACCTGGACAGCATTAGGAAAGTTATCGTTATTTGTTAATTGGATACTATGCTCTTTTTCACCTGCCGAATATATAATACGGCTGCCGCTCATCACTACACTGGCATTGGCAAAAGATATCCCCATAAGAATTAATAAAGTAATAAGCAGGAAACGGTAGCTATTTATATTAAGCATGATGGGGATATCCTCTGAAGGAAACTGGTTGAATAGTTAAGCCTCTGGTACTTGAAGTTGCAGGGGTTCGCTGTCTATTCGCCACCTACCCACAACTCCAATTACTTAGAGTATATCCTATCCTACGATACTGATATTACAGGTAGGAAACTGCATATTGTACAGAAGCGATCACAGAACCAGGGCCTGCTTGACCAGTTGCGAAATATTGAACCGCAAAATCATGCTCTGCTGATGTATCGCCAGCTTTCAATACGATGCCATCTTGCGCTACGCCACTATTCAGATTGATGCCGGTTGTTGTAACTGCATCTTTCAGTAATTGCAGCTCAACGTTTGTTGCCGTACCGCCATTCTTTAAGTTACCAGAAGTTGTTACCTGGTTACCCACGAAAACAGTTTTGATATCAATATCAGCAGCACCTGTAGCGCAACCTGATACACCCAGAGTAAAGGTTGTTTTACCGGCGGTTTTACCTGAAGCATTCAAATCGCCACTTGATACAGTTGGCAATAATACCATTGGGTTAGCGTCAAGGCCGTTGACGGTAACAGAACAAGTTTGAGCTGTGACTTCGCCTTGGAAAGTAATTGTATTATTGCTTGCTGCCATTGCTACAGTTGTAGATGCTGCGAATAACGCCATAGCCAAAGTAATCTTATTCATTTGAAACTCCAATATAGTAATTAGAAATAGGTGAAATGCTCGTTGCATTCAAATGCGAATGAGTATTCAACTTATTAAGTATGATGTGGGTTAATGACTATATGTACGAGTGTTATTCGATTGTACTCGCCAGCTATCCACATGTTCTTTCATTAAAGTAATTGGGTAGTCATTATTTCGGCTACGTCCGTTACTTGATGATGAGATAATATAGAATGTGACCGTGGCTGGACATAAGATAAACAAACCAATGTTTGTGGGAAAAATCCTACTAACTCTCCACTTTAAGTGAGTTCAACATAAGTAATTGTATTTTAATATATTTTATTCTATATAAAAATAAATTAATGAGATCTTTCTTGTTGTTTTTTATTGAAAAGTCAGATTATACCCCTGTTGAGATACATTTTAATCAGACTTGTTAATATAGTGTGATGTATTATTTGTAAAGTTAAGTGGGTATATTGTATAGATATAATTGATGGCAGGTTGAGTGCTGATAATATTTATGTTGTCCTTCCAACAGTAATTATTTTCAAGACAATTTATATTAATGATAAATAGAAAGACAGAAGAGGGTACTTGCGCCGCCGGCGAGGTGGCGCATGAAGAACTTAATTACGGTATAACACTTTAATAATGTGGTAACCGAATTGAGTTTTTACCGGACCATAAGGTTGCAGTAATTCGCAGCTGAATACGGCTTTATCGAATGCCGGAACCATATCCCCTTTATTGAACTCACCCAGATCGCCGCCATTACGTTTTGACGGGCAGTTAGAGAACTTTTTCGCTAACTCTTGGAAATTTGCGCCGTTATTCAACTGCGCCAGAATATCGTTTGCCTGCTTTTCATCATCAACCAGAATGTGCAGTGCAGAAGCTTTGTTTGCCATAGTAACAATTACCACCAATTTATTGGGTAGGGTTATTTGAACGAAGATTATCTTCAAGGGCGCCTTGAAGCGCGTCAGTGTAACGTATTTTAGTCGTGATGGGGCCACGCTGGTCAGCTTTTACAAATCAAAAGATGCCCGCTGGTTTTTTGTCATCAGCCGCTTTCTGCTACAATCCTGTTCCCCCGTCTACCTACTGAGCTTTCGAGTGTTATGCGATTAAATCCCAGCCAACAACAAGCCGTCGAATTTGTCACCGGACCCTGCCTGGTGTTGGCCGGTGCGGGATCGGGCAAAACCCGAGTCATCACCAATAAGATTGCGCATTTGATCCGCCAATGTGGCTATCAGCCAAAACATATTGCTGCGGTAACCTTTACCAATAAAGCCGCGCGTGAAATGAAAGAACGTGTGGCCCAGACGTTGGGGCGCAAAGAAGCACGGGGTTTGATGATCGCGACGTTCCATACTCTGGGGCTGGAAATCATCAAAAAAGAGTACAAAGCGCTAGGAATGAAATCCAATTTCTCCCTGTTTGATGCGCAAGACCAACTGGGTCTGTTGAAAGACTTGACTCATAAGTGGTTGGAAGACGATAAAACCTTACTGCAACAGTTGATATCCCAGATCTCGAATTGGAAAAATGATCTTCTCGATCCTGCCGCCGCAGCGGCGTTGGCTCGATCCGAACGCGATAAGTTGTTCGTCCATTGCTATGGCTTATATGACGCACATTTAAAAGCGTGCAATGTATTGGATTTCGATGATCTCATTTCATTGCCTACCTTATTGTTGCAAAACGATCTGGAAGTGCGCGAACGCTGGCAAAACCGGCTGCGTTACCTATTAGTGGATGAATACCAAGACACCAATACCAGTCAGTACCAAATGGTTAAATTGCTGGTGGGCAGCCGGGCGCGCTTTACTGTGGTGGGTGATGACGATCAATCCATCTATTCATGGCGTGGTGCGCGACCACAGAATTTAGTCTTGTTGAATGAAGATTTCCCACAGTTGCAAGTGATCAAGCTGGAACAAAACTACCGCTCCTCGGGCCGTATTTTGAAAGCGGCCAATATCTTGATTGCCAATAATCCGCATGTTTTTGAAAAAAAGCTCTTTTCTGAGTTGGAGTATGGCGATGAGCTAAAAGTGATTACCGCCAATAATGAAGATCATGAAGCCGAAAGGGTGGTCGGTGAGCTTATCGCCCACCATTTCGTGAAAAAAACGCAATACAGCGACTATGCCATTCTGTATCGCGGCAATCACCAGTCACGGCTGTTTGAAAAGCTGTTGATGCAAAACCGTATCCCTTATCGTATCTCCGGCGGGGATTCATTTTTCTCACGTCCGGAGATCAAAGACTTACTGGCTTATTTGCGAGTATTGACCAATCAGGATGATGACAGCGCATTCTTACGTATCGTGAATACCCCAAAGCGCGAGATAGGTTCTGCGACGATTCAAAAATTGGGTGAATGGGCTAATGTGCGTAATAAAAGTCTGTTTCGTGCCAGTTTTGATTTAGGTCTGGGCGAGCATCTGAAGGGGCGCGGTCTGGAGTCATTACAGCGTTTCACTCATTGGATGGACGGCATTATTCGCTTAGTGGAACGTGAGCCGATCGCAGCAGTGCGGGATTTGATTCACGGCATCGATTATGAAAGCTGGCTGTTCGAAACCTCTCCTAGCCCGAAAGCGGCTGAAATGCGGATGAAGAACGTCAATTTATTATTCAGCTGGATGACCGAAATGTTGGAAGGGTCAGAGCTGAATGAGCCGATGACACTGACTCAGGTTGTCACACGTTTTACCCTGCGCGATATGATGGAGCGCGGGGAAAGTGATGAAGAGCTGGATCAGGTACAGCTGATGACACTGCATGCTTCAAAGGGGCTGGAATTCCCGTATGTGTTTTTGGTTGGTATGGAAGAAGGTTTGTTGCCACACCAAAGCAGTATTGATGAAGACAATGTAGATGAAGAGCGGCGGCTGGCCTATGTGGGCATCACTCGCGCTCAGCGTGAACTGTTTTTCACCTTATGCAAAGAACGGCGGCAGTATGGTGAGCTGATTCGGCCAGAACCCAGCCGTTTCCTGATGGAGCTTCCGCAGGATGATTTGAAATGGGAAAATGAGCGCAAAGCCGTTAGCCCGGAAGAACGGATGCAAAAAGGCCAGAGTCACCTGGCCAATATTCGAGCGCAATTAGCGAATGCTAAAAAGCCACAGTGAGTACACAAAACTAATAGTGGGCAGGTGATAACAGAACCTGCCCATCTGTTATTGATTAAGGCGCGACAGGTTTACCATCAACCTTGACGTTTTTCACATCGCTGAAGTGCCATGGAGTATCGCCTCGCAATTCAGTGAAAGTGACTTTATTAAATTCACTGTCACGTAGGTCACTGATTGCTGTCGGCGTGACATTATTAAGTTGCACATTGTTCACGTGAACCAGACGGTGCCAGGCCTTGTTCGCTGTATCTCCTTTAATTTCAATAGACGCATTTTTGCCCGTGGTATTATCTACCGTCACATTTTTTAATGTGAAATCATAGAATTGGGCAGGAATCTTGGCTGGCGGGTAATCAATGTTGGCATTGCTATCAGCATAATCCAATGTCATCACCATCACTTGCTTCGCCAGATCACGCATTGCATTATTGCGGAAAGTGACATTACGAGCACCGCCGCCGATGGTGCTGGTGCTCTTAGCACGCAGACCGATATCAGTCAGGTACATCACATTATTTTCGGCCAGAATATCTTCAATCCATGCCCCTGTGTGGCTACCCGTGACTATCGCGCCGTGCCCCATCCGGAAATAGTTATTAAATAACCATGCACCTTTCATGGGTTCTTGTTCCTGGGCTTTTTCTCCTGTTCCTGCCGCAAAGTTGATGCAGTCATCGCCGGTATCAAAGAAGTTATTAAATACCATGACATTCTGGCTGTTACCGAACTCGATACCATCGCCGTTATTTGCATCATATGTTTGGTGAATCAATCCGTTGGCAACTACATTATGGTTTTCCAGATTCATAATGCCGTGGAAGGCAGGGTTACGTACCGTAAAGCCCGCCAGATACACATTTTCTACTCCGCGTAATGTCATTAGGCTGGAGCGGCGTTGGCCATAGGCATTTTTCAAATCCATACCATCGGAAACAGCCTTTTCAACCTGATTTTTAGCCAGAATGCCGTCTTCATGCACTTTACTATTCTTGCTCGCAACATATTGCGGCAGTGGTCGGCCTAATTCATCAGTAATTTCAGCAGTTTTTGCGCGCAGCCAACCATTGCCATCAATTACCCCGGAGCCGGTAATCCGAATATTGCGGAATGTGCCTGGCTTGCTGTTATTAGGATCGATGGCATTGATCAGCGATGCTGGGCGCTCAATGGTGGAATAAGGATACAAACGGTAGCCCGCAGGGTAATCATCTGGATTTTCTGAACCCAATAATGTGGCACCGGCCTGTAGGTTAAGGGTCATGTCACTTTTCAGCCAAAGCGCACCGCTTTTGTAAGTACCCGCCGGGATTTCGACACGGCAGCCGGGCTTACAGCTATCAATTGCTTGCTGTATGGCTTTGGTATTCAATGTTTTTCCGTCATCGATGGCACCAAAATCACGCACATTCACAATCTGCGGCTTGGCACTGGTTTTGGCTGTAATGGGCTTGCTGGCTACAGATAAAGAACCATCGGCGTATTGTGCTTTCACCGTAAATTGATAGCTGGTTTCGGGTTTTAGGCCCATCACCGTAAAGTTTTGCATCACAATTTTATGTTGGAAATTATCTTTATCATTGGCATAGAAATGATCGATATAAGGCTTGGCCGGTGAGAATTTATCATTATTATCGCTGGCCTTACCTAACAATTTCCCCGCAGAGAAAATCTGATAATCAACTATTTTTCGGGTATCTTCCGGCGCTTTCCATACCAGAACAATACTGCTCTCATCATAGGCGAGAGTGGGAACTTGTAGCTGCTGAGGAGCATCGAGACTACTTGATTTTGCTGCCATTGCCATCGGAGTACCCACCATCAGACTGGCCATGATCACCAGCATGCCTGTAGTTCGTGGGCGTTGAAGCTGTGCTTGCATTGTTATCCCTTTCCAATAAAGAAACAGTGTTTTATAAAAATACATACAATGTTTCTTTTTTAAACTGAGGGTGATCACAATCTGATAGTTTTATGGGGATTTACAGCAAGAATATAAGCGAGGGGAAGGCGACCGAGGCCGCCAACAACAGAGAACTTAGTTAAATTCTTCTAATAGCAGTGGCCACTGAACATAGCTCTGCCAATGACTTTCTTGCTCTAATGCCTCTGCGCGGTAAGGATGTTGCTGTAACCAGCCATGAGGCAATAGCACATAAAGTGTTTCACCATTGGCCCGCAGACGGACGGCTGGCAGAGTATCATCGCGGCGACGGCTGGAGAATATAATGGCCAGACGCAATAAACGGCATAGGTGCTGAGCCATATCTACTGGCAATGCATTCTGTTGATTCAACAGCGAGAGATCGAGAGTATCACTCTGATTTTGCAATAGAGCTGCAAGTAAGAGCTTTTGAGCGGGGGTAAAACCGGGTAGATCCAGATTGCGTATCAGGTAAGCGGCATGTTGCGGAGCACGTTTAAAATCGATGCTTAGGCCAATTTCGTGAATCAAACAGGCATTTTGCAATAACTCGCGACATCGGCTGTCGAGACGCCACTCTGTTTCTACCTGAAGCAAAAAGTTATCGGCCAATTTACTGACGCGCTTGGCTTGCTCAGTATCCAGCAAGTAGCGGCGCTGTATATTTCGTACCGTTCGGCTACGAATATCCTGTTCAACCGGCAAATGAAGCATGCCATAGACCAGCCCTTCACGTAGCGCACCGCCTGCCAGCGTCATACTTTCAATCGCCAGCTCCTGGAATATGGCAATCAGGATAGACAGGCCGCTAGGGAAGACCAGTGCTCGTTCCAGTGTTAAACCGGGGATTTCCAGTTCTTCCAACTTGCCGCATTGAATTGCTCGTTGTTTGAGCTGCTGCAATTTTGCCAGCGTGATCAGTTCGTCCATGCCCTGAGCAACCATAATCTCTTGCAGCGCCTGAACTGTACCCGAGGCACCGACACAGATTTGCCAGCCATGTTCACGAAAACGTTGCGCGACAGGCTTAAGCATTTCACGGGCAGCCGACTCCGCGCGATCAAAATTGTCTTTTGCCAGATTGCGGTCACTAAAGTAACGCTCCAGCCAGGTGACACAACCCATTGATAAACTAACCAGAATATTTGCCTGAGCGCCATTGCCAGTCACCAGCTCTGTGCTGCCACCACCAATGTCGACGACTAAACGCTGCTCTGGCCCACCGGTAGTATGTGCAACGCCGTGATAAATCAGACGTGCTTCTTCTTCACCACTGATGACCTGAATCGGGCAACCGAGGATTTCGGTCGCAGTTTGCAGGAATTCTTCGGCATTTGAAGCCAGACGCAGGGTTGCAGTTGCCACCACGCGGATCTGATCCAACGGAATGTCCTGCAAACGCTCAGAAAAAAGCTTTAGACATTGCCAACCGCGTTCCATCGCTTCTTGCGATAGGTGGTTTTGGGTATCCAGACCCGCAGCCAGGCGGACTTTCCGCTTGATCCGGGCCAGCGTTTGGATACTGCCAGCCACCTCACGTACTACCAACATATGAAAACTGTTGGAGCCAAGATCGATGGCAGCATAAAGTGAGGTGGAACTTAGCATCATTTATCAGCTCGGTCGCTTACGGTTATTCCGTGGTGCACCACTGCGACGTGGGGCAGAGTTACGACGTGGGCCATTCCCGGTGCGGGTACGGGCCAGACGTTTTGGCGCCGGCAAATCAGTTAATAACGCATCGCTATTATATTTACTCACCGGAATGCTATGACCGGTATAGGTCTCGATAGCCGGTAAGTTTAATGCGTATTCTTCACAGGCCAGGCTGATGGAATGACCACTTTCGCCAGCACGACCGGTACGGCCAATGCGGTGAACATAGTCTTCACAATCATCAGGCAGGTCATAGTTAAAGACGTGGGTTACCAGCGGAATATGCAAACCACGAGCAGCAACATCAGTTGCAACCAAGATATCCAAATCACCTTTGGTGAAATCTTCTAAAATCCGCAGGCGTTTTTTCTGTGCGACATCACCGGTCAATAGACCGACACGATGACCATCGGCAGCCAGGTGGCCCCAGATTTCTTCACAACGATGTTTGGTATTGGCAAAAATAATGCAGCGATCTGGCCACTCTTCTTCAATCAACGTCTGAAGTAGACGCATTTTTTCTTCATTTGAAGGGTAGAACAGCTCTTCCTGAATGCGGTGGCCGGTTTTTTGTAACGGTTCCACTTCAACATATTCGGCGTTGTTCATTTGTTCGAAAGCCAATTCACGTACGCGGTACGAAAGTGTGGCAGAGAACAGCATGTTTAAACGCTTATCAACGGAAGGCATACGGCGGAACAGCCAGCGGATATCTTTAATAAAGCCTAAATCGTACATCCGATCAGCTTCATCCAATACCACAACCTGAATCGCACCGAGATTAATATAATTTTGTTTTGCGTAATCGATTAAACGGCCAGTAGTCCCGATAAGAATATCTACGCCACTTTCCAGCACTTTAAGCTGTTTGTCGTAGCCGTCACCACCATAAGCCAAACCTAATTTCAGGCCGGTTACTTGGGAAAGTGACTCTGCATCGGAGTGAATTTGCACAGCTAATTCACGCGTTGGTGCCATAATCAATGCGCGCGGTTGATTAGTCTGACGACCCTCTTCTGCGGGGTGAGAAAGCAAATAATGGAAAGTAGACGCTAAGAATGCCAGCGTCTTGCCGGTTCCTGTTTGCGCCTGACCCGCTACATCACGCCCAGATAGGGTGAGTGGCAATGCTAACGCCTGGATCGGCGTACAATACTGAAACCCTTTGTTTTCAAGGGCTTCAATAACTAGCGGGTGCAGGGCGAAGTCGGAAAACTTCTGTTCGGTCAAGTGTGTTTTGCTCATAGTGTGGTAGAATATCAGCTAACTATTGCTTTACGAAAGCGTATCCGGTGAAATAAAGTCATCCTATTGTTGGTTAATGCTACACCAACGAGGTAGACACAATCCTTTGGAGTAGAACATGAGCGATAAAATTATTCACCTGAGTGACGACAGCTTCGACACTGACGTGCTGAAAGCCAGCGGCCTGGTTCTGGTCGATTTCTGGGCTGAATGGTGTGGTCCGTGCAAGATGATTGCTCCGATTTTGGATGAAATTGCTGAAGAGTATGAAGGCAGACTTACCATCACTAAATTGAATATTGATGACAACCAGGGCACGGCACCCAAATACGGTATCCGTGGCATCCCTACGCTGTTGTTATTCCGTGATGGTGAAGTTGTGGCAACCAAGGTTGGTGCCTTGTCTAAAGGTCAGCTTAAAGAATTTTTGGATGCGAATCTGTAAGCGGCGTTAGCCGTCAATACCCTTTGAAGATGATGGGTTAAGCTGGGTGTTTAGTGGCAGTTGTGATTTCTCACACTGACCGCTAGACGCCTGCAAAGAAGCGTGTTAAGTTTACTCCACTGCATATAGAACATTCCTGTGTATTGAGACCGGGTTTGTAGCATCTAGCTTAATTCTTTAGTACCTAATAAATAGTCTGTAGCATCTAAATAGTTTGAATCTAAAGCTTTACTCTATGTCGAAATAATTTGTGTTGAGAATATGTATGAACTCAATCGGTTTTTGACAGTCTAGTGTTTTACTAAATCAGTCTAAGGCACCTTCAATCTTTACACCGTTGTGTCGCGCAACCTCGCGTAAGTCATTACTTGCGTAGTTTGGCCAAGGCCGGTGATTGAATGTCCCATTAAACAGGCACGGATGACGCTGCCATACCATTCACGACCATAGTTCGAGACATACCCCGAGTTTAAGAACCCACCATTATGAATCTTACCGAATTAAAGAACACGCCGGTTTCTGATCTGATAACACTTGGCGAAAATATGGGGCTGGAAAACCTGGCCCGGATGCGTAAACAAGATATTATTTTCTCTATCCTTAAGCAGCACGCGAAAAGTGGAGAAGATATCTTCGGTGACGGTGTGTTGGAGATATTGCAGGATGGATTTGGTTTCCTCCGTTCTGCAGACAGCTCCTACCTCGCCGGTCCTGACGACATCTACGTATCCCCAAGCCAAATTCGCCGTTTCAACCTCCGTACTGGTGATACCGTTGCCGGTAAGATTCGTCCACCTAAAGAAGGTGAGCGTTACTTTGCCTTGTTGAAAGTTAACGAAGTTAACTATGACAAACCGGAAAATGCCCGTAACAAAATCCTCTTCGAAAACTTAACCCCATTACATGCCAACTCTCGTTTGCGCATGGAACGTGGTAACGGTTCGACTGAAGATTTAACTGCTCGCGTCCTTGATTTGGCATCGCCAATCGGTCGTGGTCAGCGTGGGCTGATTGTTGCTCCGCCAAAAGCGGGTAAAACCATGCTGTTGCAGAATATTGCGACCAGCATTGCTTACAATCACCCTGATTGCGTATTGATGGTACTGCTGATTGACGAGCGCCCGGAAGAAGTGACCGAGATGCAACGTCTGGTTAAAGGTGAAGTTATTGCTTCCACCTTCGACGAGCCAGCATCTCGCCACGTTCAAGTTGCTGAAATGGTTATCGAGAAAGCGAAACGTCTGGTTGAGCATAAAAAAGACGTTATCATCTTACTGGATTCCATTACCCGTTTGGCCCGCGCATACAACACCGTGGTACCTGCTTCAGGTAAAGTGCTGACCGGTGGTGTGGATGCTAACGCCTTGCATCGTCCAAAACGCTTCTTTGGTGCCGCACGTAATGTTGAAGAGGGCGGTAGCCTGACTATCATTGCCACCGCGTTGGTTGATACCGGTTCTAAAATGGATGAAGTTATCTATGAAGAATTTAAAGGTACCGGCAACATGGAACTGCACTTGTCGCGCAAAATTGCAGAGAAGCGTGTGTTCCCAGCCATTGATTTCAACCGCTCTGGTACACGTAAAGAAGAGCTGCTGACAACCACAGAAGAGTTGCAAAAAATGTGGATCTTACGTCGTATCCTTCACCCAATGGGTGAAATCGATGCAATGGAGTTCCTCATCAGCAAATTGGCAACAGCGAAAACCAACGATCAGTTCTTCGATAACATGAGACGTTCGTAGTTTTAGCAAGATCAATCAAAACGCCACGCTCAGTCGTGGCGTTTTTTGCTTTTGGAATATACGATAGTCGGGTTTGTTATCCATTAAGTTGATATAAATCTCTAACCTATGCTTTTTTGGGTATATATTCTCATTACCAATAAGAAAATAGCGAAAATAGAGTTGGGAATAACGAACAAGACTGTCATCATATTCAGAAATAACTGAAAGCGTGGGGAAGGTATAGTTTATGCCATGCCACATGCTAAGCTGTTGTATCTTTTTGCAGAGAGCGGTTAAACGTGAATTTACTCACCATGAGTACTGAAATATTCGTTATATTCATGTTTTCTTTGGCATTTTTATTTGTTGCTCGCAAAGTTGCCAAGAAAATTGGATTAGTTGATAAACCTAATTATCGCAAACGTCATCAAGGGTTGATCCCATTAGTGGGCGGAATATCCGTGTTTGCGGGTATTTGTTTTACCTTTCTGATTACCAACCAGCATATTCCCCATTTTCGTTTATACCTCGGCTGCGCTGGTTTATTGGTGTTCGTGGGTGCTTTAGATGATCGTTTCGATATCAGTGTAAAAATCCGAGCCTTTGTACAAGCATTAGTCGGTGTTGCCATGATGGCGGTCGCCGGGCTTTATTTGCGCAGCTTGGGGCACGCTTTTGGCCCGTGGGAAATGATATTAGGGCCGTTCGGCTATGTCGTCACATTATTCGCAGTATGGGCGGCGATAAATGCTTTCAATATGGTGGATGGCATTGATGGCTTACTGGGGGGGTTATCTTGTGTCTCTTTCGGTGCCATGGGGATTTTGCTCTACCAAAGTGGACAAATGGCATTAGCACTTTGGTGTTTTGCGATGATCGCCGCCATCTTGCCTTATATCTTGCTAAACCTCGGGTTATTAGGCCGCCGCTATAAAGTTTTTATGGGTGATGCGGGCAGTACGCTAATCGGTTTCACCGCAATTTGGATACTGCTACAAACCACCCAAGGCAACGCTCATCCGATTAACCCCGTTACCGCGTTGTGGATTATTGCCATTCCTTTGATGGATATGATTGCCATCATGTACCGGCGTTTACGTAAAGGGATGAGCCCTTTCTCACCTGACCGCCAGCACATCCATCATTTGATCATGCGTGCTGGTTTTACATCACGGCAAGCTTTTGTCCTGATCACTCTGGCTGCGGCTTTGTTAGCTGCAGTGGGTGTTATCGGCGAACGACTGACATTTGTACCCGAATGGGTCATGTTGGCACTATTCTTGCTTGCATTTATATTGTATGGCTATTGCATTAAACGAGCATGGCGAGTGGCACGTTTTATCAAGCGTACCAAGCGTCGGATGCGCCGTGCATCGCAAAATAAGCATGAATCTTAACCAGAGGCTTTTAGGCAGTGATGAAACCAGAATCTATGTCGACTGATAAAACAGGGTCTACCCATAATGAGCCTTCTGTGGATAACGAGTTAGATATCCGCAGCCTGTGCCGTACTCTTTGGCGCGGTAAAGTGTGGATTATCGGTATGGCAATTCTTTTTGCTGCTATTGCTCTGGGTGTTTCCTATCTGGTGAAGCAACAGTGGAGTGCTACAGCCATTACAGACCGGCCAACCGTCAATAACTTGGGTGGCTATTATTCCCAGCAGCAATTCTTGCGTAACCTGGATACTCGAATCAATAGCGCTGCAAGCAGTGAGCAGCCCGGTATTTCCGACGAAGCTTACGGTGAGTTCATCACTCAATTGGCTGCTTACGATACCCGTCGTGATTTTTGGCTACAAACCGATTACTACAAACAACGGGTAGAAGGTGATGCTAAGGCTGATGCCGCATTATTGGACGAGCTGGTGAATAATATTGTTTTCACGCCGCGTGATGATAAAAAAATGCTGAATGACAGCATCAAATTGACAGCGGAAACGGCCTCTGATTCAAATAAATTACTGCGCAGTTACATTGATTTTGCTAGTCAACGTGCGGCTAGTCATTTGAATGATGAGATTGAAGGTGCCTGGGCTGCCAGAACTCAATCAATGAAAGCGCAGGTCAAGCGGCAGGAAGCGGTGGCTAAAGCTGTATTCGACCGTGAAGTTGCAGCCGTGGCTCAAGCATTGAAAGTGGCTAGCCAGCAAGGGATTAACCGTAATCAAACGGACACGCCAGCTGAGCAATTGCCTGACTCAAAAATGTTTATGTTGGGTAAGCCGATGCTTGAAGCCCGTTTAGAAACATTACAGGCGACCGGCCCAAGTTTTGATATTGATTACGATCAGAACCGCGCCATGCTGGCAACTTTGAACGTCGGCCCGACACTGGATAAAACATTCCAGACTTACCGCTACTTACGTACGCCAGAAGATCCAGTTACCCGTGATAGCCCACGTCGTGTATTCCTGCTAATTATGTGGGGTGCTATTGGGGCATTGGTAGGTGCCGGTGTGGTGTTGGTTCGTCGCACCAGTCGTACTGAGTAGTAGACTTAAAGTAATGGGCGCATTGTGCGTCCAACTTGCAGGCATTGTCTGCGGCTAACTGACCTTAAAGAGATTCACTGTGAAAGTGTTAACTGTTTTTGGCACCCGGCCTGAAGCCATTAAAATGGCTCCTCTGGTGCATGCCTTGGCTCAGGATGAAGCCTTTGAATCAAGAGTCTGCGTCACCGCCCAACATCGTGAGATGTTGGATCAGGTGTTGCGTTTATTTGAGATTCAACCGGATTATGATTTGAATATCATGAAGCCGGGACAGGGATTAACGGAAATAACCTGTCGTATTCTGGAAGGGCTAAAGCCTGTGCTGGCTGAGTTTAAGCCGGACGTTATCCTGGTACATGGTGATACCACCACGACGTTATCGACCAGTCTTGCCGCATTCTATCACCGCATCCCTGTCGGCCATGTCGAAGCGGGTTTGCGCACTGGGAACCTCTATTCTCCGTGGCCAGAAGAAGCCAACCGTCAACTGACTGGGCATCTGGCCATGTATCACTTTGCACCTACGGAAAACTCGCGACAAAATCTGTTACGTGAAATGGTGCCGGACAACCGCATCTTTGTGACCGGTAATACCGTGATTGATGCGCTGTTCTGGGTGCGGGATCGGGTGATGAATAACCCTGAATTACGTGCAAGTCTGGCGGAGCGCTATCCGTTCATCGATACCAATAAGAAGATGATTCTGGTTACCGGCCATCGCCGCGAGAGTTTTGGTGGTGGTTTTGAGCGGATTTGCAGCGCATTAGCTGAAATTGCACTTAAACATCCTGAGGTGCAAGTGGTTTATCCGGTGCATCTCAACCCGAATGTCAGCGAGCCGGTTAACCGTATTTTGAAAGGGATTGATAATATCATCCTGATCGATCCGCAAGATTATCTGCCGTTTGTTTATCTCATGAACCATGCTTATCTGATCCTGACGGACTCCGGCGGTATTCAGGAGGAAGCGCCTTCATTAGGTAAACCGGTATTAGTCATGCGGGATACCACTGAGCGTCCGGAAGCTGTCGATTCCGGTACGGTTTTGTTGGTTGGCACTAATATTAATAAAATTGTCGATGCAGTGACCCGTTTGCTGACTGATGAAACTGCCTATCATCAAATGACACGGGCGCATAATCCTTACGGTGACGGGCATGCCTGTCAACGCATCCTTGAAGCTTTAAAGAATCATCAGGTGACGCTATGAGTTTTGAAACTATTTCTGTTATCGGTCTTGGGTATATTGGCCTGCCAACTGCTGCTGCTTTCGCGTCGCGCAAGAAGAAAGTGATTGGTGTGGACGTCAACGCCCATGCAGTTGAAACCATTAATCGCGGTGCTATCCATATCGTGGAGCCGGATTTAGATAAAGTGGTGAAGATTGCTGTCGAAGGCGGTTACCTACAAGCCGTAACCAAACCACTGGCAGCAGATGCGTTTCTTATTGCCGTACCGACACCGTTTAAAGGCGATCATGAACCGGATATGGTTTATGTCGAATCAGCCGCTAAATCTATCGCTCCGGTGCTGAAAAAAGGTGACTTGGTTATTCTGGAATCCACCTCTCCCGTCGGCGCGACTGAGCAAATGGCACAATGGCTGGCTGAAGCTCGCCCTGATTTAAGCTTCCCACAGAACGCCGGTGAAGAGGCTGATATTAACATCGCTTATTGCCCTGAGCGCGTATTGCCAGGTCAGGTGATGGTAGAACTGATTCAAAATGACCGCGTTATTGGCGGTATGACACCGAAGTGCTCTGCCCGCGCCAGTGAATTGTACAAAATCTTCCTGGAAGGCGAATGTGTGGTGACTAATTCGCGCACTGCAGAAATGTGCAAGCTGACCGAGAATAGCTTCCGTGACGTTAACATTGCCTTTGCCAACGAGCTGTCGCTGATTTGTGATGAGCAGGGAATCAATGTATGGGAGCTGATTCGCCTGGCGAACCGTCATCCACGCGTTAATATCTTGCAGCCTGGCCCGGGTGTCGGCGGCCACTGTATCGCGGTTGACCCTTGGTTTATCGTTTCGCAAAATCCACAGCTGGCCCGCCTGATTCACACCGCTCGTTTGGTGAATGATGGTAAACCGCTGTGGGTTGTTGATCGTGTTAAAGCGGCAGTTGCTGATTGTTTGGCAGCCACTGATAAACGTGCTTCTGAAGTGAAAATTGCCTGTTTCGGCCTGGCATTTAAGCCCAATATTGATGACCTGCGTGAAAGCCCGGCGGTTGAAATCGCCCATCTGATCGCACAATGGCACACCGGTGAAACGCTAGTAGTTGAGCCGAATGTTGAGCAATTACCTAAATCGTTGGTGGGCCACGTGACCTTGAAAGATACCGCAACTGCCTTGCAGCAAGCGGATGTGCTGGTGATGCTGGTAGACCACAGCCAATTTAAAGCAATCAAACCCGAAGATGTGAAGCAATCCTGGATTGTTGACACCAAAGGAGTATGGCGTTGAGACGTATTCTGGTCACAGGCGGAGCCGGTTTTATCGGCTCCGCAGTGGTAAGACATATTATCGATGGCACCTCAGATAGCGTGGTAGTGGTGGATAAACTCACCTATGCCGGCAATTTGGAGTCATTGGCGGTTGTCGCTCACAGTGAGCGCTATGCTTTTGAACAGGTTGATATCTGTGATCGTGCTGAGCTGGATCGTGTTTTTGCGCAATATCAGCCAGATGTGGTAATGCATCTGGCAGCAGAAAGTCATGTTGACCGCTCTATAGATGGCCCCGCTGCTTTTATCGAAACCAACGTTGTGGGCACTTACCAGATGTTGGAGGCCGCGCGCCATTACTGGCAACCGCTGGATGCGGAGAAAAAATTGGCGTTTCGCTTCCATCATATCTCAACTGATGAAGTGTATGGCGACCTGCACGGAACCGATGATTTATTCACCGAAACAACACCTTATGCGCCAAGTAGCCCATATTCAGCATCCAAGGCATCCAGCGACCATTTAGTTCGTGCCTGGTTGCGGACCTACGGTTTACCGACTTTGGTGACCAATTGTTCTAATAACTACGGCCCGTATCATTTCCCTGAGAAATTGATCCCGCTGGTTATTTTGAATGCGCTGGCGGGCAAACCGCTGCCAGTCTATGGCAATGGTGCGCAGGTTCGCGATTGGTTGTTTGTTGAAGATCACGCCCGCGCCTTGTACCAAGTGGTTACCGAAGGTGTGGTGGGCGAAACCTACAATATTGGCGGCCATAACGAGCGCAAGAATATTGAAGTGGTGGAAACCATCTGCGCGTTATTGGATGAATTAGTTCCGGAAAAACCGGCAGGCATTGTTCACTACCGTGACTTGATTACCTTTGTCAAAGACCGGCCAGGCCACGATATGCGTTATGCCATTGATGCCAGTAAAATTGAGCGAGAATTGGGCTGGCGGCCACAGGAAACCTTCGAAAGTGGCATCCGCAAGACCGTATTATGGTATTTGAATAATAAATCTTGGTGGCAGCGTGTTCAGGATGGTTCCTACGCCGGTGAGCGTCTGGGCTTGAGTGACTGATACTCTTCATCTTTCAAGTTGCAGATGTGTTGGCTGCGCTCGGTCACCCGAATCACTGACTTATGTCAGCTCATCGGGATTTCCTTGCTTGCCGCCTTCCTGCACCTTGAAATCTATAGAGTATTTCGCTGAGTGATTGACGATCGGTTCGAAGTTTATTAATCATTGGGATGGCATCATTCAATATTTTGCATGATGTTTTCAAGACATTGTATGTCTTAGGAGATCGAATGAAAGGCATAATTCTGGCAGGTGGCTCCGGTACGAGGCTGCACCCCATCACCCGTGGCGTCTCTAAGCAACTGCTTCCCGTGTATGATAAACCGATGATTTACTATCCGCTGTCAGTACTGATGCTGGCCGGAATCCGTGACATTCTGATTATCTCTACTCCTGAAGATTTGCCGTCTTTCCAGCGCTTGCTGGGCAATGGTGATGAGTTTGGTATCAATCTGAGCTATGCCGCGCAACCAAGCCCAGATGGGCTGGCGCAAGCATTTATTATCGGTGAAGAATTTATCGGCAATGAACCTTGCTGCCTGGTGCTGGGCGATAATATCTACTTTGGTCAGGGCTTTAGCCCGAAATTGAAAGCCGTCGCAGCGCGTGAGCACGGTGCGACTGTCTTCGGTTATCAAGTCATGGACCCTGAGCGTTTTGGCGTAGTGGAGTTTGATGACGATTTCCGAGCGCTATCTATCGAAGAAAAACCGACTCAGCCAAAGTCTAATTGGGCAGTCACCGGTCTTTATTTTTATGATAACCAAGTTGTTGATTTTGCTAAAAAAGTCAAGCCATCTTCCCGTGGTGAGCTGGAAATAACCAGCATCAATCAGATGTATTTGGATCGCGGTGAACTGACGGTTGAATTATTGGGCCGCGGTTTTGCCTGGCTGGATACCGGCACCCATGACAGCTTGATTGAAGCCAGTACTTTTGTGCAAACCGTTGAAAAACGTCAAGGTTTCAAAATTGCCTGCTTGGAGGAAATCTCCTGGCGCAATGGCTGGTTAGACGACGACGGTGTAAGACGTGCTGCCACGGCGTTAGCGAAAACCGGTTATGGCAAATATCTGTTGGACTTGCTCCATGCCCGTCCACGCCAGTATTGAGCCGCTGGCCTGGGAAAGTGAATTTTTCCAGCGCCAAAGTGCAAAACTTAACTTCTCCGACTCAGCCCCGCAACTTAACCCGGCTGAGTTGGATGCTTTTACCCTGACCCAAGCCAAAGTCCCGACCCATCGCCTTGACCTCATTGATTCCCTCGGCCAGCTTGGTTTCAAGTTAGTGGAAGGTGAAGTTGATCTGGCGCTGTTAATTGAGGAAAAAGATGGGGTTGGCACGGAAAATGCTTCATCTGCGATAGATACTGGAACTTATCAACAGCGGCCGGCAACAACCGCCGATATCCCGCTATTGCGCAGTGTTGCGGCCCGAGCTTTTGCATTGAGCCGTTTTCGCGCTCCGTGGTATGACCCACGGGATAGCGGGCGATTTTATGCATTATGGGCTGAAAAGGCCGTGCTGGGTACTTTTGACCATCAATGTTTGTTGGTGATGGATACATTGGGTCAGCCAGCGGGTTTTGTGACATTACGCGATTTGCAAGATGGCAGCGCGCGTATTGGCCTGTTAGCGGTATTTCCAGATGCGCAGGGTAAAGGTATAGGTTCATTATTAATGTCGGCGGCAAAGCAGTGGTGCCAGAGTCATAGGTTACACCGGTTACGGGTAGCCACGCAGATGAGCAATGTTGCTGCTTTACGTCTTTATATTCGCAGTGGTGCCTCGATTGAGAGCACCGCGTATTGGTTATGCAGGGGATGAAATGATTCCATTTAACGCTCCACCGGTAGTCGGCACTGAACTGGGTTATATGCAGGCAGCAATCACCAGCGGCAAATTATGTGGCGATGGCGGCTTTACCCGTCGCTGCCAGCAGTGGATGGAGAAACACTTCGATTGCCCGAAAGTCTTGCTAACGCCTTCTTGTACCGCCTCACTGGAAATGGCTGCGTTGCTGCTGGATATCAAGCCCGGCGATGAAGTTATCATGCCAAGTTTCACTTTCGTGTCTACCGCCAATGCCTTTGTGTTGCGCGGCGCAAAAATGGTGTTTGTCGATATTCGCCCAGATACCATGAATATCGATGAAACTAAGATTGAAGCCGCCATTACCGACAAAACCAAGGTTATCGTGCCGGTTCATTATGCCGGCGTAGCTTGTGAGATGGACACCATCATGGCACTGGCGAAAAAGCATAATTTATTTGTGGTAGAAGATGCCGCACAGGGCGTGATGTCGACTTACAAAGGCAAAGCTCTGGGCACTATCGGCCATATTGGTTGCTTTAGCTTCCATGAAACCAAAAACTACACCGCGGGTGGTGAAGGTGGTGCGACGCTTATCAATGACCCGTCACTGATTGATCGTGCAGAAATTATTCGCGAGAAAGGGACTAATCGCAGCCAGTTCTTCCGTGGTCAGGTCGACAAATATACTTGGCGTGATATTGGTTCCAGCTATTTGATGTCTGACTTACAAGCCGCATATCTATGGGGTCAGTTGGAAGCAGCAGATCAAATCAACCAACGTCGTCTGGCACTGTGGCACACTTACTATAATGCTTTCAAAGCATTAGCTGATGCCGGGCGCATTGATTTGCCGGTTATTCCTGACAGTCTGGCACAAAACGCGCACATGTTTTATATCAAACTGCGTGATATCGAAGAGCGCTCTAAATTTATCAGCTTCCTAAAAGAAGCCGAGATCATGGCGGTCTTCCACTATATTCCATTGCATGCCTGCCCGGCAGGTGAAGAGTTTGGTCGTATGGACGGTGAAGACCGCTTCACCACCAAAGAAAGTGAACGCCTGGTGCGCTTGCCTATCTTCTATAACCTGACTGATGTGAATCAGAGCACGGTCATTAATACTGTTCTGAGTTTCTTCGCCTGATATGTCTCTGGCAAAAGCATCGATTTGGACTGCTGGCTCTACGCTGATTAAGATCGGCGTAGGGCTGTTAGTGGTTAAACTGCTGGCGGTGACCTTTGGCCCTAGCGGTGTTGGGCAGGCGGGTAACTTCCGCCAGCTAATTACGGTATTAGGCGTGTTGTCTGGCGCGGGTATCTTTAACGGCATTACTAAATATGTTGCTGAATACCACCAGCAACCTGAACGTTTGCGAGCCGTGCTGGGGACTTCATCGGCGATTGTGCTGGGTTTCTCAACCCTGCTGGCACTGATCTTCCTGCTGGCGGCCAAGCCGGTCAGCATCGCATTATTTGGCCATGCTGATTATCAGAATGTGGTGCGGGCGGTGGCGTTTATCCAAATGGGGATTGCTTACGCCAATCTATTCCTGGCTATTCTCAAAGGTTATCGCGATGCGATGGGGAATGCGCTGGCGGTGATTGGTGGCAGCCTGATTGGTGTGGTCGCGTACTATATTTGTTTCCGCATAGGGGGTTATCCCGGCGCGCTGGTGGGGCTGGCATTAGTTCCTGCGCTGGTGGTTATCCCTGCGGCAGCGATGCTGATTCGGCGCAAAACTATTCCGTTAAGCTATCTTAAACTAAGCTGGGACAAAGCATTAGCGAGCCATTTGGGTAAATTTACCATCATGGCGTTGATTACCTCAGTGACCTTACCGGTTGCATATGTGATGATGCGTAACTTGCTGGCTGACCGCTATGGTTGGGATGCTGTCGGGATTTGGCAAGGGGTAAGCAGTATTTCAGATGCTTATCTACAATTTATCACAGCGTCATTTACGGTTTATTTACTGCCGACACTCTCAAGGCTCAAAGCAAAAGCAGATATTTCGCGTGAAATTCTGCGCTCCCTGAAATTTGTGTTACCGGCAGTCGCCACCGCCAGTTTGATAGTCTGGTTATTACGTGATTTTGCTATCTGGCTGCTCTTTTCTCACCAATTTACGGCAATGCGCGACTTGTTTGCCTGGCAGTTGGTCGGTGATGTATTGAAGGTCGGTTCTTACGTATTTGGCTACCTGGTGATTGCCAAAGCTTCTTTACGTTTTTACATTTTGACGGAAGTCAGCCAGTTCTTACTGTTGACCGGGTTTGCCCATTGGTTAATCCCAATGAATGGCTCTTTGGGCGCGGCACAGGCTTATATGGCGACTTATATCGTCTATTTTGCGCTCTGTAGCTGCGTGTTCCTTATGTATCGTAGACATTCATCACCGTAAACACTCTTTACAGTAGAAAAAAATGACAACCCTGATTCATGTACTGGGATCTGATATCCCGCACCATAATCTGACTGTATTGCGCTTCTTTAATGATGTGCTGAGCACTCGTGTACCTGCCGAGCAGGCCCGATACTTTATGGTTGCGGCAAAAGAGACCGCCCCTTTCTCATCATTTCCTCAATTGGAAATCGAGACGCACAGCAATAAAAAAACCTTGGCTGAAGCGGTTATTGCCCGCGCGCAGGCCTCCCGCGATACGCGCTTTTTCTGGCATGGGCAGTTTAATGCCACTTTGTGGCTGGCGTTGCTGAGTGGGAAAATCAAACCGCACCAGGTGTATTGGCATATTTGGGGCGCAGATTTATACGAAGATGCCAAAAGCTTGAAGTTCCGCCTGTTTTACCTACTACGCCGTATTGCACAAGGGCGAGTAGGGCATGTTTTTGCCACTCGTGGCGATTTAATTCATTTCCAACAGCGCCATCCGCGCGTACCAGCGTCACTGCTCTATTTCCCAACCCGTATGGATCCGGCGTTAACTGGCGTCAATATTGACAAGCCGCTGGCGGGGCCAATGACTATTCTGGTAGGGAATTCAGGTGATACTACTAATCGGCATATTGAGGCGCTAAAGGCTATTCATCAGCAATTTGGCCCTGATGCCAGAGTGATTTTGCCGATGGGGTATCCAGCCAATAATGAGCTGTATATTGAGCAGGTTAGGCAGGCGGGTCTGGCGTTGTTTGCCCAAGATAATCTGCGCATTCTGACGGAACAGATCCCGTTCGACGATTATCTGAATATCCTACGCGAATGCGATTTAGGCTATTTTATTTTTAATCGTCAGCAAGGTATTGGCACTCTGTGTTTATTGACTCAGTTTGGCGTGCCCTTCGTTTTGAGCCGTAAGAATCCGTTCTGGCAAGATTTAGCCGAGCAGCATATTCCGGTGCTTTTCTACGGTGATTCATTGGACGAGCCATTGATTCGCGAGGCACAGCGCCAATTGGCGGGGCTGGATAAGCACGCTATTGCGTTCTTTAACCCTAATTATATTGAAGGTTGGCAACAGGCGCTGGCACTTGCCGCAGGAGAACACCCATGACGCTGGGGCAATTTGGTGGTCTTTTCAGCGTCTATTTGATAGCCGTTATTTTTATCTTGATATTGACGTATCAGGAGTTTAGACGGGTACGCTTTAACTTCAATGTCTTGTTTTCAATGCTCTATCTGCTGACGTTCTATTTTGGCTTTCCACTGACCTGTATGCTGGTGTTCCAGTTTGGCGTTGCGGTGGTGCCAGTTGAATACCTGCTGTATGCCATGCTGTCAGCCACGGCTTTTTATGGCATTTACTATGTGAGCTATAAGACGCGGTTGCGTAAGCCACGTAGCCAGCCTCGGGCACCGGTATTTACGATGAATCGGGTAGAAACCAATCTGACCTGGATGCTGCTGGCGCTGGTGGCTATCGGCACGGTAGGAATCTTCTTTATGCAGAATGGCTTTCTGCTATTTAAACTTGATTCTTACAGTAAAATCTTCTCCAGCGATGTCTCCGGTGTAGCACTGAAGCGCTTTTTCTACTTCTTTATCCCGGCGATGTTGGTGGTCTACTTCCTCAGGCAGGATATGCGTGCCTGGTTCTTCTTCCTGGCAAGCACAGTGGCGTTTGGCATCCTGACTTATGTTATTGTCGGCGGCACCCGTGCGAATATCATTATTGCATTCTCATTATTCCTGTTTATCGGTATTGTTCGCGGCTGGATAACGCTGTGGATGCTGGCAGCGGCTGGCGTCTTTGGCATTGTCGGCATGTTCTGGTTGGCCCTGAAGCGCTACGGGTTGGATGTGAACGGCGCAGAGGCGTTTTATACTTTCCTTTATCTGACGCGCGATACTTTTTCGCCGTGGGAAAATCTTGGGTTGTTACTCCAGAATTACGACAAAATAGATTTTCAGGGATTGGCGCCGATTATCCGTGATTTCTACGTATTTATTCCCAGCTCCTTATGGCCGGCTCGTCCTGACCTGGTGTTGAATACTGCTAATTACTTTACCTGGGACGTGCTTGATAACCACTCAGGGCTGGCAATCTCCCCAACGTTGATAGGCTCCCTGGTGGTGATGGGTGGGGTGCTGTTTATCCCGCTGGGAGCCATTGTGGTGGGATTAATCATTAAATGGTTCGACTGGTTGTATGAACAAGGTAAGGCCGAGAAGAATCGCTACAAAGCCGCCATTCTGCAAAGCTTCTGTTTTGGCGCCGTGTTTAACATCATCGTGTTAGCGCGGGAAGGGTTAGATTCTTTTGTCTCGCGAGTGGTATTTTTCTGTGTGATTTTTGGTGCCTGTTTGATACTGGCGAAATTGTTGTATTGGTTGTTCGATACGGCGGGTTTAATCAAGCAACGGGTGCAGCGCCATATTGGTAAGCCGAAGCCGTTATCCGTACCGCACGAGAGCAGCCAACTGTAAGGATTATGATGGAACAGAATACTGAGATTCCAAAATCTATTGATATTCCCAAATATAGTGTCCGTGGCTTCGACATCTGGGGTTTTCGCGATATGGAGCAGACGCTGGATCATTTGCTGAGCAGTGGCCCGGTGAAAACGGGCACGTTGGTGGCAATGAATGCAGAGAAACTGCTAAAAGCGGAAGATGATGCGGCATTACGTCAGTTGATCACTGAGGCTGAGTATCTGTACGCTGACGGTATCAGTATGGTGCGTGCTATCCGCCGCAAATATCCACAGGCGAAATTGTCACGAGTGGCAGGGGCTGACTTGTGGGAAGCACTGATGCAGCGCGCGGGTCAGCAAGGGGTACCAGTGTTTTTAGTCGGTGGTAAACCTGACGTGTTGGCAGAAACTGAAGCTAAATTGCGTGCGCAATGGAATGTGAATCTGGTCGGGAGCCAGGACGGCTATTTCACACCAGAGCAACGCGAAGCGCTGTTTGCCCGGATTGCTGCCAGTGGCGCGGCAATTGTCACTGTTGCCATGGGGTCACCTAAACAGGAAATGTTTATGCGTGATTGTCGTAAAGTCTACCCTGACGCGCTTTATATGGGGGTTGGCGGGACTTACGACGTCTTTACCGGCCATGTTAAACGTGCGCCTAAGATATGGCAGAACATGGGGTTGGAGTGGCTCTATCGCCTTCTGGCTCAACCCAGTCGTATTCGCCGCCAATTCAAATTGCTGAAGTTTGTTGGTTATTATTATAGCGGTCGCTTGTAATAACCTTCTTAGGTTCGGGGTCGATAAGGCCCTGATGCTATGAAACCTTTCCTATCCATTCTCCTGATTAATACCTCCATCTCTTAATTCCATTATGGAATCAATTTAATTTTATTTATTCCATAAAGTTTTAGTTTCTTGTTTGCTTATCTGACTCAGATACGGAACGATACCGGCCGGTTACGGTTCTGTGGTGAGCACAGCGTTTTTCTATGGGCCGTTTTCCTATTCTTTAATCTGTATTAATAATTAAGCTAAATATTTCATTTGGTCGTTAATCTTATATTGAATAACAACAACAACCGGGAAATCCGGAGCAGACACACCAGTCGGTTTATAGAGGATATATGGCAGACAACGAAGAGAAAAAAGGATTACACCGTGGGCTGGAAGCCCGGCATATCGAACTGATAGCGTTGGGCGGTACCATTGGTGTTGGGTTATTTATGGGCTCCGCCAGTACATTAAAATGGGCTGGGCCGTCGGTATTACTGGCTTATATCATTGCCGGTTTGTTTGTATTTTTCATTATGCGATCCATGGGCGAAATGCTCTATCTGGAGCCAGTTGCAGGCTCTTTTGCCGTTTATGCACATAAGTATCTTAGCCCCTATTTTGGCTACCTGACGGCTTGGGGTTATTGGTTTATGTGGATAGCGGTGGGGATATCTGAAATTACCGCGATTGGTGTATATGTCCAGTTTTGGTTCCCGGAAATCCCCCAATGGTTACCTGCTATTGCTGGGGTGGCGATAGTCGCACTCGCTAATCTCGCGGCGGTCAGGTTGTATGGCGAGCTGGAGTTTTGGTTTGCGATGATCAAAGTGACCACCATCATTGTGATGATTTTGGTGGGGTTAGGGGTTATTTTCTTCGGTTTTGGTAATCATGGCCAACCTATCGGATTTGATAACCTGACGGCCCACGGCGGTTTCTTCGCCGGAGGATGGAAAGGCTTCATGTTTGCGCTGTGTATTGTGGTGGCATCTTACCAGGGGGTTGAATTAGTCGGAATTACGGCTGGCGAAGCCAGAAATCCTCAGGTCACACTAAAACGTGCTATCAATAACATCCTCTGGCGCATCCTGATTTTCTATGTCGGGGCGATTTTCGTGATTGTCACTATCTTCCCGTGGGATGGTATTGGTACCGGAGGTAGTCCGTTTGTACTGACATTTGCCAAGATAGGAATAGTTTCAGCCGCAGGGATTATCAACTTTGTGGTGCTCACGGCGGCGCTGTCGGGTTGTAATAGTGGCATGTATAGCGGTGGGCGTATGCTATATGCCTTGGCGAAGAACCGCCAGTTACCCGCTTGCTTGACCAAACTGTCGGCCAGCGGTGTTCCGGTTTATTGCATTGCAGTCACTATTTTATGTTTGATGGTGGGTTCTAGCCTTAACTACATTATTCCCAATCCACAGCAGGTGTTTGTGTATGTTTACAGTGCCAGTGTGCTGCCGGGCATGGTGCCGTGGTTCGTGGTGTTGGTGAGTCAGCTACGTTTCCGTCAGGCGCATGTTGAGGCACTGAAACAGCATCCGTTTAAATCCATCATGTTCCCCTATGTAAACTACCTCACAATCGCTTTCCTGATTTGTGTGCTGGTGGGGATGGGACTTAACCCGGATACCCGGTTATCTTTGTTGGTTGGGGTGATTTTCCTTGGCTTGGTGACAGCCTGCTATTTTTGCCTGGGAATGCATAAAAAGGTACCTGTCGAAATTAAACGGCTATAAAACCAGCGAACAGGGCGAGGTGAGGGCTATCAATGGCTGACTTTTGCGGCAGAGTGTGCAAAGCGTAAGCAAACACACCATTTCTTCTAAAAAAGCACTAGACAGCCAAGTATTAAAACCGTAGTATCCTCACCCGCAACGGCGCTAAGCGCCCGTAGCTCAGCTGGATAGAGCGCTGCCCTCCGGAGGCAGAGGTCTCAGGTTCGAATCCTGTCGGGCGCACCATTAATTTTGTGTGCAAGAGCTGCGGTGGTAAGATTGCCGCGTACGACGAAGTCGAAGTAGGCTGTAAGTAGTAGGAAGTTATGGTGGCTATAGCTCAGTTGGTAGAGCCCTGGATTGTGATTCCAGTTGTCGTGGGTTCGAGCCCCATTAGCCACCCCAAATTTTGTGGAACATGCGATGGTGGCGGAATTGGTAGACGCGCTAGCTTCAGGTGTTAGTGTCCTTACGGACGTGAGGGTTCAAGTCCCTCCCTTCGCACCACACAAAACATGTAGATTTTATTAAGATTTACATGGACATAGGTCGAAAGACCATGTAGAGTGAACAGTACGAAATCGGCGAGTAGCGCAGCTTGGTAGCGCAACTGGTTTGGGACCAGTGGGTCGGAGGTTCGAATCCTCTCTCGCCGACCAATTTCAGAAGAAACCCCGCAATGCGGGGTTTTTTTTCGTCTGTACTTTGTCCCCGACTTGCTCGTATCAAATCGATTTCCATATTATCTCTCCTCCTGTTTTTCATTCCGCTATCCATCGTTGTATCCGTTCCACTTGCATAAGAAACCGCTGTTGGCGCTCTTTGATCAAATTTGCCTGATGGCAGGAGTCGATCTTCTTTTTATTAGATGAAGTGAAGGGTGTTGGTTTTTTGCGACAAAAGACGAATGCTTTGTCTCTAAATGGAGACGTATAACAGAATGATAAATATAAAGAAAATAATTGATAGCTTATACCGTCGTTTTGTAGCGACAGATCACGTTGGTAGGATTAAACCCAGGATAGTGGAAGTGAGATTTTGTTCTATGAGTGAGCAAGAAAATAAAATTATTAATTATCAGTTAATTATAAGTCTATTTCAGGGTGAATGAGTAAAAAATTGACCTGTTGTAAAACTTGGCACGCTAACTGCATTATCTACTGTGTAGATGCTCATCCCACTTATTATGATAGCCTGGTTTTTATAGCCAATTTAGCTTCATAAACCCAGGGATGACGCAGAGCCGATTTTAGGGTGCCTATTGTCCATGTAAACGATGTTGAATATCTTCATCACATACCGGGCATAACGTTGAGTGAGGCACCGACATTGTTGTCTGTAGACCTGAAAATTTCAGACGCTTGCCCTTATCGGCAAGCGTTTTTTTTTTGCCAACCCTTCGTCCTTGAAGCCGCAGGGCGCACTTACCCGAATCAAGGGTAAAGAAAAGGCCCCCGAAGGAGCCTCAGACTGCGGACAAACCCCAACGACTCGATCTTGCAAGGTGAGGACAGGTAGAAGAGTAAAGCGTCCGCGCCAGGGAAGGCGCGGCTCGAGCCCCCAGGGAAGGGTTTACGGCGTCTTTACGATCTACCTGTTTTCACCGATGCGGGCACTTTGTCATTAACCTCAGGCTCCCAAAGGAGCCTTTAGCTGACGATTAAAGCTGAACCAAGGGGAAACATGCCGCAGGGGTCACTTTTAGTTTCAAACACAAGTACGTGAGCCACCGAAGTACCCTTAGGTGCGGTCGGCCCTTGGCTCACCGATTGATTTGCGTACCATCAAAGTGACTCGCCATTCTGCCGCAGTGTGAGCAATAACCCCTCGCGGCGAGCCTGAGCGGCATCCTCAGGGCGGTGTAACTTATCCAGAGCATCAGCCAGCCATGCATAATCATAGCCGTCTGGGCGCTGTGCAAGTGCGGCTTTAAAGGCCTCACTGGCTTTCTCCCATTCGCCGTGTTTCAGCATCAACTGACCCAAAGTGCTATTGAGCAACGGTGTGGCTCCGTGCTGTTTGATGTGCTGGCGTAATGATTTCTCTATTGGCTCTGGGTTGCCGGATTTCAAGCGCGGGATCAACAACACCAGCCGTTCATCATACTGACGTTTCAGACCATCCAAAATGATCTGCTGGGCCACATCACTATCATCACATTCAATCAGATGCTCCGCCAAGGCAACTTGTAGTGGTATCTCATTGCGTACTTTGCGGCTTTGATCTTTCCACCAGCGTTTCAGGCCATCACTTCCTTCTTCTGCCATACACTGATTCATCATGCCAATATAAGCTTGCTGTTCCAGCGCGGCGATTTCCTCGGCGGTGTGTACCTGCACTTTGCTCATCGCGGGTAAAATTTCCAGTAATGAACTGTAAGCACCGGAACGGAGGTAAGCCTGCTCAGCCAGACGCAGCACCTCCGGATGGCGTGGTGCTTGATCCAGGAGCCGATCAACACCATGACGTGCGGCATGAACATGCCCCTGTGCCAGTTGAATCCGCACCCGGGTAATATCGACCGGTAATTGGTCGGTGTCAGCCACTTCAGCCGCCCGTTCCAGATACTGATTGGTACGGAATTCATCACCGCGTTGTTGAGCGGCTTCTGCTGCCAGTAGGTAGTTCACCATGGGTTGTTCGGCGTGATCGGCATTGCGAGTCAATAACTTCTCAACTTGCTTGAAATCACCTTCTGCCAATTTGATAAGTGCCGCTTTGGTTTGCTTACGGGCACGGGTGCGTTTACGGCCGAGGAACCAGCCACGGGTACGTGCACCAGTGCGGAAAATACGGCGCAATATCCATTCCACTATCAGGAACGCCACCAACACTAAGACCAACATAATGACTAAACCGGTCACACTGGTTTCGACGTTATAGTTGTCAGTTTGGATCAATACATAACCCTGATGACCGGCCAGCATGGGGCCAAGGACGATCCCGGCGGTCAGAATGAGGAATAACAGTAACACTCGCAGCATACTTATTCCCCCTGAGCGGCAACTGGCGCTTGTGCCAGTAAGTTACGAACCCGGGTTTGCATCAATTTTTCCAGCATCGGCTGGCTCTTCAATTGATCAGGCACGTCCATTGAAATTGACTGCTGACTCAGGCTCTCCAATTCATCCAGAAACGCCTTGGTATTCGGGTCATTCACATCAAAATAGGCGCGAACCCAGGTAGAAATCGTCTCTAGCGACTGTTTATACACTTCATCCTGATGGCGAGGCACGGCCTGAGCGGCGACCAGCAAGCGGGAACGGATATTTTCACGTAAATAAACGTCCTGATTGGGTGCTAACAGTGGCTCTGCGCTGCTATCGCGGCGGCGGATAGTGATAAAATCTGACATAAAGCTATGCCAGCTTTTGGTGAGATTCTGACGCCACTCGGCTAATGAACTGGACAGCTCATCGCTATTGGCATCCATCGGGGAATCATCAATATTGTTATCGGCGAGACGCAGGTTATCGACCTGATTCGACAATTGATTCAATTTGAGAATAATACCGTCGAAATCGACTTGCGTGACTGCCGAAAGGGTACTGATATCTTCGGTTAAGGCCCGACGCACATCGATAAGGCTTGGGTCATTCATATCAGCCAGACTGGCATCGGCACTTTTCAGTAATGTGGCGGCAGTGGTGACATCCTGATCACTCCAGAGTTTACGCCCTGCCATTTTCACCAGAAAATCAGCTTGTGCCAGTAACCAGGTTTTGGCATCACTTCCTGAAATAGTCGCGACTTTTTCTTGTAACTCGTTTAGTTGGCGCGTCAGCGAGGTTTGTTGGCGGTCAGCTGCTTCCAGAGCTTTGCCTTGTTGTTGCAACAATGACTCTAGCTGCTGTTTTTCCTGCAACTGACTCTGCTTTAATTCGGCTAACTGTTCTTGCAGCGCAATATTTGCCGCTTCTTGTAACTGAGCCTGCTGGTGTCCGTGATAATAAAGCCCGGCACCTAGCGCGATGGCCAGTGCAATAGCAATGGCGCCCAGAATTGGCCCGGATTTTTTCTCCCGGCGGATTTCTGGTTCTGGCTGTTGGTGCCTCTCAGCCGCGGTGGTTGTCTCTTCCACTGGTGCGGATGGGGTATTTTGTTCCGTCATATTGGGCATCCCATAGTCAGGTTTCAGGTTTATTAAAAATCTTGTAGTGCGCGGATCAGCGCATCATTATCAGCATTCTCTGCGACCCGGATATTACTCCAGCCCATTTGGGCTGCTAAAGCCGCCAAACGATCGCTCACGACCACTAACCGGCAGCGGAGCAACCAGGAAGAACGATAATAATCAGGAACTAAAGTATAGATCTGTTGTAGCATTTCGCCGCTGGTAACGACCAGAATATCGACCCCGGAACGCTGCCAGTGCGCACTTTGTTCACTGCCATCATAAAAAATAGGACTGCGTTGATAACACTCGCAAAAAGTCACCGTTGCACCCCGCTCCGTCAGGCTTTCACCAAGAAGCTCTCGCCCGCCATTACCGCGCAATAACAGTGCCTTCTTACCTGTCAGTTGTTGCAGGTCGGGCAATGATAATAGCATCTCGCTGGTTTCTCCCGTTGGGGGGAAGGTGACGTGCAAGCGGCTGGCAGTATGTAATGCTAATGCAGTGTTACGACCAATAGCATAATAAGATAACTGTGCGGGCCATGACAGGTTATTTCTTTTTAACAGCGGGTTAGCGTAGCGAATTGCGTTTTGTGATAAAGCAAAAACCAAATCACCCGCCTGCATATCTTGCAGTAATGCAGGCAGTTTGGGCAGATCACCGCCGGGTGAGAAATCAATCAAGGGTGCATGATAGGCAACCCGGCCCAGCGCACGCAGGCGGCTGACTAACTGCTCCCCGGCAGGGGATGGACGGGTGACCAGAATCGTCATAGCGGTGGATTATCCTGATAAACCTCAGCCAGTATCTCTCTGGCACCCCGTGATAGCAGCTCATCGGCCAGTTCAACACCCATTTGCTCTGCATTTTCAGCCGGCCCTCGGCGTTCACCGCGAATAATTTCACTGCCATCAGGGGCTCCGACCAACGCGCGAAGCCACAGAGTATCGCCGTCCAATTCGGCATAACTGCCGATAGGCACCTGGCAACCTCCTTCAAGGCGGGTATTCATGGCGCGTTCAGCGCACACGCGCAATTCAGTCTCGCGATGATTCAATGGTGTCAGTAGTTGACGGGTAAAATTATCATTGAGACGGCATTCGATACCGACCGCACCTTGACCGACCGCAGGCAATGACTCCTCAGCAGGCATGGCATAACGAATTCGCGTTTCCAGTCCGAGGCGTTTGAGGCCAGCAACGGCTAAAATAATGGCGTGGTATTCACCTTTATCTAACTTGGCAAGACGCGTGCCGACGTTACCGCGCAGGTCACGGATAATCAGATCAGGGCGGCGCTCACGCAATTGACACTGACGGCGCAAGCTTGACGTGCCCACAATGCTGCCAGCGGGCAACTCATCCAAATGAGCATAATTTATTGATACGAAAGCATCGCGAGGGTCATCACGCTCACAAATGGTGACCAGACCCAATCCTTCAGGGAAGGCAATCGGGACATCTTTCATCGAATGAACGGCAATATCTGCTCGTCCTTCCAATAGCGCTAGCTCTAATTCTTTAACAAACAAACCTTTACCACCAACCTTTGCCAGTGGTGTGTCCAGAATGATGTCCCCACGGGTCACCATTGGCACCAATTCGACTTGCAGGCCTGGATGATTAGCTTGCAGTAAATGTTGAACATAATGTGCTTGCCATAAGGCGAGCGGGCTTTGTCGCGTGGCAATTCGAATAATTTTGTCTAACATTGCTTGTTACCGTTTTTATATTTTACGGCCCATCCTACCATTGACCGATGAAGGCTGTCAGTGTGATAGCCACAGGCCCTAAAGGTTTTTGCCAGATATCGGGTCATTGCGATCATGACTTTGGCAAGAGATAGGCATTATAATTGTGGGGATAGCTTTACTTTCTTTACGGTCAATCGGCAAGGTGTTAGATTGATCACGTTTCCAGCAATAATTCGTTAACTGTTATTCAAACAATATGTCTTCAAACAAAATGTTTTTTGGTCAGTTCAACAAAAACCACATTTTCGCTGAAAGTCAAAAAAAGCCATAAGCGAATCTGGAACACGGTTTTTTTTCTAAGCACCGGAACAATTCTAAGCACCGGAACAACCAGGCGAGACGTCTTGTACCTCTACATCGAGACACTAAAACAGCGACTGGATGCGATCAACCAATTACGAGTCGATCGCGCCTTGGCGGCCATGGGGCCAGCCTTCCAAAAGGTCTACAGTCTGCTACCGACCCTATTACATTGTCATCATCCACTGATGCCGGGCTACCTTGATGGTAACGTTCCCCATGGCATCTGTCTTTTCACGCCCAATGAAACACAACAGGATTATCTCTCTGAGGTTGAAGCCAAATGGGGCCAACCTTTGCAGCAGAGTGTGGGCGGTGAACTGCCGATTACCGGCGTCTACTCAATGGGAAGCACTTCATCTATTGGTCAGTGCCATACATCTGATCTGGATATCTGGGTGTGTCACCAAGCCTGGCTTGATGCTGAAGAGCGCAACCGCCTGCAAAAGAAATGTAGTCTGCTGGAAAAATGGGCTGCATCAATGGGTGTTGAAGTTAGCTTCTTCCTGATAGATGAAAACCGTTTCCGCCATAACGCCAGTGGTAGTCTGGGGGGTGAGGATTGCGGCTCAACCCAACATATTTTATTGCTGGATGAATTTTACCGCAGTGCGGTTCGTCTGGCTGGGAAACGTATTCTGTGGAATATGGTCCCGGTTGAAGAAGAAAATAATTACGATGATTACGTGCTGTCGCTGTACGCGCAGGGCGTATTAACGCCGAATGAATGGCTGGATCTGGGCGGTTTGAGCACCCTGTCAGCGGAAGAGTATTTCGGGGCCAGTTTGTGGCAATTGTACAAGAGTATCGATTCGCCTTATAAAGCGGTGCTGAAAACGGTTCTGCTCGAAGCCTATTCTTGGGAATACCCTAATTCTCAACTGTTGGCGATGGAAATCAAGCAGCGCCTGCATGCCGGTGAGATTGTGGCATTTGGCCTCGATGCTTACTGCATGATGCTTGATCGCGTCACCCGCTACCTGACCCAAATTAATGACACCACCCGTTTGAACCTGGTGCGTCGTTGTTTCTATCTGAAAGTGTGTGAGAAATTATCCCGAACCCCCGCAAGTGTGGGCTGGCGGCGTGAAATTCTCAGCCAATTGGTCAGTGAATGGGGCTGGAGTGACGAGAGTCTGGCGGTGTTGGATAACCGTGCGAACTGGAAGATTGAACGGGTGCGTGAAGCACATAACGAGCTGTTAGATGCCATGATGCAAAGCTATCGTAATTTGATTCGCTTTGCGCGGCGTAACAACTTGAGTGTTAGCGCCAGCCCGCAGGATATCGGCGTTCTGACCCGGAAACTGTATGCGGCATTTGAAGCCCTACCGGGTAAAGTGACTCTGGTTAACCCACAAATTTCACCGGATCTTTCCGAAGAACACCTGACCTTTATTCATGTGCCAGCGGGCCGTGCTAACCGTCCGGGCTGGTATCTGTATAACCAAGCGCCGTCGATGGAGACGATTGTCAGCCATCAGCCGCTGGAATATAACCGTTATCTGAATAAATTAGTGTCATGGGCCTATTTCAACGGCTTGTTGACCAGCAAAACGCGCCTGCATATTAAAAGTGCCAATCTGTGCGATACCGTCAAACTGCAAGAGTTGGTGACCGATATCTCTCACCACTTCCCATTGCGTCTGCCAGCGCCGACACCTAAAGCGCTGTATAGTCCGTGCGAGATTCGCCATTTAGCGATTATCGTCAATCTGGAACATGACCCAACTGCCGCTTTCCGTAATCAAGTGGTGCATTTTGATTTCCGTAAACTGGATGTTTTCAGTTTTGGCGAGCAGCAACAGTGCCTGGTTGGCAGTATTGATTTGTTGTACCGCAATTCATGGAATGAAGTGCGGACGCTGCATTTCAGCGGTGAACAGGCGGTATTGGAAGCACTGAAAACTATTTTAGGCAAAATGCATCAGGATGCGGCTCCGCCAGAATCCGTGGATGTGTTCTGCTATAGCCAACACTTACGTGGCTTGATTCGTACCCGTATCCAGCAATTGGTTTCTGAATGTATTGAACTGCGCTTGTCCAGTACCCGCCAGGAACCAGGCCGTTTCAAAGCGGTGCGAGTTTCCGGTCAAACATGGGGCTTGTTCTTTGAGCGCCTGAGTGTCTCGGTGCAGAAATTGGAAAATGCCGTCGAATTCTATGGCGCGATATCCAATAACAAGTTGCATGGGTTATCGATTCAGGTCGAAACCGATCAAATTCATCTGCCACCCGTCGTGGATGGTTTTGCCAGCGAAGGGATTATTCAGTTCTTCTTCGAAGGCACTGCAGATGAGAAAGGATTTAACATTTATATCCTGGATGAGACCAACCGTGTTGAGGTTTATCATCATTGCGAGGGCAGTAAGGAGGAGTTAGTGCGGGATGTTAGTCGTTTCTATTCATCTTCCCACGACCGCTTTACTTACGGCTCTAGCTTTATCAACTTCAACTTGCCGCAGTTCTACCAAATTGTGCAGCTAGATGGTCGAACTCAGGTGATTCCTTTCCGTAGCAATGCGTTGTCTCATCTGCATATTGCTGATAAAGAAACCTCCTCGCCAGCGCAGCAGTTTCAGCTACATTGATTTCCCCTGTGTCCTTGAAGCCGCAGGGGTGTTAGCTGCGCGCGCTTACCCGAATCACTGACTTGAGTCAGCTCATCGGGATGCGTTTACTGGCTGCCTACCTGCAACTCCAATGACTTTGGGTAAACTAAACCCCGAGGCCTTGACGCCGCAGGGGTTAGCTTGAGCGACTAGCTAAAACTTACGATTTCGCCAGCTTGCGCGGTCGCTGCTTCGGATAGCTTGGTAAAGAACTCTTCGCCGCTGCGCGAGCAATACCAGTGCCCTTCGCGGTAATCAAAATGATAACCACCCGCTTTAGTTGCCAACCATACCTGATGTAATGGCTCCTGGCGGTTGATAACAATCTTGCTGTCATTCTCAAAAGTCAGAGTCATCACCCCGCCATTGGTTTCATAATCGATATCGCTATCGCCACTAAAACCATCCAGTGTTTCTTCAATGCAAAGCATCAATTGATCGGCTAACTGATGAAACTCGCTGTCGTTCATATTCAATTCCTATTGCTTTTCATGATCCACCTGCGATTATAGAGGCCTTGGACGCGTGAATCACAGGCAATAACACATTTACCGGCGTCAAAACAATTTACAGGCGTTAAAAAATGAAAAAGAAACTATGTTGGCCACTGACTGCGATGATGGTGTTCGCGTTGAGCGGTTGTGGTCTGAAAGGCCCGTTATATTTCCCACCGGCAGATAAACCCAAGGTCGAAACGACAAAACAAGACAGCGGCCAGGTCGATAAAAATCAGCAGGGTTTACCGGGCGATTCAAAGCCAACCCAAAGTATCGCTGGGCCACAGTGACAATCCTTTACGCCGCCAGATTGAGTCAGTACCGAATGTAGCCAGTACCGAAAATTTAGCCGGTCAATAAAAGTCAGCGGAGTATGAAATGCAGTTCTCCAAAATGCACGGTCTTGGCAACGACTTTATGGTTGTCGATGCAGTTACCCAAAATGTTTACTTTTCGCCGGAGTTGATCCGCCGATTAGCAGACCGGCACACTGGCGTGGGCTTTGATCAAATGTTGGTGGTTGAGCCACCTTATGATCCTGAGCTGGATTTTCACTACCGTATTTTTAATGCCGATGGCAGCGAAGTCTCTCAGTGTGGCAATGGCGCGCGCTGTTTTGCCCGTTTTGTCCGACTGAAAGGGCTGACCAATAAACGCGATATCAGTGTCAGCACCCAAACCGGTCGTATGATATTGAGTGTGACTGAAGACGAACTGGTGTGCGTCAATATGGGCGAACCCAATTTCGAACCGCAGAGTGTTCCTTTCCGTGCGGCTAAAGCTGAAAAAACCTACATTTTGCGTGCCGCCGAGCACACCGTGTTATGTGGTGTCGTTTCGATGGGCAATCCTCATTGTGTGATGCAGGTTGATGATGTTTCGGTTGCCAATGTTGCCTTGCTAGGCCCAGTATTAGAAAGTCATGAGCGCTTTCCCGAACGGGCTAATATCGGATTTATGCAGGTTGTGAGCCGTGAACATATCCGCTTGCGGGTGTATGAGCGCGGAGCCGGTGAAACTCAGGCTTGTGGTAGCGGGGCTTGTGCGGCCGTGGCGATTGGTATTCAGCAAGAATTGTTGGGTGAAGAGGTGCATGTTGAATTGCCTGGTGGCAGTTTGCATATCAGCTGGAAAGGGCCGGGTCACCCGCTGTATATGACCGGGCCGGCCACCCATGTGTATGATGGCTTCATTCATCTATAGTATACCCGTCATACTTCAAGCTGCATGTGTGTTGGCCGCCTTCATGCAACTCGAGTTATTTAGGGTATAAATATTCATTATGACGGGTGTGACATGAAAAGTTCTGAGGAGCAGGCGCTAGCGGGTATCGAGTTAGACGACGATGCCGTTATGCAGTATTTATTGCAAAATCCCGACTTCTTTATCCGCAATGCTCGTTTGGTTGAACAGATGCATATTCCCCATCCGGTTAGAGGCACAGTCTCGCTGGTGGAGTGGCAACTGGGGCGTCAGCGTAATCAGATAGGTCAGTTGGAAGAAGAGATTACGTTGCTGATGGAGCAGGCGGGTCTGAATGAAGTGTTATTCAACCGGTTACTGCAACTGCAAGGCAATCTTGCTGCCGCCAGTAGCTTGCAAGATATGCTCAATCGTTTGCAGCGTTGGGCCAGAGATTTTGGGTTGGCTGGTGCAAATGTCAGATTGTTTACTGACCGTTGGCAAATCGGCGCGCCATCTGACTTCACCCATTTGGGTCTGTCTCGCCATGCTTTTGAGCCAATGCGCATTCAGCGGCTGGGGAATGCTCGCCATTATCTTGGCAGCCTGAATGGGCCGGAGCTGCTGCTATTATTGCCGCAAGCTAAGCAAGTCGGCTCAGTGGCGTTGTCATTGCTGGGCAAAGAGGGTGATCTGGGGGTTATCATTTTCAGCAGTCGTGATATCCAGCATTATCAGCAAGGCATGGGCACTGTGATGCTGAATCAATTATCCATGTTATTGCCGAGCCTGCTGGAGCGCTGGATAGAGCCGGTATGACTGAGTTCAGTACTTCGCTTGCCCCGCAGGTAGAGGCTTTTCTGCGTTACCTCAAAGTTGAGCGCCAACTTAGCCCGCTAACTATCACCAGCTATCGACGTCAGTTGCAAGCGCTGATGGAAATGGGCGAACAGATGGGGTTGGCACACTGGCAAACACTGGATGCCGCGCAAGTGCGCTCGTTGGTTTCGCGTAGCAAACGCGCCGGTTTGCACTCATCCAGCCTGGCTTTGCGACTCTCGGCTTTACGCAGTTTCCTCAACTGGCTGGTCAGTCAGGGCGTACTGCAAGCCAACCCGGCCAAAGGGGTCAGTACCCCGCGTTCTGGCCGCCATCTGCCGAAAAATATTGATGTCGATGAGGTCGATAAACTGCTGGATATCGACCTGAATGACCCACTGGCAGTGCGTGACCGGGCGATGCTGGAAGTCATGTATGGCGCGGGCTTGCGTTTATCTGAACTGGTCGGAATGAACTGCAAACATGTCGATCTGGCGAGCGGCGAAGTGTGGGTGATGGGTAAGGGTAGCAAAGAGCGCAAAGTCCCTATCGGCAAGACGGCAGTCAAGTGGCTGGAGCATTGGCTGGAGCTGCGTGAATTGTTTAAACCCTGTGAATTGTTTGAACCGCAGGATGACGCCATCTTTTTAGCCAATACCGGGAAGCGGATTTCAGCGCGAAATGTGCAAAAACGCTTTGCCGAATGGGGTGTCAAGCAAGGGGTCAGTAGCCATATTCACCCGCATAAACTACGCCACTCTTTCGCCACCCACATGCTGGAATCCAGCGGCGACCTGCGTGCAGTGCAGGAGTTACTCGGTCACGCCAATCTGACCACTACACAAATTTATACTCATCTAGACTTTCAACATCTGGCAACAGTGTATGATGCTGCTCATCCACGGGCCAAACGAGGCAAATCCTGATGCATTTTTATCGTCCACTTGAACGTATTTCCGCCATTACCTTCGATTTGGATGACACCTTGTATGACAATCGGCCGGTGATATCCCGTACAGAACAAGAGTCTGTGGCATTTTTACAGCAGTACCACCCCAATTTGGCGCAGTTACAAGCCGCAGATTTACACCGCTTTCGCCGTGAATTACTGGAGCAAGATCCTGACATTTACCACGATGTTACTCAGTGGCGCTGGCATGCTATTGAGCTGGGGTTGATGCGTCATGGTTTGAGTAAGTCAGAAGCGCAATGTGGGGCTGATGCTGCGATGGAAAACTTTGCCCTATGGCGTAGCCGTATTTATGTGCCGCCGGCGACACACGACACCTTAAGCGCGCTGGCTGAGCATTATCCGCTGGTGGCTATCACCAATGGCAATGCGGACCCTAAAGCCTGTGGGCTGGATAATTATTTTCAGTTTGTCTTGCGCTCCGGCCCGCATGGCCGCGCCAAACCCTTCCGCGATATGTACCATAAAGCGGCGAATCATCTGGATATTCCGCTGAAAAATATTTTACATGTCGGTGATGACCTGACCACTGATGTCGCCGGCTCGCTACGTTGTGGCATGCAAGCATGCTGGATTAACGACCGCCAACAGAGCCTGATGACGGCCAGTGACAGCCGGTTATTGCCACATATTGAGATTTCGCAGTTGGCTTCCCTGACAGCATTGCTATAATCCTCTGCAATAACTCTGTATAAATTCACAGTGAAATGATGTTAAAATCGCCGGATAGCTGGCGATTTAGCTATTTTCCCTTACCCGATAAACGGTGCCTATGGACGTTTCTGATCTGCTCGACAGCCTGAATGAAAAACAACGTGAAGCCGTGGCCGCGCCACGCTGCAACCTGTTGGTACTGGCCGGTGCGGGCAGTGGCAAAACACGGGTGCTGGTTCATCGTATTGCCTGGCTGCTGTCGGTAGAAAATGCCTCCCCATATTCGATTATCGCGGTGACCTTTACCAATAAAGCGGCGGCCGAAATGCGCCACCGTATTGAGCATTTGATTGGCACCAGTCAGGGCGGCATGTGGATTGGCACTTTCCACGGGTTGGCGCACCGGTTGCTGCGTGCTCACCATATGGATGCCAATCTGCCGCAAGATTTCCAAATCCTCGACAGCGACGACCAACTGCGGTTATTGAAGCGCTTGGTTAAAGCCTTGAATTTAGATGAAAAACAATGGCCTCCACGTCAGGCAATGTGGTACATCAACGGCAAAAAAGACGAAGGTCTACGTCCGCAGCATATTGAGAGCTACGGTAACCCGGTTGAAGCCACTTGGTTGCGTATTTATCAGGCCTATCAGGAAGCCTGTGACCGCGCGGGCCTGGTGGATTTTGCCGAGCTATTATTGCGTGCACATGAGTTGTGGCTGAATAAGCCGCACATTCTGAACCACTATCGCGAGCGCTTTACCAACATTCTGGTGGATGAGTTCCAGGATACCAACAACATTCAATATGCCTGGATTCGCCTGCTGGCTGGGGATCGCTCCAATGTGATGATTGTCGGCGACGATGACCAGTCAATTTATGGCTGGCGCGGGGCGCAGGTGGAGAATATCCAGCGCTTCCTGAAAGATTTTCCCGGCGCTGAAACCATTCGATTGGAGCAGAATTATCGCTCGACCAGCAATATTCTGACGGCGGCAAACACCCTGATTGCTAATAATGACGGCCGCATGGGTAAGAACTTGTGGACTGATGGGGCGCAAGGCGAGCCTATCTCGCTCTATTGTGCTTTTAACGAGTTGGATGAAGCCCGGTTTGTGGTGAATCGCATTAAAGCCTGGCAAGACAACGGCGGTGCGCTGAATGATTGTGCCATCTTGTATCGTAGTAATGCCCAATCGCGTGTTTTGGAAGAGGCCTTGTTACAAACGGCGATGCCGTACCGTATTTATGGTGGTCAGCGCTTCTTCGAACGTCAGGAAATCAAAGACGCACTGGCTTATCTGCGTCTGATTTCCAATCGTAACGATGATGCTGCTTTTGAGCGGGTGGTGAATACGCCGACTCGTGGGATTGGTGATCGCACATTAGATGTTATTCGCCAAACCGCGCGTGACCGTCAGTTAACCTTGTGGCAGTCAACCCGTGCCATGTTGCAGGAAAAAGTGCTGGCAGGCCGTGCGGCTTCTGCACTGCAACGTTTTGTCGAACTGGTGGATTCACTGGCGCATGAAACAGCTGATATGCCGCTGCATGTCCAAACTGATCGAGTCATTCGCGATTCTGGCTTGTGGTCGATGTATGAGCAGGAAAAGGGCGAAAAAGGTCAGGCGCGTGTTGAAAACCTTGAAGAACTGGTCAATGCGACCCGCCAATACAGCTATCAGGATGAAGATCAGGATCTGATGCCACTACAGGCATTTCTTTCTCATGCGGCGCTGGAAGCCGGTGAGGGGCAAGCAGATGCCTATCAGGATGCAGTGCAATTGATGACTCTCCATTCAGCAAAAGGGCTGGAGTTCCCGCAGGTATTTATCGTGGGTATGGAAGAGGGCATGTTCCCAAGTCAGATGTCACTGGATGAAGGTGGGCGTCTGGAAGAAGAACGGCGGCTGGCCTATGTTGGGGTCACGCGCGCGATGCAGAAACTGACACTCTGTTATGCCGAGAGCCGCCGCTTGTACGGCAAAGAAGTGAATCATCGGCCATCACGTTTTATCGGCGAATTACCGCAAGAGTGCGTCGAAGAAGTGCGGCTACGCGCGACGGTCTCTCGCCCGGTAAACCACCGTAGAATGGGGACGCCGATGAATGAAAATGACAGCGGCTTCTCACTGGGTCAGCGGGTGCGACATCCTAAGTTTGGTGAAGGCACTATCGTCAATTTGGAAGGCAGCGGTGAGCACAGTCGGTTGCAAGTAGCCTTCCCCGGTGAAGGGATTAAGTGGTTGGTGGCGGCTTACGCACGGCTGGAAGCCGTCTAAATTTACCCTGCGGCCTTGACGCCGCAGCGGTGTTAGCGGCGTTCACTCACCCGAATCACTGACTAATGTCAGCTCATCGGGATGCGTTCATTTGCTGCCTTGCTGCAACGCCAATGACTTTGGGTAAACCCTACGGCTGGCCTTGACGCCGCAGCGGTGTTAGCGGCGTTCACTTACCCGAATCACTTATTCATGCGGCTCTCATCCTGAGCCGCCTGCCTTGCATCGGTTTCCGCTTGTAGCAGAATGGCTTTGCCCATCCACTGAGTAACATCCTGAATTCCGGCGTCATCCAAATGCCAAATATCTTTCAGCACCATAAACACTTCTGACCCATAAATTAACGAGAAAGCATGGATCACTCGTTGCAGTGCTTCTGGCGTTAACTTTCCTTCCAATGGCTCGACTGCCAGTTTTAACAACCGTTTACGGTTACCACGAATCAACTTTTCTTCATTATTTGGATTACTACGGTTGTCGGCCCATTGTTGTAACGATAAATGCAACGCGGCTCGCAGCACACCTTCGTGTTGCAACATTCGCGGATAAGCAAAAGACAATAATTCAGCAATTCGCTGACGAGCATCAGGTTGAGTCGGTTGCCACGCTAATATAGGCCCAAGGCTCTCATCAACCATGGCAGAAACCAAGGCACTTTGCGTTGGGAAATAGCGGTAAGCCGTTGCACGGGAAAGCTGGGCAGCGTTTGCCACTTCGGTTATTGATGGAAACGCGCCTTGTTCATACATCGACATCGCTGTATCGATAAGTAACCGCCGGGTTCTGGCCCTGATGGTGGTTAGTGATGGAGAGGCCTGCTCTGGTTTATCTTGATGGCTCACGGTCACTCCATAGTCTTGAGATCGTATTTGCGCCCACTATAACAAACCGCTCGCACAAATCGCCATGAATGCCCTTCACATTCAGATTATTTTTGAGACGATAGTCTCACATTTAAATAATGCCCTTTGCGATAATGATACGGCAGTCTCAATATGATTCTATCTTAACCAACGCGCTTCATTTTTTGTGACATTCCGCATTCACAGAAGGATGTTCAGATGCCCCGTCATATTTTTATCGCGACTACGACAGATACCAAAGGCGACGAGCTGGCCTATGTCAGTGAATTGATTAAAGCAACCGGCCTGAAGACCGTCACGGTTGATTTATCGACCAAAGAAGGCCAGCGCGCGGGTGGCGCTGATATCACGGCTGAAACGGTGGCAAGCCACCATCCCGATGGGCGTCAGGCGGTGTTCTGTGGTGATAGGGGGCGGGCGATAAGTGCGATGGCGGTGGCTTTTGAACGTTTTATTGCCAGCCGTGATGATGTGGCTGCACTGTTAGGTTTGGGAGGCTCCGGTGGTACGGCGCTGATAACACCTGCTATGCAAAGCTTACCTATCGGTATTCCTAAACTGATGGTGTCAACTATGGCTTCTGGTGATGTTTCCGGTTACATCGGTGCCAGTGATATTGCCATGATGTATTCGGTTACAGATATTGCCGGGCTTAATCGTATTTCCCGCCGCGTGCTGAGTAACGCGGCCCATCAAATTGCTGGTGCGGTTTATTTTGCCAAAGAAGAGCCAGTTACCGATGACAAACCTGCGCTGGGTTTGACCATGTTTGGTGTGACGACCCCGTGTATTCAGGCTGTCAGTGCTGCGTTATCGGCAGAATATGACTGTTTGGTGTTCCACGCGACCGGCAGTGGCGGCAAAGCCATGGAAAAATTAGCGGAAAGTGGCTTGCTGGCAGGGGCGCTGGATCTGACCACTACCGAAGTCTGCGATCTATTATTTGATGGTGTCTTAGCCTGCGGGCCAGAAAGGTTTGATGCCATTGCTCACAGCCAAATCCCCTATGTTGGCTCTTGTGGTGCATTAGATATGGTCAATTTCGGCAGCCCTGCCACCATTCCGGCGAAATACGCTGACCGCTTATTCTATGAGCACAACGCGCAAGTCACGCTGATGCGTACCACCGAGCAAGAGAACATTGAGATGGCGCGCTGGATTGGCGAGAAGCTCAATCGCTGTGAAGGGGAAGTGCGTTTCTTGATTCCAGAGGGCGGTTTCTCTGCGCTGGATGCTCCTGGCCAGCCCTTCTGGGACGAAAAAGCATTGCAAGCCTTTATCCATACGCTGCAAGAAACCGTGATTCAAACTGACAAACGCCGTCTGGTGCATTATCCGTTCAATATTAATGATCCACAGTTTGCCCAGGCAGCGGTCGAAAATTTTAAAGAAATAGCAAAGAGCCCATCCCATTAGGGCCATTTTATTCGTGGAGAAGCGACATGCCAAAATTTCAACGCCAGGCCATATTAGCTAAATTTCGGGAAATGATTGCCCGCCGTGAGCCGATTATCGGTGGCGGTGCGGGTACGGGTCTATCGGCCAAATGTGAAGAGGCGGGTGGTATCGATCTCATCGTTATCTATAACTCGGGCCGCTATCGCATGGCCGGTCGTGGTTCACTGGCCGGTCTATTGGCCTACGGCAATGCCAATGAAATTGTGGTTGATATGGCAAAAGAAGTGCTGCCAGTAGTCAAGCATACACCGGTGCTGGCGGGGGTGAATGGTACGGATCCATTCTGTCAGTTCGACCAGTTCCTGGACCAACTAAAAGCATTGGGCTTTTCTGGCGTGCAGAACTTCCCAACAGTGGGGTTAATCGACGGAAACTTCCGCGCCAACCTTGAAGAAACCGGTATGGGTTATGGTTTGGAAGTAGACATGATCCGCCTTGCCCACGAGAAAGATTTACTCACCACACCTTATGTTTTCAGTGCCGAAGATGCTGTCGCCATGACCCAAGCGGGGGCTGATATTATTGTCCCTCATATGGGGCTGACCACCGGCGGTAATATTGGCGCTGACACTGCATTGAAGCTGGCAGATTGCGTTCCTCTGATTAATAAATGGGCCGCCGCCGCAAAAGCAGTACGCGAAGATGTGATTGTGTTGTGTCACGGTGGGCCGATTTCTACCCCACAAGATGCGCAATACATCATGGATAATTGCCCGCAATGCGATGGTTTCTACGGTGCCAGCTCAATGGAAAGGCTGCCGACAGAAATTGCGCTAACGGACACGACTAAGCAGTTTAAAAATATAAAGCGTTGATTATTCTTGCCAATACCAAGGGAAAGCCTGTTTGTAAATTTTGCTGAGTCATCGGCTTAATCAGCATTCAGGATACACAAAACCGAAGTCGAAGCTGGCTTCGGTTTTTTACTTTTTACCGCTATTAACTCCGAGTGTTCTTGCCCGGTTCTACTATTGGTGAGTTTATCGCCAGGAACTAAAATTTATGCTCACAAATTAACATCTTTTAACCGGTTGACAGACTTTTTCTTCTCGGCGTAACATGCGCGCACTATTCTTGATGAGGACATTCGCCTTGGACACACCCAGTAGATACTGGCTCAATAACCTGTTCATATGGTGCAACTTCTAAGGCTATCCTCTTATTTGCTGATAGCCTTCGTGGTTGTCAGCGGCCCCGCTAAACCGTCGCTGTGAGTCAGATCTCCTAACGGTCTGAAACAAACGGTATTTCAATACTCACCTGTTTCTGTGCTTCAATGCGTTTTCCCTATCCATCACCGCAAGGGAGTTTTGGCACATGCTGAGCGCATTTAAAATAAGTAACAATCGCTTATCCCGTTTGGAGCTGGATGAATCAGATGACCTGACAACCTCACTTTGGGTCGATTTAGTCGAGCCAGAAGAGGGGGAGCGGGAACGCGTCCAGAATGAGTTAGGGCAAAGCCTGGCGACCCGGCCAGAATTGGACGACATCGAGGCTTCTGCACGATTCTTTGAAGATGAGGATGGTCTGCATATCCACTCCTTCTTCTATTATGAAGATGCTGAAGACCACGCAGGTAACTCAACGGTGGCATTCACTATTCGGGATGGTCGCCTGTATACCCTGCGCGAACGTGAATTACCGGCATTTCGTTTATATCGCATGCGCGCGCGTAATCAGACTCTGGTTGATGGTAATGCCTATGAGTTGCTGCTGGATTTGTTTGAAACCAAAATCGAACAGCTGGCAGATGAAATCGAGAATATTTACAGCGACTTAGAAGCCTTGAGCCGCGTCATCATGGAAGGCCAACAGGGCGATGAATATGATGCTGCGCTCTCCACATTGGCGGAACAGGAAGATATCGGCTGGAAAGTACGGTTATGTCTGATGGATACCCAGCGGGCGCTGAATTTCCTGGTGCGTAAAGCGCGTTTGCCAAGTGGCCAACTGGAACAAGCTCGTGAGGTGCTGCGCGATATCGAATCCCTGCTGCCGCACAATGAATCCTTATTCCAGAAAGTTAACTTCCTGATGCAAGCGGCGATGGGTTTTATCAACATCGAGCAGAACCGTATCATCAAGATCTTCTCAGTGGTATCGGTTGTCTTCCTACCGCCTACGCTGGTCGCATCCAGCTACGGGATGAACTTTGAGTTTATGCCGGAGCTACGTTGGTCATTTGGTTATCCGGCGGCGATTGGTTTAATGATTATTGCCGGCTTGGCACCATATCTCTATTTCAAACGCAAGAATTGGCTCTAACCTTTATACCCGTCATACTTCAAGCTGCATGTGCGTTGGCTGCTTTCGTGCACCCCAGTCACTTACTTGAGTAAGCTCCTGGGGATTTACTCAATGGCCGCCTTCCTGCAACTCGAATTATTTAGGGTATGGATGAATAAAAAAGCCCGGTAACTCAATGTTATCGGGCTTTTTTTAAGCATTTTAACTGTTAGGCACGTAGCTTGCGTTGGGTATAGAGCGCATCCAGTGTGAACAATAACAGTGCTGCCCAGATAAATATGAAAGTGACCATCTTATCGTTGCCGATAGTCTCACCATAGAAAGTGACCGCCAGAATAAACATCAGCGTTGGCCCCAGATACTGGAAGAAGCCCAGCGTCGACAACCGTAAACGTGTAGCAGCCGCGGTGAAGAACAGCAGTGGGATAGTGGTAATCACCCCTGCGGCTGCTAATAGAACATTCAGCGACCAGGCATTGGCCCCCATGTGGCTGGTTGGGCTATCGGCAATAAAGAACAGATAAACTGCCGCAATCGGTAATAGCCACATTGTTTCAACCAACATGCCGGTTTGGGCATCAATCCCCAGTTTTTTGCGAATCAGTCCATATAACGCAAAGGTAATCGCCAGCCCCAAACCAATCACCGGCAGCGAACCAAATTGCCACAGCTGAATAAGCACACCGCCGAACGCCAGTGCCACCGCAACCCATTGCATGCGGCGAAAACGCTCGCCGAGAAATAGCATGCCAAATAACACGTTAACCAACGGGTTAATAAAGTAGCCCAGACTGGCTTCCAACATGTGATTGTGGTTGACCGCCCAAATAAATAATAACCAGTTGCTGGCAATCAATACGGCGGTCACCGCCAGTAATAGCAGGCGCTTGCGGTTTTTAATGGCGCTGCGGACCTGTGGCCAATTACGGCTAACAGTCAGCAAAATCAGCATAAAGAAAAATGACCAGATAATCCGATGAGTCAAAATTTCATCAGCCGGCACCTGTTGGATGAGCTTGAAATAAGCAGGGGCGATACCCCAAATAAAATAGGCAGCCAGAGCAAAGAAAATGCCCTGACGGGTTCGTTGTTTATCCATGGTGTGGCTCAGAACAAGAAAGGAGATGCGGTGAGTGTACTTAACTTCACGTTATTATTCATCACCGCAATAGGCCGCATCAGCCAACCAGATAGGTCGCAGTCGCGCTGGCGATATGCATTTGGTTTTCATTATGCAACTCAACTCTGGCAACAGATACCTTGTTACCACTGCGTAAAATGCTGCTGCTGGCAATAAAATGCTCGCCGCGGCCAGGGCGCAAATAGTCGACACGGAGGTCGATGGTTCCCATTTTGGCCAGCTTCATTTGCAGTTGTTCCTGAATCAGCGGTTCATGGCGAACCAGGCTGTTCCCAACACACACCAGACCCGCCGCAACATCCAGCACCGCAGCAATAACACCACCGTGTAAAATCCGTTGCGCAATATTACCGACCAGTTTGTCATTATTATCAAAAGTAATTTCGGCGAAATCTTGCTCGAAACGAGTTAATTTTAATCCTAATTCGCGGTTAAATGGCATGTGGTAGACAAAGATTTCACCGATGAGGTTGCGGGCACTCTCCAGAGTTAAAGGTGTTACAGGCATTGGTTTTCTCTTAAAAGATAATTTCTAATGTTATTAGTTTGTTTATTTTATGCTTCTATTTTGTTGTTTTCCAGTCGTTAAATCATAAATATAAACAACACTAATCTCAGATAACATTTGTGTGTAGAATGAGCTGTTTTCATTACAAATAGAAATAATTCGTAAGGTGATGGGGGAATGATGGGTAGATTTTGGCAGATTTTAATCGCTTTATTACTGGTGCCGACTTTGGCGCAGGCAGAAGAAGCAACGGTTGAGAAAATTCATGACGCACCGACAGTGCGTGGCAGTATTATTGCGGCAATGTTGCAGGATCACGATAATCCGTTCTTGCTTTATCCGTATGAAACCAACTACTTACTCTATACTTATACCAGCGATATCAATAAAGATGCGATAAGCTCTTATGACTGGGCGCAGAATGCCAATAAGGATGAAGTTAAATTCCAATTGAGCTTGGGCTTCCCTATCTGGCGCGGTATTGCCGGTGATAACTCGTTGCTGGGTGCTTCATATACTCAACGCTCTTGGTGGCAAGCATCGAACAAAGATGAATCCTCACCCTTCCGTGAAACCAACTATGAGCCACAACTGTTCCTGGCCTGGGCTACCGATTATGAGCTGGCTGGCTGGACATTCCGCGAAGTAGAATTTGGTTATAATCACCAGTCTAACGGTAAAGCTGATCCCACCTCACGTAGCTGGGATCGCGTTTATACCCGCCTGATGGCTCAACGCGGCAACTTGGAAATCGACCTGAAGCCTTGGTATCGTATCCCTGAAAGCGACAGCAAAGATGACAACCCGGATATCAATAAATACATGGGTTATTATCGGTTGAAAGTGGGCTATGCCTTGGGTGAAAGTGTGTTCAGTCTGGATGGCCGTTATAACTGGAATACCGGTTATGGTGGTGCTGAAATGGGCTGGAGCTACCCAATCACCAAGCATGTTCGTTTTTATACCCAAGTGTTCAGTGGTTATGGTGAGTCAATGATTGACTATAACTTTAGGCAAACACGGGTGGGTGTGGGTATCATGTTGAATGATGTCCTTTAACGTCATCCGGCGTTAGAAAAGTTTCAGACACAGGCCGGTTAACCGGCCTGTGCAGATCTCATAGTTGGGGAATAGTGTGTCAACCGCAGCAGTGATAAATAGGGAGTTACTGGCAGAGCAGGTATTGCGAGATACTTTCGGCTACCAGCAATTCCGGCCCGGACAACAAGAAATTATCAACGCCACTCTATCAGGGCAAGATTGTCTGGTAGTGATGCCAACGGGCGGTGGTAAATCCTTGTGTTATCAGATCCCGGCACTGGTGACGGATGGCTTAACGCTGGTGGTCTCCCCCTTAATTTCTCTGATGAAAGATCAGGTTGACCAACTACTGGCCTATGGCGTAGGCGCGGGGTGCTTAAACTCATCACAAACACGCGAGCAGCAATTGGCGGTGATGGACGGCTGCCGCAGCGGTCAGATTAAGCTGCTGTACATCGCGCCTGAACGGCTGGTGATGGAGAGCTTTCTTGATCAACTGCACCAGTGGCGTCCTGCGCTGTTGGCAGTGGATGAAGCGCACTGTATCTCTCAATGGGGTCATGATTTCCGCCCGGAATACCGAGCCCTTGGTCAGTTAAAGCAGCGTTTCCCTAATTTACCGGTGATAGCACTGACCGCGACGGCTGATGAAGCCACGCGCGGCGATATCGTGCGGTTACTCAATCTGGATCAGCCATTAATTCAGGTCAGCAGCTTTGATCGCCCCAATATTCGTTACACCCTGGTTGAGAAGTTCAAACCGCTTGATCAACTGTGGCGTTTTGTTCAAGACCAGCGTGGCAAAAGTGGCATTATTTACTGCAATAGCCGGGCTAAGGTAGAAGACACCACCGCGCGCCTACAAAGCCGTGGTTTAAGTGTGGCGGCTTACCATGCCGGGCTGGACAATGAGCGCCGCGCACAGGTGCAGGAAGCTTTTCAGCGCGATGATTTGCAAGTGGTGGTCGCCACCGTGGCTTTCGGTATGGGGATTAACAAACCTAACGTTCGTTTTGTGGTGCATTTTGATATTCCGCGCACTATCGAATCTTACTATCAGGAAACGGGTCGTGCTGGGCGTGATGGTTTGCCCGCCGAGGCGATGTTGCTGTATGACCCGGCTGATATGGCGTGGTTGCGCCGTTGTCTGGAAGAGAAACCAGCTGGTGCGCAACAAGATATTGAGCGGCATAAACTCAATGCGATGGGGGCTTTTGCTGAAGCGCAAACCTGTCGCCGATTAGTCTTGCTGAACTATTTTGGTGAAGGCAAACAGCAGCCATGCGGTAACTGTGATATCTGCCTCGACCCACCTAAGCGCTACGATGGGCTGGCCGATGCGCAAAAAGCGCTGTCATGTGTGTATCGGGTTGGACAGCGGTTTGGTTTGGGGTATATCGTCGAGGTGCTGCGCGGGGCCAATAACCAGCGTATTCGTGAATTTGGTCATGACAAACTGTCAGTTTACGGCATTGGTCGTGAACAGAGTCATGAGCATTGGGTCAGTGTCCTACGCCAACTGATTCATCTCGGATTACTGAGTCAGAATATTGCCATGTTCTCCGCCTTGCAGTTGACCGAGGCGGCACGTCCGGTATTGCGTGCTGAATTGCCACTACAACTGGCAGTGCCGCGAATCCAGAGTTTGAAAGTGCGTAGCAGCGCGAATCAAAAATCCTATGGCGGCAATTACGATCGCAAGTTGTTCGCCAAATTGCGCAAATTACGTAAATCTATCGCCGACGAAGGCAATATTCCGCCTTATGTCGTGTTTAACGATGCCACCCTGCTGGAGATGGCGGAGCAGATGCCAATTACTGCCAGTGAACTGTTAAGTGTCAATGGCGTCGGGCAACGTAAGCTGGAGCGCTTTGGCGCGCCGTTTATGGCGATGATCCGCGACCATGTAGATAACAACGACGATTAATACGCTGCTTATTTGTTAAAGACTTATTTATTAAAGAGAAATGCCTCATGCTAATGCTATTTCTGACCGTCGCGCTGGTGCACTTGGTTGCTTTGATGAGCCCAGGGCCTGATTTCTTTTTTGTGTCGCAAACAGCGGCCAGCCGCTCACGCCGCGAAGCGATGATGGGAGTGACCGGCATTTCTTTGGGGATCGTTGTCTGGGCTGGCGTCGCTCTGATGGGGCTAAATCTTATCTTGCAGAAAATGGCGTGGTTGCACCAGATTATTATGGTCGGCGGTGGGTTATATCTGTGCTGGATGGGTTGGCAATTGCTGAAATCGGCCCGTTCCAAACGAGACACTTCAGAACCTGAGGTCCAAGTTGCACTTCCTGCGCGTGGCCGGACTTTCTTGCGTGGCTTTCTAACTAATTTATCGAACCCCAAAGCAGTTATCTATTTCGGCAGCGTATTTTCATTGTTTGTTGGTGATAATGTGACTGCTGGCGCGCGCTGGGGGTTATTTGTGCTGATAGTGGCGGAAACTTTTGTATGGTTTAGCATTGTGGCCTGTGTCTTTGCTTTGCCGGTGATGCGCCGTGGTTATCAACGATTATCCAAATGGATTGATGGGCTGGCAGGGGTACTCTTCGCTGGTTTTGGTATCCATCTGATATTGTCTCGCTAGCGAGTTCCCCAACCGGTGAGTTACCCGGTCGGGGCATATCAATGTGTTTTATACTTTGCGCGCGGTGGCTAATAATGCGCCTACCAGCATGAATAAACCGCCAAATATCCGATTCAATAATTTCATTTGCTGTGGTGATTTAATCCAGCCAGCAATTCGTGTGGCAAGAGTCGCGTAACCAATCATCACGATAATATCGACTATCACACTGGTGCTGCCGAGAATCAGATATTGCGCCACCTGTGGTTGGTGCGGCAGAACAAATTGTGGGAACAATGCGGCCAGGAAAACAATGCTTTTCGGGTTGGTCAGATTAACAAACACCGCGCGTTTAAACAGTTTTCGCCGTGGCATACTGTTAGCTAATGCATGCAGATCCAGCGCTCCGGCTGCGCGCCACTGTTGAATACCAAGCCAGATTAAATAGGCCGCCCCGAGCCATTTTAATAGTTCAAATGCCAGTAGCGATTGTGAAATCAGTGCGCCCAGGCCGACACCGACCAGTACAATGTGCACGGCCAGCCCTAATTGTAATCCGCAAATGGAGGCAATTACTCCGCGCGTACCGTGGCTGATGGCGGTGCTCATAGTATTAATAGCACCCGAACCGGGGGACAAACTGAGGATAAGTGTCGTCAGCAGATAAGTTAACCACCAGTCTAAGGTCATCGGCAAAGTTCCCTGAATGTGTAAATTTATGCCACAATACTCCATTGCTAATAGTTGTGCTATGGCTCACAGAATACCGAGTCATTCAGGCCAGAAGCTGCAATCAGCTCCGTTTTATAACACCATGATTTACAACGTCATGATTTACAACGTCATGAATTATAAGCTCATGATTTACAACTCACGTTATATCGAGCCACGCGATGCCGTTAGATAATCATATGAATAACTGGTTGACCCGCGAAGAGCAGTTTGCTGCTTTTGTTAACGGCCCATTGTTAGATTTCTGGCAGCAGCGGGATGAAGATGAGTTTATGGGGGTCGATAATATCCCTATTCGCTATGTCCGTTTTTGTTCACCGCAACATACCCGCGTGGTGGTGGTGGTGCCAGGCCGCATTGAAAGTTACGTTAAATATCCCGAAGTGGCCTATGATCTATTCCAGCAAGGTTATGATGTTATCGTGTTGGATCATCGTGGGCAGGGCCGATCCGGGCGAATACTTGATGATCGTAACCGCGGGCATGTGATCAAATTTGATGATTACATTGAAGATTTTGCGCAGCTGGTGCAGCGTGAGATAACCGGAAGCCATTATCAGCAGTGTTTTGCATTGGCCCACTCTATGGGGGGGGCGATTCTGACCCGTTATCTGGCGAGAGAACCGACAGTGTTTAATGCTGTAGCGCTCTGCGCACCCATGTTTGGCATCCATTTGCCGATGCCGGGTTGGCTGGCCCACCGGATTGTCGATTGGACTGAGAAACATCAAAAGCTGCGGGATTACTATGCAATAGGCACCGGGCAGTGGCGGCCATTGCCCTATGTGGTCAATATGCTGACTCACAGCCGCGAGCGCTATCGCCGCTACTTGCGCCAATATGCTGACAGCCCAGAAATCCGTGTCGGTGGGCCAACCTATCATTGGGTCCGTGAAAGCCTGCTGGTGGGGGAGCAAATTATTGCTCAAGCAGACAAAATTACCACACCGGTTCTGTTACTACAGGCCAGTGAGGATCGGGTAGTACATAACCCGGCCCATAATGCATTTACTCAGGCAATGACTCTGGCGGGGCACCCTTGTGAAGGGGGGCAGCCGAAGTTAATTAAAGGCGCACGCCATGAGATCCTGTTCGAACGGGACACCCTGCGTGCCGAGGCGCTAAGCGCCATATTGCGCTTTTTTGCGCAACATCACTCTTCTTTACAACATAAAAAACCAGTCGGCCCGTAAGACTCCGACACCACCAGAGGTTAGAACATACCGCTATGTATCATGTTGTTGCTTCCGATTTAGATGGCACCCTGCTGTCACCTGACCACATACTGACGCCTTATACCAAAGAGACACTTAAGTTGCTGACGCAACGTGATGTGCACTTTGTGTTTGCGACCGGCCGCCACCATATTGATGTGGCGCAAATCCGCGACAATCTGGAGATCAGTGCCTTTATGATAACCTCCAATGGCGCGCGCGTGCACAACACGGCAGGGGAGCTGATTTTCAGCCATAACCTTGATGCGGATATCGCCCGTGACTTGTACAATATCGAACACCACAATCCAGATATTCTGACCAACGTCTATTTGAATGACGAATGGTACATGAACCGCGAAAGCCCGGCGCAGGAAGAGTTCTTCCGCGAGTCGGTGTTCAAATATCAAGTGTTCGAACCGGCTTTACTGCCGACCGACGGAGTATGTAAGGTCTACTTTACCTGCGACGATCACGATAAGTTATTGATTTTGGAAGAGGCCATCAACGCACGTTGGGGCGATCGGGTAAATGTCAGCTTCTCTTTCCCAACCTGTCTGGAAGTGATGGGTGGTGGTGTTTCCAAGGGCCACGCACTTGAGCAAGTCGCTAAAATCATTGGTTATTCATTGAAAGAATGTATCGCGTTTGGCGATGGTATGAATGATTTGGAAATGCTCTCTATGTCGGGCAAGGGCTGCATTATGCGCGATGCTCATCAGCGCCTAAAAGATATGTTGCCGAATCTGGAAGTGATTGGTTCTAATGCCGATGATGCTGTGCCGCATTATTTGCGCAAAATGTTCTTAGGGTCTGATAAATAAAGAATTGATTGCAGTGAAAAAATGGCGAACTGTAGATGAGTTCGCCATTTTCCTATTTTAAGTTTTAAGTCATCTCAGATGTTAAGTTATCTCAGACCAGTCACTTACTGGTGCTGTCCCTGTTTTTGCAGGAATTGCACACCTTTATCTGGGAAATCGGTAAATACCCCGTCAACCCCGGCCTGATTGTAGATAATATCAAACAGCTGGTTCACGTCAGTGGCGTATTTAGGCAACTTGTCAGCACGAATGGTGAAAGGGTGAACCATCATATTGTTGGCATGTGCTTCTTTCACCATATTGGTCAGCTTGATGTTATTTGGCGTAGAAGTTTCAACCACCAACATGTGATAGTCAGGGCCGATGCCGTCGGCATATTGCGCGACTTGCTTCATAGCTCCCGGCTTGAACATCCAGTCATAACTATAATTAACCCACTTGCCATCAGGTTTCTGTTCGTAGGTCTCATTCCAGTCAGTATAAGCCACCAGTTGAACCAGTTTCAGGTCCATGCCCATCTTCGGTTCCAGCTCATTCTTGATACGTTTTAATTCATTGGCATCAAAGCATTGCAGATAGACTTTATCGGCTTTGGTGGTGTAACCGTACTGCTTCAACACTTCCAACACCTTAGTGGAAATGTCTTTCCCTTCCTGTTTATGGAACCACGGCGCTTTGATTTCAGGATAGATGCCGATGTTCTTGCCGGTCGAATGATTCAGCCCCTGAACGAATTCAATCTCTTCCTGGAAGGTATGCACACGGAAGTCAGATTTGCCCATCGGGAAGCGGCCCGGATAGCTCTGTATTTTTTTACCCTCTTTATCAATATCAAAGCCTTCGGTAAATTTCAGTGACTTGATTTCCGGTAAAGTGAAGTCAATGGCGTAATAGCGGCCATCTTTGCGTGCTCGATCAGGGAAACGCTCAGCGACATCGGTCACGCGATCCAGATAATGGTCGTGCAGAACCACCAACTCATTATCTTTAGTCATCACCAAGTCTTGTTCAAGATAATCAGCGCCTTGTGCATACGCCATGGCTTTGGCTGGCAGTGAGTGCTCAGGCAAGTAGCCACTGGCTCCACGATGCGCGATAACCACTTTATCTTTGGCTACGGGTTCTACCGCATGCGCCATGCCGGCGACTGAGGATGCCAGAATCATACTTGCTACCAGTAACTTCATATGAGTTTTCATTGATATTGCTCCATTTATCAATTTCAGGGTATGAAAAAGGCTGTGTCGCTATTAATCCATAGATAACGGCACAGCCTGTAAGCTACTTAATCATTAGGGTACAAATTTATTGATCCTATTTTTTATCCATCTCGGCCTGTCTTGCCAGTTCTTCGTGATGTTTTTTCTCGCTGAACATCACCACAATCAATAACAGAACCGCCAGGATGCTACCGCCAATCATGACCATAAAGCCGCCGTCCCAACCGAAGTAGTCAACGGTGTAACCGACGATGGCACTGGCCGCGACCGAACCACCCAGATAACCGAACAAACCGGTGAAGCCTGCTGCGGTACCTGCTGCTTTTTTCGGTGCTAATTCAAGGGCATGCAAGCCAATTAACATCACCGGGCCGTAAATCAGGAAGCCGATGGTGATCATACAAGCCATATCGATGCCAGGGTTACCCACTGGGTTGAGCCAATAAATGATGGTTGCAATAGTCACCAGCGTCATAAAGAACACGCCGGTAGCACCACGGTTACCTTTAAACACTTTATCGGACATCCAACCACACAGTAGCGTCCCTGGAATACCAGCGTATTCATACAGGAAATAAGCCCATGAGGATTTATCCAGCGCGAAGTGTTTTACTTCTTTCAGGTAGGTTGGTGACCAATCGAGGATGCCGTAACGCAGCAAATAAACAAAAACGTTAGCAATCGCGATATACCATAACAGCTTGTTTGGCAAAATGTATTGCATGAAGATTTGCTTCGCCGTCAGCTCTTCTTCCGCTTCTTCGCTATAGTCATCCGGATAGTCGTTTTTGTACTCTTCAATCGGAGGTAAGCCCACAGATTGTGGGGTGTCACGCATTAAACCAAAGACAATCAATGCCACCAAAATGGCACCGAACGCTGGCATATAGAGCGCGGCTTTCCAGTCGTTAAACCATGCCATACCTAGCAAGAACAGCAATGGCGGCAAGCCACCACCCACGTTATGGGCGCAGTTCCAGACAGAAACGATACTGCCGCGTTCTTTCTTCGACCACCAGTGCACCATGGTACGGCCACATGGCGGCCACCCCATCCCCTGGAACCAGCCGCATAAGAACAACAGCACGAACATCACTGCGATACTGGATGTTGCCCAAGGCACAAAGCCCATAAACAGCATCACGGCAGCGGCGAGAATTAAACCGGCAGAGAGGAACACCCGTGGGTTAGACCGGTCAGAAACCGAACCCATGATGAATTTTGAGAAGCCGTAAGCAATAGAAATACCGGATAGCGCGAAGCCCAGATCCCCACGAGAGAACCCTTGTTCGATCAAATACGGCATGGCCAGCGTAAAGTTTTTACGCACCAGATAGTAGGCTGCGTAACCGAAAAATATACCCATGAAGATTTGCCAGCGTAAGCGGCGGTAAGTGGGGTCGACCTGGTCTGCGGGAAGCCGTGCCACATGTGGCGCGGGCTTAAAAATACTCAACATAAGTGCCTCCGATGGCTTTTTTTTGTTTTTGACTCCGGTATAGCCTGATATCTATCCGTTTGTTAAGGGCTGCCGGTAGTTAAACGGTGAAGCTACAGTCGTTTATGTTCCATAACGAGCGCCATGCTAGATAAATTCGCCTAACTTATCTGTGAGTGATGGCGCATTTGTTACAGTTATATGACCGCGGCGGCAATTTTGAGCGATTGGTTAACATTTTGAAACCGGCAATGACAAATTACCTGTGACTTTGATCACAATCATGGTTTTTAAACACCACATTACTTTCGTTTTTCGTTCGTTTTTGTTCCTTATCAAACAATAACCATAAAGACTGTGGCTCAATAGACTCATAATTAGCCGCCAGGCGGCTGTCTGATAATGTGGGGTCTTTCATGACGAACAGTTCTCCTTACACAGAAACGGATGTCATCATCATTGGTGGTGGTGCGACCGGTGCCGGGATTGCCCGAGACTGCGCCCGACGGGGTTTGGCTTGTACGCTCTTGGAGCGGCACGACATTGCCACTGGCGCTACCGGCCGCAATCATGGCTTATTACACAGTGGTGCGCGTTATGCTGTTACCGACGGAGAGTCCGCGCGTGAATGTATTGAAGAAAACCGGATTCTCAAACGCATTGCCCGCCATTGTATTGAGCAAACCGATGGCTTGTTTATCACCTTGCCGGAAGACTCCCTAGACTATCAGGAACAATTTATTGCTCGCTGTCAGGAGGCGGGGATCGAGGCTGAAGCCATTGATCCCAAACAAGCATTACGGCTCGAACCTGCCGCGAACCCCGCGCTGATTGCGGCCGTGCGGGTACCTGATGGCACTGTTGACCCTTTCCGCTTAACCGCCGCCAATATGTTGGATGCCCGTGAGCACGGAGCCAATGTACTGACTTATCACGAAGTTATCGGCTTATTGCGCCACGGTGACCGGGTCAGTGGCGTGCGCGTTTTCGATCATAAAAATCAGCGGCAATATGATATTCATGCGCAAATCGTCGTGAATGCGGCGGGGATCTGGGGTCAGCACATTGCCGAATACGCCGATCTTCGTATTCGCATGTTCCCCGCCAAAGGCGCGCTGTTGATCCTGGGACATCGGATCAACAACATGGTGATCAACCGCTGCCGTAAACCCGCAGATGCCGACATTCTGGTACCGGGCGATACCATTTCACTGATTGGCACCACCTCCACTCATATTGAATACGATCAGATAGACAATATGGTAGTAACGGCACAAGAGGTGGATACCTTAATTCGCGAAGGCTCCAAACTGTCGCCGCAACTGGCGCAAACGCGTATTTTGCGTGCTTACGCTGGGGTTCGACCGCTGGTTGCCAGTGATGATGATCCTTCTGGACGTAATGTGAGTCGCGGCATTGTATTGCTCGATCACGCCAGCCGCGATGGGCTGGAAGGTTTTATCACCATCACCGGTGGCAAGTTGATGACCTACCGGCTGATGGCAGAATGGGCAACGGATAAAGTGTGTGAAAAGCTGGGCGTGACAGCGGCTTGCACCACGGCCCAAGAGCCACTTCCTGGTTCACAGCAATCAGCCGAGCAAACGCTCAGTAAAGTGATTTCTTTACCTGCCAGTATTCGTGGCTCGGCGGTTTATCGTCATGGTGACCGTGCGACACAGTTATTGGCAGGAAACCGTCTGGACAACAGTTTGGTGTGTGAATGTGAAGCGGTGACTGCTGGCGAAGTGCGCTATGCCATTGAATCATTGTCGGTTAATAACCTGCTGGATTTACGTCGCCGCACCCGGGTTGGCATGGGGACTTGTCAGGGGGAGCTTTGTGCTTGCCGGGCTGCGGGTTTACTCAGCCGCTTTAAAGTAACAACACCGCAGCAATCTCGTGAACAGCTTAGGCAGTTTTTGAATGAGCGCTGGAAAGGTGTGCGCCCGATAGCATGGGGTGACGCCTTGCGGGAAAGCGAGTTTACCCATTGGGTTTATCAAGGGCTTTGTGGCTTGGATGACAGCCCGAATACGGCCAATGTTCAGGAGAAACCAGATGAAATTTGATGTGATTATCATCGGTGGTGGATTAGCTGGGCTGGTGTGCGGTATCCGCCTCGCCGAACAAGGTAAATATTGCGCGATTGTCAGCGCCGGTCAAAATGCATTGCATTTCTCCTCTGGCTCTTTGGATCTATTGGCGAAATTACCTAATGGGCAGGCGGTCAGCCAGCCACTCTCAGCACTTGAAACGCTGGCGGAGTTAGCGCCGGAACACCCTTACAGCAAAATGGGGCAAACAGGTCAGGTGGGTGAGTTGGCCCAACAAGCCGAGTCTCTGCTAAGCCGCTGCGGCCTGAATCTGGTTGGCTGTGCGGCCAAAAATCACTTACGTCTGACACCGCTAGGCAACTGTCGACCTACATGGCTCAGCCCAGCGGATATTCCGGTTGCGCCATTAGAAGGCCCGTTACCTTGGCAAAAAGTGGCGGTGATTGGTATTGAAGGATTCCTCGATTTTCAGCCGCAGATGGTCGCCAGTGCCTTGCAGGAACAGGGTGTTGAAGTCACTGCGGACTATCTGCATTTACCGGCGCTGGACCGTTTACGCGATAACCCTAGCGAATTCCGCGCGGTGAATATTGCGCGTGTATTGGACTTACCCGAAAACTTGCAACCGCTGGCCGATGAGCTGGCTCGTTTGTCATCTACCGCAGAAATGATTTTACTGCCAGCTTGCATCGGGCTGGATGAATCTGCGCCATTGGACGCACTACGCGCGGCGGTGGGTAAACCGATTCAATTGTTGCCCACACTGCCGCCGTCATTACTCGGCATGCGCTTACATCAAGCTCTACGCCACCGTTTCCAGCAATTAGGCGGCATTGTCATGCCGGGTGATGCGGTATTGCGTGCCGAACTGGTGGGGAACCGAATTACCGGACTGTATAGCCGTAATCATGGTGATATTCCACTGCGTGCGGCTCAGATGGTGCTGGCGAGTGGCAGTTTCTTCAGTAATGGGCTGGTAGCAACCTTTGAGCATGTCTATGAGCCAATACTGGATCTGGATATTTTATCGCTACCCAACCGCGCAGATTGGAGCAACAGCAATATGTTTGCGCCGCAACCTTATCTGCAATTTGGCGTCAACACCGATAACCGGCTACGGGCGCTGCGCGGGGGAGTAGCACTGGATAACCTGCATGTTATTGGTGCGGTGCTCGGAGGATACGATCCGCTGCAACAGGGCTGTGGCGCAGGCGTTTCTCTCACCAGTGCCTTGTTTGTGGCAGAGCAGATTGTCAGCGCTATGGAGGTGACATTATGACGTGGTTACCACAGCACGAAGACACTCAGGATACACATTTGGCACGGGATAAGAGTTTTGAAAGTTGTATCAAATGCACGGTATGCACCACTTATTGCCCGGTAGCGAAAGTTAACCCACTTTATCCGGGGCCAAAACAAGCTGGCCCTGATGGTGAGCGGCTGCGCCTAAAAGATCCGGCATTATATGATGACGCACTGAAGTATTGTACTAACTGTAAACGTTGCGAAGTGGCCTGCCCGTCAGATGTCAAAATTGGCGACATCATCCAACGCGCGAAAGCCAGTTACAGCAGTAATAAGCCTAAGCTGCGCGATGCTATCCTCAGTCACACCGATATCATGGGGACTCTATCAACGCCATTTGCTCCGGTCATCAATGCGGTCACGGGTTTAAAGCCGGTGCGGGTCTTGCTGGATAAAGCGCTGAAAATTGACCATCGACGTGAATTACCAAAATACTCGTTTGGCACATTCCGCCGCTGGTATCGCAAACAAGCTGAGAAACAGCAGCAATATGCCGAGCAGGTGGCGTTTTTCCATGGTTGTTTTGTTAACTACAACCATCCGCAATTGGGCAAAGATTTAGTCAGTGTATTCAATGCGATGAATATCGGCGTTCAATTACTTAAACGCGAGAAATGCTGCGGTGTACCGCTAATTGCGAATGGATTTATCGAACAGGCAAAAAAACAGGCACGGGTGAATCTGGTGTCACTGACTGATGCTGTGATTGATCGGGATATTCCGGTGGTTGCCACCTCATCAAGCTGTACTTTTACGTTGCGCGATGAATATCCACACTTGCTGGATGTCGATACCGCACCGGTGCGCGACAGAGTGGAACTGGCGACTCGCTACCTTTACCGATTATTGGATCAAGGGCGCGAATTACCGTTAAAACCGTTGTTCTCAAACCAAAATAAACCGCTGCGCATTGCCTATCACACACCTTGCCATATGGAAAAAATGGGTTGGACGGCTTATACCCTGGCGTTATTACAGCGCATTCCGGGTATTGAGCTGGTGGTATTGGACTCCCAATGTTGTGGGATTGCCGGTACATATGGTTTTAAATCAGAGAACTACGCGACATCACAAGGGATTGGCGCATCGTTATTCCAACAAATCGAAGAAAGCGGTGTTGATTTGGTGATTACCGACTGCGAAACCTGTAAATGGCAGATAGAGATGTCGACCAGCAAGAAGTGCGAGCATCCGATTACCTTACTGGCACAAGCCCTAGCTTGATAATACGGACAGAGCGCGATTTATGAGTGTTTCCAGACGGCTGATAAACCCCGATAACTCGATCTTGCAAGGTGAAGGCAGGCAGAATAGTAAAGCGTCCGCGCCAGGGATGGCGCGGCTCGAGCCCCCAGGGAAGGGTTTACGGCGTCTTTACGATCTGCCTGTTTTCACCGCTACGGGCACTTTTTCATTAACTCTTAGAGCGCGGATAAACCGCGCTCTATTGCAGGAGATTATTTCAGCTTCAAGGTACTGATAATAGATTCAGCTTCTGTTTGTGCTTGCTGCTGATTGTCGGCTGGCAGAGTAATTTGTATTGTCATCAAATGGTTATCAACTTGACCCATCAACACGGATGAATAGGCTTTTTGACCACCGCTGGTAATAATGCTATCTAATTGCTGGAAAGGATGCCCATCGACCTTAATCGCTTTATTTGTCACAACCTGTAGATTGGCATCGCGGGCACGTTGCTGCTCGGCCAGGCGATCAGTCAACACATTCAACGCTTCATTGGCATCATCACCTAAAATCACAATAACCGCTTTATCGCCAGTTTTGTTGGCATAAACGTGCATGTTGTTAGCCTGACTGCCCATTTTCCCGCTTTGGTCAGATAAATCTGCTGGCAAACTAAATGCGACTTTACCTTCCAACAAGCTGACTGGCTGGCCCACATTGTTATCGCTGCCGCTATCGCAGGCACTTAATCCTACAACCAGCAGGCCAACAGCAAGAAACTTGGTTATTTTATGCATGGGAATCCCTTATCAATGATGAATAGCATTATCGCACCTTATTCAGACGCCAAAAGCAATCTATTGTTCAGCGGTGTTCGCCTGCATTAGCGTTTGCTGCTCGGTCTTCCGGGCAAAGTATTTCAACAATACATTGAGCATTACACCATAAGCAGGTAAGAAGAATAACATGCAAATCAGCAACTTAAAGCTATAATCTACCAAGGCGATTTCCACCCAGTTTGCCGCCATAAAAGGATCAGAACTGCGATAGAAAGCAATAAAGAAGAACGCCATGGTGTCGCTGATATTGCCAAAGAACATGGCGGCGGTTGGGGCAACCCACCATGCACTGCGCTGACGAAGGCGGTTAAATACTTGAACATCAAGAATTTGACCCAGCACATAGGCCATAAAGCTGGCAGCGGCGATGCGCGCAACAAACAGATTAAAGCTGCTCAATGCCGGGAACCCTTGCCAGCTCCCCTGATAGAACAGGGCTGAAATTAGATACGAAATAAGTAAAGCAGGCACCATGACGGACAGAATAATCCGGCGCGCCAAGGGAGCACCAAAAATCCGCACGGTCAGGTCGGTAGCTAAAAAGATAAACGGAAAGGTAAAAGCCCCCCACGTAGTGTGAAAACCGAAGATAGATATCGGTAATTGCACCAGATAGTTGCTGGAGGTGATGATGACAATATGGAATAGCGACAGCCATACCAAAGCGGTCATCCGCTGTTGGGCAGTAAACGAAAACATAAATGTGACCTTTTTGGTTATTGGGGTGAGGGAACCCAAACATAATGTGCCGCAATTTCTGCGACGCGCGGCATAATACGCGTTTGCGCAACGAATGCAATGGTTAATTTTAGCGCAAACGATGGCCTTTTCACGAAAGCGATTGTGCCACTTGCACCTAAAAACCGGCGGAGTAAACTATCTCGCTTCGTAAGCCTGCTTACATTTTTGCTATTAGCCTGTTGACTGACACACAAGAGAACCGCAATGACCGATATTTTTGCCAATCCGGATAAAACACTTGATGCACTGGGTTTGCGCTGCCCCGAGCCAGTGATGATGGTGCGTAAAACCGTCCGGCATATGGAGGACGGTCAAACTCTGCTTATTATTGCTGACGATCCCGCCACAACCCGTGACATTCCCGGTTTTTGCCGCTTTATGGACCACCAGTTGCTGGCACAAGATACCGAGCAGACGCCTTACCGCTATCTGGTCAAAAAAGGGGCAAAAGCGGAGTAGAAAGCCGCTTTACCCTTGTCATCAAATATCCCGCTTGCGCAATAACCTCAGCGCGTTTGCTGTCACCAAGGCGGTTGCGCCAGAGTCGGCTAATACGGCTAGCCATAAACCGGTCAAACCCAGCAATGTGGTCACCAGGAAAATACCTTTTAGCCCTAATGCGATAGTAATATTCTGGCGAATATTGGCGTTGGCAGCTCGTGATAACAAAATGATTTCCGCCAGCCCGGTCAGCCGATTATGAGTCAATGCCGCATCGGCTGTTTCCAGGGCCACATCAGTGCCGCTGCCCATCGCAATGCCGATGCTAGCTGCTTTCATGGCGGGAGCATCATTAATGCCATCGCCAACCATCACTGTTGGGTGTGTGGCATTCAGTGCCATAACTGCCTGCACTTTATCAGCCGGTAACAACCCGGCGCGGTAATCAATTCCCAGTTCACCGGCAATGGCCGCCGCTGCACGAGGGTTATCACCCGTTAACATAACACCTTGAATTCCCATATTTTTTAAGGCATCAATGGCTTGTTTGGCATCGGTGCGTAAAGTGTCTCGCAGCGCCACGGCACCAATAAATTTCTCATTTTCCAGCACGGCGACAGCTGTTTTGCCACTACTTTCCAGCTCATCGAACTGCACGAGCCACTCGGCGGTTAATAACTCTGGCGATATTTTACTGGGCGCGCTGACACGCACTACTAACCCGTTAACTATGCCTTCAACGCCAATGCCAGCCAGCGCACGCCGTTCTTCGGCGAGTGGCAGCATCGGGGTATTTTGCTGCGCTCGCTGCATGATCGCGACAGCCAGAGGATGATGCGAACCAGCTTCGACCGCTGCGGCCAGTGACAACAGGCGAGTTTCACTCACACCAGAGATGGGCAGGATATCAGTAACTTGCGGCTTACCTTCAGTCAGCGTGCCCGTTTTATCAAAAGCGACAGTTTGAATGCGGCCAAGCTGTTCAAGCGCGGCACCACCTTTAATCAACGCTCCACGCCGCGTTGCTGCAGCCAGTGCCGAGGTGATGGCTGCCGGAGTGGAAATGACTAATGCGCATGGGCAGCCGATCAACAGTAATGTCAGGCCACGGTATATCCAGGTTTCCCAAGGCTCGGCGAAAGCCAAAGGCGGAACCAGTATCACCAGTGCTGAGAAAAACATAATGGCAGGTGTATAGATACGGCTGAAACGGTCAATAAAACGCTCAATAGGCGCACGGCGTTCTTCTGCTAGTTCAATGAGTTGTAAAATACGGTCAATGGCATTATTACCCGGCTCAGAGATAACCCGCATTTCGGTCGCGCGATCGACTGACAAGCTTCCTGCCGCGACTTTTTCACCTTGCACGCGTTCAACAGGAACAGATTCGCCAGTGAGAGCACTTTCATCGAAACTGGCAAATGGAGTCATTAATTCAGCATCAGCGGGCAAGCGCCCCCCCGGTGAGACTTCAATGATATCGCCAGGGCGCAAGCTGGCAACGGAAACCTGTCGCCGCTCACCATCTTTGAGTAGTAAGGCTTCTTCAGGAACTAACGCCATGAGTGCTGTCACGCCACGACGTGCGCGGTTTGCTGCATAGGATTCGAGTAACTCGCCGACCATAAACAGCAGCAATACCATTGCCGCTTCAGCGGTTGCGCCAATAAACATCGCGCCAATAGCCGCGACGCTCATCAAGGTTTCAATCGCAAATGGTGTGCCGGAGCGAATAAGTTTCCAGGCTTTAGTGACAATCGGAATCAAGCCGACAATTGTGGTCACGGTAAAGGCTAATTCGCTCAGCTCTACACTGAATAAAGAGATTCCCCAACTGAGGAGCATCAGCGTGGTTAGTAATACAATTGGTAGATATTCACGAAAACGTGACTCTGACTCAGTGTTTTTGCCTGCGATAGGGGATTGAGTATCGACCAGACTGAATCCTGCCTGTATGACGGCCTGCTGAACTTGGGGACGAATGTCTGAACGGGCATCGACTACCAGTTTTTCTGTAGCAAACAGAACTTTTACATTTTCAATTCCGACCAGGTTACTGACTGCATTTTCAATTTTACGTGCGCAGCTTGGGCAATCCATCCCTTTCACTTGCCAACTAAAACGCTGGCTACCCGCGGGTGTTGCGTTAGCTAGCCTGTCGCTTTCCTCATCGCCGTCATCGGTATGACTACTCTGACTACAGCATCCCCCCTCCTGGTGTGAATGCTCACTCACTGAGTTCGAGCTGTCATGACTAATATTGGCAGCGGGCTGGCTGCTGCAACCTGTTTGTTTTTTCGCATGATCATGACCACAGCCACAGTGATTGTGTGTATCTGTTGAGTGTCGATGTTCGGAATGTGAATGCATGGTACCTCCTGGACAGAATGTAAAAGGTATACAGGATTTTGCCGGTATGGTTGCACTCTACACCTTGGAGTCAACTCCAGAGTCAAGAGGGTAAATGAGAATAATTACTAAACGGGGTTGATGCCAAGATAAAGGTATAACGGAAAGGAACACATGCCGCGTTTGATATTCAGGCTCCATCCTTGGAACCCTATGGTTGCATTACTATTGCAAAAGATAACTTGGCAAAATAGCATTTCTAAAAAAAGAAATTATAAAAATTATTTTGTGCAGCAATAGGTTAGTTACAAGTATAGCGACCTGACAATCAGGAAATGCCCGACAAAATAGCATCCAGCGACGATGGCATCTGAAGCCCGGAAAGAAAAACGATAGCGGTTTAGCAGCCAGATGGTGTGGGATACCAACAATAGCACCGTCCCGGTCAGCAATGAGAAGCTCATGTCCGTGCTACGCGCAAAGTATTGTTCGCCTGCCATCCATACCATAAGCAATGTCATACCGACGAAAGCAACGACAGGCCAGCGCATTTCATCCAGCCGAGTCCAGATAGTGGCTAACAGCAATGCACCCACAATAATGAGTACCAAGGGAAGCGGCCAGAATAGGGTGAATGTCATCTGGCTGGCAAAACTGATGGTATACAGTAAATGAGAGAGGAAGAATGCACCCAGAGCATAAAGTAAGCGCTCACTGGGTAGCAGCAATAAGGCGTCAGCAACCAGCGTTGCCAATAGGCCTAAAACAATCAGATAGCCCGCAGGGCCAAGAATAGGTGCTTGCCATGCAAGTAACAGCAACAGTAACAGAGTGACGGGTTTGAATACCCAGCGTTGCCAGCGTGGGCCTCGGTAAGTTGCATCAACAAACAACCAACCAGAAAAGAATACGGCAAGGAATGGCCAGCTCATTATTTATCCTTTTTTCTATACAGGTTTCAGTGAAAATACCTGTGTTGTAATGATAATCCGCAATGCCAACAACTCTGATAATACATTAATTAAGTGTAAGGGATGGAACACAAGAGTGATAGCAACACTACAGTGAATTGCATGATTTGTGCCACTTAATGCGTAGTAGTGCGCATAATCAGGTTTAGTGGAGAGGTCGGCCAGTTGAAGTCTTGGTCTTGTCCGGCCCACATGTTATGTTAACGCCGATTTCAGTTCGTTAAATCAAGGGATAGAGGCAATAGCACATGGCCAATGAACAATTGCTTTATCGCATTCAGTTTATAAATAACGGCAAGAATTATCAGCTCTATGTCCGAGAAGTCGGCCCAAGTACTTTGTTTGGGTTTATTGAAATTGCTGATTTTGTCTTTGATAGTCAATCGACCTTACTGGTTGACCCCTCCACAGAAAAATTGAAGACAGAATTTTCCGGTGTTAACCGTAGCTATATCCCCCTTCATTCAGTGATTCGCATTGATGCAGTAACTGAAAAGGGCAGCGCCCGAATCTCCGAACTGGGCAGTAACGTGATGAGCTTCCCTTATCTACCGGGTAATAAACCTTAAATCCCTCTTCAGAGTGAGATTTAGTGGGCAAGATTATGATGAATAAACCTCCATTATTATTTATTGCCGTGGTGGTATTGATTGTGGTGCTGGCAACACGCCAGTACTGGCAGAAGAAACGGCAAGACGCGGAAAATGACCGCTCACCTGTACGCAGTTTACAAGTTGAAGTTATCGATAAACGTGAGGTTTTAGCCCCCAATCGTCGTTCACGGCAGCGTGAAGAGATTGTGGCGGAAGAAAAACGCTATGAAGTTTATTTTCAACCGTTACTGAACGGGATAGAAGTAAAAAAGAGCAATGAAATCAAAATTGTACTTCCACAGCAGGAATATAATCGTATCGAGCAAGGCGCAAAGGGCACTCTACGCCTTCAAGGGACTCGCTATATAAGCTTTGCCCCAAATTCAGTCGCTAAATAAATAACCTGTCGCTATAACAGAAATATATGTAACGACAGTGGGTATTATTTTTTAGGGAGTGGCGGTTGTTTTTTTTGCCAGGCCAACAGCTCGAAAACCCCGAATACAAAAATTTTAAATTGTTGTAATCCACTGATTGGCTGGTCTTTGGGCTGCGTGGATTTAAGTAATATCAGTTGTAAGCCATGCATCAAGACCATGAAGATCATAGCGACATCAATAAAATATCTCAAAGGCTTAGGGAACGGCTGGAATAGATTCAGCAGTAGGAAAAACCATACCCCTAACATCAATAACCGGCCGATATTAATCCACATGATGTTGCTCCTGTTCTTCAACTGATACCCGGTCTTGGGGAACATCTTTGTTACGAATATAGAGGCGGTAGGCAACCTGCCCGGCAATTTTCTCTCGATGTAACTGCCAACTGGCAGGGACATCTGCGGCGGCACTTTCGGCCTCTGCTTCAACATAAATCCAGGCATCAGCTGTCAACCAGTTGAATTGCTCTAATAAATTGACTGTTTCCGCCAGCAAACCTTTACGAAAAGGGGGATCAAGGAAAACCAGATCAAAAGGCTGCCCTGGCTGGGCCAACCATTGTAAAGAGTTGGTATTGACCACTTGGCCATTGTCGGCACTCAATAACGTCAGGTTATTGCTCAATTGCTTAGCGACATGCCTGTCAGCTTCTAACAGAACGGTAAAACCGGCATAGCGGGATAGAGCCTCCAGCCCTAAGGCACCGCTACCCGCAAAGCAATCCAGGCATCGGGCACCTTGAATCATGGGGGCGAGCCAGTTGAATAGGGTTTCTCTGACACGGTCGGTGGTAGGGCGTAGCCCAGGGCTAACCGGCACCGGTAATTTGCGCCCACGCCATTTACCGCCGATGATGCGGATTTGGCCTGCCGACTGTTGTGGCGCTTGTTTTGCCGTTGTTATAGATCGCTCGGTTGTAGATCGCTTTGCTAAAGGTCGCTTTGCCATAGATTGCTTTGCTTGAAAATTGGCCAGTATTGCAGCACTGAATATAAAAGTTAGCCCTCATTCTACCTATGTGTGCAGTGTGGGGGAAACGTTAAACCTTTGTTGATTGAATTCACAATAGAAAGCAGCATCGTGCGCGTGTTGCTGTTCAGGGGAAAGTGATAGACTTGCGAACTATTATCTTATTTATGCAAACCCAAAGTAATTAGAGTCCAAAAATGGCAAAAGAAAAAAAACGTGGATTTTTTTCCTGGCTGGGCTTAGGCCGTCAGAATGAAGAACACACCGCAGAGCCATTGGCTACTGAGAGAGAAGAAACGGCTGAGCAACTTGTTGAAAATCCAGCTGTTGAAGAGCAGGTTCTCAGCGAAAAACAGGCTGAAATCGCGCCCGATAACATCTCTGTCGAGGCAGAAGCGCGCGAGTCTGTGGCTAAGCACTCTACACTGGCTCCAGGTGAATGGGATAGCACCGCGATCAGTGAAGTCGCGGCTGAAACCTTGCTGGAAGTCGGGGCGGAACCGGCAGTGCAATCAGTTGAAGAGCCTATAAATTTCGCTGAAGATCCGCAGTATTTACAGCATCATTTCTCACAAAATCACAATGATAAAGACAATGTTGACTCATGGGATGAAGGCACCGTCAGTGCGCCAGAATTACCGTTGACGGAACACAATGTCGTTATTGATACACCAGCACCGCAAGCTATTGTGGAGGAATCTCAGGCCGAGATTATTGAAGAACCGGTTGTTCTTGAAGAAGAAATTGAAGCCGAAGAGGGCGTCGTAGCGGTAGTGGCTCAAGAACAAGAGCGGCCAACCAAAGAAGGCTTTTTTGCCCGTTTAAAACGCAGCTTAATCAAAACCAAGCAGAATCTTGGCTCCGGTTTTATGGGGTTGTTCAGCGGTAAGAAAATCGACGACGATCTGTTTGAAGAACTGGAGGAACAGCTCCTGATCGCCGACGTTGGCGTCGAAACAACCCGTAAAATTATTACCTCTCTGACAGAACATGCCAGCCGTAAGCAGCTAAAAGATGCCGAAGCTCTGTATGGCAAGCTCAAAGAGGAAATGTCTGAAATTTTGTCCAAAGTAGACAAGCCATTGGATGTCAGTGGTAAAAATCCGTTTGTCATCTTAATGGTTGGCGTCAATGGGGTGGGCAAAACAACCACCATCGGTAAGTTAGCACGCCAATTCCAGGCTGAAGGGAAATCCGTCATGCTGGCTGCGGGTGATACTTTCCGTGCAGCGGCAGTAGAGCAGCTACAAGTTTGGGGTGATCGCAACAAGATTGCTGTCGTCGCACAGCATACTGGTGCAGACTCAGCGTCAGTTATTTTCGATGCTATTCAGGCTGCTAAAGCGCGTGGTATCGACGTGTTGTTGGCTGATACTGCCGGGCGTTTGCAAAATAAAGCCCATTTGATGGAAGAGCTGAAGAAGATTGTCCGCGTGATGAAAAAGCTGGACGGCGATGCCCCTCATGAGGTTATGCTGACGTTGGATGCCAGTACCGGACAAAATGCGGTTAGTCAGGCAAAACTGTTTAATGAAGCAGTGGGTCTGACCGGAATCACTCTGACTAAACTTGATGGTACCGCTAAGGGCGGGGTGATTTTTGCCATCGCAGATCAGTTCGGTATCCCAATCCGTTATATCGGTGTTGGGGAAGGTATAGAGGATTTACGGCCATTTAAGGCTGACGATTTTATTGAGGCTCTTTTTGCCCGAGAGGATTAATACGGATGATTCGCTTTGAACAGGTCAGTAAAGCTTATCTGGGCGGACGACAGGCGCTGCAAGGGGTAGATTTTCATCTGCGTCCGGCGGAAATGGCGTTTTTGACCGGCCATTCCGGTGCAGGGAAAAGTACTCTGCTGAAACTGATTTGTGGCATTGAGCGCCCCAGTGCCGGCCATATCTGGTTTGGTGGTCACGACATCAGCCGCCTGAAAAACCGCGAAGTGCCTTTTTTGCGCCGCCAGATCGGGATGATCTTCCAAGATCACCATTTGCTGTTGGACAGAACGGTATATGACAATGTCGCTATGCCATTGATTATTGCTGGTGCCAGTACCGAAGATATTCGCCGCAGGGTGTCAGCTGCGCTGGATAAAGTCGGATTATTGGATAAGGCAAAGAATTTCCCAATTCAGCTTTCTGGTGGCGAGCAACAGCGTGTCGGTATTGCTCGCGCGGTGGTAAATAAGCCAGCGGTATTATTGGCAGATGAACCGACTGGTAACCTGGATGATGCATTATCAGAAGGTATTTTGCGTTTGTTTGAAGAATTTAACCGTGTGGGCGTTACCGTATTAATGGCAACCCACGACACGTCGTTAATTGCCCGGCGTCGCTACCCGATTCTGACATTAAGTCAGGGGCGGATGTCAGGAGCGCATCATGGCGAATAATAGTGCGCAGAAAGCAAAAACCAAGGCACTGAAAGGTGGCTGGCGCGAGCAGTGGCGCTATTCGTGGGTCAATGCTATTGCCGATATGATGCGCCAACCATTGGCGACATTGTTAACCGTGATGGTGATTGCCATCTCACTGACCTTGCCAAGCGTGTGTTATATCGTGTGGAAAAACGTCAGTCAGGCGGCGGATCAATGGTATCCAACCCCGCAATTGACGGTCTATCTGGATAAAGCGCTGGATGATAACGCGGCTGAAAATGTCGTGACTACGCTGAAAACAGAAGCCGGTGTGGAGAAAGTTAATTATCTGTCGCGGGAAGAAGCGATGGGTGAGTTCCGCAACTGGTCTGGTTTTGGCGGTGCTCTGGATATGTTGGAAGAAAACCCGTTGCCCGCAGTGGCCATCATCACGCCTAAGCTGGATTTCCAAAGCTCTGGTACCCTCGATACTCTGCGTGACCGGGTGAGTAAGGTTGAAGGGGTCGCGGAAGTTCGTATGGATGACAGCTGGTTTGCTCGTTTAGCGGCATTAACCGGCTTGGTTGGACAAGTTGCGGCCATGATTGGTGTATTGATGGTGGTTGCCGTATTCCTGGTTATTGGTAACAGTGTACGTCTGAGTATCTTTAGCCGTCGCGATACAATCAATGTCATGAAGCTGATCGGTGCAACCGATGGATTTATTCTGCGGCCATTCTTGAATGGTGGCGCGATGCTGGGCTTTGGTGGTGCGGTGTTATCACTGATACTCTCAGAAGCGCTGGTATGGAAGCTAGGCTCCGTTGTGACGCAGGTAGCGACCGTGTTTGGCACCAGCTTTACCCTACATGGTTTGAGCTGGGATGAATGCCTGTTGTTGGTATTAATCTCGGCGATGATCGGCTGGATCGCCGCCTGGCTGGCAACGGTTCAACATTTACGCCGATTTACACCGCAGTAAAAAATGTTTGTTATACTCTTTCCCTGCGGTGTTCATTTGAGGCAGGGAAAGAGGTATTGTAGGCCACTTAATCCCATTGAATCTGCCTGATACGCACAACCGCTGATCTGCTAAGATCAGCGGTAGAAAATGTGATCCAGTTTGAACTTTTATGGCAATAATCGGTCGAACAACACAGTGAAATGATAAGGTGCCCAGCGCTTGAATCTGCTTAAGCAGGTGATAAAATATCGGCGCTGAGAGAAATTTGCACTAAACATGCATGCAATGAGAGGGTTTCGAATGACCAAAGAAATGCAAACTTTAGCCTTAGTACCCCAAGGTAGTCTGGAAGCCTATATTCGGGCTGCCAATGCCTATCCAATGCTGACAGCAGAGGAAGAGCGGGAACTGGCTGAACGGCTGCATTACCAGGGCGATCTGGAGGCGGCTAAACAGCTAATCCTGTCTCACCTGCGCTTTGTTGCTCATGTTGCCCGTAACTATTCCGGTTATGGTTTGCCACAGGCTGACCTTATTCAGGAAGGTAATATTGGCTTGATGAAAGCAGTTCGCCGTTTTAACCCTGAAGTCGGGGTGCGTCTGGTGTCCTTCGCGGTACATTGGATCAAAGCAGAAATTCATGAATATGTTCTGCGTAACTGGCGGATTGTTAAAGTTGCGACCACTAAAGCTCAGCGTAAATTGTTCTTTAACCTGCGGAAAACTAAGCAGCGTCTGGGCTGGTTCAATCAGGATGAAGTCGAGCTGGTTGCCAAAGAACTGGGTGTGACCAGTAAAGATGTTCGCGAGATGGAGTCACGCATGTCTGCGCAAGACATGACTTTTGATCCAACTCCAGATGATGAAGTACGTGATGGTCAATCTATGGCTCCTGTCCTGTATTTGCAGGATAAAACCTCAGACTTTGCCGATGGTATCGAAGAGGATAACTGGGATAACCATGCGGCAGACAAATTGACATATGCCTTGGAAGGGCTGGACGAGCGGAGTCAGCATATTATTCGTGCTCGTTGGCTGGACGATGACAACAAGTCAACGCTGCAGGAGCTGGCTGATCAGTACGGCGTATCTGCTGAACGTGTTCGTCAGCTTGAAAAAAATGCGATGAAAAAATTACGTATGGCGATTGAAGCCTAATACAGCGACATAATGCTGTGTGATACGAAGAAAGGGCGATACTCATATCGCCCTTTTGCTTTTTTGATATTTACTGCCAAAAAACCTACCGTTGCCAACCTTGTTTATTGCGGCTAAAACCACAGGCCAGCATAAAGCCATCCATTGCTTCGTAGTTTGCGGCGACCACTTGCTTATCACTCAGATACCACTGTTGAATGGTGGGTAACTGCCGCAACGTTTCTTCAATAAGATAAAGCCCTACCCCACGCCGGCGCGTCACTTCCCTGATATATAAATCCTCAAGCTCGGCCTGTTGGCCATCCACCATGACTTTCACTGCGCCGAGTAAACGTTCATTGAAGCGCGCCGCAAAGAGTGGTTTGCCATTATTAATCCATTGCAGCCAAGTGGTTTGTTGCTGTTCGGGCCAAATTTTAGCTAAATCGATAAGATCCTGATGAGTAAGGTTTGTTAAACGTTCAATAGTCAGTTTCATCGTCAATAGACCGCTAAGATGTAAGGGTTATAGGGCTGTGGTTTATTGTACTAGATCACAGGTCAGAGCGTTGTGTAAGTTTTTCTGTACGTTCATGGGGGAAAATGTTTTTTCGTTACTGCATTTTCCGAGTTTTAACAGAGTAAACGATCACATAACCAGCACATCTCACTAGCATTTGCGCAAAACCCATTCAATTTAATCCTAATTTTATGCTGTTTACACCGCTTGTTTCTGCTTGTCTCAGTTGATTTGCAGCATAAAAATCCTGTTTAATGGCATGAAAAATAAAGTCTTATTAGAAAAAAGCATCACTTTTGAGACTAAATCATTATTACTTATGAATAAAACGTTACGGTGCTATAAAACGTTAAGACCAACACAACAAGCACGTTCACAACGACAGATGGGGAATTCGCGGATGAAATTAACAAAAGGTAAAGTGTTGCTGGCTGGGTGTATAGCAATGGCGATGAGCCATTCTGTGCTGGCGAAAGACATTAAAGTTGCCATTGTTGGCGCGATGTCCGGCCCGGTTGCCCAATATGGTGACATGGAATTTACCGGTGCACGTCAGGCTATTGCTGATATCAATGCCAAAGGCGGAATTAAAGGCGATAAACTGGTTGGCGTGGAATACGATGATGCCTGCGACCCGAAACAAGCCGTAGCTGTTGCTAACAAAGTGATTAACGATGGTATTCGTTACGTTATCGGCCACCTGTGCTCCTCTTCAACTCAGCCTGCTTCAGATATTTATGAAGATGAAGGCGTGATTATGATCACCCCTGCTGCGACCAACGCTGATCTAACCACTCGTGGTTACAAAATGATTATGCGAACCACTGGTCTGGACTCGGATCAAGGCCCAACTGCGGCTAAATATATTCTTGAAACCATCAAACCAAAACGCATTGCTGTGGTACATGATAAACAGCAATACGGTGAAGGTTTGGCGCGCTCTGTGCGTGATAGTTTGAAAAAACAAGGTACAGAACCTGTGTTGTTTGAAGGTGTAACCGCAGGTGATAAAGATTTCTCTACCTTGGTGGCTCGCCTCAAGAAAGAGAACGTCGATTTTGTTTATTTCGGCGGTTACTACCCAGAGATGGGGCAAATCCTACGTCAGGCTAAGCAGGCTGGCTTGACAGCACGCTTTATGGGCCCAGAGGGTGTTGGCAACTCCTCACTGTCTAATATCGCTGGTGATGCTTCTGAAGGCATGCTGGTGACTTTGCCAAAACGTTATGATCAGGTTCCTGCTAACCAACCTATCGTTGATGCGCTGAAAGCGAAGAAACTGGACCCAACTGGCCCGTTCGTTTGGACAACCTATGCCGCACTGCAATCGCTGACTACCGCGATGGAACGTAGTGGCAGCCAGGAACCTGCCGATTTGGTCAAAGATCTGAAAACCGGTAAGCCGGTGGAAACAGTGATGGGGCCATTGAGCTGGGATGAAAAAGGCGATCTGAAAGGGTTTGAATTCGGTATTTTTGAATGGCATGCAGATGGCTCATCTACCGCAGTCAAATAATATTAGAATCAATAAGTTATAGGGTTGTTGTTGCAGCAATCCGGCCCCTTTTACCAACTGTATCCCCCCACGTTCCGGGGGGATTTTTCCTTACTGCACACAGTAGATTAGGTGCAGTTGGCTAGGGCAGCCAGGCAAGTGAATCAAAGGGTTAGGGTATGTCAGAGCAGTTTCTTTATTTCCTGCAACAGATGTTCAACGGAGTGACGTTGGGCAGCACTTATGCGCTGATCGCCATCGGTTACACCATGGTGTACGGCATTATCGGCATGATCAACTTCGCTCACGGCGAAGTGTATATGATCAGCAGCTATGTCTCCTTTATCGTGATTGCCGCATTGATGATGGTGGGGATTGATGCCAGTTGGTTATTGATAGGCTCTGCTTTCCTCGTCTCAATTGTCATTGCCAGTACTTATGGTTGGAGTATTGAGCGAGTTGCGTATAAACCGGTTCGCAGCTCTAAGCGCTTGATCGCGCTGATCTCGGCGATCGGGATGTCTATCTTTCTGCAAAACTACGTCAGCCTTAACCAAGGTTCGCGGGATCTGGCTTTACCGAGTTTGGTGACCGGCCAGTGGACATTGGCAGAAACCAATGGCTTTGCCGCAACCATTAGCACCATGCAGTTGACCATTTGGATAGTGACCTTCCTGGCAATGTTGGCGCTAACACTCTTTATCCGCTATTCCCGTATGGGCCGCGCTTGCCGTGCCTGTGCCGAAGATTTAAAAATGGCCAGTTTGCTGGGCATTAATACTGACCGTGTTATCTCGCTGACTTTTGTTATCGGTGCGCTGATGGCCGCTGTCGCTGGGGTCTTGTTGGGGCAGTTTTATGGTGTCATTAACCCATACATCGGCTTTATGGCTGGCATGAAAGCGTTCACCGCCGCTGTACTTGGTGGTATCGGCAGTATTCCGGGCGCGATGATCGGTGGCTTGATTCTGGGGATCGCGGAAGCATTAACTTCTGCTTATCTCAGCACAGAATACAAAGATGCAGTTTCATTCGCACTGCTGATTGTTGTGCTATTAGTGATGCCTACCGGGATCTTAGGCCGTCCGGAGGTTGAAAAAGTATGAAACAACTCAATTTCCTTAATGCCATTATTTCCAGTTTTGTTTTGCTCGTCCTCGCTTCGTTTGTGATGGGGTTGCAGTTGCAGTTAGACGGCACCAAACTCATCGTGCAAGGGGCGTCAGAAGTGCGCTGGCTGTGGATCGGCGCAGCGTGTATTGTGGTGTTTTTCTTCCAATTGGTGCGCCCGTTTATCCAGCAAGGGATTAAAAAAGTCTCTGGCCCAGCATGGGTATTGCCCAGCTTTGACGGCACCACCCCGCGCCAGAAATTATTGGCAGCTGCGATTATTATCGCCGCAATAGCTTGGCCATTTTTGGTCTCCCGAGGTTCCGTTGATATCGCGACTCTGACACTGATTTACGTCATGTTGGGTTTGGGATTAAACGTCGTGGTTGGGTTATCAGGCCTGTTGGTACTGGGTTACGGTGGTTTTTATGCTATCGGCGCTTATACCTATGCGCTGCTAAATCACTATTACGGTCTGGGTTTCTGGGAGAGTTTACCGCTGGCGGGGATTGTCGCGGCACTGTCGGGCTTCCTGTTGGGCTTCCCGGTTTTACGTCTGCGTGGGGATTATTTAGCGATTGTGACATTGGGCTTCGGTGAGATTGTGCGTATTTTGCTGCTTAATAATACGGAAATCACTGGCGGGCCGAATGGGATTAGCCAAATTCCTAAACCGACGCTGTTTGGCCTGGAGTTCAGCCGCACGGCAAAAGACGGTGGCTGGGATACTTTCCATAACTTCTTTGGCCTGACTTATGACCCAAGCGACCGCATCATTTTCCTGTATATGGTGGCGCTGTTGCTGGTGATCCTGACCTTGTTTGTGATTAACCGATTGCTGCGTATGCCGCTGGGGCGGGCTTGGGAAGCACTGCGCGAAGACGAAATTGCCTGTCGTTCATTAGGTTTAAGCCCAACAAAAATCAAGCTGACCGCATTCACCATCAGTGCTGCTTTTGCTGGCTTTGCGGGCACGCTATTTGCGGCCAGACAGGGGTTTGTCAGCCCTGAGTCTTTCACCTTTGTGGAATCGGCTTTTGTATTGGCAATTGTGGTCTTAGGTGGGATGGGGTCGCAGTTCGCCGTTATTCTGGCGGCCATATTGCTGGTGGTGTCGCGTGAATTAATGCGTGACCTCAATGCGTACAGTATGTTGCTGTTGGGTGCATTGATGGTATTGATGATGATTTGGCGTCCACAGGGCTTATTACCGATGAAAAGGCCACAATTGAAGCTGAAAGTTGCTGATATCAAAGCTAAACAAGGGGAGCAAGCATGAGTACGCAACCTTTGTTAGCGGTCGAAGGGCTGTCGATGCGCTTTGGTGGGTTATTGGCGGTGAATAATGTGGGCCTGAATCTCAATCAAGGGGAGATTGTCTCGCTGATTGGCCCCAATGGCGCGGGTAAAACCACAATCTTTAACTGCCTGACCGGTTTCTATCGCCCGACGGGCGGCACAATTAAATTACGTGATCGCCATATTGAAGGGTTACCCGGGCAAGTTATTGCGCGCATGGGGGTGATTCGTACTTTCCAGCATGTGCGTTTGTTCCGCGAGATGACGGTGGTAGAGAACCTGTTGGTGGCACAGCATCAGCATCTTAAAAGTGGTGTGTTTGCCGGTTTGCTGAAAACGCCGGGCTTTCGGCGGGCAGAGGCTGATGCATTGGAACGAGCGGCAACCTGGCTAGAGCGTGTCGGGTTGCTGGAACTGGCCAACCGCCAGGCGGGGAATCTGGCTTACGGTCAGCAACGGCGTTTGGAAATTGCCCGCTGTATGGTGACTCGCCCTGAGCTATTGATGCTAGATGAACCGGCTGCTGGCCTGAACCCGAAAGAAACTGATGAACTGAATCAGTTGATTATGGAATTACGCGACCAACACCAAGTCTCTGTCTTGTTAATTGAACATGATATGAAACTGGTGATGGGGATTTCTGATCGTATTTATGTGGTGAATCAGGGAACGCCGTTGGCACAAGGCTCACCAATAGAAATTCGTAATAATCCAGATGTGATCCGAGCCTATTTGGGTGAATAACTTACTATCAGGCCAATAAAAAACGGGCGAGGCATTAACCTAACATGTTGTCATTTAATCAAGTTTCAGCCCATTACGGCAAAATTCAGGCATTACATCAGGTTAGTTTGCACATCCAACAAGGTGAAATTGTCACATTGATTGGTGCTAATGGTGCGGGTAAAACCACCCTGTTGGGCACATTGTGTGGCGAACCGCGAGCCACCGAAGGCAGTATTATTTTCGGCGAGCAGGATATTACCGGCTGGCAGACGGCACGTATTATGCGTGAGGCGATTGCCATTGTGCCGGAAGGGCGCAGGGTGTTTTCCCGTATGACGGTGGAAGAGAACCTGGCGATGGGCGGTTTTTTTGCTGATCGCCAGCAATATCAACAGCGTATCGAGCGGGTTTACGACTTATTCCCTCGGTTGTTCGAACGCCGTGTTCAACGCGCTGGCACCATGTCAGGTGGCGAACAACAAATGTTGGCGATTGGCCGCGCTTTGATGAGTCAGCCTAAGTTATTGCTGCTGGATGAGCCGTCTCTGGGGCTGGCACCGATTATTATTTTGCAAATATTCGATACTATTCAACAGCTAAGAGAAGAGGGGATGACCATCTTTTTAGTTGAACAAAACGCGAATCAGGCACTGAAGTTGGCAGACCGTGGTTATGTGCTGGAAAATGGCCGTATCGTGCTAGAAGACACGGGCGCTGCTTTACTGGCAAATGAAGCGGTGCGTTCAGCTTATTTGGGCGGTTAAGTATTCAACTCTTTCGATTTATTATTTTCTAAGGCCCAGATCTGGGCCTTATTAATTTCTTTATGCCAAAGGTGTGATAGTAAAATTCAGTGTATCGCTATAACTGCCTTTATCAGTAGTGTCAGTGCTGAAAAGTGTTATATTCGGTTCCCAGCACATATCTGACATCACCTGATTATCATCGCTCTTCAACTGAATATATTTTTTGTCTTTGGGAAGCTCAAAATCTGTTCCAGCATTCTCATTACTGCGTAGCTCTACCTTGTAGTTAATAAAGCTATTTCCTTCTGCTTCTTTTAACTGAAAATGTTGATTGTTTGGCGCTAATTTATTGTCATTATTGGCACTAATCATATATTGAGTATTTCGTGTGGCAATTGAGCGATAATGGAGACAAAAACGATTATTTTTGGAAGGATTAAATAGAGCCGGTAAACCGCGATTATTGGCAGTTTTATCAAGTAATTCATCCAGATCGAGAGGCGCTAATTCCCAGACAGCTGAATCCATCCGAAATTCAGGATCAATTTTCAGCGCTTCTGGGGCGATATCTGCTTGAGGATAGAAGCTCCTGCAAAGCTTGCCATCAGGGCTAAAAGAAACGCCTTGTGAGGAAAGAAATGAGTGAGATTGATCTTTGTACTTTAATTCGCCACCGACAGTAGCCGCTATGCTGATATTCGTTAGGGTATGCGCGGGAACATTGAACGATACCTTAGCGGTGGGAGGGTTATCACTATATATTAATGATTGACTATTGAACTGTATTTTCTGAGTATTCTCTTTTGAATTCAATAAGTCAGGGGCGATACCATTGAATAAAAGGTTTTTGATATTACTTAACTGGATAGATGAATCTCGCATACCATCAGCTCGATAGAAATAGAGCGAGAGCCGAGCACTATTGGGGTTAAATATAATATGTTGGGCATCTTGTTGTGGAATTTTTAGTAATTTAGCCATATCTCTCTGAAATATTGGTGCAAATGTTAAGTTCGGTTGCTGCACCACAAAAGAGACTTCCACGCTGTTATCATCTAATAAATTTACCGAGCACGAAGTGGAATAAGTAACGCCAGTGTAATCGATGGTACTTCCACTATTTGCGTTGGCGGCTGGGAGTTGTGCTAATAACAATAGCCCCATTATTAATTTCTTATAGTTCACATTCACTTGATGGTCTCTCCATGACTGTCCGTTATTAATCTCAGCTATTTGTTTCAAACAATAATGTTAGCTGGCCGTGATATTGACCGGCTATATCTGGCCCATCGGGTGCCTGAGCGTAAATATTTAATAAAAGATCTATTCTGCTCTGGCTTGAAGTGGTCTTAGCTAGATTGAAAGTTTCTGGCGTTTCCGATAACTCTTTTTTTGCGGCACCTATACCTGTACCTACCTTGTAGGCAAAGTAGATTAATGCAGGAGAAAACTCCTGAGCAACACTGGAGTCACGGGTGAGAATTAGCGGTTGTGTGACTGAAACACGGAAGCTTTCTTGCCGGCGCAGAGTTACAGCTATTGGGACGCTAGCCGCATAAAGCCCATTGTTCTTGGGGCTGCTTATTAGGTTAATACTACTGGGTGTTTCAACCTCGATTTTGGGTTGTGCGGTGACCTCAAGTGTGATGCGAATATTGTCCTTCAGATGAATCACATCGGCTTTCACCTGCCAGGGGAGTAGTAATATCAGCGCAATTTTTAGTGTGTTCATAGCGTTCCTTATTTTAGCCAGCAGGGCAACGCAAGTGGAAAATTTTATCCTCGACCATTCCCTTCACTTCACTGACAGCCAACTGCCGTTGCTTACCGGGATAAAGATTAAAATCATCAATAACGTGCCCCCGAGCTTCTAATTGATACCACTGCAGGCGGGTATTGCCGGTATTGTGTAATTCCACCGCACCATTGATGCAGCGGTGTGACCATTGGTACTGTTGGGATGCTGGCAGGTGCCGGATCAACCCCATATAACTGAGTTGCACCCCCAGTACAACACCATTTCCAGTCACTTTCCGGCTATTTACCGGTATAACCGCTAATCGATAAACTTGCTCTTTATCCGGCGTACTCAGCGCTTTAAGCAGTATCTTCCCACTCTGCTTCGGCCCAAGAGTCATTTTGGCCGGGGCAGCAAACAGGGCGGGTTGCAGTTGCTCGCCGACCGGCGTTAATAATTCCTGTTCAGGTGGTTCACCGGGGTTATTGAGCTTATACAGTTGCACGGTGACGTATTCAGCTTCAGCGCCATGATTAGTGACTGTGACCACCGCACTTTCCTGCTGCACTTCCTGTACATGTGGCTGAATATTTATGGCAGCAAAAGCCCCAAGAGGCAGGAAACTAGCCGCAATGCACAGTAAAGGTTTCATTATCTGCCTCACCGGTAAGTTGTTTGGCTGACAAAGTGACTGGGGTGCCAGGGTAGAGATTCAGGCTATCTGTCAGTTTTGGGTTATCACCCGATTTTAACTGTGTAAATTTGCTATGAACGGTACCGGTGGAGTTGAGGACAATTGTGCCATCGGCTGAGCAGTGATGTTGCCAGTGACGAGTTTGCGCAGCCAGAGAAGGAACATGATGAATAAGTACTCCGTAGCCAATACTGATGGTCACGGGAGCATGAATTTTCTTATCATCTTCTTTATTGTTGACGGCTTTAATATCGACCACTGGATTGATGTATAGGCGATAAAGTGTTTCCTGAGCGGGTACTTTCAAAGGCAAGAGCTTAATATCGCGTTTTTGTTTCGGCCCTAAGGTAATGCGATTAGGATTAAAAATCATTTCAGGTTGAGTGATGTCGCTGATCAGTGTTTTCAGTTCTGGACTGACTCCTGGGTTATCGACGCGCTGTAATGTGATATCCAGATAAAGTGGCTTATCCCCGCTGTTATACACCTGCACAGTGCGGTGCTGATCCAACGCCTCTACCGTGGTGCGGGTGGGGATAGCCACTAATTGCGCATAAGTGGCTGCAATAGGAGTAACCAATAAGGCAATTGCGGAGAATAAATAAGCGTATTTCATGACCATTCCTGTTGATTTTAATCCAAATGACAGAGGTAAATGTGATTGTGTTGCTGGCGCATATCGCAGCGGTAACGAGCAGAAGCACTTTGAATCGTGATATTTTTGAGTATCACGCCCGATTGGATAGAAAACAGCCCATTGGGGTGAACGCTATCACCGGTTTCCTGAATAACTCCACTCACTGGCTGCCCCTGTGAGTCTTTAAGAAAACCGTTATAAAGCAGATCTAAAGTGATGTTTGCTTTGCTGGAAAAGACCTGGCCCGGATGAGCGCGCACGATATTGACCGGCAACCGAATGTTCATATCCAGATCACTGCGATTGCTATGGGTGCGGATGAACAAACTGTCTTGGTAGCGGGGAATGGGTATTGCGTAGGTACCGCCGCCAGTTATTGGGTGCCCTTCTGCATTGAAGCTATAAGGAGTACCCGCCAGATCCGGTGTTTCTATCAGTAATGCGGTGCCACTGTAGCTACTGCGGCCTGGTGCAATACCTTGGGGGCCGATAGCCAGCATGCCGTTATAGCTGAATCCACCATTGGCTATCTTATTATCAATACCAAAACGTGCCGAGACATCGCCACGGCTGCCTCTACGACTGGCAAAACTACCCACGCTATTGCTTTTCCCACTGGTGCTGCCATTAATACCAAAAGTGCTGGTGCCGTAGTTATCACTAAACTCTTTTTGATAGCTGGCACTGGTTGTCAACTGTTGTCGGGTATAGGCACTGTTGATACTGGCGCTACTTTTGAGGAAAGACAGAGTGGTATTGAGAAATACGCCGTAATTATTTTGGCTGTTCCATTGGCCGCCCTTTTGCACGCCGAGTGACAGAGCAATGCCATATTGTGGTCGCCGCCAGTTCCAGCGACTTTGAATACGGTGCTGAGTGCTATTTTTATATTGATTGAATTGATAACTTAGTTGGGTTGGCCCAAAACGACGGCTATAAGAGGCTGAGGTGCTGCCCGCGTTTGGTGCGTATATTGAGACATCTGGTGTTTGGTAACGAGCAACCGATGCATACCCTAAATCAGAGTTCCCACCGGTTAAGCGTAAATATCCTCCACTGTGTTTTTCACCTGACATTATTCCCAGCGTTGGGGTGATATCCAGACTGGAAACGCCCAAAGGATGCGAGGCATTACCTTCTGCGGCCCAGTGGCTGGCGGTGTCTTTTAGTAGCGTGACATTAGTTTGCAGACTTTTCAGGTTCATGCTGCGGCCAAATTGCATCAGATGAGGATGACTACTGTTACGCACAGCACCTTTGCCAAGGGTCAGGAACCAGCCATTATTGGTTTGTGTACCAATATTACTGATGGTCTGACTTTCCTGATTGATGACTTTTCCGGTGCGATCCACTAAACGAATCTCAGCGGTGTAATAGCCACCGGGCAGTTGGCTGTAATCAATTTCGTTACGGCCCAGTTGGGCTGGAATACGGCGGATCAGTTGACCATCGCGGTAAATTTCAAAATCACCCTCGCTGGTGGCATACAGCACTAAACTGCCTGCCGAAGGTTTATCAATGGCTAAATAGCTTTGGCTACCCAGAGTAACGAATTGGTCTAAAGACGGGTAGATTAGGGTGTGAATGCTACCCGCGCTGTTATCAAGATTGTTTTGCCGACCAGCCCGCAAATAGTGTGCTTGAAAGTTCTTTTGTAGATACCAACTGCCGATGCCCACCTGGGTTTGTTGCTGATATTGTGATTGATTGTCGAATGCGTAATTATTTTTGGTTCGAGTGGCGTTATAGAACCAATTTACAAAGCCAAAGGATTGAAAAGGCAAACCAATATATCCTTGCCCTCGCGCGGAAATAGCGCGGTAATTTTTGGCGGTCATACGCAGATCAAAGGATTGGTTATGTACCAGCCCCCAAGTGGTTACCGGCATAAAATATCGATTGCTGTTATTGGATATGGTAACAACATGATTGACTTTATCTACGGTGACACGATGATTCGATAAGATATAGTCACAACCATTTTGGCATTGTAAATAAGGAATTTGCGGTAAAATATCGCTTAATAATGCAATGGCAGATTCATCAATATGGTTATCGCGATATTGTTGTTGAACAAAGCTTAATTGTTGCTTTTCTTCTGAGAAGAACAGCGGGCTAGGCAGTGGTTTCCCGTCTAATATACCCAATAATTGCAGTGTATTATGTTCTTCAGCGGCAGAAAAACCAGCGGGAACTAAATATTCAATGGTTATATCTTCTGCACAAGCTGAATTAATTATTGCGTTATTTGTCATAGGATTCCATTCCATCATTCAATAATGACAATATGTACATTCTGATAAATACATTTTTATATGAATAGTTTTATTAATACTATTAATCGATATATTTTACTAAATTGGGATCGCAGCCAGAGGTTAGCCCCTGGCTGGCTGTATATATTAACTATAAAAGTTACAACATTTACTTAATTAGATGTCATCTTCGATAGCAAGAGCAAGAGTCCCAGTGTATATTTCACCTGATACAGCATCTCCGGGTTTTTTAGCCCGGATAACTAGTTTATTATTAGTCTGATTATGACCATTTAATAAAAAAGTTTTATCGACAGTAGCTAACTCAGTTCCTCCTATCCTAACTATAATATCATCAAATCCTTTAAGCGCACCTTGATCATTTTCTATAGTTAGAGGTTCTCTGAGCTTTATTCTTACTTTAGAACCCGAGTTACTTTGTATTGTAATATCCTCGGTATATTCGAATGTACCATCATTAGCTATAGAGTCGTATGCTAACTCAATATTATTAAGTTGATCACCACCATTTTTTGTCACAGAGATGGAGCTATGGATCTCTGCTGTAATTGGTATGTCTTTATGCATTGGTACTGCGCAAACAACAGTACTACTAGCTAGTGCTGCCATAGTCATAACTGAAAGTAGTGTCTTTTTCATCGTAAATATCCGATAGTCCGTTATGTGTTATACGAGTTCCTTAGCCATAAATGGAAAGGAGTTAATAATACGAGTGGCTTATGTGTGTATATGGCAATGATAACGAGGGCGTTAAATAGTTGCGTTAATACACCCCTCCGTAAGCCGGAAAGAACACTAGCATTTTAAATGTCATTATTTCAAGTAAGAGTTAGTCCTATTTTTTTGGGTTCCAATTATTCTATTGTTCAATATGATAAATAATCTATTGTTATGCTTTGTGGATATTATTAATGATTGGTTGATATTTAAGTTAAATTATCTTCGTGACGGGTTTGTTTTTTAAGGAAATAAATAGTCATTATTGACTAATAAGTGTTATTTAAAATATTAACTTGTCTGACACATATTTGACTCGGTATTTTCATTGTTTTGTCACTTTTCTGTCACATGAAGGTTATATTTCTGTCATGAAAAGGTGTCATGTTTGCATCCGAACAAAAACTGATTTATTTCGCTCATCCGCGTAATTCATTGTGATGGGCCATACAGATTTATTCAGGGGCCAGATATGTTTAACAATTCTATTGGTAAAACGTCGATTTGTGTCGCGCTGACCTTGGCATTCAGTGCCAATGCGATGGCGGTAACTGAGATTCCTTTCTGGCACTCGATGGAAGGGGAGTTAGGCGTAGAAGTTAACTCGTTAGCTGATCGCTTTAACCAGTCGCATAGCGATTATAAAATTGTGCCGGTCTATAAAGGCAACTATGAGCAAAGTCTGGCGGCGGGCATTGCTGCTTTCCGTTCAGGGAAAGCGCCAGCTATTTTGCAGGTTTATGAAGTTGGCACCGCCACCATGATGGCGAGTAAGGCGATTAAGCCGGTATTCCAGGTATTTAAAGACGCCAATATTAATTTTGATGAATCGGTTTTCGTCCCGACGGTTGCGGGTTATTACACTGATGCTAAAACTGGCCACTTATTATCTCAGCCATTTAACAGCTCTACGCCGGTGTTGTATTACAACAAAGATGCTTTCAAAAAAGCGGGTTTGAATCCAGATCAACCGCCTAAAACCTGGCAAGAATTGGCCGAAGATACCGCTAAATTACGTGCTGCGGGATCAAGTTGTGGTTATGCCAGCGGCTGGCAGGGGTGGATTCAAATTGAAAACTTCAGTGCGTGGCATGGTCAGCCAATTGCCAGCCGTAATAATGGTTTTGATGGCACCGATGCGGTATTGGAATTCAATAAGCCTTTGCAAGTTAAGCATATTCAATTGCTGTCTGATATGAACAAAAAAGGGGATTTCACCTATTTTGGTCGTAAAGATGAATCGACAGCCAAGTTCTATAACGGTGATTGTGCTATTACCACCGCCTCTTCCGGATCACTTGCGGATATTCGCCATTACGCCAAATTTAATTACGGTGTGGGCATGATGCCTTATGACGCGGATGCCAAAAATGCGCCACAAAACGCCATTATTGGTGGTGCCAGCCTGTGGGTGATGGATGGTAAAGACAAAGATACTTATAAGGGCGTAGCTGAATTCCTACAATTCCTGACCCAGCCGGAAATTGCTGCTGAATGGCACCAGAAGACAGGCTACTTGCCTATCACCACTGCCGCGTATGAGTTGACTAAGCAACAGGGCTTCTATGACAAGAATCCAGGCGCTGATGTTGCTACTCGCCAAATGCTGAACAAGCCGCCATTGCCGTACACCAAGGGCTTGCGTTTGGGCAATATGCCACAGATTCGCACGGTGGTGGATGAAGAACTGGAAGGTGTTTGGACTGGCAAGAAAACGCCACAGCAAGCATTAGATACCGCTGTGTCACGAGGTGATGTGTTGCTGCGTCGTTTCGAGCAAACCAACAAGTAATATTATTTGGCTACTTTACCAGCCAGTTTGAGTGAGATGTTTTGGCACCCAAACTGGCCGTATTCGTCAGGCCAATGACTCTGTGTTGCCATTAGCATCTTGTTCGATAAACGGTTAATTTTATGTCATCTTCCCGTCCCGGTTTTTCCTGTAGTTGGTTACCTTACCTGCTGGTATTACCGCAACTGGCTATTACCGCCGTTTTCTTCCTGTGGCCCGCCGGTGAAGCACTGTGGTATTCGGTACAAATGCTCGATCCATTCGGCCTTTCCAGCGAATTTGTTGGGCTGAGTAACTTTATTGCGCTGTTTCACGATGAATATTATTTGGCTTCATTTTACACCACACTGATTTTTAGCTCGCTGGTGGCGGGAATTGGCTTAGTGGTGTCGCTATTTCTGGCGGCGATGGTGGATTATGTGCTGCGCGGCAGCCGTATCTATCAAACTTTAATGATTCTGCCTTATGCCGTAGCCCCTGCCGTGGCGGCAGTGTTGTGGATCTTTTTGTTCAATCCCGGTCTGGGGTTGATCACTCATTTTCTGGCCTCACTCGGTTACAACTGGAATCACGCCCAAAATAGTGGGCAGGCGATGTTCCTGGTGGTATTGGCGTCGGTGTGGAAGCAAATCAGTTATAACTTCTTATTTTTCCTTGCTGCACTGCAATCCATCCCGCGCTCATTAGTTGAAGCCGCAGCCATTGACGGAGCCGGGCCAGTGCGCCGCTTCTTCAATTTGGTCTTGCCGCTGATTTCACCGGTGAGCTTCTTTCTGCTGGTGGTGAATCTGGTCTATGCCTTCTTCGATACTTTCCCGGTAATTGATGCCGCAACAGGCGGTGGCCCGATGCAGGCGACCACCACTCTGATTTATAAAATTTACCGCGAAGGTTTTGCCGGGTTGGATTTATCCAGTTCAGCGGCTCAGTCGGTTGTTCTGATGTTGCTGGTGATTGGCCTGACGGTTATCCAGTTCCGCTTTGTTGAGCGTAAGGTGCGTTACCAATGATTGAGAATCGCCGTGGGCTGGATATCTTTTGCCACGTCATGCTGATTATCGGCGTGCTGTTGATTCTGTTCCCGCTGTACGTGGCCTTTGTCGCGGCGTCTCTGGATGACACCCAGGTGTTCCAGGTGCCAATGACGCTGATTCCTGGCCCGCATTTATGGCAGAACATCAGCCATATTTGGCATGCTGGTGTGGGCAATAACAGCGCACCTTTTGGCTTGATGCTGTTTAATAGCTTTGTGATGGCATTGGCGATTACCGTCGGCAAAATCACGGTATCGATGCTGTCTGCCTATGCCATCGTCTATTTCCGCTTCCCGCTACGTAACCTGTTCTTCTGGCTAATTTTCCTCACCCTAATGCTGCCGGTTGAAGTGCGAATTTTCCCGACGATTCAGGTGATCGCCAACCTGAATATGCTAGATAGCTACACCGGTCTGACTCTACCGCTGATGGCATCCGCTACCGCCACTTTCTTATTCCGCCAGTTCTTTATGACCTTGCCAGATGAGCTATTGGAAGCAGCGCGCATTGATGGGGCGGGTGCTATGCGCTTTTTCTGGGATATCGTTTTGCCGCTATCAAAAACCAATTTGGCAGCGCTGTTTGTTATCACTTTTATCTATGGTTGGAACCAATATCTCTGGCCAATCCTGATTACCAGTGATGCTTCTATGGGGACGGCGGTAGCGGGGATCCGAAGCATGATTTCCAGTTCGGGCGCTCCAACTCAGTGGAATCAGGTGATGGCAGCAATGATTTTGACTTTAATTCCACCGGTCGCGGTGGTCCTTCTGATGCAGCGTTGGTTTGTACGCGGCCTGGTAGACAGTGAGAAGTAATCTGATATGGCATGTTTAAAGCTTCAAGCAGTAACCAAATCTTATGACGGCGTGACGCCAGTAATAAAGCAAATTGATTTAGATGTCGCTGATGGTGAATTCATCGTGATGGTCGGCCCGTCCGGTTGCGGTAAATCGACATTGCTGCGTATGGTCGCAGGGCTAGAACGTACCACCAGCGGAGATATCTATATCGATAATCTGCGGGTGACGGATATGGAACCCAAAGATCGTGGCATCGCCATGGTGTTTCAGAACTATGCGCTATATCCCCATATGAGCGTGTTTGACAATATGGCTTATGGCTTGAAAATCCGTGGTTTTGGCAAAGAGCAGATTCGCCTACGTGTGGATGAAGCCGCTCGTATTTTGGAACTAGAGCCACTGCTCAAACGCAAACCGCGCGAGTTATCCGGCGGTCAGCGCCAGCGGGTTGCGATGGGCCGCGCCATTGTGCGCGAACCGGCGGTGTTCCTATTCGACGAGCCGCTGTCCAATCTCGATGCCAAGCTGCGGGTACAGATGCGCCTTGAGCTGCAACAGTTACATCGGCGATTAAAAACCACCAGTTTGTATGTCACTCATGATCAGGTTGAAGCCATGACGCTGGCCCAGCGGGTGATTGTGATGAACAAAGGCGTGGCGGAGCAAATTGGTACGCCAAGTGAAGTGTATCAACGACCTGCGACTCTATTTGTTGCCAGCTTTATCGGCTCACCGGCGATGAACCTATTAGCTGGCACCGTCAGCCCGGATGGGCGAGCCTTTATTTTAGCGGACGGAATGACTTTGCCGCTGGAGGTTCCACGGCCACAATGGGCAGATCGGCGCTTGACCCTGGGTATCCGTCCGGAGCATATTCAGCAAACGGCATCTCAGCCAACAGTATCTCAGCAAAAAACCTCAGCGCAGGGTGTGCCTATGACTCTATTAACGCTCGAATTGTTGGGGGCGGATAATTTAGCGCACGGGCAGTGGGGGGGGCAGAGTGTGATCGCCCGTTTATCCCATGAAGAGATGCCCGCGGCGGGCAGTATATTGCACTTGTATCTGCCACCTGCGGCGCTGCACTTTTTTGATTCAGAAAGCGGACTACGGATGGAATCATGAGTAAAAACTGGCCTTATCCAACGATTGTTGCTCATCGCGGTGGCGGTTCATTAGCGCCAGAAAATACGCTGGCGGCGATTGATGTCGGCGCGCGTCACGGCCACAAGATGATTGAGTTTGATGCCAAGTTATCGCAAGACGGCCAGATATTTCTACTGCATGACGACACGCTGGATCGCACCAGCAATGGCTGGGGCGTGGCCGGAGATTTACCTTGGGAAAAGCTGATTCAGCTGGATGCCGGTGATTGGTATAGCACCGCATTTCGTGGTGAGCGCCTGCCATTGCTCTCTGAGGTGGCGGCCCGTTGTGCCCAGTATGGTATGGCGGTAAATATTGAAATTAAACCGACCACCGGGGCTGAAACCCCGACCGGCCGGGCCATTGCTTTAGCTGCTCGCTTATTATGGCAAGGTCAGGCGATTCCACCGTTATTATCCTCTTTTTCGTATGAGGCATTAGTGGCAGCGCAGCAGGCAGCACCTGAGTTGCCGCGCGGCTTATTGCTGGATAAATGGGATGATAACTGGCAGGCGATGACTCGCGAGTTGGATTGCGTTTCTTTGCATATCAACCACAAACAACTGACAGCCGAGCGGGTGGCGTTACTCAAAGCCGCAGGGCTGCGTATTTTGGTTTATACCGTCAACCAACCCGCGCGGGCGCAGGAATTGTTAAATTGGGGCGTTGACTGTGTCTGTACTGACCGTATAGATTTGATATATCCTCGTCCTTGAAGCTACTGGGGCGTTAGCTGCGCTCACTCACCCGAATCACATACTTGTGTATGCTCATCGGGATGTGCTCGTTTGCTGCCTACCTGTAACGCCAATGACTTTGATATAGTATCCTCGTCCTTGAAGCCACAGGGGCGTTAGCTTGCTGCCTACCTGTAACTCCAATGACTTTGATATAAACAGAAAAGGAAACAGAGCGGTCAGTCATTCTTACATTTACGGGCTGACCTGGCCCGGCTTGACAGGAAGTGAACCATGCCCGCCTTTGTTATTTCGCTCTGGCACCAGATTGTTTTGTCTTCGCCGCTGTTTGTTCTACTCGCACTGGGCTACGGTTTGGTTCGATTTGGTAAATGGCCATCTACCATCACCGATGGCTTGACCCGTTTTGTCTTTTCCCTCGCGTTACCTGCCATGCTGTTTCGTATGATGTGCGATTTCTCTGAACGCCCTGCGGTAGATGCCCGCTTGTTGATTGCCTTTTTTGGCAGCTGTCTGGTGGTCTTTGTTATCGGGCGAATCATCGCCAGCCGGGTATTTCATCTGGATGGTGTATCCGGCTCGGTATTTGCCCTCGGGGGGATTTTTTCCAATAACGTGATGCTGGGGCTACCCATTGCCACCATTATGCTGGGAGAAAAATCTATTCCCGCAGTGGCGTTGGTATTGGTATTTAACGGATTGATCTTGTGGACATTAGTCACTATCTCCGTGGAGTGGGCGCGCAATGGCTCACCAACGTTAGCCGGGTTTGCGAAAACCGCCCGTAGTGTACTGACTAACCCCCTGATTATCGGGATCATATCCGGTACTTTATTTAGCCTGACCGGTTTACAATTGCCGCAATTTATCGACCAACCGGTCACTATGCTGGGGCAGGTGGCTCCGCCGCTGTCATTGATTGTGCTGGGCATGGGGTTGGCGGAATATCGCGTGAGTGAGGGCTGGCAAATCAGCAGTGCTATCTGCTTTCTGAAACTGATAGTACAGCCGATGGTGATATGGGCGCTGGCGTGGGCAATGAATTTACCCGCGCTGGAAACACAAGTGGTGGTATTGCTCGGGTCAATGGCAACGGGTGTAAACGTCTATCTGATGTCGCGCCAATTTAATGTGCTGACCGGCCCCGCCGCCGCGAGTTTAGTGATGTCCACGGTGCTCGCGGCAGTGACGACCCCACTGATTCTGACCATTATTGGTGTCGGGATGTCTTAACAGCAGAAAATGCGTTTTCTCCAACGAATGGCATTCCTGATAGTAGATATCATTCGTTTGTTTTATTATTGTTCACATGTAAACTGTCTTTGCTAATAATTAGTGTTCAACTTCCGTTACAATTGCGCTTTATCACCTCAAAGAGCCAATTATTGTGTTGTTACTGATTATTACCACTATCTTGTGGGCGTTCTCTTTTAGCCTGATTGGCGAATATCTGGCCGGTCAGGTGGACAGCTGGTTCTCTGTGCTTATGCGCGTCGGGTTGGCAGCGCTGGTCTTCTTGCCTTTCCTGCGTTGGCGCAATATCAATTGGCGGGTGATTATGCTGTATATGACGGTGGGCGCAATCCAACTGGGTATCATGTACTTGTTCAGCTTCCGTGCGTATCTCTATTTGACGGTACCGGAGTTTCTGCTGTTCACCGTGATGACACCGCTGTATGTCACATTAATCTATGATTTGCTGCGCCGCCAGCGGCTGCGGTGGGGCTATGCCCTCAGCGCTTTGTTGGCTGTGGCTGGGGCGGCAATCATCCGTTATGACCATCTCAGTGAACATTTTTGGTGGGGATTGGTTCTGGTTCAGGCGGCAAATATCTGTTTTGCCATCGGACAGGTGGGCTACAAACGGTTGATGGAAGTCCATCCTATCCCGCAGCATGTGGCCTTTTCATGGTTCTATGTTGGTGCTTTGATGGTCGCTGTCATTGCCTGGTTTGCTTTCGGCAATCCACAAAAACTGCCCACCACGCCGTTGCAGTGGGGGGTGCTGGTTTGGCTGGGTGTCGGGGCTTCGGCCTTGGGCTACTTCATGTGGAACTATGGTGCGACACAAGTCGATGCCGGCACTCTGGGTATCATGAATAACGTGCATGTTCCGGCTGGGTTACTGGTGAATCTGGCCATTTGGCAAGAAAAGCCCCATTGGCCCAGCTTTATCATTGGGGCAATTGTGATAATGGCCTCGCTATGGGTACACCGGTGTTGGGTCGCTCCGCATTCTTTACAAACGGCAGACTCTCGCAAGCGTGTTGCCGGGCCGAACGAATAAAAGCTTCAGTGACCGGTTGGCGCTGTTCTCCATCTCGGACGGCAGCGTATAACCGGCTCCACAAACCATTTCCCAGTGTTTTCGTCACCACCAGCCCCTGACGTTCGAAGCTCTCTACCACCCAGTGTGGCAGGGCGGCGATCCCCATTCGTGCTGAGACCATTTGAATCAGCAGTAAGGTGTTATCAACATTTTTCAATGCGGGATTGATCCCCGCCGGTTGCAGAAAATGCCGCCAGATATCCAACCGTTGGCGTTGCACCGGGTAAATCATCAACACTTCTTGTGCCAAATCTTCCGGCTCGATGCGAGCTTTATTGGCTAATGGATGGTCAGGTGCCAATACCAAACGCACCTCAAAATCAAACATCGGCGAATAGTGCAGGCCACTGCGCGGCAAAATATCCGATGTCAGCACCAGATCCAACTCCCCTTGCTGCAAGGCTGGTTGTGGATCGAAAGTCACGCCTGATTTGAAGTCCATCGCCACTTGCGGCCAGCTTTTGTGGAAATTATCCAGAGCAGGTGTCAGCCATTGAATACAGCTATGGCATTCGATGGCGATACGCAGCGCAGTTTGGTGTGGTTCGTTGCAGGTTTGCAGCGCTTGCTTGATTTGCGGCAGCACTTGTTCCGCCAACTGCAACAGGATCTCACCTTGCGTTGTGAAACGTAACGGCTGACTTTTACGCACAAACAGACGAAAACCGAGGCGCTGTTCCAGATCACTGAATTGATGGGACAACGCCGATTGAGTCTGATGAAGTTGTGTTGCTGCTGCAGCCAGTGAGCCGGTATTACGCAGAGCTTGCAGGGTGCGTAAGTGTTTCAGTTCGATCATGAGAGTCCTTCACAGTGACAGTGAGCAAATTGCGCTTGTGATTAATACAGTACCTGCTGATTATGGATGTGTAAACATCTGGATGGCTAAATGGGAAATAAGACGATGACAATTTTAAATCACACACTGGGTTTTCCGCGTGTAGGTCTGAAACGTGAACTGAAAAAAGCACAAGAAAGTTACTGGGCAGGCAACTCCACGCAAGAAGAATTGCTCAATGTGGGTCGTGAATTGCGCGCCCGCCATTGGCAACAGCAACAGCAAGCTGGCGTTGATTTAGTGCCAGTCGGTGATTTCGCCTGGTATGACCATGTTCTGACCACTAGTTTGCTGTTAGGTAACGTCCCGGAACGCCATCAGAATGCTGATGGTTCGATTGATTTAGATACCTTATTCCGCATTGGCCGTGGCCGAGCACCAACCGGTACACCGGCAGCTGCGGCAGAAATGACCAAGTGGTTTAATACCAATTATCACTACATGGTGCCAGAGTTCCAACAAGGTCAGCAGTTCAAACTGGGCTGGACTCAGCTGTTGGATGAAGTGGATGAAGCATTAGCATTAGGTCACAAAATCAAGCCGGTACTGCTTGGCCCGGTAACGTATCTGTGGCTGGGTAAAGTGAAAGGTGAGCAGTTTGATCGCTTGTCATTATTGAATGACATTCTGCCGGTTTACCAGCAAGTGTTGGGTGAATTGGCCAAACGCGGTATCGAGTGGGTGCAAATTGACGAACCGGCATTGGTGCTGGAATTGCCACCAGAGTGGCTGGATGCTTATCAACCGGCTTATCAAGCGCTGCAAGGTCAGGTTAAATTGTTGCTGACCACCTATTTCGACAGTATCGGTCATAACCTCGACACTATCCGCGCTCTGCCAGTGCAAGGGCTGCATGTTGATGTGGTTGCCGGTCAGGATGATATTGCTGAGCTGAATGCAACATTGCCGCAAGAGTGGTTGCTCTCACTGGGCGTTATCAATGGCCGTAACGTATGGCGTGCCGATCTGAGTCACTGGTTTGAGCGCTTGCAACCGTTGGTGAATAGCCGCCCGCTGTGGCTGGGGAGTTCTTGTTCCTTATTGCATAGCCCAATTGATTTAAGTGAAGAAACGCGTCTTGATGCTGAAGTGAAGAGCTGGTTTGCTTTCGCCCTGCAAAAATGTGCCGAACTGGCGCTGTTGACCCAGGCATTGAATGCACCAAGTGAAGCCAAACTGGCTGAATTAGCGGCTTATAGTGCACCAATTCGTGCTCGTCGCGCTTCCAGCCGTGTGCATAATCCGCAAGTAGAACAGCGTTTGGCGGCGATCACCGCGCAAGATATTGAACGCCAACAACCTTACGAAGCACGTGCAACTGCCCAACGTAAGCGCTTTAACTTACCGGCCTGGCCGACCACGACCATCGGCTCATTCCCACAAACGACCGAGATCCGTGGCTTGCGTTTGGACTTCAAGCAAGGCCGCCTGGATGGTAAAAACTACCGCACCGGTATTAGCGAACACATCAAACAAGCTATTGCTGAACAGGAACGTTTGGGGCTGGATGTGTTGGTTCATGGCGAAGCTGAACGTAATGACATGGTGGAATATTTCGGCGAGCATCTGGACGGTTTTGTCTTTACACAAAATGGTTGGGTACAGAGCTACGGTTCACGTTGCGTTAAGCCACCAGTGATTATTGGAGATATCAGCCGCCCTGAAGCCATCACCGTTGAATGGGCGAAATATGCTCAATCACTTACCGATAAACCGGTAAAAGGCATGTTGACTGGGCCGGTGACTATTCTGTGTTGGTCATTCCCACGTGAAGATGTCAGCCGCGAAACCATCGCGAAGCAAATTGCGTTGGCACTGCGTGATGAAGTGGAAGATCTGGAAAAAGCCGGTATCGGTATCATCCAGATAGATGAACCAGCGCTGCGTGAAGGCCTACCTCTGCGCCGTACTGACTGGCAAGCTTATCTACAGTGGGCGGTTGATGCTTTTAAATTGAATGCTGCGGTTGCGCAAAACGATACTCAGATTCACACCCATATGTGTTATTGCGAATTCAATGACATCATGGATTCCATTGCTGCGCTGGATGCTGACGTGATTACCATCGAAACCTCCCGCTCAGATATGGAACTGTTGGAATCATTTGAAGATTTCGCGTATCCGAATGAAATTGGTCCCGGTGTTTATGATATTCACTCGCCGAATGTGCCAAGTGTGGAATGGATTGAAGCTTTACTGCGCAAAGCGGCCCAGCGTATCCCGGCGGAACGTCTGTGGGTTAACCCCGACTGTGGCCTGAAAACCCGTGGTTGGCCGGAAACCCGCCAGGCTCTGGCAAACATGGTACTGGCAGCACAACGTCTGCGTGAAGAACAAGTCTGATTAATAACGGTTTACTCTGTGTTGTGAAACTTTGGGCGCATATCTTGCGCCCTTTTTTATGGCTGTTATTTATCATCTTCGTTAATAGGATTCGCTGCGACTCCGTGCTGCGCAAACCAATCAAGCATGCGCTGCCAGCCATCCAGTGCCGATTCTTCGTGGTAGCTTGGGCGGTAATCAGCGTTAAAGGCATGCCCTGCATCTGGATAAACAATGATTTCGGCATCAGCATTTGCTGCTCGCAATGCCTGACGCATGGTATCGATATGCTCTTGCGTGATACTACCGTCTTTACCACCATACAGCCCCAGCACGGGGGCGCTAAGGTCGATGGCAACATCAACCGGATATCTTGGTAACAGTAAAGTTTTTTCTCCTACCAGTTTGCCATACCAGGCCACTGCGGCTTTTAATTGTGGATTATGGGCGGCATATAGCCATGCAATACGCCCACCCCAGCAAAAACCAGTAATGGCTAATTTGCTGGTGTCGCCACCGTGGCGCGATGCCCAGTGGGCAGTATGATCAAGATCTACCATGACTTGTCGATCGGGTACCTTACTAACCAAGTTTTTAACTAACGCATTGATATCATCATATTCTTTGGCATCACCTTGGCGGAAAAACAGCTCAGGAGCAATGGCCAGATAACCCTGCTTTGCCAATCTGCGGCAGATATCTTGAATGTGCTCATGCACACCAAAGATTTCCTGCACAACAATCACCACAGGATATGGCCCCGAGTGTTGGGCCGGTTTGGCAATATAAGCTGGCAACTCATCGCCTTGAGATGGGATGGTAGTTTCTGTGCAGTGAATACCTTGTTGATCGGTATGGCGGATCGTCGAGGCCAGAGGATCTACTGCGGGTGTGAATCCGCTTGTCGCCTGCCTGAGAGTCATAGATTGATCAGTTTTCATGGTGGTCTCCTTATGAAATGAGGAAAGTATGACTCGGTAAAATCTTATTGGGTTGAGCTATCCATCGCCCTTGGTATTTGCTGTTGACGACTTTAACTATAGGTAATCTTTGGGATTAATGAGATGAGGTTTACAGTAATTAAGCATTTTATTGCGGCATGAGTACGGTAGATAAGTCAGTCGCTGATAACAAGATATTCATCCAACATTGCTCAATGAGTCCTACTATTGATATTCATATATAAATCACTACTGCGGTGGGCGGTGTTTGTATAAATTTCAGGCTATACAGTCTTAATGTGTGATTTAAATCACATTTTTAATGTATTTGTATTTATCATTTCTTTTATCAAGGTGATTGTCGTCACGAAATTATGTGATGATTTTGAGTAAAGTATTCCTTTGTACCTCCCTATATTCCTAAATAATTCGAGTTGCAGGAAGGCGGTAAGTGAATTAATTCCGATGAGTTTACATAAGCAAGTGATTCTGGGGATTAAACGTAGCCAACGCATATGCAGCTTGAAGTATGACGGACATAACATCTCTCATGAAAGAGGAGTCTCACACATGGCTAAATCAGACGTTTTTCACTTGGGCCTGACTAAAAATGATTTGCAAGGGGCGACTCTGGCGATCGTTCCGGGTGATCCACAGCGTGTTGAGAAAATCGCTAAATTGATGGATAACCCAGTGCATCTGGCTTCACATCGTGAATTTACTTCGTGGCGTGCCGAACTCGATGGCAAAGCTGTGATTGTCTGCTCAACCGGTATTGGTGGCCCATCAACTTCTATTGCAGTTGAAGAGTTGGCACAACTTGGTGTGCGGACGTTCCTACGTATTGGTACTACAGGTGCTATTCAGCCACATATTAATGTTGGTGATGTATTGGTCACCACCGCAGCGGTGCGTTTAGACGGTGCCAGCTTGCACTTTGCACCAATGGAATTCCCGGCGGTGGCTGATTTTGATTGCACCACGGCATTAGTTAACGCGGCTAAATCAGTCGGTGCGACGACTCATATTGGCGTTACCGCGTCTTCAGATACTTTCTATCCAGGGCAGGAACGTTACGATACATACTCTGGACGTGTTATTCGCCGCTTTAAAGGTTCTATGGAAGAATGGCAATCTATGGGCGTGATGAATTATGAAATGGAATCTGCCACTCTGCTGACAATGTGTGCTAGCCAAGGCTTGCGTGCCGGTATGGTCGCAGGTGTGATTGTTAACCGCACCCAGCAAGAGATCCCGAACGAAGAAACCATGAAAGCGACTGAAAGCCACGCAGTAAAAATCGTCGTTGAGGCGGCTCGTCGCCTGCTGTAATACAGCGGCCTATGGGTAAAACCCGCAATAAGCGAATCAATGAATACCAAATGAGCGGGTCAGTTTACTGGCCCGTTCTTTTTTTCGGCTGATTATCTGTTAATGTCATAGTTCTTATAATGGACAGTAAAATAAGAGGAAAACATGACGACATCTGCTCTATCTCATCCTTCCCTACTGCCACTGGATGGTGGTATTAACTTCCGTGATCTTGGTGGTAACGTCGTTGCAGATGGCCGGCGTATTAAGCGCGGGTTATTGTTTCGTTCAGGATCACTTGACCGTTTGAGCACCAAAGATTGTGCTGTTCTTAGCAGCGGCTCTGTCGCTCAAATCCTTGATTACCGCGATGCGGATGAAGTTCAGGCTAAGCCCGATATTGTGTGGCAAGGTGCCAGTTATCACAATATTCCAGCCAACCCCCTCAGCAGTGAAGTTAACGCCAATCTGGAAAAACTGACTAACGAGACGTTAGCAACATTTGATGCCAGAGCTTTCATGTTAGAGCTGTACCGTCGCCTGCCATTTAATAATCAAGCTTATAAACAGTTAGTCAGTTTGCTACAAAATAGTGCCTCACCAGAGCATGCAGCTGCTGGCGTGGTACAGCATTGTGCCGTCGGGAAAGACCGTACTGGCGTGGGTTCGGCTTTGGTGTTGTTTGCTTTAGGCGCTGATGAATCGACGGTATTGGAAGATTACCTGTTGACTGAAACAACACTGGCACCTTTCCGTGAACACATGCTGGCGGAATTGGCATTAAAACTAAATTCTCAGGCGCTAGGGCAGTTTGCATTTGTATTGTCGGCTCGAGAAGAGTTTATTCAAACTGCACTGCGATGTATTCAAGAGCGTTACGGGAGCCGCGAGCAATGGCTACAGCAGGAATTTGGTCTTGGCAGCATTGAGCGCGAAAAGTTGCAGTCATATTTCCTGGAGTAATCGTTTACCAAGAGATTGATCTTCTTATTCCTCCTGTATTGAGCCACTACTAAGTGGCTGAGGTTAATGACAAAGTGCCCGTAACGGTGAAAACAAGCAGTTCGTAAAGACGCCATACTTCTTTTGTTAAAACAAGCTTCCCTGGGGGCTCGAGCCGCGCCGTCCCTGGCGCGCACGCTTTACTCTTCTACCTGTCCTCACCAGCCAAGATCGAGTTATCGAAGTTTGTCAGCAGTCTGAGCCACTAAGTGGCTCTTTTTAACCGCTTAATGATGCAAACTACCGCTTAACCAATTCGCTGATATTTCTCTTGGGGAGCAGGCGTATGTTAACGCCTGACAAATTCCCTGGAGAGAATGCTCATGCAACATGCGATTACCTTTGTTATCGCCTCAGCGTGTGTCCTTGTGATCTGCTACCGTTTATACGGTATCTTTTTTGTTCGTAAGGTCCTGCGCGTCGATGACAGTGAAGTAACACCTTCCCACACCTTTGAAGATGGTAAAGATTACGTCCCAACTAAAAAATGGGTGAACTTTGGTAGCCACTTTGCAGCCATTGCTGCGGCTGGTCCCTTAGTTGGCCCTGTATTGGCGGCCCAGTATGGTTATTTACCTGGCTTCCTGTGGTTATTGATTGGTTGTGTTATCGGCGGTGCCGTTCACGATACCGTTGTGCTGTTCGCTTCGATGAAACATCAGGGTAAATCCCTATCTGAAGTGGCTAAATCAGAACTCGGGCCAGTCGCGGGCTGGTGTACCGGTCTGGCGATGCTATTTATAATTACTATTACTATGGCTGGGTTATCAATGGTTGTAGTACATGCGCTGGAACGTAACCCTTGGGGTACTTTCGCGGTGTTCATGACAATCCCTATCGCGATTTGTGTTGGCTTATGGGAACGCATGACCGGCAGCATGAAAGGGGCTTCTTATGTTGGTATCGCCGCCATTATGGTGTGCGTGTTCGTCGGCCCTTATATTGAACATACTTGGCTTGGCGAATGGCTCATGCTGAAAGCAGATACCGTCAGTATCATTCTTCCAATGTATGCTTTCTTCGCTACGGCTCTACCTGTCTGGATGTTATTGACCCCTCGCGGTTATCTCTCCAGCTTTATGAAAATCGGCGTATTCGGTGCACTGATTGTTGGCGTTGTATTTATTAACCCTGAAATTCAATTCCCAGCAGTAACACAGTTTATCCACGGCGGTGGCCCGGTTCTGGCTGGCCCAGTTTGGCCATTTATCTCTATTACCATTGCCTGTGGCGCTATTTCTGGTTTCCACGCGTTTATTGGTTCAGGTACTACACCAAAACAAATCGATAAATGGAGTGACATCTTACCCGTTGGTTTTGGTGCGATGCTGGCCGAGTGTATGGTCGGGGTCATGGCCTTGATCGCTGCAACATCTCTGCATCCTGCTGACTACTTCGCGATTAACTCTTCAGCCGAAGCCTGGAGTGTGCTGGGCATGGAAGTGGTTAATCTACCAAAACTGAGTCAGGAAATTGGCTTAGATTTATATGGTCGTACCGGCGGTGCTGTCACCTTAGCTGTGGGTATGACGGATATCTTCATTCGTGTGCCGTGGTTTAGTAGTCTGGCCGCTTATTTCTTCCAGTTTGTTGTGATGTTTGAAGCTGTATTCATTCTGACAGCTGTTGACTCAGGTACCCGTGTTGCTCGCTACCTGCTGCAAGATTTCTTGGGCGATATTTGGGCTCCATTAAAACGTACTGATTGGTTGCCGGGCACATTAGCATGCAGTGTTATTGCTTGTGCGCTGTGGGGTTACCTTCTTAACTCTGGTGATATCAACTCAGTCTGGGCGCTGTTTGGTGTATCAAATCAGCTAATGGCTTCTGTTGGTTTGATTATCGGTGCCACTATTATTCTGCGTCTGGCAACCAAACGGATTTACATGCTGACTTGTGTGATTCCATTGGCTTACCTGTTTGTCACCGTAAACTATGCTGGTTACTGGATGATCACCCACGTGTACTTCAATTCAGCAGCGAAAGGTTACAACCTGTTTAATGGCATCATCTCTATCATCATGATGACATTGGGTGTCATTATCCTGATATCAGCACTGAAAAAATGGCGCGAGCTGTGGATTCGTAGATCAGCTGAGATGGCTGGCAATAAGGTGGTTACTGCCAACGCCTGATATCCTAAATCGATAGCTTTAGTCCTGATAAACGGTCGGAATCTCCCGGCCGTTTATTTTTTGTTAAGTAAAAATGTCGACACATTGAGTATGCTAATGGCTACTGTATTGATAACAGGAAAATGCCTGTGACCTTAAATGACGTCATTACTATAGTTATTGATTTTGTTCGTGAACATGAAACATGGGCAATGCCTATCGTGTTTATTCTCGCTTTTGGTGAGTCGCTAGCCTTTCTTTCCTTACTGCTACCCGCCACGGTTATCTTGCTTGGACTAGGCGCATTAATCGGTGAAAGTGGGATTTCCTTCTGGCCGATTTGGGCCGCTGCTGTAGCAGGGGCTTTTTTTGGCGACTGGCTCTCCTATTGGATTGGCGATCATTATAAAGATCGCGTCGGCACACTGTGGCCTCTTTCCCGTAACCCTCAGCTACTCGTCCGCGGCCATGCTTTCTTTGAGCGCTGGGGGTTCTTTGGTGCTTTTATTGGCCGCTTCTTTGGCCCACTGCGCGCAGTTGTCCCGTTAGTCGCCGGAATATGTGCTATGCCAAAATTCTATTTCCAGTTGGCTAATATCACATCTGCCATCATTTGGGCATTCGGTATTCTTGCCCCTGGTGCTTTTGGTATTCAGTGGCTATCTCACTGGATAGATTAACTTTGCATGAGTTCTGAGGCTGCTCCATATTTTGTGGCTGACAGTTTTAACCCATTTCTTTGTCGTAAAATAAGCGGTTTTTTATCTGCTTATTATTTATGCGCGCAGCTTCGCAAGATGGGATGTAACGGAAAAACACTCTGGACATCCATACAGTATCCCCTTACCTTGACTGACATTAGGTTAATGGGGAGATAACCGTGGATATCAGTTTATTTTATGGGCTGGGAGGCTGCCTGCTTGGTGGGCTTATAGGTTGGCTGATTGCCAGTTTGTCTCAGCAGCGCAATAAAGCACAGCAGGATATTGAGCGGCGGTTGCTGGAGCAGTCATTGCAACAGTCTCAGCAAAACACTCTAGAATTGCAGGCCCTTTTGCAACGCAATGAACAGCAATTGCGACAAAGTGAATTAGAACAGCGTAATTTGCACAGCCAGCTCGCGGCAAATGCTGAAAAACTGCAACAATTAGCTCATTGGCGCAATGAATGTGAGCAGCTCAATCAAGAATTACGAGCGCAACGAGAAGTCAATAGCGCGCAAGAAGCTGAACTACGCGAAGTGACTATTCGTTTGGAAGAAACACGGCTGACTGCAGAAGAGAAGCAACGCCTGCTTCTTAATAGTGAGCAACGACTAACCACTCAGTTCGAAAATCTGGCAAATCGCATCTTTGAACAAACTGGCCGTCGGGCAGATGAACAAAATAAGCAAAGCTTGGATCGCTTACTGTTACCTCTACGGGAACAGCTAGATGGTTTCCGAAGACAGGTACAGGATAGCTTTGGGCAAGAGGCTCGTGAACGCCATACTTTAACCCATGAAATCCGTAGCTTACAGCAGCTCAATGCTCAAATGGCGCGGGAAACTCTAAACCTGACCAAGGCCCTCAAAGGGGATAATAAAACCCAGGGAAACTGGGGTGAAGTCGTTTTAGCTAAGGTACTTGAAGCTTCGGGGTTACGCGAGGGTTATGAATATCAAACCCAGGTTAGTGTAAAGATTGATACTAATAGCCGTATGCAGCCAGATGTCATTGTGCGCTTGCCGCAGGGTAAAGATGTTGTTATTGACGCTAAAATGTCACTGACAGCCTATGAGCGCTATTTTAACAGTGAAGATGATATTGAGCGCGAAGCGGCATTAAGTGAGCATTTATCGTCACTACGTGCGCATATCAGGATGCTGGGTCGCAAGGATTATCAGCAACTTCCTGGTTTACGTTCGCTTGATTATGTATTGATGTTTATTCCCGTTGAACCTGCGTTTTTGGTGGCTATTGACCGTCAGCCTGAGTTGATCAGTGAAGCGCTACAGCACAATATTATGTTGGTTAGTCCGACAACATTGCTGGTGGCTTTACGAACTATTACCAATTTATGGCGCTACGAGCATCAAAGCCAAAATGCGCAACGAATTGCGGAGAGAGCCGCCAAACTCTATGACAAATTACGTTTATTTGTTGATGATATGGAGTCGTTGGGGCAAAGCCTCGATAAAGCACAGTTAAGTTATCGTCAGGCAATGAACAAACTGTCGCAAGGCCGTGGTAACCTGATAGGGCAAGTTGAAGGTTTTCGTACTCTGGGGGTCGAGGTAAAACGGCCTATTAGTCCAACACTGGCTGAGAAAGCCAGTCTGGAAAATCAACCTGAGGACGATTTAGCGCTATCCGATGATGCAGAATCCGAGATAAGTGATTCTGCACCGCTGAAGTATCAGGGTTAGTTGCATGTTCCTCTTCTGTATGATGTTGAGAAAGCTGCGATTAAGCAGTTGCCTTAATACCAGGTGAGGTGGGGCTTTCATCGGAGTTCTGGTACACTTCCTCGAAAGATTGACTGAAAAGCAGGCACAGAAAATGGTAGATCAGGAGAAGGAAACCACTCATTTTGGTTTTCGCACCGTAGCCAAAGAACAAAAAGAAGGCATGGTGGCAGAAGTTTTTCATTCCGTAGCCGCTAAATACGATCTGATGAATGACCTGATGTCATTCGGTGTTCACCGTATTTGGAAGCGCTTTACTATTGACTGTAGCGGTGTTCGGCGCGGTCAACGGGTATTGGATCTGGCAGGTGGTACCGGCGACTTAACCGCTAAGTTCTCTCGTCTGGTGGGGGAACAGGGTGAGGTCGTTCTGGCTGATATCAACGAGTCAATGTTGCGTATGGGCCGTGAAAAGCTGCGCGATAAAGGTATTGTCGGTAATGTCAGCTATGTTCAGGCGAATGCTGAAGCGTTACCTTTTCCTGATAATTACTTTGATTGCATTACCATTTCATTCGGCTTGAGAAACGTAACTGAAAAAGAAAAGGCACTGCGATCGATGTTTCGGGTATTAAAGCCCGGTGGTCGCTTACTGGTTCTTGAGTTCTCTAAGCCACTTCTGGAACCTTTGAGTAAAGCCTATGATGCTTACTCCTTTCATATTTTGCCCAAGATTGGTGAACTTGTGGCGCAGGACTCTGAAAGCTACCGTTATTTAGCTGAGTCTATTCGGATGCACCCTGACCAAGAAACACTGAAGGGTATGATGATGGATGCCGGGTTTGAAAACGTAACCTATTCCAATTTAACCGGTGGCATTGTTGCGTTACATCGGGGCTTCAAGTTCTAACAGGAATCTGGTTATGCCGCTAAAATCACTGATATTTAAATCCTTGTCACTGAAACCAACTTTGCTGTCGCCACTAATAACTGCCGCTATAGAAACATCACTAAATAGTGTGTTATTTCGTGATAAAAGTTTGAAAGCTGCACGTTTACGCTTAGCAGGAAAAGTGCTGAGTATCGAGTTGCGTGAGGTGAGCTTTCCTCTGCTATTAGTATTTAGCGAGCGGCAGGTTGATGTTTTAAGCCAATGGGATGGTGATGCGGATTGCACAGTGAAAACGAACGTTGCTGTGCTGGCAAAGTTACGGGATCGTCAGCAGCTTTCACCTTTGATGCGTAGTGGTGAATTGATTGTCGAAGGTGATATCCAAGTAGTTCAGCAACTTATCACCTTACTTGATCTTGCTGAATGGGAACCAGCTGAGTGGTTGGCTCCCTATATTGGTGATATTGCAGCGGAAACCATTGGGCAGGTCATCCATAAAAGTAACCGTTTTCTCAGTAAGCAGTTTCAACAGCAACAGCATTATGTTGCTGAAGCAATAACTGAAGAATGGAAAATAGCGCCAGCGCCGCTGGAGGTGGTGTGGTTTAACGAAGAGGTTGATGCTACCGCTCGTGCAACCGAGGCTTTGACTGCCAGATTGGCAACCATGGAGACAAAACAATGACGCCAGGAGAACTTCGGCGCCTGTATCTTATCATTCGGGTTTTCTTGAGCTACGGGCTGGATGAGTTAATCCCGAATATACGTTTGACGTTGCCATTACGTGTTGGTCGTCATCTATTTTTCTGGTTGCCTAATCGTCATAAAGATAAACCGCTGGGTGAGCGTTTGCGCCTTGCCTTGCAGGAGCTAGGGCCAGTTTGGATCAAGTTTGGCCAAATGATGTCCACACGGCGTGACCTCTTCCCGCCAGCAATTGCTGATCAACTTGCGTTGTTACAGGATAGAGTTGCTCCATTTGATGGTGCGCTAGCACGCAAGCACATTGAAATCGCGATGGGAGGGCCATTAGAAACATGGTTTGACGATTTTGAACAAGAAGCTTTAGCCTCCGCTTCTATCGCGCAAGTACATACGGCGCGTTTAAAAGAGAACGGCCAGGAAGTTGTACTCAAAGTTATTCGTCCTGATATTTTGCCAATAATTAAAGCTGATGTGCGGTTGATGTACCGTCTGGCTGGCTGGGTACCCAAACTTTTACCTGATGGTCGTAGATTACGTCCACGGGAAGTTGTGCGTGAATATGAAAAAACACTGCTTGATGAGCTAAATTTGCTGCGGGAAGCAGCTAATGCTATTCAACTGCGTCGTAATTTTGAAGACAGTCCAATGCTCTATATTCCCGAGGTCTATTCTGATTATTGCCGGGAAAGCGTATTGGTCATGGAGCGAATTTACGGCATTCCGGTATCTGATATTGCAGCTTTGGAAGATCAAGGCACCAATATGAAGTTGCTGGCTGAGCGCGGGGTTCAAGTCTTTTTCACTCAGGTTTTCCGTGACAGTTTTTTCCACGCAGATATGCACCCTGGGAATATCTTTGTCAGTTATGAGCATCCTCATGACCCGCTTTATATCGGTATTGATTGCGGTATCGTCGGCTCACTAAATAAAGCAGATAAGCGCTATCTTGCTGAAAACTTTATTGCTTTCTTTAATCGGGATTATCGGCGGGTTGCAGAGCTGCATGTTGATTCTGGCTGGGTTCCTCGTGATACCAATGTTGAAGATTTTGAATTCGCTATTCGTACTGTCTGCGAACCAATTTTTGAAAAACCGCTAGCCGAAATATCCTTTGGCCATGTGCTATTGAATCTCTTTAACACCGCACGCCGTTTTAATATGGAAGTACAACCACAGTTGGTTTTACTGCAAAAAACCTTGTTGTATGTCGAAGGTTTAGGACGCCAACTTTATCCTCAGCTTGACCTTTGGACGACTGCCAAGCCTTTCCTGGAAAGCTGGTTGCGAGATCAAGTTGGGTTGCCTGCGGTTATTCGTGCATTGAAAGAAAAAGCACCATTTTGGGCTGAAAAATTTCCTGAGCTGCCAGAGCTTGTGTATGACAGTTTGCAGCAGCATAAGTTATTACAGCAAAGTGTCGATAAACTCACTACTCAAATGCAAGGCCAGCAACAACGTCAGGGCCAATCACGGTATTTGTTCGGTGTTGGCGCTACACTATTAGTCAGTGGTACCATTTTATTCTTGGCCAATGCGGTAGAAATCTCAATTGGGTTCATTGTCGCTGGAGTATTGGCTTGGTTTATTGGTTGGCGGCGAACCAGTTAATGACTTATCGCTGAAAGTATCTGTGGATAGGCTATTAGGCGGCTTATGAGTTATGTAAAAGTTATTCAATAAGTCGCTTATTTGTTTAAGAAGCTATGCGCTAGTTCAAAATGCGGTAAGTTAGATAGGTATTCACAGAGGTTATATGACGTATAATGCGGCCCTCTGTGGAATAACCCTTGTATATAGAGGTGAATGTAATGGGTGGTATAAGTATTTGGCAGTTATTAATCATTGCCGTGATTGTTGTTCTGCTGTTTGGTACTAACAAACTGCGGACATTAGGGTCAGATCTGGGCGCATCCATCAAAGGTTTTAAAAAGGCGATGGGTGATGAGCCACAAACTCCGCCAACTGACGCTAATAAAACCAGTAACGATGCTGATTTTGCAAAATCGATTACTGAAAAACAGCAGCCAGTTGCTAAAGCTGAAGAGTCTAAGAGTCACGACAAAGAGCAGGGATAAGCTGTGTTCGACATCGGGTTTAGTGAACTGCTGCTGGTTCTTGTAATAGGCCTGGTCGTACTCGGGCCAGAACGGCTACCGGTTGCTGTTAGAACAGTTGCGGGTTGGATTCGTACATTGCGCTCACTTGCGGCCACCGTGCAAAACGAATTAGCGCAAGAGCTTAAGATTCAAGAGTTGCAAGACAGCCTGAAAAAAGCAGAAGAAGCCGGTTTGCAGAACCTGACACCAGAGCTGAAAGCCTCAATGGATGAACTCAAAGAGGCTGCTGAGGCACTGAAACGTTCATATCATTCTGACATTGGTTCGGAAGCACCTCACACGATCCATAATCCGCTCATTACCGAACCGGAAGCTATTCATGATGGTGTTACGCCCGCCGAGTCTGCAACGAAGGCTCAAGCATCACCTCAAGCACCGGCTACTGACGTTGATAAAGCTGTCACCCCGACAGCGGTTGAAACTGTCCCTAATAACAATGAGAAACCCATTGTTCAGGTTGAGGCATTTTCTGCGTCTATCTCTTCTGTAGATAGAGAGCCGGTTCCTGTTACGAACACACCCGTAACTCAGGTACAAACGGCTACAGTGGACACCCATAGCACAGATTCACAGGGTGCTGCCCAACCTCGAACTCACCAACCTGGCGGCGATCGGTAAACATGGCTGTTGATGATACCCAACCCCTTATTACTCATTTAATAGAACTGCGTAAGCGGCTATTGAATTGCATCATCACTATTTTAGTGGTTTTTTTCGTATTGGTTTTTTTTGCCAATGATATCTACCACCTGGTTTCAGCACCGTTGATCAAACAACTTCCTGTTGGTTCCAGTATGATCGCAACAGATGTCGCATCACCATTCTTTACCCCGATTAAATTGACCATGATGGTCTCGGTGTTTGTTTCAGCGCCGATGATCCTCTATCAGGTTTGGGCATTTATAGCCCCTGCGCTGTATAAACATGAGCGCCGCTTGATGGTCCCGCTGCTGATATCTAGTAGCTTCTTATTTTATCTGGGAATGGCATTTGCCTACTTTGTTGTTTTCCCGTTAGCTTTTGGTTTTTTTGCCAAAACAGCGCCGGAAAGTGTGCTTATCGCAACGGATATCACTAAATACCTTGATTTTGTTATGGCACTTTTTATGGCTTTTGGTATTTCTTTCGAAGTACCGATTGCGATAATTCTTCTGTGCTGGGCTGGGGTGACAACGCCTGAAGCATTGAAGAAAAAACGCCCTTATGTGTTTGTTGGTGCTTTTGTTGTGGGGATGCTTCTCACCCCACCAGATGTGTTATCACAGACATTATTAGCGATCCCGATGTATCTGTTATTTGAAGTGGGAGTGTTCTTTGCTCGTTTCTACACCGGCAAACAACGCCGTACAGATATTGAGGAAGAGGATGAAGAAGTCGATAATCATCCTAAAGAGTCTTAAGTTTCTACTTTGATATTTTAGCCGCCCTCTGGGCGGCTTCTGTTTTGGGACACTTATGTTTGATATCGGTGTGAACTTAACCAGCTCACAATTTACAAAAGACTGTCCTCAAGTCGTGGCTCGGGCAAAAGAGGCTGGTGTTACCGGTATGCTGATTACCGGTACAAATGCTGAAGAGAGTCAGGCAGCCCTTGAGCTTGCAATGGCTTATCCGGATTATTGCTGGTCAACCGCAGGTGTTCATCCCCATCATGCGAGCAGTTGGCAAATAGATGTGGAACAGCAAATCAGGGCATTGGCAACCAATGTCAGTGTGGTCGCCATTGGTGAATGTGGTCTGGATTTTAATCGCAATTTCTCTACTCCAGTTGAGCAAGAAGTTGCCTTTACAGCACAGTTAGCCTTGGCCGCTGAACTTTCTTTGCCGGTATTCCTGCATTGCCGAGAGGCACATGATCGTTTCATCACTCTACTTTCACCTTGGCTAGATAAAATCCCCGCAGCTGTTGTGCATTGTTTTACCGGCACTGCTGATGAATTGGATTCCTGTCTGGCATTGGGCTTATCTATCGGTATCACCGGTTGGGTTTGCGATGAACGCCGTGGCCTTGAGCTGAGGGTGTTATTGCCGCGTATTCCTGCCCAACAATTACTGTTAGAAACTGATGCCCCATATTTATTGCCGCGGGATATACATCCTAAACCTGCATCTCGCCGCAATGAGCCCTGCTTTCTGCCTCATATCGTCCAGCAGGTTGCTGTCTGGCGACAAGAAGACCCTCAATGGCTGGGACAGAAAACTGATGAAAACGCCCGCCGGATTTTCCGGTTGGTTTGAGTTAGGAGAACAATATGAGCTATGCATTTCCGGGCACTTTCCCTGGTCGCCGTATGCGCCGTGTGCGCCGTCATGATTTCAGTCGTCGACTGGTCGCTGAAAATCAGCTGACAGTTAATGATTTGATCTATCCGGTGTTTGTTATGGAAGGAAACAACCATCAGCAAGCCGTTTCGTCTATGCCGGGTGTCTCGCGTATGACGATTGATTTGTTGGTGAAAGAAGCTGAGGCCATTGCCAAGCTTGGCGTCCCGGTCATATCGTTATTCCCGGTCATTGAACCAGGTATGAAGTCATTACACGCGGAAGAAGCTTATAACCCAAATGGCTTGGTACAACGCACTGTGCGTGCATTAAAAGACGCTGTACCAGAGTTAGGTATTCTTACGGATGTTGCCCTCGACCCATACACAACCCATGGGCAAGACGGTGTGATTGATGCTGATGGTTATGTTATTAACGATATCACCAAAGAAATTTTAGTGCGTCAGGCCTTATCACATGCAGAAGCTGGCGCAGAGATAGTTGCCCCGAGCGATATGATGGATGGCCGTATTGGTGCTATTCGCGATCAGTTAGAACTTGAAGGGCTGGTAAATACACAAATCATGGCGTATTCAGCCAAGTATGCCTCTTGTTACTATGGCCCATTCCGCGATGCCATTGGCTCCAGTAGCAATTTGAAAGGTGGCAATAAAAAAACCTATCAAATGGACCCGGCTAATAGCGATGAAGCGTTGCAAGAAATCGCTCAGGACTTACAGGAAGGGGCGGATATGGTGATGGTTAAACCGGGTATGCCATATTTGGATGTGGTGCGCCGGGTGAAAGATACCTTTGGGGTTCCGACCTTTGCCTATCAGGTTTCTGGTGAATATGCGATGCATATGGCTGCAATACAAAATGGCTGGCTGCAAGAGAAACCGACGGTGATGGAGTCACTATTGTGCTTTAAACGCGCGGGTGCGGATGGGGTATTAACCTATTTTGCCAAGCAAGTCGCACAATGGCTGCATGACGATCAGATGCAGCGTTAACCGTTTGGTTATCAAGAAGATTGGTTATCAATAATAAGTGCCAAGGTAGGCACTGAAATACCTACCTTGGCACTGTGAGTTAAGTATCTTACTGTTTTTCGAATTGACGATTATCCAGGCTTTGCAACACTGGGCTATTGAGCATATTCAGTAATAGCATTGAGCGTGCCTCGCCATCTGGTTCGGTATAAATTGCCTGTAACCCAGCAAAAACACCCTCTGTAATAATCACGGTATCACCAGGCGTAGGTATCTCTGGCGCAATGATTTTATCCGTTGTATGGGATTGCATTTCGCTAATCACCATTGCCGGAATGACCGCAGGTTGTACACCAAACCTGACAAAGTGGCTTACACCTCGAGTGGCACTTATCGTTGTGGTATGAATATGTTCCGGATCAAACTCCACAAATAGATAATTCGGGAATAATGCTTCCGTGGTTTCAATTCGTTTTCCTCGCATTATCTTTTCGATAGTGACGATCGGTGTCCAGCAGTTCACTTCTTGCCGCTCTAAGTGCTCTTTAGCGCGCAAAAGCTGACCACGTTTACAATATAATAAATGCCAATGTTTCATAATTTCATATGCCTTTAGGTACTACTTGGCAGCATAACAAAAGTGGGGATACATATACAGTGAGCAAAAAAACGTCATTTGATATATATATTTGTTATGTAAAGAGTTAGCTATATTTTATATCGACAACATTCTATCGGTGCGGGTAAATGTTAATGCCAAATAGCAGCATGCTATTTTTTCGAGTTGGCCCGCATTCATTTTTAACAAAAAGACAGCAACTGCTATAAAGACAGCCTATAATGGCGCATCACCTAGCCGCCGAAATGATCAGCATGAAATACCGTGACTTACGTGACTTCCTCTCGTTGCTGGAACAGAGGGGCGAACTTAAACGAATTAGCCAGCCTATTGATCCCTATCTGGAAATGACAGAAATAGCCGATCGTACTTTGCGAGCTGGCGGGCCTGCATTGCTTTTTGAGAATCCGAAGGGCTATAACATGCCGGTGCTGTGTAACCTGTTTGGTACGGCTAAGCGGGTTGCGATGGGGATGGGGCAAGAAGATGTCAGTGCATTGCGAGATGTCGGCAAGCTATTGGCTTTCCTGAAAGAGCCTGATCCGCCGAAAGGTTTTCGTGACCTGTTCGATAAACTGCCTAAATTTAAGCAGGTATTGAATATGCCGACGAAATGCTTAAGCTCTGCCCCGTGCCAAGAGCAAGTGTGGGAAGGGGAGGATGTCGATCTGAGCCGAATCCCTGTTATGCACTGTTGGCCGGAGGATGCTGCCCCATTAGTCTCTTGGGGGCTAACGGTGACTCGCGGGCCGCATAAAGAGCGGCAGAATCTGGGCATTTATCGCCAGCAAGTGTTGGGCAAAAACAAGTTAATTATGCGCTGGCTTTCCCACCGAGGCGGCGCTTTAGACTATCAAGAATGGTGCGAAGCGCATCCTGGTGAACGTTTCCCGGTTGCCGTCGCGTTGGGTGCTGATCCTGCGACTATTTTGGCTGCGGTAACACCGGTGCCAGATACTTTATCTGAATATGCTTTTGCCGGCTTATTGCGTGGGCATAAAACCGAAGTCGTAAAGTGTCTTTCCAGCTCACTTGAAGTTCCTGCAAGTGCAGAAATTGTATTGGAAGGATATATTGAGCAGGGTGAGATGGCGCCGGAAGGCCCTTATGGTGATCATACCGGTTATTACAACGAGATTGATAGCTTCCCTGTCTTTACCGTCACACATATTACCCAACGCAAAGACGCGATTTATCATTCAACCTATACTGGTCGTCCACCCGATGAACCGGCGGTAATGGGCGTTGCGCTGAACGAAGTATTTGTTCCTATTTTGCAAAAACAATTCCCAGAGATTGTTGATTTTTATCTGCCGCCAGAAGGCTGTTCATACCGTTTGGCAGTGGTGACCATCAAGAAACAGTATGCTGGTCATGCTAAACGCGTGATGATGGGCGTTTGGTCGTTTTTACGCCAGTTTATGTATACGAAATTTGTTATTGTTTGTGACGATGATATTAACGCCCGTGATTGGAATGATGTTATTTGGGCGATTACGACCCGAATGGACCCGTCGCGCGATACGGTGTTAATTGAAAATACACCAATAGATTATTTGGATTTCGCCTCACCGGTTTCCGGTTTGGGATCGAAAATGGGGCTGGATGCCACCAACAAATGGCCAGCTGAGACTCCGCGTGAATGGGGGCGTCCAATTAAAATGGATGAAGAAGTCCGCGCCCGCGTTGACGCTATTTGGGACGAGCTCGCTATTTTCAGTGACAAAGAGACGAAACGCTAACCGGCGTCCATTTTGTCCTTAGTTTTGCATTTGATGACCCGACAGAGGGAAGGCATGACAACTTTAAGCTGTAAAGTAACCTCCGTAGAGGCCATTACCGATACGGTGTACCGGGTGCAATTGGTACCTGCATCTGCATTTTCTTTCCGTGCTGGGCAGTATTTGATGGTCGTGATGGATGAACGCGATAAGCGTCCATTCTCTATGGCATCCACGCCACTGCAAAAAGACTCCATTGAGCTGCATATCGGGGCTTCGGAGCTGAATTTATACGCCATGGCGGTAATGGACCGAATTCTGAAAGAGAAAACGTTGGATGTGGACATCCCTCACGGTGAGGCATGGTTCCGCGAGGGCAGTCATCGTCCACTGATACTGATTGCAGGCGGTACCGGTTTTTCCTATGCGCGTTCAATTTTGTTGGCGGCGTTAGCAGAACAGCCTGATCGTGAAGTTTCTATCTATTGGGGTGGGCGCGAAGCGGTGCATTTATATGACCTCAGCGAATTAGAAGCGCTGTCGATTCAGTATCCGCAGTTGAAAGTTATCCCAGTAGTTGAGCAACCAGAAGAAGGCTGGCGTGGCCGAACCGGAACTGTGCTAAGTGCCGTATTGCAAGATTATGGTTCTCTTGCCGAGCAGGATATTTATATTGCAGGTCGTTTTGAAATGGCGAAGATTGCTCGTGAGCGTTTTTGTGCCGAGCGCGGTGCACTGGAAGCGCATATCTATGGTGATGCTTTCGCTTTTATCTAAGTAAAATGGCAGATAAAAAAGCCCGCCCCTGACAGGCGGGAAAACGGCAACTAAACTCTGGTATCAGGGCCTGTATTCAGGCCCTAAATGTTTTTGGGTTATACGCGCTCAAAGATGGTAGCAATGCCTTGGCCTAAGCCGATACACATGGTTGCCAGACCGAATTGCACGTCACGGCGCTCCATCAGATTGAGTAACGTGGTAGAAATACGCGCTCCTGAACAGCCCAATGGATGACCGAGAGCAATGGCTCCCCCATTCAGGTTTACCTTATCATCCATACTTTCCAGCAAACCCAAGCCTTTCAGGCAAGCCAGTGACTGAGCAGCAAACGCCTCATTTAATTCAAATAACCCAATATCTTCGAGCTTAAGCCCAGCACGTTTTAGTGCCAGTTGGCTGGCGGGTACTGGGCCATATCCCATAATCGACGGATCACAGCCGACGACAGCCATTGAGCGAATACGGGCGCGTGGTGTTAAACCTAATGATTTTGCTCGGGATTCGCTCATGATAAGCATGGCAGAGGCACCATCGGAAAGTGCTGATGATGTCCCTGCGGTTACTGTGCCATTCACCGGATCAAAGGCTGGACGCAAAGCCGCTAACCCAGCCAGATTGGTCTCTGGGCGAATAACTTCATCGAAATCAAAGCGTTTTAATATGCCATCAGCATCATGCCCATTGGTGGCGACAATCTCTTTAGCAAAATGGCCCGCCTGAGTAGCAGCATAAGCGCGCTGATGGGAGCGTACCGCAAACTCATCTTGTGACTGGCGACTGATATTGTGGATTTTTGCCAGCATTTCAGCTGTTAACCCCATCATACCAGCGGCTTTAGCCACCGTGCGGCCCATGCCTGGATGGAAGTCCACGCCATGATTCATCGGCACGTGGCCCATATGTTCTACGCCACCAATCAAACTGACTTGTGCATCACCCACCATGATAGCCCGAGCTCCATCATGCAAAGCTTGCATCGAGGACCCACACAGGCGGTTAACGGTTACCGCCGGGACGCTATGGGGAATTTCTGCCAGCAAAGACGCATTGCGGGCGATGTTAAAACCCTGCTCTAGCGTTTGTTGCACACAGCCCCAATAGATGTCGTCGATTTCGGCGGCATTCAGCTTAGGGTTGCGGCTCAGCACTTCTCGCATTAAATGCGCGGAGAGGTCTTCTGCCCGAACCTGTCGGAATGCACCGCCTTTGGAGCGGCCCATTGGTGTACGGACGGCATCAATAATGACTACATTTTCCATGTTTTCAGACCTCATGCCGGTTGACTGATAGAAACATCAAGCAGCGCTGCTGCCACAGGATAATAGCTTTCGTTATGTTCGGCTTTGGCTCTCAATCCCGGCGGGACTTGATACAACGCCCCAAGATGGGTGTAGCGTTGAGCCATTTCGACATAATTTGCACTGCCGATGGTATCAAGGTAGCGGAAGACGCCGCCGTGGAATGGAGGGAATCCAAGGCCATATACCAACGCCATATCACCTTCAGCCGGGCTGGCAATAATGCCTTCTTCCAGGCATCGCACCACCTCATTGATCATCGGGATCATGGTACGGGCGATAATATCGTCATCGCTAAATTTCTGAAGCGGCTGGCTGACTTGCGCCAGTAACGTATCTACTTGTTCATCATTCTCTTTACGCGGTTTGCCCTTAGTATCTTGGGTATAGCGGTAGAAGCCTTGGCCATTCTTTTGACCAAACCGTTGGTTATCAAACATCACGTCAACCGCATCGCGATAATCTTTATTCATGCGTTCAGGGAAACCAACGGCCATCACGGTCTGCGCATGGTGCGCGGTATCAATGCCCACCACATCTAATAGATAAGCAGGGCCCATTGGCCAGCCAAATTGCTTTTCCATCACTTTATCAATTTGGCGGAAGTCCGCACCGTCTCGGACTAACATGCCGAATCCCGCCAGATACGGGAATAAAACACGGTTAACAAAGAAGCCTGGGCAATCATTGACTACAATCGGGGTTTTACCCATTTGTGTGGCGTATGCCACAATCGTGGCGATAGTTTTATCTGAGGTTTTGGTGCCACGAATAATTTCAACCAATGGCATCCGGTGCACTGGATTGAAGAAATGCATGCCACAGAAGTTTTCTGGGCGTTTAAGGGATTTGGCGAGCTGATCAATCGGAATTGTGGAAGTGTTAGAAGCCAGAACAGTTTCTTCGCCAATAAGCGTTTCAACCTCTGCCAGAACCGCCGCTTTGACTTTTGGATTTTCTACCACCGCTTCCACGATGATTTGGGCGCGTTCAATACCGGCATAATCTAATGTTGGCTGGATGGTTGCTAAGATATTTGCCATTTTCAGGCCATCTATCTTGCCGCGCTCCAGCTGCTTATTCAGCAACTTAGCCGCTTCATTCATCCCTAATGTGAGGGATTTGTCATTAATATCTTTCATGATGACCGGCACACCTTTCAGTGCCGACTGATAGGCAATCCCACCGCCCATAATCCCGGCACCTAGCACTGCGGCCTGTTTGGGGGCGCTGACACCTTTGGACAGCTTTTTAGCCTGACCTTTAACATATTGGTCATTCAAGAAAATACCGACTAATGCCCGCGCTTCATTGGAACCAGCTAAGGGAACAAAACTATTGGTTTCCAGTTTCAATGCTTCAGCGCGGCCAAATTTCGCCGCGGCCTCAATAGTTTTGACGGCAGTCAAGGGAGCCGGATAGTGTTTACCGGCGACTTGCATGACCATGCCTTTGGCAATGGTAAAGCACATCGCAGCTTCGGTCGGATTGAGCTTCAGTGGCTCTAATTTCGGGCGACGTGCAGCTTGCCAGTCGAGTTTTCCGTCAATCGCTTGTCTCAACATGCTTAACGCGGCATCGACCAACTTTTCGGGGGCGACGACGGCGTCAACCAGCCCAACCTTTAAGGCATCTTTGGCAATAATGTCTTTGCCAGCCGCAATAATTTCCAGCGCACTGTCTGCGCCTAATAGCCGAGGTAAGCGAACTGAACCGCCGAAGCCCGGCATGATACCGAGTTTAGTTTCCGGTAGGCCGATACGTGCTTCTGGCGAGGCCACGCGAAAATCAGTCGCTAAGATACATTCACACCCGCCACCCAGTGCATATCCATTGATTGCTGCAATGGTTGGCACCGGTAAGTCTTCCAAACGATTGAAAATATCGTTGGCGAAAACCAACCATTGATGCAACTTTTCTGGTGGCTCATTAAACAGGGATAGAAACTCGGTGATATCGGCACCGACAATAAAGGCTGCTTTGGCTGAGCGTAATAGCAACCCTTTGAGTTCACTTTGTTTTTCTAACACAACCAAGGCTTCGCCCAGATTGGCTACAGTTTGGGTATCCAGCTTATTAACTGAACCTGGTGCATCAAACACCAACTCGGCAATGCCGTTTTCCAGCCAGTGAAGCTTTAGTGTTTCGCTTTGGTAGAGCATATCTATCTCCTGAATAAGCGCATGTGATCTGGTATGACCAGATATTCAGGAAGTGTGGATATTTTGTTAATGAATTGCAAACAAGAGATTGATTTTTTGCAGTGAAGATCACAGTCAATCAGGTGGGATAATTGATTTTTATCATATTTATTCACGACAGTTTTGCGCGTAAGGTAGCGTAATTAACTCGCAAATAAGAGGTCGTCGAAACATGACTTTGGCGACTATGATAAGATGAAAAAATTAAGTTCTAATAGCGAAGGGTACTGTGATGGAAACGCTGGCTTCTTTATATAACGAACATTTGTCCACCCTGCAACAACGCACCCGCGATGTGTTAGAGCGCCATCAGTTGGATGCTTTATTGATTCATTCCGGTGAGTTACAACGTATTTTCCTTGATGACCGCGACTATCCTTTTAAGGTTAATGCTCAATTCAAAGCTTGGGTACCGGTGACACAAGTTCCAAACTGCTGGTTATGGGTTGATGGCGTTAATACGCCGAAGTTATGGTTTTACTCCCCAGTAGATTATTGGCACAGTGTTGAGCCACTTCCAGACAGCTTCTGGACCAAATCACTTGATATTCAGCCTTTAGCCAATGCCGATGATATTGCACAGCAATTGCCGGTGCAGCGCGAGCGAGTTGCCTATATTGGTTATGCTCAGCAACGCGCTCAGGCTCTGGGTTTCAGTGCTGAAAACATTAACCCTAAACCGGTGTTGGATTACCTTCATTTCTACCGCTCTTATAAAACAGATTATGAGCTGGCGTGCATGCGTGAAGCGCAAAAGACCGCAGTGGCTGGGCATCGGGCTGCTCATGAAGCATTTCAGTCCGGTATGAGCGAGTTTGATATCAATCTGGCCTATCTGATGGCCACGGGGCATCGTGATACTGATGTTCCATACGATAATATTGTTGCGCTGAATGAACATTCGGCGGTATTGCATTACACCACCTTACAGCATCAGCCGCCGGCAGAGATTCGTAGTTTCCTGATTGATGCGGGTGCTGAATACAACGGCTATGCTGCTGACTTGACCCGTACCTATGCTGCAGACAGTGAAAACGATTTTGCTGCACTGATCAAAGACCTTAATTATGAACAGCTTGAGCTGATCAAAACCATTAAAAGTGGTGAGCGCTACACCGATTATCATGTTCAGATGCATCAACGTATTGCGAAGTTACTGCGCACTCATAATCTGGTCACCGGTATCAGCGAAGAGGCAATGGTTGAACAAGGCATTACTTGTCCATTCCTACCGCACGGGTTGGGTCACCCGCTAGGTTTGCAAGTGCATGATACTGCGGGCTTTATGCAGGATGAGAAAGGGACGCATCTCAGCGCGCCATCCAAGTACCCTTACTTACGTTGTACCCGTATCCTGCAACCGCGCATGGTGCTGACTATCGAACCGGGCCTCTATTTTATTGAATCACTCTTGGCACCTTGGCGCTCAGGAGAGTTCAGTCAGCATTTCAATTGGGATCTTATTGAAACACTGAAGCCTTATGGTGGCATTCGTATAGAAGACAATATCGTTATTCATGATAATCGGGTTGAGAACATGACACGCGATCTGAAGCTGGACTGATGCAGCCTTATTTGATACCTGCGGCTCCGGTGACTATCAGCGAAGAGATTAAAAAAAGTCGTTTCATCACCTTACTGGCTCATACCTGTGGGGTGAATGAAGCGAAAGATTTTATTCAGCAGGTAAAGCAACAACACCCAACAGCCCGGCATCATTGCTGGGCTTTTGTTGCCGGGACACCCACAGATTCACAGCAATTAGGCTTTTCCGATGATGGCGAGCCTTCGGGCACAGCGGGTAAACCGATTCTGGCTCAATTGATGGGCAGTGGGATAGGTGAAATTACTGCGGTGGTTGTGCGCTATTATGGCGGTATCAAGCTGGGTACTGGCGGGTTAGTCAGAGCTTATGGCAGTGGTGTTCAGCAAGCGTTAAAACAGATTGAAGTAAAATATAAAGTCCCGCAGGTAGAATATACTTTGCAGTGTGACTATGCGCAGCTCGCGATGGTCGAAACACTATTACAGCAGGTTGAAGGCCAGATTTTACAGAGTGAATATGCACAACTCGTGACTCTTCATCTCTCTTTGCCAGCAACTCAAGCCAGTCAGGTCGGGGATAAATTGCGGGATCTCAGTCGTGGTACGTTGCAATTGACGCCCATTTCGCAATAATCCCCATCCAAGTGAATTGCTAAGGAACGTGCCGGAATGCATTTTCGTGCCATAACCCGTATTGTTGGCCTGCTAGTCATCTTATTCTCCGGGACAATGTTTATTCCCGGGCTAGTGGCCTTGATCTATCGTGATGGTGCCGGCCGTGCCTTCAGCGAAACCTTCTTTGTTGCTTTGTCGATAGGCCTGTTGCTGTGGCTACCGAACCGAAAGCAGAAGCATGAATTGAAACCGCGCGAGGGGTTTCTGATTGTAGTGCTGTTCTGGACGGTGCTGGGCAGTGTCGGGGCATTACCTTTCTTATTCTCTGAGCGCCCGAACCTTTCGCTAACTGATGCATTTTTTGAATCCTTTTCTGGGCTGACCACCACCGGAGCCACCACGCTGGTGGGGTTAGATTCACTGCCCAAGGCCATTTTATTCTATCGGCAAATGCTGCAATGGCTGGGCGGCATGGGGATTATCGTATTGGCAGTGGCCATTCTGCCTATTTTAGGTGTCGGGGGGATGCAGCTCTATCGAGCTGAAATGCCAGGGCCATTGAAAGACAATAAAATGCGCCCCCGAATCGCCGAAACTGCGAAAACACTATGGCTTATCTATGTCTTGCTGACCATTGCCTGTGCACTTTCTTTATGGGCCGCGGGGATGTCGGTGTTTGATGCTATCTCTCACAGCTTCTCGACTATCGCGATAGGCGGCTTTTCTACCCATGACGCCAGTATCGGTTATTTCAACAGCCCAACGATTAACACCATTATTGGTATTTTTTTGCTGATTTCGGGCTGTAACTTTGGTTTGCATTTCGCTGTACTCAGTGGCCGCAGTTTGAAAGTTTATTGGCGTGATCCCGAATTCCGTATGTTTATCTTTGTACAATTGACGCTAGTTATCGTTTGTACCTTGGTGCTCTGGCAGCACAGCGTATATAAGTCGGGGCTGGAAACCTTAAATCAGGCATTTTTCCAAGTGGTCTCAATGGCGACCACGGCGGGCTTCACAACGGACAGTATTTCTAAGTGGCCGTTGTTCCTGCCGATACTTTTATTATGCTCCGCGTTTATCGGGGGGTGTGCCGGGTCAACCGGTGGTGGCTTGAAAGTTATCCGTATCCTGTTGCTCTATCTACAAGGCTCGCGTGAATTAAAACGTTTGGTTCATCCGAATGCGGTTTACACCATCAAGCTGGGGCGGCGAGCATTACCGGAACGAATACTGGAAGCTGTCTGGGGGTTCTTCTCCGCATATGCTTTGGTTTTCATTATCAGCATGTTGGCCATCATTGCGACGGGTGTTGATGAGTTTTCTGCTTTCGCGGCAGTGACTGCAACTTTGAATAACCTTGGGCCCGGCTTAGGTGTTGTCGCTGATAACTTCACTTCTATGAATCCTGCTGCTAAATGGATATTAGTGATAACAATGTTGTTTGGCCGGTTGGAAGTTTTCACTTTGCTGGTTCTCTTCACCCCAACATTCTGGCGTGAGTAATTCTGCATAAGGAACATTGCTATGAAAGTATTGATACTTTACTCCAGCCGAGACGGCCAAACGCAAACCATCGCCTCTTATATAGCTAAGGAATTATCAACCGCAGCTACGTGCGAAATACAGGACTTGGCCGAGGTGGGGCAAATAGATCTGAGCCAGTATCAACAAGTGATGATTGGCGCTTCTGTTCGTTATGGGCATTTCAGTCCGGTGTTGAGTAAATTCGTCAATAAACACGTCGAACAACTTAATCAGATGCCGAGTGCGTTCTTTGCCGTCAATCTGACTGCGCGCAAACCAGAGAAGCGTTCACCACAAACTAATGCCTATGTGCGCAAGTTCTTACTTAGCACACCTTGGCAGCCAACATTGTGCGCCGTATTCGCTGGAGCCCTGCGTTATCCTCGCTATCGGTGGATAGACAAGGTCATGATTCAACTTATTATGCGTATGACGGGTGGAGAAACGGATACCAGTAAAGAAGTTGAGTATACCGATTGGCAACAGGTTAGTAGTTTTACTCAGAATTTCTCGGCGCTACAGTACGAAAAATAGCAATAATGGTGGTTATGACCGCAAATTGTTGAAATAAAACACGGTTGAAAAGTTTTTTGAAATTAGGGGTTGCAGGCTGTCAGGAACTCCCTATAATGCGCCTCCACTGACCGGGAACAACGAAACACACTTCGCCGGGTCAGGAAGAGAAATGATTGAGTTTGACTTCGAAAGAAACCAAATAAACTCTTGACTCTTCAGCGGGAAAGCGTATTATCTGCCTCCCGCGTTACCGTAAGATTCGCCGCAAGGCAAACGGGTAACGAACGCTCTTTAACAATTTATC